>Ga0126313_10002650_pt1 | contig 10110 bp, 8 predicted proteins | sample Plot105A_FD_89954 | JGI IMG/M metagenome (GOLD analysis project Ga0126313, IMG submission 89954) | Serpentine soil microbial communities from UC McLaughlin Reserve, CA, USA - Plot105A | ecosystem: Environmental > Terrestrial > Soil > Grasslands | place: USA: UC McLaughlin Reserve, Lake County... | reverse complement strand
CGCGGGCGAGATCGACGTCGCGGACGGCGGGTGGACGCCGGACCTCGAGGGCGCCTACGCGGACCGGATCGTCTCCCACCTCGCCCGGCACATCGAGAACCTCCCCGACGCGATCGTGGGCCGAGCGATCCTCTCCCCGCCCACGCTGGAGCGGCGAAACCCGAACTTCGTCCGCGGCGACATCTATGCCGGCGCCGCGCAGCTCGATCAGTCCTACCTCTGGCGCCCGCTGCCGAGCTATGGCACCCATGCCACCCCACTCGAAGGGCTCTACCAGTGTGGCGCGAGCACCTACCCGGGACCGGGGCTGAACGCGGCCTCGGGTCGGATCGTGGCGATGCAGCTGCTGCGTCCGTCGGTGCGGAAACGGCTACAGAACCGGCTTCCCGGCACCTAATCCGGGTGCTGCACACCACCTCTGAGGGCCCGTTTCTCCAACTTGCGATTTGATCAAGTATCGGATACGGTCGCGGCGGGAACGGCGAGCGGAGCGCGCAAGGACCGCCGAGAGGAGCGACGGATGAGGTTCAGCATCTACTCCGAGGTCCAGTACCACGGGGGGAAGCCCTACCGGCAGCTCTACGACGAGGTGCTGGAGCAGATCGTGCACGCCGAGCGGGTCGGCTTCGACATCTACGCCATCATCGAGCACTGGTTCTTCCCCCAGTTCTCGGTCTCAGCTAACCCGTGGGCGCTCTTCGGAATCGCCGCCGAGCGCACCGGCAGGATCAACTTCCGCACCCTCGGGCATCCGCTGCCTTACTACAACCCGACGGTGCTGGCCTCGCAGATTGCCCAGTTCGACATTCTCTGCGGCGGGCGCTACGAGTTCGGAGTGGTGCGCGGCCACGGCTGGCTGCCCGCGAAAGCGGGAGTCCCGATCCGAGATACGCGCGACCTGTACGAGGAAGGCCTGGAGGTGCTCTTCCTAGCGCTTGAAAACGAGCGCTTCTCCTACCACGGCAAGCACTACGAGATCGACGACTCGCACGTCGTCCCTCGGCTGCCGGAGGGCCGCCGGCCGCGCGTCTTCGTCGGCGGCGTCAGCGACCGGACCTACGAGCTGGCCGGCGAGCGCGGCTGGTGCATCGCGGTCCCGCCACTCCTCCCCTACGAGGCGCTCGCGGACCAGCTCGACATCTACCGCGAGAACTGCGCCCGGCACGGCAACGAGCCGTACATCGCCTGGATCCACGCGGTCTACATCGACGAGGACCGCCAGACCGCGCGGCGCGAGGCGGAGGACGGCATGCGCAAGTTCCTCACCGGCAACGCCTCCGCATTGCTCGCGGGCGGCGAGCTGCCTCCCGCCGATGTACTTCAGGAGGCCGGCTACGGCTTCTACACGAGCGGAATCCTCGAGAAGCTCGCCGCGACGCCGTACGACGAAATGATCGACGGGGATGTCGTCTGGGTCGGCACGCCCGACGACATCGCCGAGCGGATCCAGGCGGTCATCGACAAGTGCGAAGGGCTGGCGGAGATCTCCATCACCACCAACGCCGGCGGCTTCGAGCACTGGAAGGCCATCAAGGCACAGGAGCTGTTCGCGCGGACCGTGATTCCGCGGTTTCGCACCACCGAGGAGGAAACGCCCGGGGTCGAGCCAGAGCCCGCGCGCGCATGAGGAGACCCCAGGAGGAGGGAACGGAGATGGACCGCAGGCTGACCCGACTGGCCCTCGTCGCGGCCATGTTGCTAGCGCTTCTCGTGGTCGCCGCCGGGTGTGGCGACGACGATGACGACGATGGGGGCGGTGGTGGCGGCGGAGAGGCCACCGCCGAGAAGGGGCCGATCATGATCGGCGCCGCCGTCGACGAGACGAAGCTCATGAAGTTCTTCGATGGTCCGGCGCTGACCGCCGCTCAGATCCGGGCCGACCAGATCAACGCCGCCGGCGGCGTGGACGGGCGCAAGCTCAAGTTCGAGGTCCAGAACACCCGCCTCGATCCGGCGCGCACGAAGGCGGCTGCGGTCGACCTGATCGACCAGGGCGCGGACGTCCTCTGGGTCACCTGCGATGTGGACTGGGCGACGCCGTCCACGCAGGAGGGCATCCAGGCCGGGCTGCTGACGGTTGCGCCTTGCATCGGCACCGACCAGATGGGCCCGAAACGGTTCGGCGACGACGGCAAGCTCGCGTTCAGCTACGGCAACGTCGCGCAGGACGAGGGCGCCGCGCTCGCGGAGCTCGCCAACGGGAAGGGCTGGAAGACCGCCAACGTGGTGACGGACAAGTCGATCGCCTACACGCAGAACGTCTGCCAGGCGTTCGAGCAGCGGTTCACGGAGCTCGGCGGCAAGGTCGTGAGCAAGGAGAGCTTCACGGAGGGCGACGGCACGATCAACAACGTCGTCAGCAGCGTGAACGACGCTCAGGCCGACACCATCGCGATGTGCGCCACGACGCAGCAGGACCTGCCGGCGTTCGTGTCGGGGGTGCGCGGCGGCGGGAACGAGACGCCGATAATCGGTCCATGGTCGCTCGACGGCGCGTTTTGGCTCCCCAAGAGCAAGAGCGTGGCGAACAACATCTACGTGATCACCTACGCGTCGGTGTACGGCGACGACCCGGATCCGAAGGTGCGCGACCTCATCGCAAAGATGAAGAAGGCGGGCCAGCCGCCCGCCACCGGCGGATTCGTCACGGGCGCGGCGGCGGTGGATGGGATCGTCGAGGCGGTGAAGGAGAACAACGGATCGACCGACGGTGCGAAGCTCGCCTCGAGCACCGAGAACTTCTCCGACCTCGACACTGCCTCCGGCGCGGTCAGCTTCTCGCCCGAGTTCCACACGGCGTTCGGCCGCGAGTACCGCGTGATCGAGATCAAGAACGGAAAGCCGCGCTTCACCGGCACGGTGAAGGCGGGAGAGCCGGTGACGTTCGACTAGGAGCCGCATGAACAGCCGCCTTCGGGCCACCGGCGTCTCGCGCTCGTTCCAGGGCGTCCAGGCGCTGAGGGAGGTGGACCTCGAGGTCGGCCGCCGGGAGGTCGTGGGTCTGATCGGCCCCAACGGGGCCGGAAAGACCACGCTCGTCAACTGCATCACGGGGTTCGATCTCCCGGACAGCGGCTCGGTGGTAGTCGAGGGGTCCGACGTCACCTCGTGGAAAGCCGCGCGCCGGGCGCGCGCCGGCATCGCCCGCAGCTTCCAGCAGGGGCACCTGTTCGGCGGGCTGAGCGTCCGGGAGAACGTCGAGGTGGCCGCCATCGGGGTCGGCTCCTCGGCGGGCGAGGCACGCCGCCGGGCTGAGACGATCCTCGCCCTGCTCGAGCTCGGCCCCCAGTCGGAGGAGCCCGCTGGGCGGCTCCCCCACGGCCTCGCCATGAAGCTCGGCGTCGCCCGCGCGCTGGCAACCGAGCCGCGCTACATGCTGCTCGACGAGCCCGCTGCCGGGCTCTCCGATTCGGAGCTGCCGGCGTTCGTCGGCGTGCTGCGGTCGCTGGCGGAGGACCACGAGGCCGGCGTTCTCGTGATCGACCACAACATGGCGCTGATCATGGAGGTGTGCGACCGGCTCTGCGTGCTGGACGAGGGACGCGTTATCGCGGAGGGCACACCTCAGGAGATCAGGCGAAGCGCCGACGTCACCGCCGCCTATCTAGGGGGCACCGGAGCCGCGGGGTGACGGAACCGATCCTCGAGATCGACGGCCTGGAGGTCCGCTATGGCCCCGTGCCCGCGGTGCGCGGCGTCGGCCTGCAGGTGGGACGCGGCGAAATCGTGGGGCTGATCGGCCCGAATGGCGCCGGCAAGAGCAGCACGCTTCACGCCGTGATGGGGGCCGTGCGGACGCATTCGGGGGAGATCCGCCTGGCCGGCCAGAGCATCACCGGGATGCGCCCCGAGGATGTCGTCCGCGCGGGCGTCGCGCTCGTGCCCGAGGGGCGCCACATCTTCGGCGGCCTGACCGTCGAGGAGAACCTGGGGCTCGGACTGGTGGGCCGGCGGGAGCGGAATGGACACGAGCGCGACCTGGGCTGGGTCCGCGGGCTGTTCCCGGTCGTCGAGGAGTTCCGCGGACGCCCGGCCGGGGCGCTGTCGGGCGGCCAGCAGCAGCAACTTGCGATCGCCCGGGCACTTCTCGCCGGACCGGACGTCCTGCTGCTGGACGAGCCCTCCCTGGGTCTCGCGCCCACCGTCGTGGAGACGGTCTGGGACGCGCTGCGCGAGATCAGGGAGCGAGGTGTGACGATCCTGCTCGTGGAGCAACGGGCCCAGGTGACCGTCGCGCTCGCCGATCGCACGTACGTCCTGTCGGGCGGGCGCGTAGGCACGACGCTGACCCAAGCCGATGCCGCGAGCACCGCGCGCCTCGTCGAGGCCTACTTCGGATCGTGAGCGTCCTCCAGTCAATCGTCGACGGAGTCGCGCTCGGGGCCGTATACGCCCTCGTCGCGGTCGGCCTCGCGCTCGTGTTCGGCGTCATGCGCCTGATCAACTTCGCGCACGGCGAGCTGATCACGGCCGGCGGGTACACGCTCGCGCTCACGGCGGCGTTTCCGCGCATCGCAAGCGTGACCATCACCGTGCTCGTCTGCATAGTGCTCGCGCTCCTCATGGAGCGTCTGGCGTTCCGGCCGCTCCGTGAAGCGAGCCCGACCACGACGCTCATCGCCACCTTCGCGGTCGCCTTCGCGCTCCAGGGCGTCTGGCTGATCGCTTTCGGACCGGAGGGTCGCACCGCCGACGTTCTGGCCAGCCTGAATCGCCGGGCCATCGCCGGCGAGCTCGACGTGCGCTGGATCACGATCACGATGCTGGCCGTGGGCGGAGCCCTCCTCGGCGGCACCGCGCTTCTGCTCGGACGCACGACGATCGGGCTCCAGATGCGAGCCGCCGCCGCGGACTTCCGGGCGGCGCGGCTGCTAGGCGTGCGCGCCGACACCGTCATCAGCTTCGCCTTCGTGCTCGCTGGCCTCTTGGCCGCTGCCGTCGCCATCCTGCTCACGGTCCAGCGGCCGCTCGTGACGCCCACCTTCGGCCTCCAGGTGACGATCCTGGGACTCGTCGGGGTGGTGGTCGGCGGCATCGACCGGCTCGGCACCGCCACGCTCGGAGGCTTCACGATCGGCTTTCTCACCTCCGTGCTCGGCGACGCCCTCCCGGCGAGCGAGCGAGTGTTCCTCCCCTCGTTCGTCTTCCTACTCGTGATCGTGGTTCTGCTGCTGCGCCCGGCCGGCCTCTTCGAGCGACCGAGCAAGGCCGCGGTGGAGCGGGTATGACGAGGCGCCGCAGATACGCGACCGGCGTGGTGGAGCTGCTGGTGCCGGCCGGTCTGATCGTGCTGGTGGGCGTCCTGGGCGGCTTCATGGCGCCCGGCACGGAGGAGGACTTCATAACCGCCCTGGTGGCCGTGACGATCGTCATCGCGCTCCACGTGTTCGTGGGGAACTCGGGGGTGCTGTCGTTCGGCCACATCAGTTTCGTGGCCATCGGCGCCTTTGCCGCCGGGCTGATGACGATCCCCGCGACGGTCAAGCCGACGCTAATGCCGGAGCTCTACCCGTTCCTCGCCGAGAACGACATGGGGAACGTGCCCTCACTCCTTCTCGCCGCGGTGCTCGGCGGCCTGTTTGCCGCCTGCGTCGGGGTGCCGCTGATGCGCCTGTCGGGCCTCGCGGCCGGCATCGCGACGCTCGCGGTGCTCGAGATCACCCATAACGTCCTTCGCTTCTGGGAGAAGATCGGGCCAGGCGCGCAGACGCTGTCGCTCGTACCGGAGACGACCGGATTGTTCGAGGCCACCGTCGGCGCCTTGATCGCCGTGGCGGTGGCGTTCCTCTTCAGGCGCTCGCGGCCCGGCAGGAAGCTCCGCGCCTCACGGGAGGATCCCCCGGCCGCGCAGGCGGTCGGCATCGACATCCACCGCCAGCGGCTGCTTGCCTTTGCGATCAGCGGCGCGCTGGCCGGGTTCGCGGGCGCGCTGATGGTCCATCAGCTCGGCAGCATCACGACCGAGCAGGTCTACCTCGACCTGACCTTCCTGACCCTGGCGATGCTCGTGATCGGCGGGGCGGCCAGCATCTGGGGGGCCGTGGTGGGCGCGCTGCTCGTCAGCTTCCTGGACTCGTTCCTGCTGAACGCCGAGGACGGCACCGACGTTCTGGTCGCGGATCTCACGCTCCCGAACGGGTCCAGCACGGTGATCCTCGGCGTGCTGATGGCGTTGATGCTGCTACTGCGTCCCGGCGGTATAACGGGCGGCCGGGAGGCCTCGGTGCCGTTCCTACGGCGGGCGCGGGGCCCGGGCCGGCCGTCCTTGACGTTTGATCAAGTATCTGAAAGCGTGAGCGAGAGGAGGTAGAGATGCTGCTCGAGTCCGTGGAGTACACGCGTCCCGCCACGGTCGAGGAGGCGCTCGAGGCGCTCGCCTCGAACGACGGCGCCGCACCCCTGGCCGGCGGGCAGAGCCTTATAAACGTCTTGAAGAACCGGGTCGCCTCGGTCGGATTGCTGGTCGACATCTCGACGCTCGAGGAGCTGCGGGGCATAGATGCGCGCCCGGACGGCTCCCTCGAGATCGGTGCCTGCGTGACCTATGACGAGCTCGACCACTCGCCCGAGCTTCGCCGCGGGCACGCGATCCTCGCGGACGTCGCCGGCCGGATCGAGGACCAGCAGATCCGCAACCGCGGCACGATCGGCGGGAACTGCTGCCTGAGCGACCCGACGAACAACCTCCCCCCGCTGCTCATGGCGCTCGGCGCGACCATGCGAATCCAGGGCCGCGGCGGGGTCCGCGACGTGCCCGCCGAGGAGTTCTTCTTCGGGTACTTCTCCACCGCGGTCGAAGAGGGCGAGATCCTGCGCAGCATCGCGCTCCCGGCGCCGGACCCCGGCGCGGGAGCGGGCTACAACTCGCTCACGATCGCCGGCGACTCCAAGGCGATCGTGAGGGCATCCGCGTACGTGCGAGGCGACGGCACGATCGAGGACGCCCGCGTGGTGCTGGCCGTCGTCGGGCCGCAGCCCATCCGGCATCCCGGCATGGAGGAGCGCCTTCGCGGGCAGCCCGCGACGGAGGAGACCGCTACGCGAGCGAGCGAGGCGATCGGCGACGGCGACGAGCTCGAGCCCCCGACGGACGCGCATGCCAGCGCCGATTACCGGCGGCGGATGGCGCGAGTCGTGGCGCGACGAGCCGCGCACGAGGCGATGACGAGAGGAGGCCAGGGCAGTGAGTGACACCGGTACCGCCCACGCGATCAAGGTCACGATCAACGGCGAGACCTACGAGCGGACGGTCATGGCCCGCACGCTCCTCGTGCACTTCATCCGTGACGTACTCGCGCTCAAGGGCACCCACATCGGATGTGACACGGGCAACTGCGGGGCGTGCACCGTGATCTACAACGGCAGAGCGATCAAGAGCTGCATGATGCTGGCGGCCCAGACCGATGGGGCCGAGATCGAGACGGTCGAGGGCCTCTCCGAGGACGGTGAGCTCGGGCCGATCCAGCGAGCGTTCCACGAGTACCACGGGCTCCAGTGTGGGTACTGCACACCCGGGCTACTCATGTCCACGACCGCCCTGCTTCGGAACAACCCACGGCCCTCGGAAGAGGAGATCCGGCGTGGGATCCGAGGCAACATCTGTCGCTGCACGGGCTACATGAACGTCGTCAAGTCGATCGAGGCGGCCGCCGAGGAGGTGGCGCGATGAGCAGTACCCCGACCGGCGAGACCACCGTCCAGCCCGTCGAGCAGGTCGAGCGACTCGGGAAGTGGTCCGGGCAGAGTATTCCCCGAAAGGAGGACCGCCGGCATCTCCAGGGCCAGGCCCAGTTCGCGGACGACGCCTGGCAGCGCCGGATGGGATATGCCCACTTCGTCCGCTCGCCGATGGGGCATGCCCGAATCGTCTCGGTGGATACCTCGCGGGCCGAGAGCCTCGAGGGCGTCTTCGCCACCCTCACCGGCGAGGAGGTCCGCGGGCTCACCGACCCGTTCTTCCAGATCGCCCCGGAGCCCGGCGGGAACATCCAGGAGTACTGCCTGGCGGTCGACAAGGTTCGCTACCAGGGCGACGCGGTGGCACTGGTCCTCGCCGAGACGCGCGACATCGCCCGCGACGCCGCGGAGCTCGTGGAGGTCGAGTACGAGCCGCTGCCGGCAGTGGTGGACACCGTCAAGGCCGCCGATCCGGACGCCCCGGTCCTCCACGAGGAGATCGGCTCGAACGTCGCCTGGCACGGGGTCTACGACTACGGCGACGTCGACTGGGCGCTCGAGAACGCCGACCACGTGGTGAAGATCGATCGCCTGCACTTCCACCGCTTCTCCTCCACGCCGCTCGAGTGCAGCGCCGCGGTGGTGAACTGGGACCCTGGGACGGACGTCGTCGAGATCTACTCGAACAACCAGATGCCGATGTTCGCGTCGCTCGTGATCGGGCCGGCCCTCGGCGTCCCGAGCAACCGGCTGCAGTTCCGCTCGCAAGACATCGGCGGCGCGTTCGGCATCAAGATCGGCAGCTACCCCCAGCTCGCGGGGCTGGCCCTCCTCTCGCGCAAGGCGGGTCGTCCGGTCAAGTGGACCGAGTACCGGACCGATCACATGCTCTCCGCCGGCCACGGCAACGAGCGGGTCTTCCTCGACATCGAGGTCCCGGTGATGAGCGACGGGACGATCCTCGGCTTCAAGGTCCGCGCATTCGACGACGCCGGCGCGTACCTCCACTACGAGCCGCTCGGCGCGGTGATCTGGTCGCAGGTCACTCCCGGCTGCTACCGCTTCAAGCACATCCGCGTCGACTACACGGAGACGCTGACCAACAAGTGCCCGACGGTTCCGAACCGCGGCTACTCGCGGCTGCAGCACCTGTGGCTGACCGAGCGGATCGTGGACATCGTGGCAAACGAGCTTGACTTCGACCCCGTCGAGCTGCGCAAGAAGAACTACATCCAGCCCGAGGAGTACCCGTACGAGACGCCCAACGGCTGCGTCTACGACTCCGGCAACTTGCCCGAGGCGCTGGACCTGGCGCTCGAGGCGATCGACTACCCGGCGTGGCGGCGGCGCCAGCAGGAGCTCGGAAAAGGAAGCGGCAAGCGAATCGGGATCGGCATCGGCACGACGCTCGACTCCGGGACGAACAACTTCGGGCAGGCGCGCATCATCAACCCGGGGCTGCCGTTCTCGGGGAACGGCGAGGCCGCGTACGTGAAGCTCGACCTCTACGGCGAGGTCAACGTGAACCTCGGCACCACCCCGCAGGGCCAGAGCCACGAAACCACTGCCGCGCAGGTGGTGGCCGACATCCTGGGGGTGTCGCCCGACGACGTGCACGTCACGTCCGGGTTCGACCAGCGCCACAACACCTACGTCGCGTTCTCCGGTACCTACGCGAGCCAGTTCGCGGTCACCGGGCTGGGGGCGACGATGGGCGCGGCCGAGAAGTTGCGCTCGGAGATCCTGAAGGTGGCGGCGTTCGCGCTCGAGGCCGCGGAGGACGAGGTCGATCTCGAGGGTGGCCAGGCTTTCGTGCGGGACGACCCGGAGCGGGCAATCCCGTTCATGGGGATCGCGAACCTCGTCTACTCGAACGTGGCGGCGATGCCGGGCGAGCTGGCCGACGCCGTGAGCCTCAACTGCCGCTATACGTATCGGCCGCCGTTCGAGGTGCCCGATCCTGAGGCGAAGCGCGGAAATCTGACGCTCACGTACGCGAGCCAAACGCACGCCTGCGTCGTCGAGATCGACGAGGAGTCCGGCGAGGTGAAGATCCTCGACTACGCCGTCGCCGATGACTGCGGCCGGCTGATCAACCCGCAGATCGTGGAGGGCCAGGTGCACGGGGCGACCGCCCACGGCATCGGGGCCGCGCTCTACGAGGCGTTCGAATACGACGACGACGGTCAGCTCATGCAGTCGTCGTTCTACGAGTACCACGCGGTGACCTCGCTCGATGTGCCGCACATCAAGACCGTGCACGTGGAGACCCCGTCGCCGTTCACGCCGAACGGCGCCAAGGGGATGGGCGAAGGGGGCGGGGCGCCGCTGCACGCGGTCTGCAGCGCGATCCAGGACGCGCTGGACGACGAGTCGCCGGTCGTCGCGCACACCCACAACCCGTGGGAGCGCGTGTATCGGTTGCTTCAATCG
>Ga0126313_10002649_pt1 | contig 10111 bp, 9 predicted proteins | sample Plot105A_FD_89954 | JGI IMG/M metagenome (GOLD analysis project Ga0126313, IMG submission 89954) | Serpentine soil microbial communities from UC McLaughlin Reserve, CA, USA - Plot105A | ecosystem: Environmental > Terrestrial > Soil > Grasslands | place: USA: UC McLaughlin Reserve, Lake County... | reverse complement strand
GCTGATCGCTCCCGGCCCGCTCGAGCTCGTCCAGGGTGGCGGTGACCATCGGGCCAAGCTGGGAGAAGTCGGTCGAGGTGTTGGTGATCTCGGCGGCGAGCACGATCTGGTCTTCGTTGACCGCGGCCTGGGCGTTGTAGCCCTGCACGAACCCAAACCCGATCGGGATCGGCCGCGAATCCGGATCGGTGGTGTTGACCCTGCCGGCGGGCAGATCGGGCGGCTCATAGGGGTTCGGTGGCGTAGACGTGAACAACGCCCGCGGCCTCAAGCGTCCCGCTGTAGGTCTGATCCGTCTTGACCGGAAGCGCCGTCTGGAGGGTGTCCCCCGGCGTCCCGTTCTGCTGCGCGACGGCAGATTGAGCGGCACCGAGGAGGAGCACAATCGCGCCGACCGCCACGACCGACATGCAGTTGGCCGTGGGCCTCCTGCGCCGCATTGGTCAACTCTGCCTTATCGGTAGGGACGATGTCAACTTCGCCCATGCCTGCCTTGGTTTCCCTGACGCGGGTTCAATGCTCGAGCAACTCGCCGAGCCCGCCGACTGTCGCTGGCGCGGCGTACACCCCTCTGTGGCGTGCGTCACCCCCCGCTCGACACGGCTCCGCACCGGGAGTACGCTCGCTGAGCATTCAAGGAGGTCGACTCGCTGTGACTTTGGTGGACATGCCGTTGCGGGACGGCGGATCGGTGGTCGTCGAGGTCGACCAGGTTCCAAGCGGTCCGGTAACGCGGGGCGGCCGGCGCGAGGACTTCATCGTCGAGGCGAGCCAGACGCTCGAGGACGCGCTCGATCGGGTGGCGCCGGCGTTTCGCGCCCTCGTTGAGCGGCTTCGTGCACTGGCCGAGCACCCGGACGAGATCAACGTGTCGTTCGGCCTGAGCATCAGCACCGAGGTGGGGGCGATCATCGCGCGGACGGGCGGGGAGGCGAACTTCGCCATATCGCTCACGTGGTCACGGCGGGAGTCCGGGCGTGCTGGGGTATGACCGGCTGACGCTGCGGCTGGACCCGCTGCAGCAGGGGACCTACGACGTCTACGCCGAGGGCAGTGCGGGCGAGGCGCACGGGCGCTTCAAACTTCCGTTCCACGCGCGCGACATGGAGAACTTCGTGCTGCGGATGAGTCGCGGGCGCCGCGCCGTCCGGCGGATGGAGACGCCCGAGACGTCACGGGCGCAGGACTTCGGACGCGACCTCTTCGAGGCCCTGTTCCAGGGCGACGTCCGGGACGTCTACCGCACGTCGCTGGCCGAGGCGCGGCGCGCCGATCGGGGTCTGCGGATCACGCTGCAGCTCACCCAGGTGCCGGAGCTGATGGACGTGCCGTGGGAGTTTCTCTACGACGAGCCATCCTTTCTCTCCATCTCGGCATGGACGCCGGTGGTGCGCTACCTGGACCTCTCGCGTCCGCGGGCGCCGCTCAGCGTCCGCCCGCCGCTGCGCATCCTCGGCATGGTCAGCTCGCCCGACGACTGCGTGCCGCTGAACTGCGAGGAGGAGCGGGCGCGCCTGCAGAAGGCGCTCGACCCGCTGATCGCCGATGGGCGGGTGGAGCTGCAGTGGACCGAGGACGCCAGCCTGAGCGCGTTGTTGCGGACGCTGCAGCGCAACACCTTCCACGTCTTCCATTACATCGGCCACGGCGCCTACGACCAGACGGCGGACGACGGCGTGCTGCTGCTCGAGGGCCCGCAGGGCGGCGAGCCGGTGAGCGGCGGGCGGCTGGGCACGATCCTGTGCGAGCACCGCTCGCTGCGGCTGGCCGTGCTCAACGCGTGCGAGGGCGCGCGCACCTCGGAGACCGACCCATACGCCGGCGTGGCGTCGAGCCTCGTGCAACGCGAGCTGCCCGCGGTGATCGCCATGCAGTTCGAGATCACCGACGAGGCGGCAATCGTCTTCTCCGAGTTCTTCTACGACGCACTCGCCCTGGGCCAGCCGGTCGACAACGCCCTCGCCTATGCGCGCCAGGGCGTGTACGCCGGCGGCAACGACGTGGAGTGGGCCACGCCCGTGCTCCTCATGCGCGTGGCCGACGGTCGCCTGTTCGAGGTCGACTGGGAGCGGGCGCGCGCAGCCGAGCCGCGCCTGTCCCTCCAGCTGGAGAGCGATCCGCCGGCTCCGGTCGTCGGGGAGCCGGTGACCTGGCGGCTGGCGGTCGCGAACGTCGGCGAGCCGGGGCTGTCCGGGGTGCGCGCGCAGGCGCCGGGCGGGCGGCTGCTGGCGCCGGCTATCGAACTCGCCTCGGGCGAGCAGAGCGTGATCACGTGGACCGAGCCGGCGCGCGCAGAGCCCGAGCACGTTGTCACGGTTGAGGCCGTCGCCGACCACGGCGGGCACCTGCGCGAGGAAGTCGTTGCGCGCGTCGCGGTGCTCGAGCCCGAGCCGCTCGCTCTGACCCTCGAATGCACGCCGTCATCGGCGCGCGCCGGGGAGGACGTGCTGTGGCGGCTGACCGTTGGCAACCGCGGCTCGGTGCCGCTCGTGGGCGTGACCGCGGTGGGCCCGGAGGGACGCCAGCTCGATCGCTCGGCCGACCTCGCGCCGGGCGAGCGGCGCGTCCTGAGCTGGTCCGCTCCCGCGACCGCCGATGGCGCCTACACGGTGACCGTCGGCGCGGGGGCCGCGAGCGGGCGCCCAATCGTGCGGGAGATGAGAGGGCGGGTGGAGATCTTCGCGGGCAACGGGAGCGCCGCCCCTCCGAGCGCCCGCACGCGGCGGGAGCCGGCGACCGAGCAGCTCGACTCCGGCCACCGACTGCCGCCGGGCCACACGGTGGCGGTGGCGCCGTCGGTCGCGGTCCTGCCGAGCTTCTCGCTCGCGCAGGTGCGGCCGTTTCTCGACCACGTGCTCGCCGGAGCCGGGGCCGGGCTCATCGCCTGCGCTGCGACGCTGTGGATGTGGAGCAACGGTGTCGGCGAGCGCATCAGCGGCCACGCCATCGCGGGAGTCAAGCTGGGCGACGTCCGCAAGGTGGTCTTCGTCGCCCTGTTCGCGGCCGTGTTCACCGCGATCTACGCCGGCTGCCTCGCGGTCGCGAGCCGCAGCCGGTCGCCGATCCGCGCCGGATTCGCCGGGCTTGGCCTCGGCGCCGTGGGCGGACTCGCCGGTGGGCTGCTGCGGTTCGTGCCGACCAGCGATTCGCTGGGCCTCGTGCTCTGCCTGGCAGCGATCGGCCTGACCGTCGGCGTGGCCGGGGCGTTCGGAGCCGCGCCCGCGCAACGCGCATGGTGTCTAGTGGCCGGCCTCGGCGGAGGCCTCCTCGCGGGGTGGCTGCTCGTCGACGCTTGGAATCCGCCCGGGTTCGACAGCCTCGTCGTGGACGTCGTCCTCGGCCTCGTCATTGCCTGCGCGGTCGGCGCCGCGGCCCACCTCTCCGGTCGACTGACGCGGAAGGCTTGAGATCGCCCGGAGACGGGCGCCTGAGAACAGGCAGCGACGGTGACGGCGCCCCGCGCGCGCAGCCGAGCGACAACACGGAGTTGCCACGCACCAGCCCCAATAGCGGCCGATCCTTCCAGGACGAGACGGTGTCGGTGCTGGTGTGTCGCACCGGCGCGCCCGCACGAGGCCGCCGTCACACACGGCCTGGCCCAAGGGTGCTGCGTAGTACGGTCGGGGTGTGGATCGGTTCCGGGATACCGTGACGATCAGCGTTCCGTTGCCGGCTGATGAGGCGATGCTGTTGTTCACGGCGCGGGGCGAGCGCGACTGGGTCGACGGCTGGGATCCCGAGTTTCCTGCGGGCGAGCCGCCCGAGGAGGGCGAGGGCACAGTATTCGTCACGACCGCCGACGGCCGGCCGACGTACTGGGTAGTCGCAGCCCGTGCGCCGGGGAGCGTGCGCTACGCGCGGATCACGCCGGGGCTGTTCGCCGGCACGGTCGAAGTCCGCGAGCGCCGCTCGGACGCGCATGCAACGCAGGTCGACGTCACCTACGACCTCTCCGCGCTTACCCCGCACGGCGCCGCCAAGCTCGATGACTTCGCCGCCGGCTACGAACAGGAGATCGGCGCCTGGCAGGACGCCATCGAGACCGCACTCACGAAGCACACAGCCCCTCGATGAATGTGTCCGCGGCAGTGCCGCGGAGGCGCTGGGGGTCGCGGGCAGGGGGAGGACGGCTGACCGCTAGCCGAGCTCGCGCAGCTTGTAGCGCTGGATCTTCCCGGTCAGTGTCTTGGGGAGCTCTTCGACGAAGGCGAAGTAGTGCGGGTATTCGTAGCGCCGCAGGCGCTCCTTGCACCATTCCTGCAGCTCCTCGGTCAGGGCGTCCCGCTCGCGGTCGTGCTCCCGGCAGACCAGGTAGGCCTTGACGCGGGTCGTGTCCTCCTCGCGAACGCCGATCGCTGCCGCCTCGATGACCAGCGGGTGCTCGGCCAGCGTGTTCTCGACCTCGATCGGCGAGACCCAGAGCCCGGCGACCTTGATCATGTCGTCGGCGCGGCCCTCGTAGACGTAGCCGCCGGCCTCGTCGCGGCGGTAGCGGTCGCCGGTGAAGAACCAGTCGCCCTTGAGGGTCGCCTTCGTCTTCTCGTGCTGGTGCCAGTAGAAGGCGTGCGCGGAATCGCCGCGCACGTGGAGGTTGCCGATCTCGCCGTCGGGGACGTCGCGGCCGTTCTCGTCGAGGAGCCGGAGCTCGTAACCGGGCACGGCGGTGCCGCTCGTGCCCGGCACGATGTGGGCGGGCCGGTTGGAGCAGTAGATGTGCAGCATCTCGGTCGAGCCGATGCCGTCGAGGATGTCGAGGCCGAATGTCTCCCGCCAGCGGCGCAGCACGGTCGGCGAAAGTGGCTCGGCCGCCGAGGCGCAGCGACGCACGCTCGAGAGGTCGTACGACCCGGCGTCGGGCAGGTTGAGCATCGCGTTGTAGAGCGTGGGCACCGAGAAGAACAGGGTCGGGCGGTGGCGCTGCGCCGCCGCGAGGATCAGGTCGGGCTTGGGGCGGCCCCGCAGCAGGACCGTGGAGGCGCCGGCGGAGTAGGGGAACGAGAAATTGTTGCCCATGCCGTAGGCGTGGTAGAGCTTGGTGGTCGAGAGGGTGACGTCGTCCTCGTCGATCGCGAGGATCTCGCGGGCGTAGGTGGCGCAGGTGTACGGGATGTCGTGGTGCAGATGGACGACGCCCTTGGGGCGGCCGGTCGAGCCGGACGAGTACAGCCAGAAGGCCATGTCGTCGCGGTGGGTGTCGGCGGTCCCCACGTCGGCGCCGGCGTGCTCGTCGAGCACCTCGTCGAGCGGTCGCGTTCCCTCCAGCTCCCCGTTCGCGCACCACACGATCGGCGTGTCCGGAACCTCGTCGAGCACGCCGAGCAGCGCCTCGGCGGCGGGTCGCTCCACGACCACGACGCGGGCATAGGAGTCGCGCACGAAGTGGCGGAAGTTCTGGGGGTTGTCCAGGAAGGAGACAGGAACGGGCACCGCGCCGCGGCGCATTGCTCCCACGAAGGCGGTCGGCCAGGCGGGCGAGTCGTCGAGCACCATCAGCACCCGCTCCTCGCGGTGGACGTCCGCGTCGCGCAGCGCGGCGGCAAAGGCATGCGTGCGGGCAACCAGCTCGCCGTAGGTCACCTCGTCCTCGCCCCACCGAATGGCAACCTTGCCGGCCCGGCCGGCCTCCAGGTTGTGGTCGAGGATCGCGCAGGCGTTGTACCGCTCGGGGATCGATCGCAAGGTCAGCGTGTCGGGCATCGCCCCTAGCCCCTCTCCTTCGCGGCGGTGCGCGCGCTGTGGCGCACGACCACCGCCTTGGCGTCGGTGAACTCCTCCACCGCCTCGTGGCCGTGCTCCTTGCCGAACCCGCTTGCGCGGGTGCCGCCGAAGGGGAGCTCGTCGTAGAGACGCTGCGGCGCGTTGATCCAGGTGTAGCCGCTCTCGAGCGCCCCGGCAGCCCGGCTGGCGGCGTCGAGGTCCCGGGTCCAGACCGACGACCCGAGGCCGAACGGCGAGGCATTGGCGCGCTCGATCGCCTCGTCCAGGCCGCTCACGCGCCACACCGGCAGCACGGGGCCGAGCACCTCCTCGGTCGCCAGCGGCGAGGCGTGATCGGGGTCGACCACGATGGTGGGCTGGAAGTACCAGCCGCCGTCGAGCTCGTCGCCCGCGGGCCGCTCGCCGCCGCTCGCGACGCGGCCACCCGACTCGATCCCGGCGGCGAGCTGCGCCTCGACCCGGTCGCGGATCGCCTCGGTGTGCAGCGGTCCGAGGATGGTTCCGTCCATGGTCGGCGGCCCGACCGTGAGTCGCTCCGCCCGGTCGACGAGGCGATCGACGAAGGCATCGGCGACCGCCGAGTCGCAGTAGACGCGCTTGACCGCGAGGCAGGACTGCCCCGCGTTGAAGAACCGCCCGACGCTCGCCGCGCTCGCCGCGGCATCGATATCGGCGTCGTCGCAGACGATGAACGGATCGGACCCGCTCAGTTCGAGCGTGAGCCGCTTGGCGCCCGCGGCAGCGGAAGCGGCCACTTTCTCCCCGGTCTCGGTGGAGCCGGTGAAGGCGATCTAGCGCACCTCGGGATGGCGCACCAGCGCCTCGCCGACGTCGGGGCCGCCGCACACCACGTTGAGGACGCCGGCCGGGATCCCCGCTTCGTGCATGAGCTCGGCAACGCGCAGCGTCGTCAGCGGGGTCGTCTCGGCCGGCTTGGCCACGACGGCGTTGCCGGCAACGATCGCCGGGCCAATCTTGTTCGCGAGCAAGAGCAGCGGGAAGTTCCAGGCCACGACGGCGGCGACGGCGCCGAGCGGCCGGCGCACCACGAGACCGTAGGTGTTGTGGTCGAGGTCGGCGACGTGGCTTCCCCGCATGTCGCGCGCGAGCCCGGCGTAGTGCTCGAGCGTGATGGCGAAGCGGTGGATCTCCAGGCCCGACTCCCGGAGCGTCTTGCCGTGCTCGGCCGTCAGCAGGCGGGCGAGCTCGCCGCGACGGGCGCGGACCTCGCGGGCGGCGCGGTGCAGGAGCTCACCCCGACGGCTCGCCCGCGTGGCGCGCCAGGCCGGGAAGGCCGCGGCCGCGGCCGCGACGGCGGCCGTGACGTCGGAGGCGGTGGCATCGGGCACCGTGTCGATGGCCTCGCCCCCGGTCGGACTGGCCACCGTTCGCCGCTCACCCTCGGAGTCGGTGAACTCCCCCGCGATGAACTGCTCCGCCACGGAGCGCTCCTCCCTTCGATGCTCCTCTAACGACCCGCCCGAGCGGGCATCGAGGCCAAGGTATCAATTCGTGACTGACCCCCGCGGCGGAGCGCTCACCAGGCGTCGGGGGCGTACTCGGCGCGCACCGAGTGGTAGGTCACGGGCTCCCCGCAGTGGGCGCACACGACCTCGGATTCGGCGACGTGGCCGCAGTTCTTGTGCACCAGGCGCACGGGCGGCTCGTCGACCTTGTAGCGGTCGCCCCAGCGCATCAGCGTCAGGAGCACCGGGTAGAGCTCCATGCCCTTCTCGGTCAGTCGGTACTCGTGGCGCGGCGGCGCGTCCTGATAGGGCACGCGCTCGAAGATGCCTTCCTCGGTCAGGCGCGCGAGGCGATTGGACAGCAGGTTCCGGCCGAGGCGAAGGCGCCGCTGGAACCCGTCGAAGCGCCGCGTCCCCCGGAACGCCTCGCGGATGATGAGCATCGTCCACCGCTCGCCGATGACCGCCCACGTGCGCGCGACCGAGCAGTAGACCTCGCTCAGGTCCTCGTGCCGCATCGTGGTCCGCTCCTGCGGGACGGACATGTCGGAGTGAGGGTACCGGCCCGTTTATCTTGGACCGGGCATGGACGAGGTGCTTCGCCGCCGCTCGGTGGGTGCGCCCGCCGCCCGCTCCTTGCTCCTGACGGTGCTCGGCGAGTTCGTGCTTCCGCGTCCCGGCGGCGTGTGGCAGGAGGCGCTCCTGGGCGCCCTGGGGCTGCTGGGCTTCAGCGACGCGGCAGCGCGCCAGGCGGTTGCGCGCTCGAGCCGCGAGGGCTGGCTGCGGGCCGAGCGAGTCGGGCGGCGCTCGCGGATCCACCTCAGCGATGGCACCGCGGAGCTCCTGCGCGACGGCGCGCGGCGGATCTACAGCTTCGGCGCTCCGGTGGCGTGGGACGGCCGGTGGCTGCTGGTCGCCCTTCGCGTGCCCGAGCGCCAGCGGCGCCAGCGCCACCGCCTCACCACCCGCTTGGCCTGGTCGGGCTTCGGGTCGCTCGGCGGCGGGCTGTGGATCACCCCTCACGTCGATCGCGAGGCGCAGGTGCTCGGCGCCGTCGACGGCGCCGGCGCCGCGGTCGAGCTCGTCTCGTTCCGCGCGGAGCTCGGCGCCCTGGGCGACACCACCCGCGTGCTCGAGAGCGCGTGGGACCTGCCTGGCCTGCGCGATCACTACGTGCAGTTCCTCGCCGACTTCGGACGCCTGCGCGCGCGCTCTCCCGAGCGCGTGTTCGCGGCCCAGACCGGGCTCGTGCACGCCTGGCGCAAGTTCCCCTTCATCGACCCGGACCTGCCGGACGACCTGCTCCCGCGGGACTGGCCGCGCCGACGCGCCTTCCAGCTCTTCACCGACCGCCACGAGCGTTGGAGCGCCACCGCGCAGGAGCACTTCGACGCCCTCTCGCCGACGTAACGGCTAGCCCCTCAGGCGGCGCACCACGATCGACTTCTGGTCGGTGTAGTGGTCGAAGGCCTCGGAGCCGTGCTCCTTGCCGAAGCCGCTTCGCTTGACGCCGCCAAAGGGCAGCTCGTCGTAGACCTTCGTCGGCGAGTTGATCCACGTGTAGCCGCACTCGAGTCGCTGCGCCGCCTCCTCGGCCGCGTCGAGGTCTGAGGTCCAGACCGACGAGCCGAGCCCGAACGGCGAGGCGTTCGCGCGCGCGATCGCGTCGTCGAGGTCGCGGACGGCCCAGATCGGCAGGGCGGGGCCGAAAACCTCCTCGGTCGCCATAGGCGAGTCGTGCGGGGGCTCGAGCACGACCGTGGGCTCGTGAAACCAGCCGTTGGCGAGCTCTTCCCCCTCGGGCCGCCCACCCCCGGTCAGCACATCGCCGCCGAGCTCAAGCGTCCGGCGCAGCTGGTCCTCGAGCCGGTCGCGCTGGCCCGAGGTGTGAAGCGGGCCGATCTGTACTCCCTCCTGCGTTCCCGGTCCGACCGTGAGGCGGCTCGCCTTCTGCACGACCGCCTCGACGACCTGGTCGAGCGCCGACTCCGCCACGTACAGCCGCTTGACCGCCAGGCATGCCTGCCCGCAGTTGAAGAACCGGCCCATGGAGGCGGCGCTGGCGGCCTTTGAGAGGTCGGCGTCCGCCAGCACGATCATCGGATCCGACCCCCCAAGCTCGAGCGTGAGCCGCTTGGTGCCGCCCGCGGCCAGCGACATGATGCGCTCGCCGGTGGGCGTCGATCCGGTGAAGCCCACCTTGGCCACGAGCGGATGGGTGACCAGCGCCTCGCCCGCCTCCGCGCCCTTCCCGGGGACGACGTTGAAGACGCCGGCCGGCAGCCCCGCCTCGTGGGCGAGCGCGGCGAATCGCAGCGTGGTCAGGGGCGTCGTGTCGGCCGGCTTGGCGACCACGGTATTGCCGGCGACGAGCGCGGGGCCGAGCTTGTTGGCGAGCAGGGTCGTCGGGAAGTTCCACGGCACGATCGCTCCTACGACGCCGAGGGGGCGGCGCAGGACGTGGCCGGTCACGCCGGGGTCGAGCCCGGCGACCGACGCGCCGCGCAGCTCCTTGGCCAGGCCCGCGTAGTGCTCGAGCGTCTCCGCGGCGCGGTCGAGCTCGATGCGGGACTCACGCAGCGGCTTGCCCTGCTCGGCGGTCAGCAGCGGCGCGAGCTCGTCGATCGCGGCACGCAGCGCCTGCGCGGCGTGGGCCACGAGCTCGCCCCGCTCGGCCACGCTTCGCGCCGCCCACTCCGGGAACGCTCGGTGCGCGGCACCTACGGCGCGATCGACGACGTCCGGCCCCGCTGCGCTCGTTGCACCGACGAGGCGCCCGCCGGCGGGGTCGTGGATCTCCAGGACCTTACCTTCGACGCCCTCGGCGGCGCCGTCGACGAAGGGCCCTAGCTCGATGGTTGTCTGCGTGGTGGTCATGGCACTCCTTGGGTAGCACGACGACTGTGCTCGCAGAGCTCGACGGCCGC
>Ga0126313_10002646_pt1 | contig 10117 bp, 8 predicted proteins | sample Plot105A_FD_89954 | JGI IMG/M metagenome (GOLD analysis project Ga0126313, IMG submission 89954) | Serpentine soil microbial communities from UC McLaughlin Reserve, CA, USA - Plot105A | ecosystem: Environmental > Terrestrial > Soil > Grasslands | place: USA: UC McLaughlin Reserve, Lake County... | reverse complement strand
TCGGTCACGCTGATGCCGGCGTTACTCGCCTCCATTGCTCACCAGCATTCTCCCGGCTCGGGAGGATGAGCATCATCCGAACGGTGTGATTCATGCGGTCCGGGTGATGCGCGCTGGCAGCTGAGGCGGTTCGCTGGAGTGCGTCGAAAGGAGCCGCCGATGAGTGCAACGACAGAGTTCTTCCAGGAGCTCGGAGCGCGCGGCCACGAGCCGCTGTTGAAGAAAGCGACCGGCACGATTCGGTTCGAGCTCACGAACGGGCGGCGCAAGGCCCGGTGGCTGGTGAAGGTCAAGAAGGGCGACGTCACCGTCTCGCATGCGAACGTACGTGCCGACTGCGTCGTCCGCACGGACGAGGGCCTCTTCGACCAGATCGTCACGGGAGAGGTGAATGCCATGGCGGCCGCGCTTCGCGGCGCGATTGCCGTCGAGGGCAAACCGGACTTGCTCGTTCTGTTCCAGCGGCTCTTCCCCGGGCCCCCCGGCTCGAGCAGGCAGTCATGAATGGCGAGCTCGTCCAGATCCTCGACGGCAACACCTTCGTCGTCAGTGACTCCCGTGGCGACATCGAGGCCTCGCTCACTGATCCGACCGGCCTCTTCTCGTTCGACAGCCGCTTCCTTTCGACCTGGATCCTGACCGTGGACGGCCAGCGGCTGAATCCGCTCTCGGTCGACGACCTCCAGTACTTCGAGTCCCGCTTCTTCCTCGTTCCGGGCACCGGCACGGTCTACGTCGACGCGAAGCTGTCAGTGATCCGCCGGCGTGCGGTCGGCGACGGCTTCCACGAAGAGCTCACGATCCTGAACCACGACGAGAAGCCGGTCGACCTCAAGGTTCGCATCGATGCCGCCAGCGACTTCGCCGACCTGTTCGAGGTCAAGGACGCGCTCGAGAAGAAGGGGCGGTACTACGCCCGGGTCGACAAGGGCCGCCGCTTGCTGCTCGGCTACGAGCGAGAAGCATTCGGTCGCCAAACCGCGATCTCGGCGACGGCTCCCGCCAAGCTCGACAAGAAGGGCCTGACCTTTGCCGTTCACATTGAGCCCCATGGCTCGTGGACGACCGACCTCGACGTCGTCACCGCGGCCGGGGCCGGCGGAACCTACGTCCGGCCCAAGTACGAGCGGGGCGAGCGACGGGCTCAACCGAACATGGAGCGGAGCCTGGAGCGATGGCTGAAGGACGCACCGCGTCTCGAAAGCGACTCGGATCCGCTCAAAGTGACGTACCGGCGCAGCCTCGTCGATCTGGCGGCGCTGCGCTTCACCCCACCCGTCAGCGGCGGTCACAGCCTGCCAGCCGCCGGCCTGCCGTGGTTCATGACCATGTTCGGCCGGGACAGCATCTTCACGAGCCTCCAAGCGCTGCCCTTCACGCCGGAGCTGGCGGCGACGACCCTCCACGCGCTCGGCGACTGGCAGGGGAGCCGCATCGACGACTTTCGCGACGAGGATCCGGGCCGCATCCTCCACGAGCTGCGCTACGGCGAGATGACGGCGTTCGAAGAGCGGCCCCACTCGCCCTACTACGGCGCAGCCGACGCCACGCCCCTCTATGTCGTGCTGCTCGACGAATACGAGCGCTGGACTGGCGACAGGAGGCTCGTTCGCGAGCTCGAGCGCGAGGCCCGTGCGGCGCTCGCGTGGATCGACGATTACGCGGACCTGATGGGCAACGGCTACATCTGGTACCAGCGCCGCAACGAGGAGACCGGCCTCGAGAACCAATGCTGGAAGGACTCGTGGGACTCGATCTCGTACCGCGACGGCCGCATCCCAGGCTTCCCACGTGCGACCTGCGAGCTCCAGGGCTACGCCTACGACGCGAAGATGCGCGCCGCCCGCCTGGCGCGCGACATCTGGAAGGATCCGGCGTTCGCCGACGAGGTGGAGCGGCAGGCGGCCGACCTCAAGCGACGCTTCAACCGCGACTTCTGGGTCGAGGACGGGGAGTACTTCGCGCTGGCCCTCGACACCGAGGGGAAGCAGGTCGACTCGCTGACGTCCAATAACGGACACCTGCTCTGGAGCGGCATCGTCGACAAGGCGAAAGCGAAGAAGGTCGCAGCGCACCTCATGGGCCCGCGGCTGTTCTCCGGCTGGGGCGTGCGCACGCTGGCCGAAGGCGAGGGGCGCTACAACCCGATCGGCTACCACGTCGGCACGGTCTGGCCTTTCGACTGCTCGTTCATCGCCTGGGGTTTGCGGCGCTACGGCTTCAAAGAGGAGGCCGCCCAGATCGCCGCCGGCATCCTCGACGCCGCGGAGTTCTTCGCCGGCCGCATGCCGGAAGCGTTCGGCGGCTATGAGCGGGGCGTGACCAAGTACCCCGTTCAGTACCCGACGGCGTGCAGCCCTCAGGCATGGTCGACCGGCGCGCCCCTGCTCCTGCTACGCACGATGCTCGGTCTCGAGCCCGTCGGCGACCACTTGATCGTCGACCCGGAGCTTCCCCCGAGCATCGGGCTCCTCGCGCTGCTCGACATTCCCGGCCGCTGGGGTAGGGTCGACGCGTTTGCCCGAGGGTCCGGCGCGCTCGAGCGGCTCCGCTCGAGCCAAACGTAGCTAGTGGCCGAGGGTCTTTCGGCGACGGAGGTTGGCAAGGAGATCACCGAGCACGCGAAGCACGCCGGGCACGAACGACGGGACCGACTGCTCTCGATCGCCGAGGCCGTCCTGCTCTCGATCGTCGCGCTGCTGGCGGCCTGGTCGGGCTATGCGGCGGCGAAGTGGAGCACCGAGTCACGCGTCAGCCTGGCCGAGGCCTCGACGGCGAGGACGAAGGCGAGCCGCGCCAATCTCGAGGCCATGGAGCTCCGGAACTTCGACTCCTCCACCTTCGAAGCTTGGTTCGCCGCGTACACCGCCAGCAACGAGCAGGCGATGGCGCTCGCCGAGCGTCGCTTCCGCCCGGAGTTCCGCGTGGCCTTCGATGCGTGGCGCGCCACGAATCCGGAGACGAACGCCAGCGCGCCGCGCGGCCCGACATACATGCCGCAGTACCGCCAGCCGGACCTCGCGACGGCGGCTGCGCTCGACGATCAGGCCGACGAGGCGTTCGACAAAGGCGCGTCCGACGGTGAGACCGCGGACGACTACGTGCGCACGACCGTCTTCCTCGCGGTCGTGCTCTTCCTCGTCGGCATCAGTACGCACTTTCCGCTTCGAGCGGTGCGCTACGGGTTGATCGCGCTCGGAACAGTGCTGCTCGTCTTCTCGCTCACACAGCTCGCGGGGCTACCCGGCCCGCCCGACTGACCCGAATCATTCAATCCGGGTGATGTTCTCCGGCGGCTGAGCGGTTAGATTGAGCCGACAGAAAGGAGAGAGTCATGTTCATGCGACGACGGCCGCTTGCCCGTGCCGCCATGGTCGGCGGCGCCGCCTACTACGCCGGGAAGAGACGGCAGGAAAGCCAGTATCGCGAGGAAGACGAGCAGGCCCGCCTCGACGAGCTCGAGGCGAGGCAGTCGGTGGCAACGCCGGTCGCCCCTTCCGGCCCGAGCAGAGAGGAAGCGATCGAGCAGCTCAAGCAGCTGGCCGAGCTGAAGGACTCGGGCGTTTTGACAGAGGCCGAGTTCGAGGTGCAGAAGCAGAAGCTCCTACAGGGGATGTGAGGTGACGACGATGGCGATTGGTCCAGTTCAGATGCTCGTGGTCGGCTTCGAGGGCCCCGAGTTCAAGGGGGAGATCCTCCAGGAGCTGAAGCGTCTCAAGGAGGAAGACATCATCCGCCTGATCGACCTGCTCGTGGTCAGGAAGGACGACGAAGGCAATGTCGAGAAGCTGCACACGAGCGACCTCACCCAGGAAGAGGCGATGGAGTTCGGCGCCGTCGCCGGCGCGCTGATCGGCTTCGGAGCCGAGGGTGAAGAGGGCGTCGAAGCCGGCGCGCTGGCCGGCGCGGCGGCGATGGAGGAGGGCCAGGTACTCGACGAGGACGTCTGGTACGCAGCGGACGCGATTCCGAACGGTACGGCGGCGGGGATCGCGCTGATCGAGCATCGCTGGGCGATTCCGCTCCGGGATGCGATCGCGCGTGCCGGCGGGATCCCCCTCATCGACGAGTGGATCCATGCGACCGACCTGATCGCAGCCGGGGTCAAGCTCGAGGAGGAAGCGGCTCAGACAAGCTAAGTGGCTCAGACAAACGAGCCCCAGACTCGCCGAATACCTCGAGTCTGATCACCTGCCGAGCCTTGGAGGTAGGCGCCGGCGATGTCCGCGAACCAGATCCTCTTCGGACTTGGGCTCGTCCTCGTCTTGGCGGTCGGCTCACAGTTGCTTGCGCGCCCGCTGAGGGCCCCCGCCCTCATCGTGCTGCTGCCAGCGGGGTTCCTTGCCGGGATCGCGACCGACGACGTGCACCCCGACAACCTGTTGGGCTCGCTCTACCAACCGTTTGTCACGATCGCAGTGGGCGTGATCCTGTTCGAGGCCGGGCTGCGGCTGTCGTTCGAAGAGGTCGTTCCCGGTGTCCGGAAGACTGTCGTGCGCCTGGTCGCCGGAGGTGCGTTCCTCACGTGGCTCGCGACGACGGCGGCGGTCGCGCTGCTCTACGACGACATGGACCGTGGCGTGGCATTCCTCATCGGGGCGATCCTCGTCGTGTCCGGCCCGACGGTCGTCCTGCCGCTGCTCGCCTTCATCCGTCCGACGCGGGACGTCCGTTCACTCCTGAAATGGGAGGGTACGCTCGTCGATCCGGTCGGCGCGCTGCTCGGCGTGCTCGTGTTCACAGGAGTGAGCTCCGGTGAGGGCTGGCAACCGGGCGAGATGGTGATCGACCTCGCCGTCGGCGCGCTGGTGGCCGCGGTGGGCGCACCGGCGTTGTGGCTGCTGCTCCGCGAGGTCCATCGACACGAGCCCCGAATGGTCGTCCCGGCGACGTTGATGGTCGTCGTGGCTGCAGTGGTAGCCGCCGACCTGATCCGCGAGGATGCGGGTCTGTTGGCGGCCGTGCTCATGGGAATCGTCGTCGGCAATCAACGGAGCATCGACATCAGCCGCTCGCTCTTCGAGTTCGAGGAGACGCTCGTCCAATTGCTTATCGGGGTGCTGTTCGTGCTCGTCGCGGCATCGGTCTCCCCCGACGAAGTGAGATCGGTGCTGCCGCAGGCGCTCGTCCTCGTCGCCGTCATGATCCTGGTCATCAGGCCCCTCGCGGTGGCGCTGACGACGCTGGGCTCGCCCTTTACGCGGAACGAGCGGGCATTCGTCGCCTGGATGGCGCCGCGGGGCATCGTTGCCGGAGCAACGGCGTCTGCGTTCGGTCCGGAGCTGGCGGAGAACGGCGTAGCCGGCGCGGACAAGGTCCTCCCGATCGTGTTCGTGGCGATCTTCGGCACGGTCGTGGTCTACGGGCTCACGGCCGCGCCGGTCGCTCGGATGCTCGGAGTGGCCGGGGCTGGTCGCCGTCTGGTGCTCGTCATTAGCGGCCACCCCTGGGCGCGCGAGATCGCAGCGGCCCTGAAGCGCTCCGGCGTCGCGGTGCGCATGTGGGTCGGGCCGCTCGATCACCAGACGGCTGCCCGGGAGGCCGGCCTCGACGCCGACCGCGGGCGGATCATGGTCGACGCGCCCAGTCGTGAGGAGGAGCTCGAGGAGGTCACCGATGCCTTGCTGCTGACGCGCAGCGACGACTTCAACGCCCTCGTCGCCGCCGAGCTACGGAAGGAGCTGGGCCACCGGCACGTCTATCGAGTCGCTCCCCACCCCGACGAGCCGGACCTGCTGCCGCCGTCGAGAGAGGCCGGCATCCTCGGCGACCGCTCGCTCACGTTCGCCGAGCTGGACCGGCAGTTCGCCGCGGGCGCACGGATCGTGAGCCGGAGCGCTAACCACATCCTCGACGCTGAAGGCTCGCGGACCGAGGTGCCGCTCTTCGCGGTCGCGCACAATGGACGGCTGAGCATCGCCGCAGACGGCCGCCCTCCCAACATGCGGTCGGGCGACACGGTGATCATCCTCGTCGACGTCAGCCGCGAGACGGCGCCTCCAGCCTGACGATCTCGTCGACCAGCTCCAGGCCCTCGGGCCGATGCGTGATCAGGAGCACGCAGCGGCCGTCGGCAGCCGCGAGGACGTCGTGAACGAGCGCCTCGGCGGTCTCGGGATCCAGATGAGCGGTCGGCTCGTCGAGGAGGAGCACGGGGGCATCCGACAGCAGCGCCCGTGCGATCGTCAGGCGCTGGCGCTGGCCGCCCGAGAGCTGCGTCCCCTCTTCGCCGACCAGCGTCTCGAGCCCGTCCGGGAGCGAGGAGACCCAGTCGGCCAGCCGCGCGCGGCGAAGCACGTCCCAGAGCTCGTCGTCGGTCGCCGACGGGCGCGGGAGCCTGAGGTTCGCCCGGATCGTCGAGCCGAACACATGGGCGTTCTGGCCGGCGAGCGCGAAGGTGGCGCGGACGTCCCGCTGGCGGAGATCGCGGACGTCTCGGCCCGCGAGCGTGACGCGACCCTCTTCAGGATCGAGAAAACGAAGAAGTAGGTTCGTGACCGTTGTCTTGCCGGCTCCGCTCGACCCGAGGAGCGCCACGAGCCGACCCGGGTCGAGGCGGAGATCGAAGCCGTTCAGCGCAGGCGGCTCTCCAGGCGCGTAGCGAGCGGTCACCTGCTCGAGAGCCACTGTCGCCGGACGCGACGGCAGCGAGAGAGGCTCAGCCGGGTCTTGAACCGCCGGCTCGCGTTCCATCAGCTCAAGGACGCGCCGGCCGGCGGCGAGTGTCGACGAGAGCTCCCTCGCGGCCTCCTGGAGGGGCGCAACGCACTCGAACGAAGCCAGTGCAAGCAGTGCAAGCGTGGCCACGAGCACGCGATCGAGCGAACCCGTGGCGTGGGCCGAGACCGCGATTGCAAGGACACCAGCGACCGTGAGGCCCGCGATCAGGATCGAGAGCGCTCCTGCCAGCCCGGCGGCGAGCGCGTCGCGCCGGCCGAGACGGGCGAGCTCGCGGCTCCGGGACCGGATCCGTGCCAGAGTCTCCTCCTCGCGGCCGTACACGACGAGCTCGGGAGCGCCGCGCAGGAGCTCAACGAGCTCAGCTGTAAGCTCGGCGCGTGCCGGTGCCTGCCGACGACCGGCGGCGCGATTCACGGCACCCGTCAGCACCGGGACGACCAGGCCCGCAAGGACGAGGCCGAGAGCGAGAATCGCCGCAGCGGCCGGGAGGACGGCGGCTGTGACCCCGACGCACACCGCCGCGATGGTGAGCGCAACGAGCGGCGGCAGAAGCCCGCGCAGATAAAGGCCCTGGAGCAAATCGACATCGCCCACCATCCGCCCGAGCAGCTCTCCGCGGCGATACCCCTCGAGCTGCGCGGGCGCAAGGGGCTCGATGCGCTCGTAGAAGCGTGCGCGGATTCGCCCCAAGGCGCGAAGAGCGTCGTCGTGGGAAACGAGACGCTCGAGGTAGCGGGCAAGCGGTCTCGCGAGAGCGAAGAACCGCACTGCGACGACCGTCATGGTCAGGGAAAGGATTGGCGGCTGCTCCGCGGCGCGTGAGATCAGATAGCCGGCAGTAGTGATCAGGGCGACGCCGAAGCCGACCGCGAGCGCGCTCAGCGCCGCCGAGAGCGCGACGCGACGCGCGCGGACGCCGGCGAAGTCGACAAGACGCCGAAGTGTCTGGATCATGCGGCCTCCGCTGCGGCCTCGACGATCCGTCCTCTCCGAAGGTGCACCAACCTGTCGGCCAAGGCAGCAAGCTCAGGGCGGTGGGCGATCAGGAGGACGGTGCGTCCCTCGCGAAGCCGCTGGAGGGCATCGCGAACGAGTGCCGCGCTCGCTGGATCGAGGTTCGCAGTGGGCTCGTCGAGGATCACGAGGGCGGCCTCTCGAAGAAACGCACGCGCAAGAGCGACCCGTTGGAGCTCCCCCGCCGAGAGGGGTCGTCCGCCCTCACCGACGACCGTCTCGTACCCGTCGGGGAGCCTGCCGATGACCGCAGCCGCGCCGGCGAGCTCCGCCGCAGCCCGCACGCGGGCATCGTCGGCGGAGGCGTCGCCGAGCCGGATGTTGTCCGCAACCGTGCCGCGGAAGATCGTCGGGTGCTGCGGCACCCAGGCGATCTGTGCCCGCCAAGACTCTGGGTCGCACACGGCGAGATCGACCGTGCCGACAGTCACCCGCCCCCGAGTCGGCTCGGCGAGACGTAGGAGGAGCGAGGCGATCGTGCTCTTGCCCGCGCCACTCGGACCGACGAGCGCGACCGTCTCGCCGGGGAGGAGCTCGAGATCGACGCCATCTAGGACGATTCCGGGCCGTGCGGGATAGGCGAACGAGACCCCCTCGAATCGCACAGGCAAATCTCGAGCGCTCGGCGGTGAGACGCTGCCCGAGCTTGCCGCCTCCTTCCCGTCGACGAGGTCGAGGAGCCGCTCGGCAACGGCGAGGCCGTCCGCGCTGGCATGAAACTGCGCGCCAAGGTTTCGCAGCGGGAGATAGAGCTCCGGGGCGAGGACGAGCACGGTCAGCCCAGCCTCGAGGCCGATGCCGCCCTCGACCAGGCGAACTCCGACGATAACCGCCACGAGCGCGACACCGAGTGTCGCCGCGAGCTCGAGCACCGTTCCCGAGAGAAATGCGACCCTCAGCGTTCCCATCGTCGTGCGGCGGTAGTGGTCGCTCGTCTCGGCGATCCGCTCCGCCTGGGTCTCGCCGCGGTTGAAAGCCCGGAGCGTCGGCAGCCCGCGCACCGAGTCGAGGAAGTGGGTCGAAAGCAGTGCGAGCGCCTGCCACCGCTCGCGGGCACGCCGTTCTGTGTAGCGCCCGACCAACCACATGAACACGGGGACGAGCGGCAGCGTGAGCAGCATCACGCCTGCGGAGACAAGGTCGATCGACGCGACGAGGACGAGCACAGCGATCGGCACGGTCACAGCGAGGACGACCTGCGGGAGGTAGCGCGCGAACGTCGTCTCGAGCGCGTCGACGCCGCCAACCGCAGCGGTGGAGACCTCGGCGCTCTCGGCGCCGTCGAGCGCGGCCGGCTGACGACGCAGCCTTCGCTCAACTAGCTCGAGCCGGAGCTCCGAGAGCACGTTCACCGCCGCGCGCCTGCCTACGATCTCGAAGCCGTAGGCTGCGGCCGCCCGAGCCCCCACGGCCGCGACGAGCAGCCCGAGCGGCAGTGCCACGTCCGCGAGCGAGGCGCCGCCGAAGCCGCGGGCTGCGACACGGGCGAGCAGGACTGCCTGGGCGAGAACGAGGAGCGCCGCAAGCACGCCGAGGGCAACGTCCATCGCGAGCAGAGGCCGCACGCCCCGCGCGCGCCGCACGAGACGCTGGTCGAGGACCCGCAAGATCAGCTCGAGGGCGACCCGCTCGACGGCCGAGCCAGGGCCTCGGTGGGTGGGTGCACCTCCTCGCCGGTGACCCGGGCGCGAAAGACGTAGTACGACCAGGCCTCGTAGACGAGGATGATCGGCAACACGATCAGCGTGACGACCGTCATCACGGCCAGCGTGTAATGCTCAGACGCGGCACCCGGGACGTCGAGGCTGTTGCTGAAGTCGGTGCTCGAGACCATCACGCGCGGATAGAGGCCGGTGAAGAGCGTCGCCACGGCCGCGACCGTGCCGACAGCCGTCATCGTGAACGCCAAGCCGCTCCTGCCCGCGAAGGCGAGGAGCGCGGCCAGCGCCAGGGCGGCGATCCCTAGCGCAGCCGGCACGACGACCGGGAAGACGTCCTTGTCGTTGCGGTCGACGGCCACGGCCACCGTCCAAATCAGGAATACGGCGCCGACCACGGTCGCGGGCACGGCCAGCCATCGGGCGGCGGTGCGAACGCGCTCATAGAGGCCGCCGGTCGTGCGGAGCGTCAGGTAGCTCGCGCCGTGGAAGGCGAAGAGGAGCACGAACGCGATGCCCGCGAACACCGTGTAGCCCGTGAACAGGTCGACCAGGTTGCCGTCGTAGTCACCGTTCGAGTCGATCGGCACGCCGTGGATCAGGTTCGCGAGCCCGATGCCCCAGACGAGCGCGATCCCGGCGCTGCCGATCGCGTTCGCCCACAGCCACGCTGCACGCCAGCGCGGGCTCTCGCCCTTCTCTCGCCACTCGAACGAGACGACGCGGACGATCAGGAAGAACAGGAGGAGCAGCAGCGCGAAGTA
>Ga0126313_10002644_pt1 | contig 10121 bp, 9 predicted proteins | sample Plot105A_FD_89954 | JGI IMG/M metagenome (GOLD analysis project Ga0126313, IMG submission 89954) | Serpentine soil microbial communities from UC McLaughlin Reserve, CA, USA - Plot105A | ecosystem: Environmental > Terrestrial > Soil > Grasslands | place: USA: UC McLaughlin Reserve, Lake County... | reverse complement strand
CCGGCGTCGGCGGGCTGGAGGTCGCGGCGCTGTCGCAGATGGGCGACCAGCCGACGCACTGGAACGTCTACGTCACCGTCGAGGAGGCCGACGCGGCCGCTGCCCGCGCGGCCGAGCTCGGCGGGACGGTCCTGGCCGAGCCGTTCGACGTCATGGACGCCGGCCGGATGGCGGTGGTCCAGGACCCCACCGGCGCGATCCTCTCGGCCTGGCAGCCGGGCACGAGCATCGGCGCGCGGCTGGTCAACGCGACCGGCGCCATGACGTGGGCCGACGTGCTGACGCCAGACCCCGACGCGGCGCGCCGCTTCTACGGCGACTGGCTCGGCTGGACGACCCAGGAGGTGCCGCAGGCCGAGGGCTATCGGATCATCAGCAACGGCGGGCGCTCCAACGGCGGGATGCAACCGCTCGTCCCGGAGATCGTCGGCCCCGACGCCCGCCCGGGGTGGACGCCGTACTTCGGCGTCGACGACCTCGACGCCGCGCGCGCCCGGGTCGACGAGCTCGGCGGGCGCACGCTCGCTGGGCCGATCACGGTGCCGAACGGCACGTTCGCGGTGACCTCGGACCCGCAGGGCGCGGTCTGCGCGATCTGGGCCGGCGAGTACGACGACTGAGCGCCGGCTAGGCAAGCGCGCTCATACCGCTACGCCACGAGGGCGGCGAGCGTCTCCGCCAGCGCGGCCGGGGCGACGAGCAGGCCGGCCGGCAGGCCGTCGCGCGCCGGCAGGTCGCGGACCTCGAGCCCGGCCGCGGCACAGAGCATCGTCCCTACGGCCACGTCCCACGGCGAGACCCCGCGCTCGTAGTAGGCGTCGTAGCGGCCCGCCGCTGTCCACGCCAGGTCGAGCGCGGCGGACCCGAGCCGTCGCACGTCGGCGACGCGCGGGATGACCCGGCTGACGACCTCCGCCTGGCGCGCGCGCACGCCCGCGTCGTAGGCGAAGCCGGTCGCGACCAGCGCGGTGCCCAGCTCGTCGCGGGCGGAGCCGCGCAGCGGCTCGCCGTTGAGCGTGGCGGGCCCGCCGGCGACGACCTCGAAGCGCTCGTCGCGCAGCGGGTCGAGCACGACCCCGGCGCGCCCCTCGCACGCCACGCTCACGCACCACTGCGGGATGCCGAACAGGTAGTTGACGGTCCCGTCCAGCGGGTCGACGACCCAGTGCAGGCCCGTCGTGCCGGTGACCTCGTCGCCCTCCTCGCCCAGGATCGAGTCGTCCGGCCGGCGGCGGTGCAGGACCTCGCGGATCGCGCGCTCGGCGTTCACGTCCGCCTCGGAGACGAGATCCGTCGGCGTGGACTTCGTGACCACGCCGCGCGGGCCGCCCGCGTCGTGGTAGCGCTCGACGAGCACCGCGGCGGACGCGCGCGCCGCCTCGCCGGCGATCTCGAGCAGCTCGCGGCCGTCGCTCACAGCGGCGGGCGCCGGTCTTCCCACGGGCGGGCGCGCTCGATCTGGGCGGCGAGCGAGAGCAGCATGGCCTCGTCGCGCGGACGGCCGGCGAGCTGTACGGACAGCGGCAGCCCCGCGCGGTCGAAACCGGCCGGCACCGAGCAGGCGGGCTGGCCGGTCGCGTTGAACGCGCCGTAGAACGGCACCTTGGCCGCGGCGGCGTTCAAGGTGCAGTCCGCCCCGCGACCCGCGTACGCGCCGACCCGGGACGGCGGCCCGGTCGGTCCGGGCAGCAGCACCGCGTCGGCGGTCGAGAGCACGGCCTGCACGCGCGCGGCCAGCGCGCTCTCCGCCGCGCGTACCCGCGCCACCGCGGCGGCGGGCACGAGCGCGCCCCGGCGAGCCATCGCGCGCGTGCGCGCCTCGAGCAGCTCGGGGTGGGGCAGCGCGGCCGCCTCGTCGCGGATCCCGCGCAGGTAGCGAGTGAGCACGCTGACCGCCGCGCCCGGCCCGTAGTCGATCTCGTGCTCGACCACCTCGTGGCCGAGCGCGCGCAGCAGGTCCGCGGTGCCGTGCACCGCGGCGCGCTGCTCGCGCCCGAGCCGCGCGACGAGCCCGGGCGGCAGCTTCGTCGAGACGGCGATCCGCAGCCGGCCGGGCTCGCGCGCGGCCGCGGCGGCGAACCCGCCCTCGGGCCCGTCGTCGGCCGTCGCATCGAGGAACAGCGCCGCGTCGGCGACCGTGCGCGCGATCGGCCCGGCGTGGTTGAGGCCGTGCCAGCCGGCGCTCGCCCCGGGCTCGACCGGGACCCGCCCGCGCTGCGGCTTGATGCCGAACAGGCCGCAGAACGACGCCGGGATCCGGATCGAGCCGGCGCCGTCGTGCCCCAGCGCGACGCCGCACATGCCCGCAGCGACCGCCGCCCCGGAGCCGCCGCTCGACCCGCCCGCGGTGTGCGCGAGGCTCCACGGGTTGCGCGTCGCGCCGAAGGAGGCGCTCTCGGTGAACGGCCACATCAGGAGCTCGGGGACGTGCGTCTTGCCGACGATGACCGCCCCGGCCGCCCGGAGGCGCGCCACCGACCGGGCGTCGCGTTCCCTGCGGACCCCGCCGGCCGCCACCGTGCCCATGGGGGTGACCTCGCCGGCGACGTCGGTGTCGTCCTTGATCGCGACCGGCACGCCGAGCAGCGGACGCTGCTCCCCGGCGCGGCGACGGGCGTCGGCCTGGTCGGCCTCGGCGAGGGCGCGCTCGGCGAGCACGACGCGGAACGCGTTGATTCGCCCGTCGAGGCGCTCGATCCGGTCGAGCGCGGCCTCGACCACCTCGCGCGCGGACACCTCGCCCGCGGCGATCAGGCGCGCCTGGCGCGCGGCGCCGGCGTAGGCGAGCTCGGTCGGGTTCATGGCGGCGGCAAGCCTAGCCGCCGCGCCGGCCCCCGGTCCGCCGCGGGCGCGCGGCGCGACCGCGCTCAGAGCTCGGCCGAGCGCTGTGCGAACTCGACGAAGTAGTCCAGCGCCTTGGGGTTGGCGAGCGAGTCGCGCGACGCCGCCTTGTCCGGCGAGGCGCCCATGAGGATCTTCTTGACCGGCACCTCGAGCACCTTGCCCGACAGCGTCCGTGGGACCTCGTCGATCGCGTGCACCTCGTTGGGGACGTGCCGCGGCGAGCAGTCCTCGCGGATGCGGGTGCGCAGCGCCTTGACGAGGTCGTCGTCGAGCTCGGCGCCCTCGCGGAGGACCACGAACAGCGGCATGAACCCGTCCGTGCCCGGCCGTGGGACGTCGACCACGAGCGCGTCGGTGATCTCGTCGAGCGCGAGCACCGCGCGGTAGATCTCCGCCGTGCCCATCCGAATCCCACCGCGGTTGATGGTCGAGTCCGAGCGGCCGGTGATGATGGCCGTGCCGCGCTCGGTGATCTCGATCCAGTCGCCGTGGCGCCACACGCCGGGGTACGTGTCGAAGTAGCTCTCGCGCAGCCGCGAGCCGTCCTCGTCTCCCCAGAAGAAGATCGGCATCGACGGCATCGCCTCGGTGATGACGAGCTCGCCGACCTCACCGATCAGCGGCTTGCCCTCGGGGTCCCACGCCTCGATCTTCGCCCCGAGCGAGCGCGCCTGCAGCTCGCCAAGGTGGACCGGCAGCGTCGGCACGCCGCCGACGAACGCGGTGCACATGTCGGTGCCGCCGCTCGTGTTGAACAGCCATGTCTCCGAGCCGAGGTGGTCGTAGATCCACTGGAAGCCCTCGGGCGACAGCGGCGAGCCCGTCGACCCGACGCTCTCGAGCGCGCTCAGGTCCCGCCCGTCGCCCGGCTCGATGCCCGACTTCATGCACGCCCCGACGTAGGCCGCGCTCGTGCCGAAGCACGTGATCCCGGCCTGCTCGGCCAGGTCCCACAGCACGCCCATGTCGGGGTGGCCGGGGTTGCCGTCGTAGAGAACGATGGACGCCGGGGTCAGCAGGCAGCCGACGACGAAGTTCCACATCATCCAGCCGGTCGTCGTGAACCAGAAGATGCGGTCGCCCTCCTGCGCGTCGACGTGGAGGTTCATCTTCTTCAGGTGCTCGAGCAGGATGCCGCCCTGCGAGTGCACGATCGCCTTGGGCAGCCCCGTCGTCCCGCTCGAGTACAGCACCCACAGCGGGTGCTCGAACGGCAGCTCCTCGAAGGTGAGCTCGGCGCCCTCGCCCTTCGCCTCGAGGTCGTCCCAGGTCATCGCGTCGCGCAGGCGGCCGAGGTCCGGCTCGGCGTTCAGGTACGCCAGCACGACCGTCGCCTCGAGCGAGTCCATCTCGCCCTGGAGCGTGGAGACGACGTCCATCCGGTCGAAGTCCTTGCCGCCGTAGCGGTAGCCGTCGACCGTGATGAGCACCTTCGGCTCGATCTGAGCGAAGCGGTCGACCACGCTGCGCGCGCCGAAGTCGGGCGAGCACGACGACCAGATCGCCCCGATGCTGGCGCACGCCAGCAGGCCGGCCACGGCCTCGGGGATATTCGGGATGTAGGCCACGACGCGGTCGCCGCGCTCGACGCCCAGCGCGCGCAGCCCGCCCGCGATCGCGGCCGTGCGGGTGCGCAGGTCGCCCCAGGTCCACTCGCCCAGCTCGCGGATCTCGGAGGCGTGGCGGATCGCCACGTCGGCGTCGTCGCGGCCGCGGAAGATGTGCCTGGCATAGCTCACCGTCGCGCCCGGGAACCACTCGGCGCCGGGCATCTCGCGGCTGCCAAGGACCTTCTCGTAGCCGCTCTGGGACTCGACCTCGAAGAACTCCCAGATCGCCGCCCAGAACGCGTCGACGTCGTCAACCGACCACTGCCACAGCGCGGCGTAGTCGCCGGTCATGTCGACGCCGTGCCGCTCCGAGACCCAGCGCGCGAAGCGGGTGATCGTCGCCGACTCGACCTGCTCCTCGGTCGGCTCCCACAGGACCCTCGGCTCCGCGCGCGTGCTCATGGAGGCGATGCTAGCCGTCGCGGTCGGCGAGCAACGCGCGCACGCGCTCGGCGAGCACGGCGGGCGAGAACGGCTTGTCGAGCTGCGCGTCGGCCTCCGCGTCGCGGGCGCGCTCGCGGTCGGCGTCGGTCACCCGCGCGGTCAGGAGCATGATCGGGATCGCGCGCGTCTCCGGGCGGTCGCGCAGCCGGCGGGTGGCCTCCAGCCCGTCCACGCGGGGCTTCGAGCCGTCGAGGACGGCGACCGCGGGCGCGTCGGTCTCCGAGATCCCGATGCCCGTGTCGCTCACCTCGATCACCGCCCTGTCCTCCTCCCGCGCCAGGCGTACGGTGACGCGTCCACCGTCGGGCGTGAACTTGATCGCATTCGAGACGAGGTTGTCGAGCGCCTGCGCGAGCCGGTCGCGGTCGCCGCGGACCGGAGGCACACGGACTCGGCCTCGAGCTCGAGCTCCACGCCGCCCGCGGCGGCGCGCGGGCGCGCGGCCTCGATGGTCTCCGCCGCGACCGCGATCTGGCGCGTGAGGGTGCGGGGGTGCACGGGCTCCGGCGTGCTCATCGCGGGCGCTCGTAGACGTGTCGCTCGATCCGCTGCAGGCCCAGCGCGGCCGGGTCGCCCAGGCGCTCGGAGCGCCCGAGCATCAGGACGCCGCCGGGCGCGAGCGCGGTGGCCAGCCGGCGGTGCACGCCGGCCTTGGCGTGCGGGCACAGGTAGATCGCGACGTTGCGGCACATGATGAGGTCCCAGCGGCCGGCGGGCGGCGGGTCGTTGACGAGGTCGTGGCGCGCCCAGCGCGCGCGGCTGCGCAGCGCGGGCGTGATCTCGACCACGTCGTACACGCCCGCCCGGGCGACGGCGAGGTTCTCCTCCAGCAGGTCGGTGCCGAGCAGCTGGCTGTGCTCGAGCGCGCCGAGGCGGCCGAGCACGATGGCCAGCGACCACAGTTCGAGCCCGTTCGCGCAGCCCGCCGACCACACCCGCGGGCGCTCGGCGCGCTCGAGCAGCCTCGGCAGCACGCGGTGCTCGAGCGCCTCGAACTGCTCGGGGTCGCGGAACAGGCCCGAGTGCGACACGGCCACGCTGCGGCGGAACCGCTCGCGGGCGCGAGGATCGCGGCGCAGCAGGGCGGCGAGCTCGGCGGTCGTCGCCACGTCCTCGGCGGCAAGCGCGCGTTCGATCCGGTCGGCGACGTGCTCCGCGCGGAAGGCCTCGAGCGGCAGCCCCGCCACCGCGGACAGCTCGGCCGGCCCCGCAGCGGGGCGCCCGTCCCCCCGCGGTGTCGCGGCACGTTCCATTCCCGGGCAGGGGTACCCTCGGCGGCCTTGAGCGAGCCTCGCTGTGACCTCGAGGCGACGATCGGAGCGCTCTGGCGGGACGCGCAGCCGCGCCTGCTCGCCCGGGTCGAGGTCGTGGAGGCGGCGCTGGCCCTCTGCGCACGGGCGGCCTCGACGCCGAGCAGGCCGACCAGGCGCGCCGCGATGCGCACAAGCTCGCCGGCGCGCTCGGCACGTTCGGCATGCCGGGCGGCACGGACCTCGCCCGGACGGTCGAGCACCGGCTGCGCGCGGGCGTCGGCCCCGACGACGCCCCGTGCTCAGCGCGGACGCGCGCGAGCTGCGCCGGATCGTCGAGACGGGTCCGGGCGGCGAGCGCGACTGAGGCGCGCGATTCAGGGCGCGATGCGCGCCATGAGCGCGGTCGCGGCCGCGACGGCGAGGCCGCGGTCGTGCGTGAGGACGTAGTCGTAGCGGCTCGCCTCGTCGTCGAGGTCGTAGGCGGTCAGCGCGGCGGAGACGTGCGGCGAGACCACCGCGACGGTCCACTCGCGTGCCAGCGGATCGGTGGCGTGCAGCGGCGCGCCGCGGACGCCCCTGGCCGGCTCGACGGGCATGTCCTCCCCCACCGCGCCGCAGAACGCGAGCGTCCGCGCCAGCGAGGCGTAGCGGCGCCGCGCGCGGCGGTCGAACAGCTCGCCGCGCTGGAAGGAGCCCACGAGCACGCCGCTCGATCCGGTCTTCCGGGCCTGGGTCTCGAGGCTGCGGCTCAGCTCCACGAGCAGCGCGCGGCTCGCGCGCCGCACCGGCCGGTCCTCGCTGGCGAGCGCGAACGGGGTCACGTCGCGCGGGTCCGCGTGCGGCGCGGCCGGCACGATGCGCATGGGCGGCGGCGCGGCCGGAGCGGCCAGCGGCTCGCGCGCGCCGAACAGCCAGCCCTGGGCCAGGCGGGCGCCGAGCTCGTCGGCGAGGTCCGCCTCGGCGGCCGTCTCGACGTGCTCGACAAGGATGGTCGCGCCGGTGCGCTCGGCCTGGGCGGCGACCGCGTCCACGACGGGCGCGAGGCCGCGCGGCGAGCCGCCGCCGGCGCTGGCGAGGTCGATCTTCAGGACGTCGGGGGCAAGCACGGCCATCATCGCGAGCGAACCCTCGGCCGAGCCGACGTCATCGAGCGCGACCGAGCAGCCGAGCGCGCGCAGGTCGGCGACGCGGCCGAGCAATGCCGCCGGGCGCCGGGTGAGCGCGCGCTCGGTGACCTCGACCGCGACGATCATCTGCGCGGTCGCGCGGGCGTACAGGCTGCGCAGATCGAGCGGCAGGAACGCCGAGGTATCCGCCTCGACGTTGAGGAACAGGACGCTCGGCGCGCTCAGGCCGGCGTCGATCGCGGCGTTCAGGGCGCAGCGCTGGCACAGCCAGTCGAGCTCGTCGAGGCGCCCGGCGTCGCGCGCGGCGGCGAACAGCGCGGCGGGCGCCTCGAGCGGGCCGCCCGCGGGGCCGCGGGCGAGGGCCTCGTAGCCGATCGGCCGGCCGTTGGCGAGGTCGACGACCGGCTGGAAGCCGATCTCGATGGCGCCGTGCGCGAGCACGTCGCCGAGCGCCGCGCGGACGTTCCGCGATCCGCCGCGGTGGCGGGCGGCGGGGGGGACGACGGCGCGCGGCGGCCGCGACGGGTCATCATGGGCCGGCACACTGAGCACCGCCGGGAGGATTCGACACCCATGAGCATCGTCCTGTGCGAGGACCGCGGCCCCGTTCGGCACCTGGTTCTCAACCGCCCCGAGAAGCGCAACGCGCTGAACGCCGAGCTCGTCGCGGCGCTGTCCGACGCGTTCGGGGCGGCGGCCGCCGACCGCGACGTCCAGTGCGTGGTCGTGCGCGGCGCGGGGCCGATGTTCTCGTCGGGGATCGATCTGGGCGCGCTCGGCGCGCTCGCCGAGGATCCGACCGGCCTGGCGGCGCTGCGCGCGCCGATCGTCGAGGCGTGGAACGCGCTCGAGCGGATGCCGAAGGCGACGATCGCGCAGATCCACGGGTCGTGCCTGGGCGCGGCGCTCGAGCTCGCGCTCGCGTGCGACCTGCGCGTCGCGGCGGCGGACGCGCTCATGGGGCTGCCCGAGACGCGCGTCGGATTGGTGCCCGACGTGGGCGGGTCGTCGCGGCTGCCCGCCGTGGTCGGGCTCGGGCGCGCCAAGGAGCTCGTGATGGCGTCGAAGCTGATCGACGGCACCGAGGCGGAGCGGATCGGCCTGGTCAACCGCGTGGCGCCTGCGGACGGGCTCGAGGCGGCGACCGACGCGCTCGCCGGCGAGCTGCTCGCCTGCGCGCCGGTGGCGGTCGGGCACGCGAAGCGGATCCTCGACGCGGCCGCCAAGCCGGCGCTCGCCGCCACGCTCGAGCTCGAGGAGGCCGTGCAGGAGCTGTGCGCGAGGACCGACGACTTCGCGGAGGGGACGCGGGCGTTCGCCGAGAAGCGCCCGGCGGCGTTCGCGGGGCGGTAGCGCTCAGCCGCGGGGCGGCAGCGCCCGGCGCTCGTGCGTCCCCACGCCGATCGTCCGCTCGCCCTCGAGCACCTCGACGTCGAACCGGAACCTCTTGTTGTCGACGACCTCACGCAGCGCCGCGCGCACGACCAGGCTGGCGCCCTCGCGCGCGCCGCCGACGTGCTTGACGCAGACCTCGAAGCCGACGGTCGGCGGCGCGTCGGGCGCGTGCTCGTAGATCAGCCGCGTGCACGTCCACTCCATCGTGTGGATCATCCCCGGCGTCGAGAGCACCTTGAACGGCAGCGATCCGCCGACGTCGGTGAGGATGTCGCCCTCGGCCACGAACTCCTCGACGCGCTCGGCGATCGGGCTCACCACATCGACAGCCCTCCGCTCACGTTCACCGTCTGGCCGGTTACGTAGCTGGCGTCGTCGGAGGCCAGGAAGGCGATGACAGCGGCGACCTCGTCGGGCTCCCCGATCCGCCGCACGGCCGTCGCGTCGATCATCGCCTGCTTGAGCCGCGCGCCGAGCTCACCGAGCTGGTCCTCGGCCGAATTCAGCAGCGGCGTCTCGATCGGCCCCGGCGCGACCGCGTTGCAGCGCACGCCGAAGCGCGCCGACTCGCGTGCGATCGCCTTGGTGAAGCCGATCACCCCCGCCTTCGCCGCCGAGTACGTGGCCGAGCCCTGCGAGCCGACCCGGCCCGCCTCGCTCGCGACGTTCACGATCACGCCGCCCCGCTCATGCATCGCCGGCAGCACCGCGTGCGTGCAGGCGAGCACGCCGCGCAGGTTCACGCCGAGCACGTGGTCCCACAGCGCCTCGTCCGTGTTCACGAAGAACGCGAAGCGGTCGGTGCCCGCGTTGTTGACGAGGACGTCGACGGCCCCGAGCGCCTCTGTCGTCGCGGCGACCGCGCGCGCCACGGAGGCCGTGTCGGTGACGTCGAGCGCCGTCGCGACGCCGTCGATCTCGGCGGCCACGTCGCGCGCGCGATCGAGGTCGAGGTCGCCCACGGCGACCCGCGCGCCGTCCGCCGCCAGGCGCCGCGCGGTGGCCGCACCGATGCCGCTCGCGCCGCCGGTGACGAGCGCCGTGCGTCCCTCCAGGCGCATGAGGGCGAACCATATACTCGCCGCCCGTGCCGCCCCCGGTCTCCATCATCGGCGCGTCCGGCGCGCTCGGCTTCGGGCTCGCGGTGCGGTGGGGGCGGGCCGGCGTCCCGGTCGTCATCGGCTCGCGCGACGCGGGTCGTGCCCAGGAGGCGGCCGACCGGGCGAAGCAGGCCGTGCCCGGCGGCGAGTTCGACGGCGCCGAGAACGCCGAGGCCGCCACGCGCGCCGACGTCGTCGTCCTCAGCGTCCCGTTCCGCAGCCAGTCCGAGACGCTCACGAACCTCAAGGGAGCGCTCCGCGAGGGCCAGATCGTCGTGGACGCGACGGTGCCGCTTGCCGCCGCCGTGTCGGGCCGCGCCACGCGCACGCTCGGGGTGTGGCAGGGCT
>Ga0126313_10002641_pt1 | contig 10123 bp, 9 predicted proteins | sample Plot105A_FD_89954 | JGI IMG/M metagenome (GOLD analysis project Ga0126313, IMG submission 89954) | Serpentine soil microbial communities from UC McLaughlin Reserve, CA, USA - Plot105A | ecosystem: Environmental > Terrestrial > Soil > Grasslands | place: USA: UC McLaughlin Reserve, Lake County... | reverse complement strand
GCGCGAGGGCACCGTCACTCAGGCGGGCCGTCGGTTGGACTGAAGCGGGACGTCGCGAAAGAGAATCCAGAGCCCGAGGTCGTAGATGCTCTTGAGTGCTCCGGCGATCAGGAGGGCGCCCCCAGTCCGGCGCGGAGCGCGGCGCCTGCGAGGAGCGGGGCCGCCGGGCACGCCAGAGTGCGGGCGGCGTCGTGTAGGCAGCCGTGGCCGTCGGCTCGCTTGGATCGACGACGCCGACGACGTACGCCTGCCGGGTGGGGACGTCCATCTGCGAGAGAGCGAAGCGGCCGAGCAAGAGCGCGATCGCCCGTGGAGAGGCTGGGGGCGAAGGCGACCGCGGCGAGCAGCACGTTCGAGGGCAGGTGCGTGAAGACCATCGTGCGCAGGAGGCCCAGCCGTCCCGGGACGGAACCTGCATCAGACATACCCTCAGGCGGCTGGAGCGCGCGGCAGGCTCACGCCTCGATGTGGCGCCTCCACAGATCCTCCACAGGGTTATCCACAAGAAACCGCCGAGGGAGGCTCGCGCGCGCGAGCCCTGTCTCGACGAGGACCGCGACGCCGAACGCGCGTCGTCTGGCGCGCACTGCGCTCAGCTGCGGAAGAACCCGATCAACTCGTGACGCTGGCGATCGCTCAGTCCGCCGACCGTCTTTGACGGCGCGATCCGACACTGGGTGCGGGCGGCCTTGGCAGGACCGACCTTCGGCAGCGCGAGCAGGAGGTCGTAGACCTTCGCCGTCTGTGCGAACTCAGGCGGTTGGGCGATGATGTCTTCGATCCGCGCCCTCCCCGAGGCGAGCTCCCTCTTCAGCCGTGCCCGTCCGCTCCGGATCTCATTCGCCTGCCGCAACGCACGCATGCGCTGATCGAGCGTTCGTCTGGGAGCTCGATTGCTCGTCTCGCCCGACACGGGCGAATTCTAGGAAACCCTCTCTGACCAGCCGGCCTTCTTGGGCAGTGCCGTGCGCACTCACTTAGGCGCGGCGTATGTCCGAGCCCGTGTCGACAAACACCTGGTTTGCGCAAGACCGAGTTTGCGCACCCCACACGACCGACGCGAGCGCGACACTCGTCCGCGAGCGCTTTCCGATGTCCGCTTCGCGGCGCTCGACTTCGCCGACGAAAAGTTCGCAATTTGCGGAAGAGATCATGGCCCAGAGCGGTGGTCGGGCCCGTCCGCGGGTAAGCAAACGTCGGAGCATCCACAACGCTGCTTTCCTGGAAGCCGCTCCGGAAGGAGGTGGATCCGCGCCGTCAAGACCGGCAAGTCGCCGGTAGAAGGAAGGATTCTCATGGATCGCAAGTGGCATCGCTTCACGCCTCTCGCGCTGCTGGGTCTCCTCCTTATCGTGGCTGTGCCCATCGCCCGGGCGCAGCCCGTGGACTTCGAGGAGGAGACGCACTTCCGCTGCTACACGATCAGCACCCAGACGCCGGAGCCGGCGAACCTGGTGACCCTCGACGATCAGTTCCTGCCCCCGACCATGCTCAGCGTCGACGAGCCGGAGCTGTTCTGTCCGCCCACGTCGAAGAACGGGCTCGAGATCGAAGAGCCCGAAGAGCATCTGACGACGTACAGCGCCCCGTCGCCGCTGGAGCCGGACCTGAGCGTGCGCAGCGAGGACCAGTTCGGACTGCGGACGTTGCGGCTGATCGCCGCCCGGGAGCTGTACGTTCCGACCCAGAAGCTGGTCGGCGACCTCGGCTTCCCGCGTCGGCTCAACCACTACTGGTGCTACGAAGCCTCGGGGCCGAAGGTCGGGCAGACCGTCACGCTGGACGACCAGTTCGGCTCCGACACGGTGCGCGTCGAGCGGCCGCACCGGTTCTGCAACCCGGTCGAGAAGCTCTCCGAGGCCGGGCGGTTCCGGATCGAGGAGCGGCAGGTGCACCTCACCTGCTACGAGATCTTCGGGCCGCAGCGGACAGAGGCGACGACGTTCGGCGTCTTCAACCAGTTCGAGACCGACATGTTCACGGTCACGTCCTACCAGCTGCTGTGCGTGCCGTCGGCGAAGCTCGGGTTCGCGCCGGTGGGATAGACGGCGGCGCGCCGCAAGACGGCACGAGAGACGAAGTGGACGACGGGGGCGGCGCTGCCGCCCCCGTCACCTTCAGGGTGCTCGAGCGCGGCGAGATCAGCGTCCTAGCGCTCGGCGTCTTCCGCTGTGCGCTCACTCACCGGGGCGACAGCCCCAGGGCACGACGACGACTGCAGTTGTTGCGACTACGTGAGCTTTTAGGGGGCCCGACCCTGAAATGGGGTCTAAGTGGAGAGGCAGCGCGCAGGGAAACTGGCTGGCAACAATGGCCCGAGAGCGACGAAAGGAGGCCATGATGGCGACGCAGACTCAGGAGCGGCTCCAGCTCGTCGACGAGCTGCTGGAGCGGATCGGCCAGACGGTCGGAGACAAAGCAAATGTCTCGACCGTCTTCGGCGACCCGGTGGAGCGCGAGGGTGTAACGGTGATCCCCGTAGCGAAAGCGCGGTTCGGGTTCGGCGGCGGCGGCGGTTCCGGTGCGCGCGAGGGCCAGGAGGGTTCTGGCGGCGGCGGCGGCGGCGGAGGTGCGTACGTGAGCCCGGTCGGCTACATCGAAGTGCGAGCCGCCGGCGCCGAGTTCAAGCGAATCCAGAGTCCGATGGACATGCTCGCGTTCGTCGCGGCCGCGTCCCTCGCCGTGCTCGCGCTGAAGCGGCTGCTCACCGAGTAGCCGCCGCGTGCCGCTCATCGACGGCGCGGAAGCCAGGGCGACCCGGCTTGAGGAAGGATCAGACGGCGAACCGGTTTCCGTGCTGGTGGTCGAACCCGCCTAGGTCAACCGTCGCCGCTCCCGAACTCCCGCGTGGCACAGTCGGGGCAGTAGACGACCACCTCTTCGGGTTCGTCCTCTTCGGTGACGGTTAGGTATGCACGCCAACGACGCGCCTCCTCGTCCGTCCCCGCCTGTTTACCGCACTCCTCGCACCGCAGCATGACCCACCGCGATAACGGGCCGGGCGCTCGAAACGTCACGCTCCCTAGGCGCAGGGGAAATCCCGCCGCGGCGGCATTACGCATCCGCACGGTCAGCAAGCCCACTAGCAACCTGCCCGCGCCAGCCGTCCCGATCACTCGAAGGACAAGCAGGCTCGACCCCACGCACCCGCATCGCCACCGACACCCGCAACCGCCTCCCACACCGGACACAAGGAACCCAACGGGTCTTCACTCGCTTCCTCAAAAGCTCACCCCAAATTTCTTCCGCCAACTCGATTCGCCAGTGTTTCTCGCGAAAACCTAGGCGGGGGTCATTTCGCGCCGTTGTAAACAACCGGGGAGAGAAAACCTGACCGTGGCGGGCGTCGCCCGTGTGATTGCCTAAAAACGGCCTCCTCTCGGCTCTATGCTCCCGACGGCGCTCGCCAGGGGGCTGTCCGTCGAACGCCGGCTCGAGCACCGTGCAAGCGGGGACGCCAAGCCCGACCACAACATCCCACGTACCAGCCCCGCGGGTTTGACGCTTCTTGTGTGGCGTACGCGAACGACACGTACCGCCGGAAGAGGAGCCTATGACTCATGACACTCGCGGAAATGGCCGCAGGGGAGGAGAAGCCGCGGGGCGAGCGACGGCGGCTGCGGGTGCCGACGTCCGTGCTCGTGACGCGTTTGGTTGCCGTGTTGTCGATCTGGTGGGGCCCGCGTTCTCCCGCCAGTGGGAAGATCGTCAAAAGGCCCGCGACTTAAAGCGGCTATCGCCGACCAAATCGCGACCCCACGGCTCGCACCGTCCTTGCCGGTGTCGACGCGGCGCGAGCTCAGCGGACGGAAGCTCGTCGCCACTACGTTGCGAGGGCGCGCGCCTTCTGGCGGCCGGCGTCGCTGAGGATTGAAATGAAGCTGCGAGCGTATTTCCCTGCCAGCATGGCGACGGACTGGGAGCGGTTGGTCTTAGACATCGACGACTTCCTCCTGAACGTTTGCGCCAAGGCGTCGCCGCCAGGCCGAGCTCTTCAGTCCGACCTAACAGAGAACGATCGACGCGCGAACATTGCGGGCTGGTTCGAAGCCTTTTCCAGAAGTCAGCCGCTGCCCGAGAGGCTTCGACTCCGGAGTTTCAGCGAGATCGCCCTCAGCGCCACGGGTGTCAACGCAGAAAACCGTGCTGACGTCGTCGAGGATGGCGGAGCGTGGATGTTCGCGAAGGCGGACAAAATGACGGCTGTCCTGTTCGATGTACATCCGGCTGGGGTCAGCACAAGCCGCCGCGATCTGCTTCAAGACCTGCTCCCTTGACCGGATTCCGTGTGTGCCAGGCGCGCCCGGGTGGTCGGCGGTGTCAAACCTCGAGCCACGGGGCAACGACCGGGCTTGCTGTCTTCGCGCTGACGAACACGATCTGCTCGGGCCGGCGCCTGAGACGAACCTTGCCGCCGGCGACCTCGACGAGGTTGTCGAAGTGGGTGAAGTTGTTCTCGACCAGGTCGAGGACCTGCTCCTCCGTCTTCGCGAGCCAGCCAAGGAAATTCGGGAGGGCGCTTTGCGGCTCGGTGAAGAACTCGGTCAACCGGCGAAACAGCTTAGGGAAGAGGACGCCATCCTGTTCAAGGTCGTCTTGCGCATTGACCGCGAGTCCGGCCTGGGAGCGATCGCGCGCCCACAAGTGCTTGCCTGCCGATCGTGCGTTGTCGGAGGCGGTCGTCAGGGCGCTGCGGAGATCCGCGAAGAGCGTGTCGTAGAAGAGCGGGTAGGCGTGCCCGTTCGCAAGTGATCGGTAGTTGAGGCTGCGCCGCAAGAGCGGCACCTCCAGGCGCACCTCCGAGCCGTCGGCGGCCGTCGGTTCCCCGACGAAGGCGAAGGCGACAGGCCGCCCCTGCGCCTCCAAGGCCCGGGAGAGGATGTAGCCCGGTGCCGCGTCACGCTGCAGGGGCGGGTCGACGCGGATACCCCGGGGCTGCACGTAGGGCACCGGGTTGAGCCGGTAGCGGCCGGTCAGGTAGTCGCGCGACTCGTCTGCCAGCGGTCGCGGCTGATGCGACTCCTGGCCGTTGTCGGGGCGGAAGTGGAGCTCAAGCGCGTCGATGCCTTCGAAGCGAAGCTGGGTCGAGCCGATGTTGGTCAGTCGGTACGGCAACCCGACCCGCTCGAGCCGGTCGAGCAACGTCCTCTTCCTCGGCTTGAAGTGGATCGAGTCGCCGTCGGGCTCGAAGCCGGTTTCGACTCCCGCCGACGTGCGGTTTGCCAGGTGAAACGTCCCCTGGATGAGCACAAACGGCATCGCGATCGGCCTCCTTCTCTTGTCCTACCTTCTGGACGGAGCAGCGAGCGCCGATCTTCCGCCCTGTTCCTATGAAGGGCCAGCGCTCCTTGAGCAGAGCGCTAGCGGTCAAGCGGGCTGGGGTATGCACTAAGCCCGGTACGGCCCGAAGACGGCAGCGAGGATCGTCTTCTCCCGACGGTTAGGGGACCGTCGAGGCAGTCAGGGTTCGGAACGCCTCTGCAACTCGCCGAGCAGCGCGCGCCTTGCGAGCCGAAACCACATTGTCCTTCAGCTCGAAGAGGCGCAGCGCTTCCTTGATGACCGGAACTGCTTCGCTGGTGCACCGCCTCCGTGGCCGACTCAGCCGTTCCCATGAGCGTCTCGACCATCTTCGAACCCATACGCATATTTGACGCGCCACGACTCCACCTTGCCGGTGATCAGCAGCTCCGTAGAGTCGGGCGGGAGCATTGGCGCCCCAACACCGCGTGGACAAACCGTGCGAGGTCCTCAACCGTCGAGTAACCGCCACCGGCGGAGGTTCCGCGATAGGGCAGGGTGTCGGCGTTCGGGACCCTCGTGGTCGTGCCGGGTGGGATCATGTACCCGATCGACCGGTCGGAACCGCTTGTTCTTCAGGCAGCGATCCGCTCGCGGTCATCCCCGCCGGGTCGTAGATGTGCGCTTGCACGTAGTCGTATGGACACCTTTGCGACTGGATCCGACGACGCCCCGACTCCGAGCCACGCGGTCAGAAGCAGCTGGGTCCAGCTCGAATGATTGACTCAGCCTGCGGGCCAGTCCTGAGAGGAACCTGCTTGTTACCCGAACTGGGAGCAGAACGCGGCGAGCTCGGACTCCGGAATCCCGATCACGACCCGGAGAAACTCCTCCTCTCCGACCGTCCCCTGATGCGCGCCGGGGTTGACAAGGCCGGTGAAGTGCTGACCGAAGGGGCCGATGCCAGCGAAGTCGCCCTGCGCGATCTTGCTCCGCAGCTGCCCCAGGCAGCCGGAGTACTGGGTGGCAAAGACACTGGGGGAGATGCCGCTTGGCGGCGACTCGACGGACGCCGCGGGCGCGGCGAGCGCGAGGGCGCCGGCTGCGGCGAGTGCGAGGGTCCTGAGCTTCATCGCTTCTCCTTTCAGACGGCGACCGCCGCCCGGTCCGGGATGATTGCATCCCCAGGTTGGTCGCGAGGTTAGCGGCACCGGCGAAAACCCTGTGGGATGCGCAAACCCGGTCCTCAGGCCGCGAGCCTGTATTCGTGGATGAGTCCGCCGAGTCGATCTGTTCGTCGGAGCTTGTGAAGAGGTGATGCGTTGGGGGCGCGCAGCGATCCTGCTGCTCGGTCGGGCGGTGTGAGGTTGAGTGCCCTGTGCGGCCGGTGGCCGTTGTAGTGCGCGACGAAGACGCGGAGCACCTGTTCGAGGTGCCGTCTGCCGAGGGTTAGGAGCCAGTCGAGGCATTCGGCGCGGGCGGTGCGGACGAAGCGCTCGGCGATGGCGTTCGCCTGTGGCGCGCGAACCGGAGTTCGAATGATCTCGAGGCGCTCGCTGCGGAAGACGGCGTCGAAGCTGCGGCTGAATTTGCTGTCGCGATCGTGGATCAGGAAGTGGAGTGGCGTCGGCCGCTGGGACAGTGACCAGGCCAGCTGGCGAGCCTGTTGGGTCACCCAGGCGCTGTCTGGGTTCGCGCTGCAGCCTGCGAGGTGGACACGCCGACTGCCGAGCTCGATGAAGAACAAGACGTACAAGCGCTTGAGGCGGACGGTCTCGACCGTGAAGAAGTCGGCCGCGATCATGCTCTTGTGCCTGTGCGCGCAGGAACGCGCGCCACGAGAGGCCGGCACGTTCGCCCGCTGGGCCCAGGCCCGCCTCGCGGAGGAGCTTGCGCACGGTTGTTGCCGAGACGGTTATGCCGAGGCCGTTGAGCTCGCCCGCGATCCGCTGGTAGCCCCAGCGCGGGTTCTCGCGGGCGAGGCGCAGCACGAGCTCCTGGATCTCGCCTCCGATTGCTGGTCGGCCTGCTCGCCGCTGATACGTCCACCGCTTCCCGACCAATCGCCGGTGCCAGCGCAGCAGCGTCGTGGGCGTGACGACGAACGAGCGCCAACTTGCTCGCGGCAGAAGACGGCTGGCAGCGGCAAGGAAGACTCGATCAGCGGCTTTCAACTCAGGCCGCCCAACTTGGCGACGCAAGACACTGAGCTCGTGGCGGAGCACGACGATCTCCAGCCCCTTGAACTCGCTCGAGCGGAAGCGAAGTGCGGCCAGCCGCAGCACACGTCGAACAACGAGCTACACAAGCGAGACGAACGAGGCGGCTCCTCCTGAGGGGCGGGACGGCCGCTCGACTGTACGGGTGAGACAGCGCCCGCCGGGAACCTGAACGCGGGCAGAGATCCAGCTCGAGGACAGCAAGCAAATCCCGGGCACAACGAAGGTGTCACTGGATAAGTGCTTGGCGCGCGCGCGCGAGTTATCAGATCTGCGGCGTCGACGTCAAGCGCACCCAGCCTCCGAGAAAATGCGCGAAGTTAACGGACTTGACCCAGTCCTGAACTGCATGACCAAACTGAATTTGCGCACCCCACATGGTCATCTCCAAGCGGCATGACAAGATTGCGCGCCTGCTGGGTTGCCCAGGCCCCGTCCGGGCTTGAACTGCAGGCGATGTACTCGATTCGGCGCGTCGCAAGCGAGATGAAGAACAAGACGTAGAGCCGCTGAAGGAACGCTGTCTCGACCGTGAGGAAGTCGCAGGCGAGCGCGCTGGCCGCCTGCTGCCGCAAGAACGCCCGCCACGACGTAGGGCTCGCGCAGGCGCTGGTCGCAAACCGGCTGCGAGTATTACCTTGCGCACCGAGGTCGGGGACTGAGCGCCGCGAAAAGCGCGCCGTCACCCGGAGTGAGGTGAGGACGACCCGTCGTGCGACGCAGGTTCGCTAGCTCGTGTCGCAGAACCAAGATCTCCAGCTCCTTCGAGCGACCCGACCGGGCGAGAAGCGGCACCAGCGCGAGCAGGCTACGGACGGTCAAATACACAAACGACCCCAGCGGGTACGGCCCTCCCTCTGAAGACGGCAGGAGCGCCGACATTACCGGCGTCGCTCGCAGCCTCGACAGCGGCCGCGGATGAGTTTGCGATCCCTACGCGCTACGCCAGAGGCTTACGGCCGGTGCCCGGGTTCCTTGACGGATCGGCTAGTGACCACTAACCTAGCGGCCGCGAACTCGAGATCTGCGGAGCCGGAAGGGATTCACATGGCAGGTTGGGCTCGCACGATGATTCGTTTTCGCTGGGCGGTGGTGGCCGTCTGGCTCGTCCTGTTCGTCGCGGCCGGGGCGGCCGCGTCAGGTCTCTCCGACCTGCTGACGAATCGCTTTGTCCTGCCCGGCGCGGAGAGCGAGAAGGCGGCGGCGATCCTCAAGGATCAGTTCGGCCAGAAGCCTGAAGGATCGTTCTCGCTCGTCGTGCAGGGCCGACCGGGCACGGCAGGCTCGCTCGTGCCGAAGGCTCGAGCGGCGGCCCAGCGCGCGGCCCGTGCGCTGCCGACCGGCAAGGTCGTGGACGTCCGTGCCGTGTCCCCCGACGTGGTCAGCGGAACGATCGTCTCGCAGCTCCTGCCCGCTGACGCGAAAGGTCATACGGACGATATGCGCAAGGCTGCGGGCACGATCCCCGGTGCCCGGCTCTACGTCACGGGTCAGTCGGCTGTCGAGCACGACCTCGATCCCGTGTTTGCCGAAGACTTGAAGGTCGGCGAGCTCTACATCGCGATCCCGATCGCGATGGCGATCCTCATCTTCGTCTTCGGCACACTCGCGTTTTTGCTTCCCATGCTGCTCGCGGCGGCGGCGATCCCGGTCACGCTCGGGATCATCTGGGTCTTCGCGAACTTCATGGACCTTTCGACATACCTGCAGAACCTCGTCATGCTGATCGGGCTCGGGATCGCGATCGACTACTCGTTGCTCATGGTCTACCGCTACCGCGAGGAGCATCGCGCCGGCCGCAGCAAGGAGGATGCCGTCGCACGCACGCTCGAGACTGCCGGCCGAGCCGTGATCTTCAGCGGCACCGCCGTCGCGATCGGGCTTGCGCTCATGCTCTTCATGCCGCTGCCGTTCATGCGGGGCTTCGGCCTCGCCGGCCTCCTGATCCCACTCGTTTCGGTGCTAGCGGCGATGACGCTTCTGCCCGCCCTTCTCTTCCTGCTAGAAGATCGCCTCGACCGGGTCCGGCTCGTCCCCAAGCGAGTCATCGAGCGCCGGGCCGATCCCGAGCGCGGCTTTTGGGGGCGACTTGCGCCGGCGATCATGCGGCGTCCCCTCGTTTTTGCAGGTGTGACGGCTTCACTGCTCCTGGTCTTCGCCTGGCCGGTCACCCGGCTCGACCTCGGCCCCGGCACGAACGAGGGCATTCCGCAAGACCTGGAGGCGGTGAAGGGGCTGAACGTCCTGACGGCTGCTGTCGGGGAGGGCGCGATCGCACCGACCGACATCGTCATCGACACCGGTAGGGCAGGGGGTGGGTCAGACCCGCAGGTCAAGGCTGCGTTGCAGCGGCTCACCGGTCAGCTTCGCGGTGACGCGGAGGTCGCGGACGTCGTCGACGGGCAGAGCGCACAGTTCGTCGATTCGACCGGGCGCTACCTGCACGTCCAGGCGATCGGCAAGCACGAGTACGGAGTGCCGGACAGTCAGGAGTTCGTCGACCGGCTGCGGGACTTGATCGTGCCTACGGCTGCGTTCCCAAAGGGAGTCGATGTGCTCGCGGGCGGCGGCCCGCCCGGCGGAGTCGACTTCATCGACATGACGTACGGCGCTTTCCCGTGGCTCGTCCTCGCGGTTCTGATCCTCACGTATCTACTGCTGCT
>Ga0126313_10002640_pt1 | contig 10123 bp, 7 predicted proteins | sample Plot105A_FD_89954 | JGI IMG/M metagenome (GOLD analysis project Ga0126313, IMG submission 89954) | Serpentine soil microbial communities from UC McLaughlin Reserve, CA, USA - Plot105A | ecosystem: Environmental > Terrestrial > Soil > Grasslands | place: USA: UC McLaughlin Reserve, Lake County... | reverse complement strand
GTGAGCCGCCGGGGGCTGCTGGTGATTCCGATTGCCGGGGTGGCCTTTAGCCTCGGTGGGATCATGATGCAGATGCAGGAGGAGCTGATTGCCTTTGTGCCGGTGCTTCTGCTCCTGGTCCGGCAGCTGGGGTTCTCTCCGGTCGTCGCCGTGGCCATGAGCCTTGGAACCGCGGCTGTAGGGGCTGCCTTCAGTCCGGTAAACCCGTTTCAGGTAATCATTGCCCAGAAGGTAGCAGAGCTCCCGCCGGCATCGGGGCTGGGTTTCCGTGTGGCATTTCTGATTCCGGCTCTGGCCATCTGGATCGCGGGCACCATGTGGTACGCCCGGCGCACCCGCCGACCGCCGGACCTTCCTGCAGCAGACCGAAGCGTCCCCCTGGATTGGCGAGATCTGGTGATCCTGGTCTCGATTCTCGCCGCCTTCGCCATCTATATCTATGGCGCCCAGCGGCTAGGCTGGGAGTTCGATCAGCTCTCCGCGCTCTTTTTTGTTGTAGGAGTGCTGGCTGGAGTGCTGGGCCGGCTGGGGCTGGCCGGCACCGCCGAAGCGTTTGTGGACGGCTTCCGGTCCATGGCATTTGCCGGACTGCTGATTGGATTTGCCCGGGCCATCTATGTGGTGCTGAACGAAGGGCAGATCGTGGACACCCTGGTGAACGGTATGTTCACCCCCATCGCCGGCCTTCCAGCCACCCTTTCCGCGCTGGCCATGATGGGACTTCAGGCCGCGATCCATCTGCCGGTGCCGAGCACCAGCAGTCAGGCCGTGCTCACCCTGCCGTTACTGGTTCCGCTGTCCGACCTGATCGGTCTTTCCCGCCAGGCGACGGTCCTGGCGTATCAGTACGGAGCCGGATTGTGTGAAATTGTCACACCGACCAACGGCGCGTTGATGGCCATGCTGGCTGCGGCGGGCGTCCGGTATGAGGACTGGTTGAAGCTGGTCCTGCCTATACTCGGCCTGCTTGCGCTGCTGGCCGGAGTCGGGGTAGTCCTGGCGGCGGCGGTGCGCCTCAGCTGACGCCGCTCAGGTTCTCCAGAACCTTCGTATCAGCCACGCCCACGTGACGCGATCGCTCGCTTCCGCCCTGGAAGGCAATCAGCGTGGGAATTCCCCGGATGCCAAATCGCGATGCGGTGAGGGGATTCGCATCGGTGTCGAGCTTCAGCACCAGGACATCGCCGGCACGCTTCTGGGCAAACTCGTCCAGGGCCGGCGCCATCATCCGGCAGGGCCCGCACCAATCGGCATAGAAGTCCACCAGGACCGGCACCGCTGAACTGGTGATGATCCGCTCAAAGTCCTTGTCACCCACCTTCTGGGGCCGGTCCAGCCGTAGCGGCTTGCCACACTTGGCGCATTTAGGCCCGGCCGTCAGTCGGGCGAGGTCAACCCGGTTGGCGGCTGAGCAGAATGGGCAGGGAACGACCACTGGCCGAGCGGAGGGGATAGTAGTACTAGTTGCCATGGGCCCGCCTTCCTGAATATTCCAACGCTTCTCCAAGTTTAGCCTTCAGGAGGCACCAGGCAACCGGACTGTTGCGCCCCGTGGCTGAGCGCCCGCGCACTGCGTGATCACCTTCACAGACAGGAACTGCCGGCGTGGCATTAGTGTTGCTGACGGGGGAATAGGAGTCTCCCATTGGGAGGACGGTACGTATGAGCGAGCTGACCATTCGAGACATGGAACAGGACGAGGATTTCGCGGCCTGGTTCTCGGAGATGCTCGAGCAGGAGGAGGATCCCGCCGGCTGGTCCAGCGCGCTCGATGAGCGGTACCTCATTCTCAGCAACGAGATCGGCGACTGGATCGGAGGCCTCCGCTTCTGGCTTCGCGGCGGCGTCGCCCACCTGGTCGACGTGGTAGTGCTGCCCCAGGAGCGCCACCGGGGTCACGCCCACCGTCTTCTTTCCGCCTTCGAGCAGCGCGCTGTCGAATCGGGCGCGCACGTGGCCGAGTTCTGGACCGATGACGACCGGTCTGAGGGGCTGCTGGCAGCCCTGGGCTGGCGCCGGATCTTCACCCGCGATCGTTATATCGGGCAGCGGACCTGGTCACTCATGGAGAAGGCGCTGGGCCCGAAGGAGGCGTAACCCCCACCGCAGTGGCACTCGCAGCACCAGCAACACTATCTTTGACGGCTGGTCGCATCTTACTACGTTGTCTTCTGTTGTCGAAGGTACCTCATGGGCATCGTCACCGACCCCGCACGAGAACTGCACTCGAAAATCGAGGTGCTCGAGGACTTGGAAGACACGGTCCGGGAGCTCATGGAGATTCACGAGCGGAAGCGGGAGCTCTGGTTTCCAGTCGATCTGGTAGGCCCCGCCCCGGATGAATGCCCGGACACCCATCTCGCCGCGCTGCGGGCCAGAGCCGAGGGTATCCCGGATCCCGCCCGGGCGGCGCTGGCGCTGAACCTTCTGACCGAAGAAGGTCTCCCCCACTTTCACCGGCTCCTCGCCGTGTACCTGGGGGACGACAGCTTCTGGCGGAGCTGGAACAATCTCTGGACCGCCGAAGAAGACCGGCACGGCCAGGTGCTCCACGACTACGCCCGCGACACTCGTCTGCTGCAGCAGAGGAAGCTCGAGGAAATGCAGTTCGAGTATCTCCGGGCCGGCTTCCACCCCGAATGGGACCGGGATCCATACCGGGTCTTTGCCTACACCACGGTCCAGGAGCGGGCCACCCAGTTCTCCCACAGTGAAACCGGCAAGATCGTGGCCGAGTACGAGCCGCAGCTCGCCTCCATTCTGAGCCAGGTGGCCAAGGAGGAGGCGCGGCACTACACCTTCTATCGCACGGTTTTTGGCGAAATTCTCAAGCGCGATCCGGACCAGGCTCTCCACTCCGCCTCATTCATCCTTCCGGCCATCGACATGCCGGGAGTCACGATGCCCGGTTTCAGAGAGCTGGCCGACGTGATCCGCCGGGCCGGGATCTACGGGCCTCGAGACTACCTGCGTATCGTGCAGGAGCAGATCAGGTACTGGAAGATCGAAAGTCTGGAAGGGTTGAACGAGCTGGGCCGGAAGGCTCAAGAGAAAATCATGGGTATTCCCGCGCGCCTCAAGCGCATCGCGGAGCATATGGAAACCCGCAGCAAGAGCAAGACGTTCAGCTTCGAGGTTGTGTTCAACCGCGAATTCGCGATGGAATGATCGGCTGGGTTTCCTGGTGCATCCCTTTCATGCTGTTTTTCGTGGTCACGGGCTGCAGCGGAACGGGCAGGTCGAGCTCGCGCTCGCGACCCCCGAGCGATCTCTCTCCCGATGAGCGCGAGGCTCAAGTCCTCGGACGGGAAATTTTCGAGCTGGTCGATCGAGCCGTCGACTACCGCGGCTCCCACCGGGGGCGGCCGCCTGCAACCCTGAAGCAAATGGGCGTCGAGAGCCTCACCACCACGACGGTTCGGCGGATCGTCAATGTGGCCCGGGAACCGGTAGTCACGGTCCGGTTCCGTCAGCCCGGGGGCCGGGAGATCGTCTCCTGCTGGGGGGAGAGCAAGATTCTGGAAGACGCGTCGGTCAATGGGAGCTACACCCTCATGTGCACCGTCAGCTCCGGCGCCCAACGTCAAATGGAGGTGGTGACCTCGGGCGAGCCCTGAGTCCGAACTTCCCCTCATGAACCTAGCCACGCTCGACACCGCCCTCCGCACGCTCGTTATCGTAGCCCTGGTGTACGCTTCGATCGTGGCCCTTACGTCCTGGGGGGTGCGAACCCGTCGGTTCAATCCCTTTGGAGCCTGGCCCCGCTTCGTTCGCCGGGCGAGCGATCCACTTCTCCTCCGTTTGGAGCGCCGGGTCGTTGCCGCTGGAGGCAGCCCGCAAACTGCCCCCCTGTGGCTGGTGGGGCTGGTCATCGCCGGCGGGCTCATTCTCCTGAGCCTGACACACTGGGTGATCGGAATGGCCGCCGGTGTTTCGCTGGCCATCAGAAGCGGCCCCCGGATCTGGCTGCGCCTGCTGCTGAGCGCGCTCTTTACCGTCCTGATGACGGCCCTGCTGATCCGGGTTATCGCGTCCTGGTTCGGTATCGGCCCCTACAATCGCTGGATGCGGCCCATCATTGCGCTGACCGGCTGGCTGATTGACCCGATCAGGAGAGTGCTCCCGCCCTTCGGGATGATTGATTTCAGCCCCATGGTGGCCTGGCTAGTGCTTTACCTGGTCCGGGGGTTTGTGCTGGGGATGATCTGATCGCGGCCGAATTGACTCCCTGCTGTCCGGCCGTTAACTTGAGTTAACAATTGAGCCCGTGGCGATTTGCGCTGATTGCGGCCACGTAAAATAACCGCTAAAACGCACCCCTGAGGCGTTTTGGCCTCAGGTTTTTTGTTAGGGAGGTCTTCTGACCACCGTCGTCCATCCTCCGACTGCCACCCGCAGCAGCTCTACTCCGTCACGGACTCGCGAGGCCCGCCTCGGCGAGCTGGTGCCTTTGCTGCAGCGGCGGATCCTGGTGCTGGACGGGGCGATGGGCACCATGATCCAGAGCTACCAGCTGGGTGAGCAGGACTACCGGGGCGACCGGTTTGCCGGGTGGCACCGGGATCTCAAGGGCAACAACGACCTCCTCTCGTTGACCCAGCCGTCGATTATCCGAGCCATTCACGCCGCCTACCTGGATGCCGGGGCAGATATCCTGGAGACCAACTCGTTCAACTCGACCTCCATTTCCCTGGGCGACTACGGGATGGACGAGCTGGTCTACGAGCTCAATTACGCCTCGGCCAAGCTGGCACGCGAGGTAGCCGACGACTTCGAGCTGCGCGCCCCCGATTCCCCGAAGTACGTGGCCGGCGTGCTCGGACCCACCAACCGGACGGCATCTCTCTCTCCCGACGTGAACGATCCAGGATTCCGGAACGTCGGGTTCGACGAGCTGGTGGCGACGTACATCGAGGCGGTTCGGGGACTGTTGGACGGCGGGGCGGACCTCCTCCTGGTCGAGACGATCTTCGATACGCTGAACGCCAAGGCGGCGCTCTTCGCCATCGAGTCGTATTTCGAGACCGCCGGGCTCCGGGTCCCAGTAATGATCTCCGGCACCATCACCGATGCGAGCGGTCGCACCCTCTCCGGTCAGACCACCGAGGCGTTCTGGAACTCCGTGGCCCACGCCCGGCCGCTCAGCGTAGGCCTTAACTGCGCCCTGGGCGCTCAGGCCCTGCGCCAATATGTCCAGGAGCTCTCCCGGGTGGCGCCGACCTTCGTGAGCACCCACCCGAACGCAGGGCTTCCCAACGAATTCGGTGGCTACGACGAAACCCCGGAGCACATGGCCACCATTCTCCGCGAGTTTGCCGAGAGCGGCCTGGTCAACCTGGTCGGCGGCTGCTGCGGCACCACTCCGGCACACATCAGAGCCATTGCAGACGCGGTGGCAGGATTGCCTCCCCGCCTCCCCGCTTCCCCGCCTCCCCGCTTACGGCTCAGCGGCCTGGAACCGCTTACGGTCGGGCCGGAAACGCTGTTCGTGAACGTGGGCGAGCGAACCAACGTCACCGGGTCGCGGAAGTTCGCCCGTCTCATTCTGGCCGGAGATTATCCCGCCGCGCTGGAGATCGCGCGGCAGCAGGTGGAGAACGGGGCGCAGATGATCGACGTGAACATGGATGAAGGAATGCTGGATTCCCAGCAGGCCATGACCACGTTCCTCCAGCTCCTGGCGGCGGAGCCGGACATCAGCCGGGTGCCGGTGGTGGTCGACTCTTCCAAGTGGTCCGTGATCGAGGCCGGCCTCAAGTGCGTGCAGGGAAAGGCAGTGGTGAACTCGATCAGCCTCAAGGAGGGCGAAGAAAGCTTCATTCGTCAGGCCACACTGGTGCGGCGGTATGGGGCGGCGGTGATCGTCATGGCCTTCGATGAACAGGGGCAGGCCGACACGGCGGAGAGGAAGCTGGAGATTTGCCGGCGGGCGTATCACATCCTGACCGAACAGGTGGGCTTCCCGCCGGAAGACATCATCTTCGACCCCAACATCTTTGCCATCGCCACCGGGATCGAGGAGCACAACAACTATGCGGTGGAGTACATCGAGGCCGCCCGCCGGATCAAGGCGACCCTGCCCCACGCCCTCGTCAGCGGCGGAGTGAGCAACGTGTCGTTTGCCTTTCGGGGCAACGACCCGGTCCGAGAGGCCATTCACTCGGTGTTTCTGTACCACGCCATTGAGGCGGGTATGGACATGGGGATCGTCAACGCGGGCCAGCTCGCGATCTACGCCGATATCCCTTCCGATCTGCTGGAGCGGGTGGAAGACGTGGTGCTCAATCGGAGACCGGACGCCACCGACCGGCTCCTGGAGGTCGCCGACACCGTCAAGGGAAGCGCGGCAGCTCAGGGCGCCGACCTGGCCTGGCGGAATGCGCCGGTGGCGGAGCGCTTGAGCCACGCGCTGGTCGAAGGCATCGCCGATTACATCATCGAGGACACCGAGGAGGCGCGCCGCCAGGCGGAGCGTCCGATCCACGTTATAGAAGGTCCACTGATGGACGGCATGAACGTGGTGGGCGATCTGTTCGGCGCGGGGAAGATGTTCCTGCCCCAGGTGGTGAAGAGCGCCCGGGTGATGAAGCGGGCGGTGGCCCACCTGATCCCCTACATCGAGGCTGAAAAAGAGACCCTGGCCGGCAACGGCGAAGGCCAGTCCCGATCCAACGGCAAAGTTCTTCTGGCCACGGTCAAGGGCGACGTGCACGACATCGGCAAGAACATCGTCGGCGTCGTCCTGCAGTGCAACAACTACGAGGTCATCGATCTCGGCGTCATGGTGCCATCCGCCCGGATCCTGGAGACGGCCCGCAAGGAGCAGGTGGATATTATCGGGCTGAGCGGGCTCATCACGCCCTCACTGGAGGAGATGTCTTTCGTGGCCGGCGAGCTAGAGCGGGAAGGCTTCACCATCCCTCTGCTGATCGGCGGGGCCACGACGTCTCGGGTCCACACCGCGGTCAAGATCGAGCCCAAGTATCGCGGACCGACAGTATATGTGGTGGACGCGTCCCGTGCGGTCGGGGTGGCAGGAAACCTTCGCAGCGACGAGCTGCGTCCCAGCTTCGTTGCGGGTATAAAGGCGGAGTATCAGAAGGTTCGGACCCAGCGGGGGGACCGCAAGGCCGAGCAGAGAAAGCAGTCACTGGCCGATGCTCGCCGGAACCGGCTGGCCATAGACCGGAGCGCTGCCACCGCGCCCGAGCCCTGTTTCCTCGGCGTGAGGCCGCTGAGAAACTACCCCCTGCAGGAGCTGGTGCCGTTCATCGACTGGACGCCGTTCTTCCAAACCTGGGAGCTGGCCGGGCACTATCCGGCCATTCTGGAAGATCCCACTGTCGGTGCCGCAGCCCGGAGCCTCTTTCGCGATGCCAACGCGCTGCTGCAGCGAATCGTGGATGGGCGACTGCTCCAGGCCCACGCCGTTTTTGGGTTCTTCCCGGCCAACAGTGTGGGTGACGATATCGAGCTCTACACCGATGATCGGCGGGAACAGCGGAGAACCGTCATCCATACCCTGCGTCAGCAGATGATCAAACCTCCGGGCCGGCCCAACCTGGCGCTGGCGGACTTCGTGGCGCCCCGCGAGAGCGGCGCGGTGGACTACCTGGGCGCCTTTGCCGTCACTGCCGGGGCCAGGATCGAGGAGCTGCTCGCTCGGTTCGAGGCCGAGCACGACGATTACAGCGCCATCCTCACCAAGGCTCTGGCCGACCGCTTGGCGGAGGCCTTTGCCGAGCTGCTGCATCAGCGGGTGCGAACTGAATTCTGGGGCTATGCCCGGGGCGAATCGCTGGACAACGAGGGATTGATCAAGGAGCGGTATCAGGGCATTCGGCCGGCGCCCGGATACCCGGCATGTCCCGACCATACCGAGAAGAAGATTCTGTTCGACCTGCTCAACGTCGAGAAGCACGCCGGAATCACGCTCACGGAAAGCTTTGCCATGATGCCGGCATCGTCGGTCAGCGGCTACTACTTCTGGCGCCGGGAGTCCCAGTATTTCGGTGTCGGCAAGATCGAGCGCGACCAGGTCGAGGATTACGCCCGCCGGAAAGGCCTCGACACCGCTGAGGTCGAGCGATGGCTCGCGCCCAACCTGAATTACGAGCGATAGAATGCCGACGCTGCGCGATCTGATCGGGGACGGCCGGGTACACGTCCTGGACGGGGCGATGGGCACGATGCTGTACAGCCGCGGCGTCTTCGTGAATGTGAGCTACGACGAGCTCAACCTGAGCCAGCCCGCTCTGGTGCGCGAAGTGCACGAGGCGTACGTCAAGGCCGGGGCGGAGATCCTGGAGACCAACACCTTCGGGGCCAATCCCGTGAAGCTCTCGAGCCATGGACTGGATGACCAGACCGAGCTCATCAACCGTTCTGCCGTAGCCCTCGCCCGGCAGGCTGCCGGTCATCGCGCGCTGGTCGTCGGCGCCATCGGCCCGCTGGGAATACGGCTGGAGCCCTGGGGGCCGACGGCTCGAGGCGAGGCCATCGCATTCTTCAGCCGGCAGGCCCGCGGCCTCCTGGAGGGTGAGGTAGACGGTTTCATCCTCGAGACCTTCAGCGATCTCAACGAGCTGGAGGCGGCACTCTGTGCCCTGCGCTCGCTCAGCGATCTGCCCATTATCGCCCAGATGACGGTGGGGCAGGATGGCAATACCAGCTACGGTACCTCGGTGGAGACCATCGCGTCGAAGCTGGACGAGCTGGGAGCCGACGTCGTGGGCCTGAACTGCTCGGTGGGCCCCGCGGCCATGCTCGACGGGATCGAGCGTATGGTCGAGCATACCCATCGTCCGATCTCGGCCCAGCCCAACGCGGGTCTGCCCCGGGCCGTTGATGACCGCCGGATTTATCTCGCCAGCCCGGAGTACATGGGGTCCTACGCGCGCCGGATGATTCAGGCCGGTGCCCGTTTCGTAGGCGGCTGCTGCGGCACCACGCCGGATCACATTCGGAAGATCCACGCCTATGTGTCGAGCCTGCAGCCGAAACTCGTTGCCGCCGATCTCACCGCGCGAGCGCGGGAGCCGAGCGGAGTAGCCCCTGCGCCCCTGGCGGAGCGCTCCCGGCTGGGCGAGAAGCTGGCCCGGGGCGAGTGGGTGAATACGGTCGAGATCGCGCCACCCAAGGGTTGGAACGCCGCCGAGATGATCGAGCAGTGCCGCTTGCTGCAGGAGGCCGGGGTAGACGCGGTCAATGTGCTCGACAGCGCCCGGGCCCAGAGCCGAATGGGCGTGCTGCCCGCGGCCCTGATCGTCCAGCGTGAAACGGGCATCGAAACGGTGTTCCACTACACCTGCCGCGACCGTAACATGCTCGGCATGCTGAGCGACCTCCTCGGCGCGGCGGCTGGTGGGCTTCGCAACGTGCTGATTGTCACCGGCGATCCTCCCGCCATGGGACCATACCCGGATTCCACCGCGGTGTTCGACATCGACAGCATCGGACTCACCAATCTCGTCCGGCGGCTGAATCAGGGTCTGGATCCGGGCGGAAACCAGATCGGCGAGCCCACGCGCTTTGTGGTTGGTGTCGCCTTGAACCAGGGAGCCGAGCAACGGCGCGAGCTCGAGAGATACGCCTGGAAGGTGGAGGCCGGAGCCGATTTTGCCGTCACTCAACCGGTATTCGATCCCGAACAGCTGGCCCGGTTTCTGGAGCGGGCCAAATCGCCGGTTCCGGTGATCGCCGGAATCTGGCCCCTGACTTCACTTCGGAACGCGGAGTTCCTGGCCAATGAGGTCCCCGGCGTGGTGGTGGCTCCGGCAATCATCGAGCGGATGCGAAAGGCGCAGGAACATGGATCTGCCGCCGCGCGGTCGGAAGGAGTTGCGATAGCGTCGGAAATGGTGGAGGCCGTCAAGGATCTGGTGCAGGGAGTTCAGGTGAGCGCCCCGTCCGGCCGGATCGGTGTGGCGCTCGAGACCCTCTATAGCAGCTCCACGATCTTACGGTAACGGGCCTCGACCTGGTGAAAGCCCAGGTTGCTCAGGTACACCTTGTCGGCGCCGATCTCGCGAAGCATCCGGACCGAGCGGGCGCAGATCGCCTCCGGGCTCATTCCGGCTTCGAATTCGCGGGTCAGTTCAGCGGCGGGAACCGGGAAGAAATC
>Ga0126313_10002638_pt1 | contig 10124 bp, 11 predicted proteins | sample Plot105A_FD_89954 | JGI IMG/M metagenome (GOLD analysis project Ga0126313, IMG submission 89954) | Serpentine soil microbial communities from UC McLaughlin Reserve, CA, USA - Plot105A | ecosystem: Environmental > Terrestrial > Soil > Grasslands | place: USA: UC McLaughlin Reserve, Lake County... | reverse complement strand
TTGGGCGGTGAGTCGTCGCAGACCCACAGCCTCTGGAGAGGCCCGGACGTCTTTCAGCCGTTCACAAGGTGCGTGGGCAGCTCAGCTAGCTAGGCCTCGCTCGGGCCGTCCCCGGGGGGATGGAGCACGACGACTGGCACCGGGCTGTGATGCAGCACCGCGGTCGACACGGAGCCCAGCAGGGCGCCGGCGATGCGGCCGCGGCCACGGGCGCCCATGCACAGCAGGTCGAACGGCTGCCTACCGAGCAGCGCCAGGATCTCCTCGGCCGGGTCCCCGTGGCGCAGCAGCGTGGTGACCGAAAGGTCCGGCGGGAGCGCCGCGGCGACCTGGCGCAAGTGAGTCGCGGCCTCGGTCTCCATCTCGGCAGCAAGCTGCTGCGCCACCCCCGCCGCGGCCGCCGCGCGGGGCGGCCTTTGCACGACCCTGACCAGCGTCAGCCGGGAGCGCTGGTCCACCGCGTAGGGGACCACGTGGCGCAGCGCGAACGCGGCCGCCGGGGAACCGTCGAGCGCGACGAGCAGCCGCGGGTAGCGCGGCCACTCGAAGCCGGTCTCGCCAACGCCGGCCTCCTCGGTGGGGTCGCCCGCCACGAGAAAGAAGGCTAGCCGCGGCCGGGACGTGGGCCCTGCGAGCCCCAGGCACTCCGGGTCGGCTCGCGGCGCCGAGCGTCAGTCGCCGGCCCGTACCTCTGACGGGCGTCAGGATGCCGGGAGCGACGCCTTCGAGCCGGCGGCAAGAGGTCGAACCCGATCGCGCTGTTGCGCTTCCTCGCCGGGAAGCACCTCTAGCGGACCTGGCCCCCGCAGGAGATTCCGTAGGCTCTCGCGCGGTTGCCGAATTCCAAGAAGGGATCCTTCGCGCTGCCGGGAGGGGCCTTGATCGACTCCGGATCTTGCCATCGATCGCGATCACCCCAGCCTTCACCAGCCCGGCCTCGGCGCACAGCCTCAAGACCTCGCTGAAGCGACCGGCGAGCGCCTCCGCATGGCGCTCCACGAACCGCGCCAGCGTGGCGTGATCCGGCCTCCGGTTGGCCGCCAGCACCCGAAAGCGACATCCTCCTCGCAGGAGCGCTCGATCGCCCGCGACGAGCGCACCCCGCGCGCATAGGCATAGAGCAACAGCGCGACCATCAGCGACGGCTCGTAGGCCGCCCGACCATGACCGTCCGCCCGATAGGAGGCGTAGAACGGCCGCCAGATCGAACGCCTCCACCACGTCGAGAACGAAGCACGCCAAGTGACCCTCCGGCAGCCACTCGCGCACATCCGGGGGCATCAAAAAGTCCTGCTCACGACGACACTCAATGAAGTTCTGCGGCATGGCGGGATCGTCTTAACCCCGCCGGACAGCACCGCCTTTGTGCGACAGCCTCGCGCGGAAGCAGCGGCGGGACAGCGTTGTTCTAGTCGATCTTCCTCAGCGTCACATCCATGGCCGGCCGCCACTCGACCCCGTCCTCTGATTGCTCGTGGAGTGAGCGCTGGACCTTTCCCTCGCCGGTGAACTCGGATGTCGTGCGGATCCGCTCACCGCTCCAGATCCACTTTCCGTCGTCGTAGATCAGCTCGTCGACGGTCACATGTCCCTGGCTGTCGAAGAAGTGGGAGGTGTACTTGCCGCTCTCGGCGTCGTAGCCGAGGATCTCCACACCACCGACGTCCAGATCGCCGATCCGCCCATAGGCGGTGTGAAGCACCGCGAACCGCCCCGGGATCCATTCGTAGACGTCGCTGGTGACGATCTTCGCCGCGGGCGCATCGGGCGTTGCCACCGTCTCGCCTTCGTTGATCCACTTGCCGACGAAAACCTCGAGCCTGGAGTGCTCCGGCCCGGGCTTGGGCGCCTCGTGCTCGAAGGTTCCCGAACGTGCTGCCTCTGCCATCGGGGTGCCTCCTTCCCGTATCGCAGGGTCATCGTTCATCCGGCGCGGAAACTATACTTAAGTGGGTGCTTAACCGATCTCTGGCCCTCGATCGCGTCTTCCACGCCCTCTCCGACCCGAGCCGCAGGGCGATGGTGGAGCGACTCAGCGAGGGGCCGGCTTCGGTGAGCGACCTCGCCGAGCCGATGCCGATGAGCTTGCCGGGGGTGCTCCGGCACCTGCGGGTGCTGGAGCAAAGCGGGCTCGTCCGCTCGGAGAAGGTCGGGCGCGTGCGCACCTATCGCATCGAGGCGGCGGCGATGCGGCCAGCCGAGCGCTGGATCAGCGCGCGGCGGACAGGCTGGGAGCGGCGCCTCGACCGGCTCGGTGTATACCTCGCCGAGCAGAGCGACGAGCCGAAAGGGGGAAGTGGCAGATGACCGAGCGTTCCGTCGACCACGGACGCTTCACCATCGAGCCCACCTACGACGTCTCACCGGCGCAGGTCTTCGCCGCTTGGGCCGACCGCGGCAAAGGCCCGCTGTTTCAAGGACCCAGAGGGCTGGGTCAGCGCTTCCCACGAGCTCGACTTCCGGGACGGCGGGCGCGAGGTGGCGAGCGGCGGACCCGAGGGCGGACCGGTCCACGAATACCGAGCGATTTACTGGGACATCGTCCCAGACGAGCCCATCGCCTACACCTACGAGATGCTGATGAACGGGACGCGGGTCTCGGTCTCGTTGCCCACGATCGAGCTCAGGCCGGACGGCGAGGGAACGCGGCTGAACCTGACCGAGTACCGGCGCCTTCCTCGACGGTCACGATTCGCCCGCTCGGCGCGCACAGGGCACGGGGTCGCTACTGGACGCGCTTACCGAGGCACTGCAAAGCGATCCCGGGGGTGCCTGACCGCGCTGTCTCGGTCTTAAGCGGTGTCGGCGACGACGTGTCCCGCGCTGCCACTTCGCGCGCGAGCGAGCGTCTCCGCTCACGCGCCTAAAACGCTCGCTGCGGACGACGAGGAGGAACGCCAGCCGCGGCGTCGCGTGCTTCTGGTCTCGGCGCGGAGCGATCGCGATCGGCGGAGGTGCGGGCGCTACTCCTCCGCGCCGGGAAGCGCGACGACTCTGCCCTGGGTACGCAATCGGCCTAGAATCGGGCCGAGGAGAGGAGCAGATGGCCAAGAAATCGTCGACGGGGGGTAAGAAGTCCGGGACGGAGAAGGCGGCCTCGGGCGCGACGACTACCGGATCATCGAACGGCGGTCGAGCGGAGGCCGAGCCCAGGCCGAAGAGGCTGTCTGGCAAGAAGTTCGAAAAGGAGCTGCGGGGCCTCCAGCGCGAGCTCGTGATCATGCAGGAGTACGTCAGGGCCAAGGGGCTGAAGATCGTCGTGATCTTCGAGGGGCGCGACGCCGCGGGCAAGGGTGGGGTGATCAAGCGGATCGCAGAGCGGACGAACCCGCGCATCTGCCGCGTCGTGGCGCTACCGGCGCCGACCGAGCGCGAGAAGACCCAGTGGTACTTCCAGCGCTACGTCGCGCACCTGCCCGCCGCCGGGGAGATCGTCCTGTTCGACCGCTCCTGGTACAACCGCGCGGGCGTCGAGCGGGTGATGGGCTTCTGCTCCGAGCAGGAGTACGAGGAGTTCATGCGCTCCTGCCCGGAGTTCGAGCGGATGCTGGTGCGCTCGGGAATCCAGTTGATCAAGTACTGGTTCTCGGTGTCCGACGAGGAGCAGGAGCGTCGCTTCCAGGCACGCGTCCAGGACCCGATGCGCCGCTGGAAGCTGAGCCCCATGGATCTCGAGTCGCGCGCGCGCTGGGTCGAGTACTCGCGGAGCAAAGACGAGATGTTCCGCTACACCGACATCAAGCATGCGCCGTGGTACGTAGTCGACGCCGATGACAAGCGCCGGGCGCGACTCAACTGCATCGCCCACCTGCTCTCGCTGATCGACTACGAGGATCTGACCCCGCCGCCGCTGGAGCTACCGGCGCGCGGAACCGACGACTCCTACGTCCGCCCGCCTCTGGACGAGCAGACCTTCGTTCCGCAGGTCTACTGACGGGCTGCGCAGCCGGCGGCGTGGCGGTGGCCCGGGAGGCGGCTCATGTCGCCGGCTCCCGTCATGCACTACTTGCTCGGAGGTTGAGCGAAACCGCATACGATCAGCGCTAGTGGCTGACGCGGTGGTCATCGGGGCAGGCCACAACGGGCTGGCCTGTGGCTGCTATCTCGCCAGGGTGGGGCTGGAGGTCGCGGTCTTCGAGGAATACTCGTCGGTCGGCGGCATGACCCTGACCGAGGAGCTTGCCGCCCCCGGCTTTCGGTCAGACGTCCACGCCAGTGGCTACCAGCTCGCGAGCCTTTCGCCGACACCCCAGGAGCTGAACCTCTTCGACCACGGGCTCGAGCTCATCGAGCCCGAATATGCCTGGGCACATGCCTTCTCCGGCGGCGGATGCATCGCCGTCGGCGCGGATCTCGAGCGTGCCCGCGAGAGCATCGCGCGCTACTCGGCTCGCGATGCGGACACGGCCGTGGGGCTCTTCCGGCGCTACCGGGCCGAGCGGGATCAGGTCGTCCGCTCCCTCTTCTCGCCTCCAGAGCCGCTCTCCACCGCGATTCACCGCATGGAGGAGGCGCCGGGCGGGCTCGAGCGCTACCGATTCAGCCTCCAGAGCATGCGCTCGTGGTGCGACGAGACGTTCGAGTCCGACGAGGCGAAGTGCCTGTTCGGTGCATTCGCGCCGTTCGTGGGCTACGGTCCCGACGACGCCGCGGGGGCCGAGATCAGCTGGCTGTTTGCGAGCGTCCTCCAGACCGACGGCAACAAACTCGTCCGCGGCGGCATGCAGCAGGTGTCGCTGGCGCTGGCGGCGGAGCTGGAATCCCATGGCGGTGAGATCCGAACCGGCACCGCCGTGGACCGCATCGAGGTCGAGGCGGGGAGGGCAACGGCGGTGATCCTCGAGGGCGGTGAGCGGGCGGCAGTGGGCACGCTGGTGGCAGCGAGCGTCGACCCGGCACAGCTCGCTCTGCGGCTACTCGGCGAAGAGGTCATCGGCAGGGACGCCGCGCAGCGGGCCTCGCAAATCGAATGGGGCGACGCCGTCCTCCTCATCTACGCGGCGCTGGACGGCGGGGTCGAGTACGCAGCCGGAGCGGAGGCTGGCGCGGCTGGCCACGTCCACCTCTCGGCGGCGTCCCTGGACGCGATGGCGAGGGCCACGGACCAGTGCCGCGCTGGGAAGCTTCCGGAGGCGCCCGTAATCGTCAGCTGGAACGACTCGGTCATCGATCCCGGTCGTGCTCCCGCCGGGAAGCATCTGAAGAAGTTCGTCGTGCTCGGCGTCCCGTACGAGATACGGGGCGATGCGACGGGGCAGGTGGGCGTCGGCGGCTGGGACGAGCTACGCGAGAGGTATGCGGACTACCTGGTCGAGTTGATTTCCGAGTCATACCTTCCGGAGTTGGGGGACCGGATGCTGGCGCGCACGGTCCACTCGCCGCTCGACATCGAGCGAAAGCTCTCAAGCGCCGTGCGCGGGACGATCTCACATGGGGCGATGGTTCCGTACCAGAGCGGCGCCATGCGCCCCACACCGGATTTCGCCGGCTACCGCTCGCCGGTGGAAAACGTGTATCTGTGCGGATCGGGCTCCCACCCCGGCGCGGGAGTGTCGATGGCACCCGGTCGCAACGCAGCACAAGTGATCTGTGGAGACCTCGGGCTGGACTTCGACGCGCTGGCAGCCCGGGCGTACCACTGACCGATCACGGCGCGCGACTGACGTCGTTCATTCGCACACGCTCCTCTCGCGAGCCGTTTCCCGCCCGGGAGCGGCCGATGTGCCGAGGGGGTCGTGCTCACTTTCGACGACGGACCCGACCAGGACGCGACACCATGGTGCACGACGCGCTCGCCGAGGCGGGGGCACGCGCCACGTTCTTCCTCGTCGGGGAGCAGGTAGAGGCGGAGCCCGCACTTGCTCAGGAGATCGTTCGGCGGGCCACGACGTGGAGCTGCACGGCTACGCTCACGTGGCCCACGACCTCCTCGCACCGGATGAGGCTCGGCGCGAACTAGAGCGCGGCGCCCGAACGCTCCGGGAGGTGATCGGGCTCGGGGCGCGCTTCTACCGTCCCCCGTACGGCCGCTTCTCGCGCGACTCCTACGAGGCCTGCCGGGCACGGCGGCTCGAGGCCGTGTACTGGTCGGCGTGCGGCACGGACTGGGAGACGATCTCTCGCAACGGTTCGCCGATCTGGTAAGTCCCGACCTGTCACCCGGTGCTCCTGCACGACTCGCCCCGCTACGGTCACCGCCCGAGTGCCCGGCCGACTGTCGACGCGCTGCCGCTGATCGCCGCCAGCGTCGCGGAGCTCGACCTCCCGTTCATGACGCTCACCGAGGCGCTCTACGGTCGCTAGGTGCCGCCAACTGGCTGTGCCGCGTCCGGACGGGTGCTCCGCTCTTCGCGCCAGGCGGCAGCCTGACAAGGATCGGCAAGCGGGGCCGTCGGAGCTAGAAGCTGGCGTCGATCACCCAGCGCTCGATGCGAGAGGGCCGGATCCCGCGCTGATCGCTAACGGGCCGATTGCGAACCGCACGCTCGCCCGCCTCGAGCGCCGCCTCGGACTCCCACAGGGTCACGGACATCAGCCGGCCGGTCGCGTCCTCGCGCAGGTCGTATCCGGCGATGAAACCGGGAGCCGATTGCAGGAGCTCTCGCAAGGTCTTGGCGCGCCGGTCATCGTCGTCATGCAGAAGGGGTGGCTCGTCAAAGATGGCGACGCGGGCGACGCTCATGGGCTCGTCGCGAAGGGTACGGCGCCGCTCATGCCGAGCGCATCGAGAAGCGCGGTCAATGCTCCTTTCGCGCGGAGGGGGCGCAGGGCGCCCGCTTCGGTCAGGATGCGGTTCAAGCGCCCCCTCAGGCGGACGGTCAGCTCGGCCGCGGGTCGCCGGCCGAGCACCTCGACCCGGCGAGAGGAGGCTCCAACATGGACCTCGAGGCACCAGTACGCTCCGATCGTGTCCTCGCTGGCGACCACGTCTCTGGACGCCGCCGAGCGGCGCGCACTCCAGCGGTTTGTCGGCCTTCTTCGGGAACGGTTTGCCGGGGACCTCGAGGCCATCTGGCTCTATGGGCCGCGCGCTCGCGGAGAGCGTCCGGGCGATGAGTCCGAGCTACGGCTGCTGGTCCTGCTGCGCGAGTCCTCGCGCAGCGACCGCACGACCGCACTGGAATTGCTCTGGCAGGCGGCCCTGACCGCGGGGGCCACCGAGAGCTACTTCTCGGTCAGGATCTCCGATCGCGCCTCGCCCGAGCGCCGCTGCGCGATCGACGAGTTTCTCGCGCGCGAGGTCGAGCCGGACGGGGTCGCTCTCTTCGCCCGCTCCGGGTCGGGGTTCGGCACACCTCGGAGACCGGGCTCCGGCGAAGCGACTGCCGAGCCCTGACGCACGAGGCGGTGCGCGGCCCGGGGACTCGCCGGCGGGGCGCTCCGAGGGTGGGCCCTGGCGCTATCGGCCGCGGCCCTATTGCTTGGCGGAGCCGTGACCGACGAGGCGCCCGAGATAAGCCGAACTGATAACCGCCTACAGGCATCGAGATTGCGCCCCGGGCGGGCGGGGATACCGTTGCGGTGTGGCGCGCAGTCGCTCGCACGTCGCTCATGCGCTGCTCCCGGACGCAGGCGCCCGCCGTAGGGCGGAGGGGCGGTTGGTCGAGTTGATCGAGCGCCATTGGGAGGAGGTGGCGGACTTCCCTGTCGCCCCTGGCGCAAGCTACGAGGAGCTCGCCGACCGGCTCGCGGAGTTCGATTTCCGCGAACCGGTCCCGCCCGAGCGAGCGATCGAGGTCTGCGGCGAGTTGCTGCGCGGCGGGATCGTCCACACCCCGCATCCGCGCTACTTCGGGCTCTTCAACCCGACCCCAACGTTCGCCGGCGTCTGCGCAGACGCCATCGTCGCGGCGTTCAATCCCCAGCTCGCGGTCGCCTCACATGCGCCCGCCGCCGTCGCGATCGAGCGCCACGTCCTGTCCTTCCTCGCCGGCAAGCTGGGGCTCTACGAGACGGCCGGCAGCTTCACCAGCGGGGGAGCGGAGGCGAACCTGACGGCGGTGCTCGTCGCCCTCGAGCGTCACTTCCCGGAGGCGGCCTTGGACGGCCTCGAGGCGGTTCAGGGTCGGCCGACGCTCTACGTGTCGTCGGAGGCGCATCACTCGTTCATCAAGGTGGCTCGCATGACCGGGCTCGGCCATCGCGCGCTCCGCGTGGTCCCGACGACGCCGGCGCTCCAGCTCGATCCGAAAGCCCTCCGCGAGCAGGTCGTGGAGGACCGGTCGGCGGGAGCTCGTCCCTTCCTCGTCGTCGCCACGGCGGGAACGACGGCCGCCGGGGTTGTGGACCCGCTCGCGGAGATCGCCGATCTCTGCGACGAGCTCGCCCTCGACCTGCACGTCGATGCGGCCTGGGGCGGTGCCGTCTGCCTCTCCGATCGGCTCCGCGCGGTACTCGAAGGCATCGAGCGGGCCGACTCGGTGGCGATCGACGCGCACAAGTGGATGTCGGTGCCGATGGGGGCGGGCATCTTCCTGACCCGTCACCGCGAGGCGCTGGAGTCGACCTTCCGGGTCACCGCCGACTACATGCCGAGCGCCTCGGGGTCCGATCCGTACCTGAGCAGCGTCCAGTGGTCGAGGCGCTTCATCGGCCTGAAGGTCTTCATGTCGTTGCTGGTCGCCGGTCGCGCCGGCTATGCCGCGCAGCTCGAGCACGACTGCCGGTTGGCCGACCGCCTACGGGGGCTGCTCGAAGAGGACGGCTGGCTGATCGTCAACCGGACGCCGCTTCCGGTCGCCTGCTTCACCGACGAGCCCGACGGGGACCCCGCCCGCTCGGCGAGTCGGCTACGCGCGATCGCCGAGCACGTCGAGTCCTCCGGGGCGGCCTGGATCTCGGTCGTCGAGCTGGCGGGCCGACCCGCCCTGAGGGCCTGCATCACCAGCTACCGCTCGTCGGATGAGGACGTGACGGCGCTCCGCGACGCGCTCCGCGGCGCGCGCGCGGCGTCGGGGCCCGCTCGAAGGGCGTCGCTTCACGAGCGCACCGACTCGGCCCAGCGACGCATGGCGTAGCGGAACCAGCCGTCGCCGTAGGGCACGTAGATCCTGACGGGAACCCCGCGGCCGGCGAGGGCGCGCGCGTCGGCGCTGCGCACGCCGAGCAGCATCTCGACGCCGGTATCCGGCAGGGCACGCAGGAGCGCCTCACGCAAGACCGGGTCGTGGCTGGCGAGCGTGATCTCAGCGCCGTTCGCGTGCAGCTCGTGAGCGAGCTCGAGGTAGGCGAGGTCGGTCGCTTCTCCCCAGGGCCGCGCGACGCGAGGGTCCTCCACGTAGGCACCCTTGACAAGTCTGATCGGCACCGAGCCCTCGGCCAGCCGGTGGGCATCCCCCCGGCTGCGCTCGAGGTTCGCTTGGATGGTTGCCGACACTGCGCCGCCTCCGCGTGCCACCACCAAGACCGCCGCCAAGATGCGGTCGGCGCGGCGCTCCTCCTCCGCGCCGACCTGGATGCGCCGGCCCTGCGGAAGCGCCGCGGCGATACGCGCGAGCCGCCGCTCCACGGCCTCGCCGGGCTGGTCGAGCCCGATGTGGGAGAGGTCGATAGAGAGGAAGGTGTTCTCCGGCGCCTGATCGAGGGTGCGCGCGAGGGCGACATAGTCGTCGGCAACTCGGTCGGCCTCGATCGGGTCGGAGACGCTCTCGCCGAAGAAGTCGATCGAGCTCGCAAGCCCCTCCGCGGCGAGCCGACGCGCACAGGCGAGCGCGTCCTCCAGCCGCGTGCCGGCGACGTAGGGCCTGGCCAGCCGGTACGCGCTCCGCTCGCCCCCGGGGAGGGCGCGTATCGCCCGCTCGCACGACGCGCTCGTCGCGAGAGCGAATAGCAGGCGTCGAGGAGCGGTCGCGACGGACACGCGGTGAATCATCTCGAAGCGCCCGCTCGTCCAGCCCGCTTGAGCGGAGGGTGACCCCTGATTGGCGGAGCCGCGACCGAGGAGGCGCTCGATGCGAGCGCCTCGTCCTCGGTCGTGTTCGAGAGCCGGGATGAGCCCCGCCGCTCCTTTTCCTCAGCCCGTTCCGTTCGCGTACTGCTCCCGGGCGTAGGCCAGCAGCCCCCGTCGCTCGAGGCGGGCGGCCGGCGCCCGGAAGGTCACCTGGACCACGCCGGGGTGGCGGCCG
>Ga0126313_10002637_pt1 | contig 10125 bp, 10 predicted proteins | sample Plot105A_FD_89954 | JGI IMG/M metagenome (GOLD analysis project Ga0126313, IMG submission 89954) | Serpentine soil microbial communities from UC McLaughlin Reserve, CA, USA - Plot105A | ecosystem: Environmental > Terrestrial > Soil > Grasslands | place: USA: UC McLaughlin Reserve, Lake County... | reverse complement strand
TCCTCATGCCTCGGTGCTACGCCCCGATCAGCCGCGAGAGGAGCGGGGCACGCGCGCGCCCCGGTCTCGATCCTCACCCGACGGTCGCCGTCGTCCGCATCCAGGGATGGATGAGGCATTCGAAGCGGTGGATTCCCGGCGGCAGCGGTGCGGTCGTGACCGTGGCCCCGGGCTCAACCTCCGTCGCGGCGAAGGCCCCGCCGGGGAACCCGGCGCACTCGGGTACCGGGGTTAGCCCCAGCAGGTCGTTGAGGGCTTGGATGCAGCCGCCGCCGAAGTTGGCGACCTCGGTGAAGGTGTGGTCCTCGCCGCCGCGGTTGTGGGCCTGCAGCCTGCCGCCGGCGTCGAGGCGGAGCTGGCCGGGGGCGAAGCGCCAGGCGGGGGCGCGGCCCTGGGCCAGCAGCTGGGCGATGAACTCCTGGAAGGTCGTGCCGCCGTCCTTCACGCAGGTACCCGGGCCGATGGCGGCGTTGAAGGTGGCCGGGTCGCAGTCGTCCAGCACCTGGACCTGCCTGGTCGTGCTGGCCGCCGAGGCGCCGGCCGCGGGCACTAGGGCCAGCAGCGCGGCCAGCCCAGCGACCAGGGCCAGACGCCGCTTGAGGTGAATTCTCCGCGATTGCATTCCTGGATCCCTTCTCCGAACGATGTGCGGTGGCAGCCGCGGCGCTGGCGACCGCGACCCATGACCGTCATCAGGAACGCCCAGCAGGCCAGCGCCATCGTTCCGGCGGGCCACGAGGCCCGCAGCCAAGGCCGGCCCCCTGGACCGCTCGACCCAGTCGCGGCTCTCCCTTCCAGCGTTTGGACGCGGCCATGGCGGCCACGCCGCCGCTCTGGTCGGCTCCGACACCCGGCCGCTCCGCCAGGGTCAGCCTTGAGGGGGCGCGGCTGCGCACGGCGACGGCAGCGGCCGGCATGGCGACCTCCAGAGGACGGGGAGGCGGCACGTTGACCAGGACAGCGGGCACGACAGCTTGCAGTCACACAACCAGCGGGCCGGTCGCCCGATTCCCCACCGGCAGACTAGCCCCCTCATCGTGGCCTCTCTCCACCGGTGGGCTGGCAGCCAGCTAGATGCTCGTGTCCGCACCGTCTGGTGCGTCGACGATCAGGCGTCGGCGGCCGCAACGGTGCTCCCGGGAGCCGGCAGGTAGCCGCCGCCCTTGCTGCCGCTGCTCTTGCGGCAGCCGGCCGCGGCCACGCCGAGCACCAGGACCAGCAGGATGGCGGTGGCGACGAGCAGGATTCTGGTCATGACTCATCTCCCTGTCCTTGGCTGCGAGGACGGTCATGTTTGGGAGGCGAACAGACCGGGCGGGCCCAGTACCCGCGCAGGGCGACCGGCGCGCACGGCCAGGTGAGCACGTCGCGCCCGGCTCCTTCCTGCTGGCGACCACGGCCGCCTCCAGCGGGTGGCTAGGAACCTTCCTGCTCGACCTTGTTGCCGGCCGCCGACAGCACATACCACTCGGCGCCGAACGCCTTCAGGCCCTCGCCGTTGGTGTCGCCGGGCTTGCGGTCACCGGCGAAGTAGTACAAGGGGTGGCCGTGGTAGGTGACGTCGGTCTTGCCGTCGGTCCGGGTGGTGGTCCCCAGCAGCGACGCGGACACCCCAGCGCCAGCCCGCGGCGTCCCGTTGGTGGTGTCGGGCGGCCAGCCGCCGGCGCAGGCGCCATAGCAGGAGGAGCTGGTGCCCTTGTCCTTCTCGAACAGGTACAGCGTGCGGCCGGTGCCGTCCACCAGAATGGCCCCGAGCTTGGAGCCCTTGACCGCGACCGTCGCGCCACCGGTCGCAGTCGCCGCCGAGCTGGCCGGGGCGCTGCCGCTGCTGGTGGTGCTCTTGCCGCCGCAGCCGGCGGCGACCATGGCGATCGCGAGCGTGGCGCCAGCGATGGCGAGCCATCGTCTCATCGAGCCTCCCTTGGGATCGGAGGCGGTCCTTCGGGAGGAAAACCTGCGTCCGCCTCGACCGATTCCCGGCCGATCCGGCCGACAGAACAAGCACTGACCGTGGGAGATTCCGGTGAACTCGGCACGGGCCCTCCCGGCCAGCCGGCCATACCCAGGCAACCCACTGACGGCCAGGCGATCGTTTGTTGGCCGGTCGCCCTGGCGGTTGAGGGCCGTTCGGCCCAGGACGGCGAGCCAGCACAGGGGTAGGGTCGAGGTCGAAGGGGAGTAGTTCACGTCCCGCGGTTGCGGGCGTCGGAGTGATCGTCAGCCGGCCTCCGGGCCCGGTCCTCCACCCTGGCTAGGGCGAGCGAGACCTTCGGTTGACCACCGCTTGGCCGAGGTCGCCTAGGCCTCGGCCAAGCCAACCGGAAGAAACCCGAGTGGCTGGAGCCGACTCCCCGACCACCTGGCTGGCGGATGCGCCCGTGATCAGCCGGGCCGCGGTGCACCTTGCCCGCACACCCATCGACACCGCTGGTGGCGCTGCGGGCGGGGACGGCCAGCGGCGATCGGGTCCCTCTCCGCAACATCGGGAGGTAGCAGCCCATGTCGGCAACCGTCGCGCTGCTGTTGGTCTTGGTCGGGTGGCTGGCCATCGGGGTGGGGTCCGGGCTGGGGATGGGCTACCGCGGCCACGACCCCTTCGGCTGGCTGCTGCTTGGCATGCTCCTGGGTCCGCTGGTGGTGCCCGTCGCGCTGGCCAGCCGGCGCCAGCCAGCCCCAGCTGGGCCGCGACAGCTGGCCGCCGGTCGGCAGGGCGGTGGTCGGGTGGACGTGCTGGTCGGGATCGACGGGTCCCCGGAGGCCGCCGCCGCCCTGGATGCCGCCGTGGACCTGCTCCGATCCCGCCTGGGCCGGCTCACCCTCGCCGCGGTTACGGACCTGGACGCCACCATCGCCCAGGAACAGGAGGAGGCTCGGCTGGGCCGCGAGCTGCGGCGCCAAGGCGGCCGGATCCAGGCGCGGCTGGATGCGCTGGGGGTGCCGGCGGCCGCCGGGCTGGTGCTGCTGGCTGGCCCGCCGACCCATGCCCTGACCGCCTACGGGCTGCCGGCGGCTATGGGCTGCTGGTGGTCGGCACCCGGGGTGCCGGGCTCAGCCACTGCCTGCTGGGAAGTGTCGCCGGGTCGCTGGCGGCCAGCACACAGCTGCCGGTGCTGCTGGCTGGCCGGCGGGCCAGCGCCCTGCCGGCGGTCGGCCCCGACCAGCACGCCGACCCGACCCGCCAGCCACGCCAGCCCGTCGCGGCCGGGTCCCAGGCCTGATGGTCATGCCTGAGCTCATCGCGACAGCCTCGCCCACCAATGTTGAGGAGATCGACATGCCAGCACCGGTTGCCACCAAGACCCGCCCAGCCTCGGCGTCTGCCGACCTGCCCTGGTGGGCCATGGACGCCCAGGAGGTGGCGGCCCGGCTCGGCACCGACCCCGACCGAGGCCTGTCGAGTGAGGAGGCGGCCCGGCGGCTGGCCGCCGTTGGGCCCAACCAGCTCCAGGCGGCCAAGACCCGGCCGCGCTGGCTGCTATTCCTGGCCCAGTTCACCAACACCATGATCATGGTCCTGCTGGCCGCCGCGGTGGTCACCGCCATCCTCGGGGACCTGAAGGACACCGTGGTCATCGTGGCCGTGGTCGTGCTGAATGCCATCATCAGCTTTGTCCAGGAGCAGCGGGCCGAGCAGGCCATCACCGCCCTCCAGCGCATGAGCACCCCCCAGGCCCACATCACCCGGGCCGGCCAACCCCAGACCGTCCCGGCGACCGAGCTGGTCCCCGGCGACCTGCTGCACCTCGACGCCGGCGACGTCCTGCCCGCCGATGGGCGGCTGCTGGCGGCGCCCAACCTGCGGGTCAATGAGGCCGCCCTGACCGGCGGGTCGGTCCCCGTCGACAAGCACCCCGCCGCCCTGACCGACCAGCAGCTGGTCCGGGCCGACCAGCACAACATGGTCTTCAAGGGCACCGCGGTCAGCTACGGCCGCGGCCGAGCGATCATCACCGCCACCGGAATGGGGACCGCGCTGGGCCAGATCGCCGGGCTGCTGACCACCCGCCGCCCGCCCCCGACCCCGCTGCAGCGGCGCCTGGCCACCCTGGGCCGGGTGCTGGCCTTGGCCTTGGTCGCGATCTCGGCGGTGGTGTTTGTGGTCGGGGTGGCGGCCGGCGAGTCGGCCTCGCGGATGCTGCTGGCCGCGGTCAGCCTGGCCGTGGCCGCCATCCCCGAGTCCCTGCCCGCGGTGGTGACCTTGTCGCTGGCCCTGGGGGCCCATCGGATGGCCCGCCAACAAGCCGTCATCCGCAAGCTGCCCGCGGTGGAGACCTGGGGTCGGTGACGGTGATCGCCACCGACAAGACCGGCACCCTGACCCAGGGCCGCATGCAGGCCGACCGGGTCTGGACACCCGCCGGGGAGGTCCAGGTCAGCGGCTCCGGCTATGCCCCCCACGGCACCTTCACTACCAACGACGGCAGCCGGGTCGACCCGACCGCGCCGCCGCTTGGCCGGCTGCTGCTGGCGGCGGTGCTGGCCAACGACGCCCACCTGCTGCCCCCGACCTCGGCCGGGCAGGCCTGGGAGGTGGCCGGCGACCCGACCGAGGGGGCCCTGCTGGCCCTGGCCGCCAAGGCCGGCCTGGACCGCGACCAGCTCCAGACGGAGCTGCCCCGGGTGGCCGAGGTGCCGTTTGACTCGGCCCGCAAGCGCATGACCACCATCCACCGCACCCACAACGGGCAGCTGCTGGTGGCCACCAAGGGCGCCATCGAGACCCTCGCACCACTGCTGGCCGCGCTGGCCGGTCACGACGGGCCCCGGCCGATCACCCCGGCCGACCAGGCCCGCCTTCACGTCCAGGCCGAGGCCTACGCCGCCCAGGGCTACCGGGTGCTGGCCGTGGCCGGCCGCCAACTCCCGGCCCTCCCAGCCCAGGTCGAGGACGCCGAAGCCGAGCTGGTCCTGTACGGGCTGGTGGCCATGGCCGACCCACCCCGACCCGAAGCCGCCCAGGCCGTCGCCGCCGCCCAACAGGCCGGCATCCACCCCATCATGATCACCGGCGACCACCCGGCCACCGCCCGGGCCATCGCCGCCCGCCTCGGCATCCTGGACGGCCACCAGGTCCTCAGCGGCGCCGACCTCGCCCAGCAAGGTCGTGGGTATCTGGCCGAGCACGTCACCGACATCGCCGTGTACGCCCGCACCACCCCCGAACAGAAGCTCGACATCGTCGAGGCCTGGAAGGCCCGCGGGCAGGTGGTGGCCATGACCGGCGACGGCGTCAATGACGCCCCCCCTGCGCCGAGCCGACATCGGCGTGGCCATGGGCCAGGCCGGCACCGAGGTCTCCAAGCAGGCCGCCGACATGGTCCTGGCCGACGACAACTTCGCCACCATCGTCAAGGCGGTGCGCGAAGGCCGCCGCATCTACGACAACCTGCGCCGCTTCGTCCGCTACGGGCTCACCGGCGGCTCGGCCGAGATCTGGGTCATGCTCGCAGCCCCCCTGTTCGGGCTGCCCCTGGCCCTGTTGCCGGCCCAGATCCTGTGGATCAACCTGGTCACCCACGGCCTCCCCGGCCTGGCCCTGGGCGTGGAACAAGCCGAACCCGACACCATGGGCCGGCCACCCCGCCGCCCCAGTGAGAGCATCTTCGCCCGCGGGCTGTGGCAGCACGTGTTAGCCATGGGCCTGCTGACTGGCACCGTCAGCCTCGGGTTGGGCATCTGGGGACACGCCACCGGGCGGCCCTGGCAGACCATGATCTTCACCAGCCTGGCCCTGCTCCAGCTGGGCAACGCCCTGGCCGTGCGCTCCGAACGCCAGTCGGTGTTCCGCCTCGGCTTGGGCAGCAACCGGTTCCTCGGTTGGACGGTGCTGGGCACCCTGCTGGTCCAGCTCGGCCTCCTCTACTGGCCCCCCGCCCAGACCGCCCTGGACCTCCAGCCCCTGACCCTGGCCGAGCTGGCCATCGTGCTGGTCGCCTCGACCACCGCCTTCTGGGCCATCGAGGCCGAGAAGCTCGTCAGTCGGCTGCGGGCTTCCCGGCGGATCCCACCGGGAGGCCGAGCCGCGCCCCTGAGACCGGTTGAGGCAGATCAATGCGCAGGCGAGACAGAGGGAGCGCCGCGATCGGCACTAGCACTTGCCTTGCGTGACCACAACGACACGTTTCTGGTCAAGAGCCTCCAGCTTGCACCTGCTAATCGAACTGCGCCGACGCTAAAGACCCACTGGGCGCAGATTCATGTCGCACGCCTGTTCGAGTGCTGCCCTTAGGTCACGCTTGGAGAGGGACACGTGCCCCCACAACGCTCCTCTGTCTGGACGAGGCCCAGTTCGAGGTGTTCGGTGAGCAGCGGATAGGTGAATGGGTGCTGGTGCTCGGAGCGGATGGTAGCCGCCGGGAGGTCGAGGTCTGGGTCAAGGACTTTCGGTGGGCTCGCCCTCTGCCGCCCGGTCAGGCTCACACTACCCTAGATGAGTTGTGGTCCTACTTCGCCACCACACGTCACCTCATGATCATGGACCAGAAGATCGCTGAGCCCAATTCCGGCAGCCGTTGAGGGTTCCACGCCGGCCGACCCCGATCTGGCTTTGCAAGCAGGAGGTCGCATCGTCCGGAACTGTTACGCCAGGGCGGCGCAGAGCCTGGCAATCGCCTCCGGGTCGCCGCTGAAGCCCTGGTGTGGTCCGGCCTCAAAGGTCAGATTGCCGGCGGCGTCGAAGCGAAGGATGCCGACGTCATGAATCACCACGCCCCCGAACGGCACCCGGTCGAGGATGACACCGACGCTGGTTGTGTCCCCGCTGACCAGGTCGGTGATTTCGGTCTGGGCGGCGTGCTCGATGACGTAGTTGCCGTTCGCGCTCCCGGTCCCTGACCAGATCGAGTGGACGATCACCCTGATGGGCTCGCCGGAAGCATCGAGCAGCAGCTGGAAGGACCCGTGCACCTGCAGGTCAAAGGAGATCGGGAATGAGCAGCTCGCCGGATCACCGGGCTGGACGGTGAACTGGTCTGGGAAGCTGAAGGTGCCGGTAATCGCCCTGGCTTCGGCGAAGGCGGTCCCGGCGGGAACGACCAACGCGACCAGGGCACCACCCCGGCGAGGGAGCGCTGTACCCGGCGGACGGCTGGTGACCTTTTCGTCATCTCAGGGGCGGGCTTCGAAGACGAGGTTGAACGGGGTCTCGGCGGCGCGGCGGAAGCGGCCGAACCCCGCAGCGGTCGTAACCTCGCGCAGGCGCCGCTCGCCGGCCTGGGCGCCCAGGGCCGCACCGGGCTCCTCGGTCAGAGAGTGCGGGACGCACAACAGCGTCGAGGCGGCGTAGAAGGCCCGCCCGACCGGGTTGAGGTTGTCCTCCAGTTGGTCACCGGCATAGGGCTCGACCAGCAGGAAGGTTCCATCAGGGGCCAGCGTCTGGTAGATGTGGGCGGCGGTGCCGACCGGGTCGCCCATGTCGTGCAGGGCGTCGAAGACCGCCACCAGGTCGTAGCCGGCGCCCGGATAGTCGCTGGCGGCGGCGACCTGGAAGCGGCAGCGGTCGGCCACGCCGGCCTTGGCGGCTGCCTCGGTTGCCCGCTGGATCGAGGGCTGGTGGTAGTCGAAGCCGACGAAACGCGAGTGTGGGTAGGCCTGGGCCATGATGATGGTGGAGGCGCCGTGGCCGCAGCCCACGTCGGCGACTTGGGCGCCGGCTTCTAGCTTGGCCTGGACGCCGTCCAGGGCCGGGATCCAGGCAGAGATCAGGTTGGCGGCATAGCCGGGGCGGAAGAACCGTTCGGTGCCGGCGAACAGGTCCGGGTCGTGCTCGTGCCAGCCGACTCCGGCGCCGCTGCGGAAGGTCTGGGTGACCTTGGGTTCGTCTTTGACCGCGGCGACCATGACCTGGAAGGCGCCGGGCAGGTACATGGGGCCGTCCTCGTCGGCCAGGGCGAAGGCCTGCTCCTCGGAGAGCGAGAAGCGCTCGCCGTCGGGGTCGTAGCTGATGTAGCCGCTGGCGGCCTGGGCGGCCAGCCATTCGGCGACCAGGCGCGGGTGGGTGCGGGTGCGGTGGGCCAGCTCGGCTGAGGTGGCCGGGCCGGCGGCCAGGGCCTGATAGAGGCCAAGCTTGTCGCCGATGACCACGGTGGCCGCGAATCCAGTAGCGCCGAAGTCCTGCACGAACCGGCCCAGCAGCTCCTCCAGCCTGCTTTGATCCAATGCCATCTCATTCCCTCCTGTTCTGGTGAGGGGTGGGTGGGGTTATGACGCCAGCCGGACTGGGTTGTCCGGGTTCAGGTCGTCCTGGTAGAGCCGGCGCGGCTGCTCGTCCGCCAGGCCAAGGTGGGCCAGGGTGGCGGCGAGCCAGTCGTGCTTGGCCCTGGTGAAGGCGACCGGGTCAGCCGGCCCGCCGGCCACAATCGGCCCGCTTGAGAGCCACATAGCGGCGGCGCAGGACCGGGTCGGCACACAAGGCTGGGACCACGTGCACATGGACCCGGTACTGGGTGGCCCGGTGGCGGAAGGTGCCCCAGAGCATGGGCCGGGTGGCCGGGAACGCCGCCGGATGCTGGGGTTGGAAGCCGAGCTCGAGCAGGGCCTGGGTGATGGCGGGGATGTGGGCCGGGGGGGGCGGCCAGGAGCAGGTCGATGATCCCCTTGCCGGCCAGGTCGGGCACGGCGGTGCTGCCGATGTGCTCGGCTGGGGTGGCCGGCCAGCGGGTGGCGATGAGGGTGATCAGGCGCCGGGCGACCTGGGGGGCGTGCGGGTCGGGCTGGTGGACCTGGACCGGCAGGCCCCGGTAGGGGCCGATCGGTGGCGTGGACGGCGAGCGGATGCCGGCGTCGGATCGGCCCGGCAGCTCGTTCAGCCTAGCCTCGTCGATCGCCATGACATCCTCCTCGTAGCTGACGTGACCACGGGATCAGGATGCGGCTCGGTGCTGTAGCGGCCTTGAAGGGCGGCTGAAACTGGCTTGAACGCTGCGGCCGGTGCGCGCATGCTGACCCGATAGCATGGCCGGCATGGCCCTGTGATCGGGCGCTGGCCTGCACACCGTCCAGGTGCCCGGGCCGGGGTGCGAGGGGGCTGGCATGGAGGTGCGGATCCTGGGCCCGCTGGAGGTCTGGGTTGCGGGCCGGTCCCTTGGCTTGGGGGGGACCAAGCAGCGCGCGGTGCTGGCCATGCTGGCCCTGCACGCCAACCAGGTCGTCGCCATCGACCACCTGATCGATGGGCTGTGGGGCCAGACCCCGCCCGACGGCGCCACCAACGTCGTGCAGGTCTACGTCTCACGCCTGCGCAAGACGCTGCGGGCGGCCTCGCCGGAAGGCTCGGCCGGCTGGTCAGAAGGCGGAGCGGACCGGCCGGAGGGCCAAGCGGCCGCCGTCCTGGCCCGCCGCAAGCCGGGCTACCTGCTGCAACTGGACACCGACGAGCTGGACCTGGCCCGCTTCGAGCGGCTCGCCGACCAGGGCACCCAAGCGCTCCGCCGGGTTCCCGAGCTGGCAGCGGCCAGGCTGGGCGAGGCGCTCCGGTTGTGGCGTGGCCGGCCGCTGGCAGAGTTCACCGACGAGCCGTTCGCCCAAGCCGAGAGCGCCCGGCTCGCCGAGCGGCACCTGGCCGTCCTGCAGGCCCGGATCGAGGCCGACCTGGCCCTTGGCCGCCACGCCGAGCTGGTCGCCGAGCTGCAGGCGCTGGTGGCTGAGTACCCGCTGCAGGAGGGGTTGCACCGGCAGCTGTTGCTGAGTCTGTATCGCTCGGGGCGCCAGGCCGAGGCGCTGGCGGCCTACCAACGGACCCGGAAGCTCCTGGCTGAGGAGCTGGGCATCGACCCGGGCCACGCGCTGCAGGAACTCCAGGGCGCCATCCTGGCCCAGGATCGGCGCCTGGACTGGACCCCACCCACCGAGTCTAAGCCGACAGTCGGGACCGGCACGACAGGAGTGCCCCCGAGGCCGGCTGACGGGGCGCCCGCCGCGGCTGCGGCCGATCAGCTACAACCGGCCCGGTTCCCGGACGCGTGGAACGTGCCGCTGCGCAACCCGCACTTCACCGGCCGCGCTGGCCTGCTCGAGCAGCTCCACCAGCGGCTGCACGCCGGCGAGCACACGCTGGTGGTGCAGGCCCTGTACGGCCTGGGCGGGGTGGGCAAGACCCAGCTCGCCATCGAGTACGCCCACCGGTTC
>Ga0126313_10002636_pt1 | contig 10125 bp, 7 predicted proteins | sample Plot105A_FD_89954 | JGI IMG/M metagenome (GOLD analysis project Ga0126313, IMG submission 89954) | Serpentine soil microbial communities from UC McLaughlin Reserve, CA, USA - Plot105A | ecosystem: Environmental > Terrestrial > Soil > Grasslands | place: USA: UC McLaughlin Reserve, Lake County... | reverse complement strand
GCCCTTGTCGATCTCGGTCTGCTCCGCGCGGGAGATGACGTCGCGGCTCGCGAGCTCCATCGCGTTCGGCGCGTAGTCCTTGAGGAAACGCTCGCCCTCGGAATTCAGCAGGTAAGCGCCCTCGCCGCGACACCCCTCCGTGATCAGGATCCCCGTCGGCGACAGCGTCGTCGGATGGAACTGCATCATCTCCATGTCCTTGAGCGGAACCTCGGCGCGCAACGCCAGGGCCATCCCGTCGCCGGTGCAGGCGTAGGCGTTGGTCGTACCGACGTACAGCCGGCCCGCACCGCCCGTCGCGAGGACCACCGTCTTCGCGCCGATCGTCTTGATGCCGCCGTTGACCAGGTCCCAGGCGATCACGCCCTGGCAGCGGTCGTCGTCCACGACGAGCTTCCACGCGAAGTACTCCTCGTAGGCCGGGATGTCGCGCTTCATCACCTGCTCGTAGAGGACGTGCACGAGCACGTGGCCGGTGATGTCGGCCGCGTATGCCGTGCGCGGCTCCCCGGCGGCCCCGAACGGGCGCTGGGCGATCCGGCCGTCTTCCGTGCGCGAGAAGATCGCCCCCCAGTTCTCGAGCTGGTAGACGTCGTCGGGCGCCTCGACGCAGAGGATCTCGATCGCGTCCTGGTCGCCGAGGTAATCAGAGCCCTTGACCGTGTCGAAGGTGTGCTTTTCGGGATCGTCCTCGGACGCGTTTCCGAGGGCGGCATTGATGCCGCCCTCCGCGGCGCCGGAATGGCTGCGGACGGGATGGATCTTCGACAGGAGCGCGACGTCGGCGCCGGAGTCATGAGCCTCGATGGCCGCGCGCATGCCTGCGCAGCCGGCCCCGACGACGAGCACGTCGTGTACGGCTTCCACTGCCGAGTGACGCTACCTGAACGGGTTTGGGCAACGCGTCGTTACAAACTGCGCGAGTCTCGTCCCGGAGGCACGGCGACCGCGTGCCTCCGGGACGAGGGAGTCCCTACTTCCTGACGATGCGATCGCGCTGTCCTCCTGATGATCTTGCTGTTCGCGGTCATCTCTTTCTCCGTCTACGCAGAAAGGCGCGGGCGGTTGGCGGCGACAGCCGGCAGGCTCGAGGTGCCGGCGGCCGCCGCCGCAGGATTGCCTAGCGAAGCCGCAGCTTCGCGACGACGCCGGCGTGGGCGCCCTCGCTGAGCGCGAGGACGACGGCCGCGAGGACCGCGACGAGGAAGCCCGCGCGCGGGCGGCAGAGGCTCAACATGACGTGCTCACTTCGGGGGGCTGGAGCACGCGAAACGACGAGTTCGATTCCGAGCGCCAGTGCGGCTCGCAGCCCTCGGCACGGAATGCGTCGATGACGGCGAGGTAGCGCGCTGCCTCGTCGCCGATGCGAGCGGCCTGAGCGTATCGACGGGACTCGCGGGTCAACGCTGTACGAGTGGCGATCATCATTGCCTCCTTCGCTGGCGACCCCGCCCCGGCGACGCTAAGTCGCGATCGTTACGGGCCCGTGATCGCCTCGTAAGGAGTGGTTCGCGGGGCGTACGGAATTCAGTGCGCCCTGGCGAGGGCACAACCTGAGCCTGCGCACCTGCGCTCACAGCGCTCTCACAGGCGGCCAACATACGGGGAGGCCGTTCAGGCACGAAGCGGCACGCCCTCGCTCCCACTGCTGTACTGGACATGGCTCGAGCGTCGTCGCAGCCGCTCACACGCGGCTCACGCGCGACTCACGCGCGGCCTGTACTCGGTGACGACAACGGTGTACAAACGGCGTATGCCTGCCGTCGAGGTCCGACTGCTCGGGCCGCTCGAGGTCGACGTTTCCGGCCGCCGCCTCGAGGTCCGACGCCAGAAGCAACGTGCGCTCCTGGCGCTTCTGGCCCTGCGAGCGGGCGAGGTGGTCTCAACCGACCGCCTCATCGAGGAGCTGTGGGGCGCGACGCCGCCGAAAGCAGCCGTCGGCTCGCTGCAGAACCTCGTTTCCGAGCTGCGCAAGGCGCTGGGCGCGGAGCTGCTGGTCACCCGGCCTCCCGGCTACGTGCTGGCGCTCGATCGCGACCGGGTCGACGCTCACCGCTTCGAGCGGATCGCGCGCGAGGCTCAGGCCGCCCCGGCGGAGAGTCGAGCGCGACGGCTGCGTGAGGCGCTGGCGCTCTGGCGGGGGGCGCCGCTCGCAGACCTCGCGTTCGAGTCGTTCGCCCAGGCCGAGATCGCCCGCCTCGAAGAGGTCCGCGCGTCACTCCGTGAGGAACTGTTCGAGGCGGAGCTCGAGCTCGGTCGCCACGGCCCGGTCGTCGCCGAGCTCGAGGCGTTCGTGGCCGAGCACCCGCTCCGAGAGCGCCCCCGCGGCCAGCTGATGCTTGCGCTCTACCGCGCGGGCCGGCAGGCCGACGCGCTGGAGGCCTACCGGCAGGCGCGCGAGACCCTGGTCGAGGAGCTCGGGATCGAGCCGTCGACGGAGCTGCAGCGCCTGGAGCAGGCGATCCTGCGCCACGACGCGGCGCTCGAGCTGGAGCGTCCCACCGCGAAGCACGTGCCGACGCCCGACCGGCGGAAGACGGTCACGATCCTGTTCGCGGACGTCGTCGACTCCTCGGCGCTTGCAGCCGAGCTCGACCCCGAGGTCTTGCGCGGCGTGATGCGCTCCTACTTCGACGTCGTCCAACAGGTCGTCGAGCGCCATGGCGGGACGGTCGAGAAGTTCATCGGGGACGCTGCGATGGCCGTGTTCGGGATTCCCGAGGTGCACGAGGACGACGCCCTGCGGGCCGTCCGCGCCGCGAGCGAGCTCCACGAGGCGATAGCCGAGGTCGAGGCCGATCGAGGGATCGCGATCGGAATCTGTGTCGGGATCAATACGGGCGAGGTCCTCGCCGCCGATCCCGCCTCCGGCGAGACGTTCGCCACCGGTAGCGCCGTCATCGTCGCCACGCGCCTGCAGCAGGCAGCGCTGCCGGGCGAGACGCTCGTCGGCGTCATCACCGAGACGCTCATTCGGAGCGCGGTCGCAACGGAACCTGTCGAGCCGCTCGATCTGGGCGGAGCGCTGGGACGCATGCCCGCGTTCCGCGTGGCAGGGCTCGCAGAGGAGAAGGTGGGGCTTCGACTCGGGCGGACGGCGCCGCTCGTCGGCCGCGCCGATGAGCTCGCCCGCCTCAGGGCGGCGCTCGCAGGCGTACAGAGCGAGCGGAAGAGCCGCGTCGTAACCGTCGTCGGCGAAGCCGGAATCGGCAAGACGCGTTTGGCGGCCGAGCTGGTCGCAGGTGCCGGCGCGACTGTGCTCGTCGGTCGCTGCGTTTCGTATGGTGAAGGCGCGACGTACCTTCCCCTCGCCGAGGCGATTCGCCAGGCGGTCCCAGAGAGGGTTCGGGGAACTGTTGCCTCCCTGATGAGGGATGACGAGCACGCCGACCTGGTCGCGCAGCGGATCGCCGAGCTCACCGGCGAGGCCGAAGGCAGCGCTTCGACCGGCGAGCTCTTTTGGGCGTTGCGTCGGTTCCTCGAGGCACTCTCGACACAGCGACCCGTGTTGCTCGTGCTCGACGATGTTCACTGGGCTGAGCCAACGCTGCTCGATCTCGTCGAGTACCTGGCCGCCTGGGTATCCGACGCGCCGGTGCTCGTTCTATGCCTCGCGCGGCCGGACCTGCTCGAAGGACGCCCAGGTTGGGCCGAGGGCGGGATCCAGCTCGAGCGGCTCTCGAAAGAGGAATCAGCGGAGCTCGTGGGCGAACTCGCCGACGTCGCAGACGAGATTCGCTCGCGCGTCGTCGAGATCGCTGAGGGCAACGCCCTCTTCGTCGAGCAACTCCTCGCCTACGTCCTGGAGGACGATGCGCCGGGGGCGCTCGACTCTCTGCCGCCTTCGCTCGAGACGCTCCTCGCTAGCCGCATCGACCGGCTCGAGCGGGAGGAGCGCGCGCTTCTAGAACGGGCCGCGGTAGTGGGCAAAGACTTTACGCGGACGGCGGTCCTCTACCTCTCTCCACCTGAGGAGCTAGCTGGGATCGACGGACGGACGGCCATCCTGCTCAGGAAAGGCCTGATCCGCGCGCATCGCTCGCCGAGTGCCGAGAACGACGTGTTCCGCTTCCACCACGCCCTTCTCCGTGACGTCGCGTACATGGGGATGACGAAGGAGCTTCGTGCGACGCTGCACGAGAGACACGGGACCTGGCTCGAGCAGCGAGACGCTCAGCCCGAGATCGTCGGCTATCACCTGGAGCGGGCGTTCACGTTGACGGCGGAGCTTCGACCCACCGACGCGGCCCTCCCAAAGCTCGCGAAACGCGGCGGAAAGCACCTCGCGGATGCCGGCATCGCCGCCTCGAAGCGCGCTGACGGGCCTGCGGCCGTCAGCCTGCTGGCGCGGGCGACCAAGTTGCTCCCGGACGCCGAAGGAGGGCGCGCCGAGTTGCTTTGCGAGCTCGGCATCGCCCAGACGTATTCGGGCGGCTCCAAGGCCGGGGAGGCAACGCTACGCGAGGCGATCGCAACGGCCGCCGCCGCGGGCGATCGACGATTGGAGCTGCGAGGTCGGATCGAGCTTGCTCATGCCCAGCTATTCGGCAGCCGCGACTCGGACCTCTCCGAGCTGGTAGACGTGGCCACGCGGGCAATGCCCGTCTTCGAAGCCGCAGGCGATGACCGAGCCCTCGGGCGCGCGTGGCGGCAGGTGGGATACGTACGTGGATCCATGCAATCGCGTCACATGGATTGGGAAGCGGCTGCCGAACGCGCCGTCGTCCACTACCGGCGGTCGGGCTGGTCGCCTTCGGGATGCCTATCGGACGTCGCCGCCGCGCTGTATTACGGGCCTCGTCCGGTGACCGAGGCGATCGAACGTTGCAGCGGCCTCTTGGGCGAGGTGACCGATCGCGTGGGAAAGGCGCACGTAATCGTCTTCCTCGGTGGCCTGACGGCGCTCGCCGGTAGACCAGATGACAGCCGGGCGCTTCTACTCGAGGCCGACGAGATCTATCGCGAGGTCGGCGAGGGCTACGCGCGAGCGAACAACGCCGGCCGCATCGCAGGCCACGTCGAGTTGATCGCCCGGGAACCCGCCGTCGCCGAACGCGTCCTCCGCGACTGCTGCCAGATCTTCGAGGATGCGCAGGGTCACGCGGCTCTCTCGAGCGTCGCAGCCGATCTCGCTCAGGCGATATACGAGCAGGGTCGGCTCGAGGAAGCGCGTTCGTGGGCCACGAAGGCTCAGGTGGAAGCTCCGCGCAACGACATTCCGGCTCAATTCGCGTGGCGCGCGGTCACCGCGAAGCTGCTCGCTCGTGAGGGCGCGTTCGAGGTGGCCGAGGCGATGGCGCTCGAGGCGGTCGCGCTTGCCGACTCGACCGATTCGCCTTGCCAGCGCGGCGAGGTGCTTCTCGATCTGGCCGAGGTCCGGCGGTTGGCGGATCGACCTGAGCAAGCAGCTGAGACAGCGGAGCGGGCAGTTCATCTGTTCGAGCTGAAGGGTGATCGTCCCTCGTCGGCACGGACGCGCGATTTCCTCGACGAACTCGCTTACGCATGAGCCCCTTGGCTCGCAGCGGCAACGCTCCGGTGAGAGGCAACACGTGCTGAGAGCCTCCAGAGGAGGCTCTCAGCTTGCTCCGGAGGGGCCGAATTCGCCCCTGTGCGGGGCGTCAGCAGCAACCGCCGCCGCCGTTATTAGCCGACGGGACCGACTGGGGCGCAATCGCTGCGCTGACCTGGAGGGCGGACGTGAAAGTGACCATCGTTGCCGCCAGAGTCGCGAGCGAGACCAGGATCTTGATACCCATGTCACGTACCTCCTTTCGTGGCCCCACGCTCGGACTGCGGCCCAACGGCCCGGTCATGGGCGGCTCACGAGGCGCCAACGGAGGTGGCGTTGTGCGGCTGAGGCACCGAGCGGACGGGGCCGCTCGGATTGGCCTCAGACGCTAGGTCCGGGCAGGTCTCCCGGACACCGGGCGGTGCCCGGACTTGGAGGCGCGCTACCCGGGACCGTCGTCAGGGCGACGTGACGGGAGCGCCCTCGGCAGCGAATTGGGGTTACCCTGTTGTCCCCGTCGCCGCGGGATGTGACGATCCTCGTATGGGCGAACGCATCAGCCGCCGGAAGCAGCCGCCGCCGTGGTTCGTGCTCGCGGGCGTGGCGGTGGCGGGGGTCGTCGCCGGCGTTCTGGCCTACCGGACCTAGATCGACAACCTCGCGCCGCTGCCTACGCCGGCCAGGGCGAGATCCGCACTGCGCTCGTCCGCGCGCTGCGCGAGCCGTCGGTGGAGGTCCTCTTCTGGTCGCTGCAGCTCGACACAGCGCCGGACGACCACCGCCGCGTGCTGGCCGTCCTGAAGTTCCTCGAGGCCTAGACGCGCGGCCCGGCCGCCGCGACTTCGTCGCCGGCCTCGTCGGCGAAGCTGGCGAAGTTGTCGCGGAACATCTGCGCGAGCTCGTGCGCCTGTTCGTCGTAGGCGGTCGGGTCGCGCCATGTCGAGCGCGGGTCGAGCAGCTTCGAGACGACGCCCGGGATCGCAACGGGTACCTCGAAGCCGAAGAGCTCGTCGGTCCGGTACTCAGCGTCGTCGAGCTCGCCCGAAAGCGCCGCCGAGAGCATCGCGCGGGTCTCGGAGATCGGCATACGCTGGCCTTCGCCGTACGGCCCGCCGGTCCAGCCAGTGTTCACGAGCCAGACCGTCGAGCCGTGCTCGTCGAGCTTGTCTCCGAGCATGTGCGCGTAGATCGACGGAGGCTGGGGCAGGAACGGCGCGCCGAAGCAGGCCGAGAACGTGGGCTGCGGCTCCTTGACCCCGATCTCGGTCCCGGCGAGCTTGGCAGTGAACCCGGAGAGGAAGTAGAACATCGCCTGCTCGCGGTTCAGCCGCGCGATCGGCGGCAGGATCCCGAACGCGTCGGCCGTGAGGAAGACGACCGACGCGGGATGCCCCGCGCGCTTGGACGGAAGCGCGTTGTCGATCTGCTCGAGCTTGTACGCGCCGCGCGTGTTCTCCGTCTTCGACTCGTCGTCTAGATCGAGCACCCCTCGCTCGTCCACGACCACGTTCTCGAGCACGGTCCCGAACGTGCGCGTGGTCTCGTAGATCTGCGGCTCGGCCTCGGCCGAGAGCCGGATCATCTTCGCGTAGCAGCCGCCCTCCAGGTTGAAGACGCCGTCGCCGCTCCAGCCGTGCTCGTCGTCGCCGATCAGGTGCCGCGACGGGTCGGCCGAGAGCGTCGTCTTGCCTGTTCCGGAGAGCCCGAAGAAGACGGCGACGTTCCCGTCGTCGTCGACGTTCGCCGAGCAGTGCATCGGGAAGACGTCGTCAAGCGGCAGCCGGTCGTTCATCAGCGTGAAGATCGACTTCTTGATCTCGCCCGCGTACTCGGTGCCGCCGATCAGCACCTCGCCGCGGGTCGGGTGGAGCAGCACGAACGTGGCGCCGCGCGTCCCGTCCTCGTCGGGGTTCGCCTCGACCGCGGGCGCGTGCAGGACGAGCGCCGCCGCGTCGAAGTCGGCGAGCTCGTCCTCCTCGGGATCGATGAAGAGCGTCTTCGCGAAGAGGGCGTGCCACGGGCTGTAGGTGATCACTCGAACGGCGAGCCGGTGATCCGGATCGGCGCCCGCAAAGGCGTCGACCACGTAGAGGTCCTGCTCGCCGAGGTGCGCGACGACCTTGTCGCGGAGGCCCTCGAAGTGCTCTTCCGTCGTCTCCTGGTTGACGTCGCCCCACCAGATCCGGTCTTCGGATCCGGGCTCGCGCACGACGAACTTCGCCTTCGGAGAGCGCCCGGTGTGCCGGCCCGTGTCCACGACCAGCGGCCCGCCCTCGGCCAGCCGACCGTCGCCGCGCGCGAGCGCGTGCATGTAGAGCGTGGACGTGGTCGGGTTCTCGAAGATGCGTCCGGTCGTCCGGATGCCGTGCTCGTCGAGACCGCCGCGGCCCTTGACCTCGGTCGTGGTCGCCATCGGGGGCCTGACCTTAGCTGGTCCCAACGGCTTGGATCCGATAGATCAGGCCACGACCGTAGTCGGCGACGAGCAGCGCTCCGCCCGGATCGAGCGTCACCGCGATCGGGTGCTCGAACCCGGACGCGAACGTCGAAACCGAGGCCGGACGGCCCGGTCTCAGCACGACTCGGGTGAGCTTGCGGCCGCGCCGGCCGCTCAGGTACTCGCCCACTCGGCCAGGAAGAGGTTGCCCTCGTATTCCTCGCCGAAAGCACCGCCGCGGTAATCCGCGAGGCTGTCCGCCGAGGAGTGCGGCTCGACGTAGGCGAGCGGCTTCGTCACGCCGCGACACGCGCCGACGAGCCGCTTGCGCCGGTAGCTGGGCCAGCACGAAGGCGACCCGGAGGAACCCGAACCGCGCCGGCAGCGCCGCGCGCGGCATCACCCCCGATCAGGAGGGCCGCAAGGACGAGGAGGCAGGACGGGACACGCACGGCCGCGAATCGTGCCTGTCGTGGAGACTCGCGCCGCAATCGAGCGCTTCCTCGCCAGTCCGTCGCTCTCCGACGCGACGCGACGGGCGTACCGCTTCGACCTCGACCCGTTCGCGGCCTGGCTCGCGCACCGGGGTCTCGGCCTCGGCGACGTCGACGCGCGCGTGCTCGCCGACTACACCGCGGAGCTGGGCCGCGGACGGCCGCGACGCCTCGCGCCGGCCACGATCGCGCGCAGGCTCGCGGCCGTCCGTTCGCTGCTGCGGTTCACGCTCGGCGCTGCGCGGGTGCCGGACGCGGTGGCCGGGCCGCGTCGCCCTCGGAGGCTCCCGGACGCGCCGAAGGTCGGCGAGGTCGACGGCATCCTCGACGGGCTCGACGGCGACGGCCCGCTCGCGCTGCGCAACCGCTCCTTGATCGAGCTCGTCTACTCGGCCGGACTGCGCAGCCGCGAGGCGATCGACCTCGACCTGGCCGACGTGGACTTCGACCAGGAGCTCGTGCACGTCCGCGGCAAGGGCGGCAAGGAGCGAACCGTGCCGCTCGGCGAGGAGGCCGCCCACCGGCTCGGCCGCTACGTCCATGAGTCGCGCCCCGAGCTGGCGCGCGGCGCCGAGAAGGCGCTCTTCCTCTCGGCGCGCGGCCGCCGCCTGGACACGAGCACGCTGAGGCGGCTCGTCCCCCACCCGCATCGCCTTCGGCACGCATTCGCGACCCATCTGCTCGAGGGCGGCGCCGACCTGCGCGTGATCCAGGAGCTGCTCGGCCACAGCTCGCTCTCGACAACGCAGGTGTATTCCCACGTCGACGGCCGGAGGCTCCGCCGCGTCTATGACCGATCCCATCCGCGATCCTGACGTCGAGGCGTTCCTCGCCGTCTCGGCTGCGAGGCTCGCTCCGCGGACGGTCGAGGCATATCGCCGCGACCTGACCGCCGCCGCCGCAGTGCTCGCAAAGCCCGTCGGCGCCGCCACGACCGAGGACATCGAGCGCTACCTGGCCGGCCTCCGCGCCGAGGGCCTCGCGAGCACGACCATCGCGCGGCGCGCGGCCGCGATCCGCTCCTTCTTTCGCCACCAGATGCTCCTCGGCGCGCGCACCGACAACCCGGCAGCCGATCTCGACCTCCCGCGACGAACCCGCCGGCTTCCTCGAACGCTCTCGCCCAGCGAAGCGGAGCGCCTCGTCGAGGCGGCGCGCGGCACGACGCCGAGAGCCCTCCGCGACCACGCGCTCGTCGAACTGATGTACGGAGCCGGCCTGCGCGTGAGCGAGGCCGTGGGGCTCGAGCGCGGCGGCGTCGACCTGGACGACCGCTTCGTCCGTGCCGTCGGCAAAGGCGGCAAGCAGCGCGTCGTCCCGATCGGCCGACAGGCGTCCGAGGCACTTCGCCGCTATCTCGCCCACGGCCGGCCTCATCTCGACCGCCGTCACCGTCCCGAGCTCTTCCTGAACGCGCAAGGCGGCCCGCTGACCCGCGCGGGCGCGTTCCTGATCCTCCGCAAGCTCGCCGGAAAGGCCGGGCTCGAGCCCGAGCGCGTTCACCCCCACCTCCTGCGCCACTCGTTCGCGACGCATCTCCTCGAGGGAGGAGCCGACCTACGGAGCGTCCAGGAGATGCTCGGCCACGCCGACCTGGCAACCACCGAGCTCTACACACACGTCACCGACCGACGCCGGCGCGACGCCTACTTCCAGGCGCACCCCCACGCGAAACGCCGCTC
>Ga0126313_10002635_pt1 | contig 10126 bp, 9 predicted proteins | sample Plot105A_FD_89954 | JGI IMG/M metagenome (GOLD analysis project Ga0126313, IMG submission 89954) | Serpentine soil microbial communities from UC McLaughlin Reserve, CA, USA - Plot105A | ecosystem: Environmental > Terrestrial > Soil > Grasslands | place: USA: UC McLaughlin Reserve, Lake County... | reverse complement strand
CGTTGGCCTCCTGGTGACTGGCGCCTTGGCCTTTGCGGGCCTGATCGCAGGCCCCAGCTATGCGGCTGATTCGGCCGAAATCTTCATCGTCCAAGGTTTGCCGGGTAAGGAGTTGGACGTCTCCATCGATGGGGATTCGGTTGCTACCGGAGTCGAGACCGCCGCGGTGGCGGGCCCATTCAAGGTCGCTGCAGGGAACCGCAACGTGACGTTCTCCGAGGACGGCGAGGTTCTCTTGGAACGGGCCTTCTCGGTGAAGGCAAGATCCAGCTGGGATGTTGTAGTCCACCTACCTGCGCGAGCCGCAGTGGAGCCTGCCATCACGGTAGACGGTGAATTGCAGGTCCCAACCAATGTGGACCATGTCGGCTGGTGGGACGGCAGTGCTGCCGCAGGCGATCCATTCGGCTCGACCGTGATCGCGGGCCATGTCGACTCGGCAACACAGGGCATCGGCTCCTCGCCAAACTGCTGCAGATCAAGATCGGCAGCAAGGTGACTCTTCAGGGCAGTGGTCATCGGTTGGGCTATCGGGTGGTCACGGTCCAGATTATTGACAAAGAGGCTCTGGCATCCGACAGCCAGGCATTTGATCAATCCGGCCCTCACCGGCTGGGGTTGATCACCTGTACCGGTGCCTACCGCCCTGAACGTGGCGGCTATGATCACAATCTCGTTGTCATCGCCTGGCCGCTCGGCTTGGCGCGTTAGGGGGATAATCGGCATCGTGGCACAGAAATCCTGGAGTGAGTACTCACCACTTGCGCGCAAGCTGATTTTCGTTGCCGGCGTAGTTCAAGTCCTGCTGTTCATCGCCGCTCAAGTTGATCTTTCTCGGCGTCCCGCTGAGCAGATCGTCGGCTCGAAGAAACGCTGGCGGATTCTCTCATTCCTCAACTTCGTCGGGCCCGCGTTGTACTTCTGGCGCGGCCGGCAGAAACCTTCGATCGGTTAAAGAGCGCGAGCCTGGTCAGGCCTGGCCACCGGCACACCGTTTCGAAGGCGACGCCGGACCCGTTTGGTCGGTGGCCGTTGCCGGCGTTCGCGGCGGGCGTCATCTACCTCGCCCTGCGGTGCGGAGAGGCGGCCCTGTGTCTCCTGTGGGATACCCAGGTCGTGATAGAGGTGCGGCGACGTGGAGTAGGTTTCTTCGGGTTCAGCGAACGGCAGATCGAGCGCGTTGTTGATCACCTTCCAGCGCGGCAGGTCGATCCAATCGATGAAGGTGATAGCGACCCCGGACGCGCCGGCTCGCCCCGTCCGGCCGATCCGGTGGACATAATTCTTCTCGTCGTCGGGGCACTCATAGTTGATCACGTGGGTTACGCCTTCGACGTCGATGCCTCGGGCAGCAACATCGGTTGCCACGAGGACATCGACACTCCCCTCCCGGAACCTTCCCAGGGTCTTCTCGCGCAACGCCTGCGGGAGATCACCGTGGATCGCTGCAGCGGCGAAACCGCGTTCGACAAGATCCTCGGCAAGCCGCGGCGCCGACCGCTTAGTGCGGCAGAAGATCATGACACGATTGCGGTTCTCCGCCTTGAGAATGCGGGCTACCACTTCGGGCTTGTCGAGTTCGTGCGCCTGGTAGACGAATTGAGCAGTGGTGGGCACCGTTGTGGTGTCCGAGGGTGACTCGGCTCTGATGTTGACCGGATGTCGCAGCTGCCGACGGGCCAGCGTGACGATGGGCGCGGGCATGGTGGCCGAGAAAAGCATTGTCTGGCGTAGTTCCGGCGTCTTCGCCAAAATCCGTTCCACATCGGGCAGAAAGCCAAGATCGAGCATCTCATCGGCCTCGTCGAGCACCAGTACTTTGATATGCCTTAGGTCGAGCGCCTCCCGGTCTGCCAGATCCAACAACCGCCCTGGAGTGCCCACGACGACCTCAACACCCTCGCGGAGTCCGTGGAGCTGCGCTTCGTAGCCAACGCCGCCATAGATGGTGAGGATGCGTGCTGGCCGTTCGGTCGCGGCCGCAACAAGATCCGACGTGACCTGGAGTGCCAGCTCACGGGTTGGCGTTACCACGAGTCCCTGGGGCGCTCCGGGCCTGGCCAGCTGCGCATAATCCCGTTCCCCCGGCACTACGATGCGCTGCAAGATCGTGATTCCAAAGGCGAGCGTCTTGCCGGTGCCGGTCCTGGCCTGGCCGATCATGTCGGTGCCCGTGAGTGCGATCGGGATCGCCAGTGCCTGAATCGGGAACGGATGCACGATCCCAGACTTCGAAAGCGCTGAGGCGATGGAGGGCAAGACTCCAAGATCACGGAACGTCTTGTGATCCTCTGGAGCTCTCTGTTCGCTCAGTGTCGTGCCTTCTCGATAAGCCTTTGTGTGTGGTCATTGAGACGGCATTGCGCCGCCTACCACCTACTGACGACGTTGCCCCCACTCCGGCCATGAATTCCCCGGTCAGTTTAGCGGCTGCGGCGGCTCATCGCCGCGGGCTTGCGGCGGCAACTCGATGCAGCACTTCGCGGTCGGTAGGAGCCGAACTGTGGCCACTAGGCTTCGGCCATGACCGAGGAGCCGGCCGAGCCAGGGGAGCTTTGGGTCGATGACACGGCTTATCAGCAAGGTGCCGTCGACTTGCTTGGCCTGATTGCCTACGGCGCACTCACCGCGTTCGAACGGCTGGCCGAGGACGGCCGGATGGCGACCGACCTTGCAGACAAGGTGCACTTGGCGACTATGGCGGCCCAGCAAGTTGCGCACTTCGAACGGATTCGCATTCACCTCGAGGGCTACAAAGTCGATGTGATGAGCGCGATGGAGCCCTTCCATGCGGCCTTCGACTCATACCACTCCCACACCAAACCAAAGGACCTGCTCGAGGGCCTGCTTAAGGCCTACGTGGGAGATGGCTTCGCTGCCGACTTTTACCGGGAAGTTGCGGCATTCGTCGACGCGGACACCCGGAGGCTGGTTCACGAGGTGCTCGCCGATACAGGCCACGCCGATTTCGTCGTCGACAAGGTTCGGACCGCGATCGAAACCGATTCAAGGGTGGCCGGACGCCTCGCTCTCTGGGGTCGCCGGCTCGTCGGAGAAGCGCTGAGCCAGGCGCAGCGGGTGGCTGCCAGTCGCGATGCCCTGACCAGCCTGCTCACTGGAACCGTGGACCGCCCCGGTCTGCATCTGGCCGCCGTCAGCCGCATGTTCACTCGACTGGTCGAAAACCACACCCGCCGCATGGCGACCCTGGGTCTGCAAGCTTGATCACCCGAGCGAACGGTTTTAAACGGCTCCGAAGCCGACGCGCCGGGCCATCTCCTCACCGATGTCGACGTAGGCAATCCGGTCGGCCGGGACGAGGACCTTGCGGCCGTGCTCGTCGGTCAAGCTGAATACGCCGGTGTCATTGAGTGCAGCCTGGAATGCCTTCTCGACCTCCGCAGCCGATTGGGTGGTTTCCACCACGAGCTCCCGAGTGACGTGCTGGATACCGACCTTGACCTCCACCAGAGTCCTCCTGCTTTGTCTGCGCAGCGAGAAACTTATCCACTCGCCTTCTCTTCATCTGTCGCGGGTCGAATCACCAGTCGGGTCCAGGCCCCGATGTAGAGCCGATCGTCAGCGTTCAATTCACGCTTAACTCCCACCGGGATCGGATCCTCGGGGATCGCGCCGGCCGCCGAGCCGACGAAGGTGCCGTTTGCCGAATCCAGATCCTCTACCCACCAGCGAGTGCCATCGGTGGTCAGCTGACATTGCCGTCGACTGACCCCCGTGTCCAGATCGCAGTCGATTTCGGGATGGATATTTCGGCTCCTGGAGGTGCGGCCCACCAGAACCGACGACGTTCGCAACGGCACAATGTCGGGTAGGCCCGCTGAGGGGAGTGGATCCGGGCTCTCCTGTGCTTCGTACCATGCGGGATCAATCCAGACCTCGGCCACCCAATCGAAGGAATTTGGCGATCCCGTTTCTGGTGTTTCCGGCGCCGGCTGTGGCGAAGGGCTAGGAGCCGGCTGCCCAATGTTCGGCTCGGCCGTGGTTGTCGGACGGGGCATCATGCCGGTGGTGAAGTCATAGCCGCAGGCCTCACAGAACAGCGCGTCAACCACATTGGGCGAGCCGCAGTTTGGACAGCTTTGAACTGATTGGCTGGTCTGCTGTGGTGCCTGCGTGGGAGCGTCCGTGGGAGGCGGCGGCGCTGCCGCCTCTGCAGTCGACGCTGCGGTGCCGATGGGCATCCCGCACACGTCGCAGTAGTCGTCCGACTGCGAGGTGTGTCCTGCCGGGCATACCGATGTCATCGCATTGTCCTGTCCTGAGGTCTGCTCTCGTCAGCTTCGAATTCGCGTGGTCTTCGTCGATGCGGTGTCAAGCGCCATCTCGTCCGCTTTGTCGACGGCACGCTTCAGCCGTACGGTGCCGGTCTCCACATTGTCGATATCGACCACTTTGCGCAACTTGGCGGTTGCCTCGTCGTTGCCCGTCTCAGCCGCCAGCTGCACCGCGCGCCCGAGCTTGATCGTAGCGGTGTCTTCGTCCCCCGCGGCCTTGGCCGCCAAGCCCTCTTGGATTGCCTGGGCCAACTCGACCTGGCCCGTGTAGTGCGCCACTTCAGGATTGATCCTGGTGGTCAGGTGCTCGTCGTCGGACCACTTCGCCTTGACCAGTCCTTGCGCCACGACCTGATCGGTCATGACTAGCTGAACTCGAGCCGCCAGCTGTTCCTGTCCGATGGCCTTCGGAGAGAGCCGTACGCCGACGTGGTAGTCCCGAGACTCGTCGCCCCATGAGCCGGTTGGGTAGCCGCCGGTCAGCGGATTGACCTCGACGCGTCGGGACGTGAGATCCTCCACAGTCGGTGAGACTTGTCGGACGAACAGCATCTGGGCGCCGTGAGGTGACCAGACCCGGAGCTGCGCGTCGGCCACCCCCCGGCTCATCGACTGCTGCATCAGGTCTGCGAAGACCTGTCCCATCTGCTCGGGGGTGGGAATGATGTCGACGGTGCCGAGCAACGCCTGGGCAATTCGGCGCAGCTCGGCTACTTGCCAATCGACGCCAACGCCTCGGCAATCGCACTGGAACTTGCCTGTCACGCCGCGGAGCGCGGCGGTTAACTGTTCCGGGGTCTCGTTGTGATTCTCACCATCAGTGAGCAAGATCGCATGGCGCTGGGCGAGCATCGGTACCGAATCGAACAGTCGCCCGGCCAGCGTCAGCCAGGTGCCCATCGCCGTGCCGCCGTCGGACCGGAACAGACTGATTGCCTGGTTTGCCTCGAAGCGGGTACTGGCGTCCATCCGCACCATTCCGGTGCCTGTTCGGACCGGAGGGTAGGCGAGGTAGGCCTGGTGGGTGCCGGCGACGACGGCGAACCAGGTTCCATCCAAGATTTGATCGATGGCCGCCGCAGCGGCGGTCTTGGCGGCATCCAACTTCGTCCGGCCCATCGATCCTGAGGTGTCAACGATGATGATCTCCCCGGCATCCCCGGCGCCGGTTTGCCCTGCTGATCCGGAGCCGGAGCAGGTGATCGTCACAATCGCGTTGACGTCAGTGCCGCCCTTAGGCAGGAACTCGTTCTGGTAGACCGTCGCAGTGAACTCGGCCATGATCAACATCCTCTTCCTCGCTCGTCGGCCTCAGTATGCCTGCTCGGCGGACCTTGATCGCCACCACTATCCGAGAACAGCACGCTCGTCGGAGGGCTAATCGGTTTGGCGCCTCGCCGCAGCTAGGCCAGGCGAGCCAGGGCGACGGCGATGTTGTCCTTGCCTCCTTGGTCGTTTGCCCAGGCAACCAATTCAAGGCAGAGGCCGAGAGGGTCGTCATCGACGGCGCTGAGATCGGCGATCAAAGTCTGAAGTTCACTGGCTTGGGATGCGTAGTTCCATAGCCCGTCTGAGCAGACGACCAGCCAGCCGGGCCGAACTGCTTGCACCGACCCGGTACGAGGCATGAAGTCTGGGGTGTCGCGACCAAGCCACTTCGTGATGGCATGGGCCTGTGGCCCATTCTCGGCATCTTCGCGCCGAACCCCCATCGCAATCCGTGCTTGAGCCACCGAGTCGTCGACGCTGAGCTCTACCGGTTGCTCGGCGCTGCCGCGATCAGGGATCCAATAGACCCGGCTATCGCCCACGTTGCCGAACACGATCAGGTCGCCCTCAACAACCGCAGCGGCGAAGGTACAGGCAGCGGCTCCGTCGGTGTCCGGAGCAGTGTTGTCGACGACCGCGGCGTTCGCACCCGCCGCGGCGGCCTCCAAAGCAGTCGCTATGGCGGCGGCCCGGCTGGCCGGGACACCCATACCGGCCGGCTTGTGAGCAATAAGGATGTCCCGCGCTGTACGAGCAGCTGCGAGGCTGACCACGTCGGAGTCGGTTGAGGTGGAGACACCGTCGCAGACCACAAGCACAGCCCGGCCGCCGCCGTCGGCCTCGGCTGCAACGGCAGTTGCGTCCTCGTTCCGAAAATGCCGGACGCCTTTATCGCAACAAGCCGCGACCCAGCCGGCGGGATTCTCGGTGTAGTGGTCACGTTCCGTCAAAGCCTTGGTGCCACAGGTCTCGCAGTAACCGTCAGGCCCGACATGGCCGCCACAGTTGGTGCATGGACGCGCAACAACAATGGTGTCCTCGAATCCACCCGGCGGATCCGTTTCCAGCGTGGACAACTGAAGCGCCCCCGAGAGCGTGATCGGGGACTCTAGCTCCTCATCCGACACATCCGCGCTGTCCGGGGGAACGGTCGGCGTGAGCGTCGCACCGCAGACCTCGCAGAAGCTGGCGCTGGCTGCTACCGGATTGCCGCAGTTCGGGCAAGCCGGAGCGCGGCCCCGCTGACCGTCCAGATGCCGGTCGGCTTGATCACCTGCACCCGGGTCGGAACCTTCAGACGTCGCTGCACCCTCGCCCCGGTCGCCTTCTCCAGCACCGGCCACCAAGCCTGGCGGGACGTGCGGGCTCATGGGATTGCTCATCGCAAGGTCCACCTTCGCACGGCGTTGGCCTGGTCGACCAGTTCATAGCGGCGGGATTCCTCGGTCTCAACGCTCGCCATTGCCCGATATGTGGCCTCCAAGCCGTCACGCAGCGATTCCTCGGTAGCCCGATACGGGCCTAGTTGCACGTTGTACTTCGGTCCGTTCCGGTCGACTTCGGCAAGTGCTCGGCGAAGGATTTCCGCGGTGAGCTCCGCTTGGTCCCGAGGATCCATCCGGACCCCTTTGACACTGTCCATCGCCTTTGCCAGCGTCGGCAGCCCCGCGTCTGATTCGTACAGCTGGACAGCGCGGAGCTGGCGGGCGTCCGGAAAGCTCCGGCTCGTCGAAGGCACCAGGTCCAGCGCGGCTACCGCTCCGGCTACATCCTGACGAGCAGCGCGGATTCTGGCCATGCCAAACGCGGCCGGCGCGACGTAATTGGCGTCTGTGCTGGCACATACACGGTAGAGCGACTCAGCAATCGCGTCCTCACTACCCCGCTCACAGGCGAGCGCAAGCGCCAATTTCGGTGCTAGCTCTCCCGGTACTTGGCCGTATACAGCGTTGAATGAGGCCTGAGCGGCAGCAAAATCCTTCCGCTGAAGGCTTGCCAAGCCGCTGACCCAGACCGCTCGCCACTCCCATGGGTCGTCGGACAGCATCTGGTTGACGAATTCGTCGACCAGCTCCGGTTTCCGCAATTCGAGGGCGGCATGACAGCAGGCCAGTAGAACCTCGGGGGACGTTGCGGGAGCGCCTCGCAGCTCATTGAGTCGCTCAGCGGGATTCTCCGGCGAGACGTTACTCAGCCAGGAGTATTGCGGATCGCTGGTGTCGGCGCGCAGCGCCGGCAGTTCATTCCACTCTGGTGCCTCACTGGTTATCGCAGGCGCCTCGAAGAGCATCGAGGAGGCTGAGGTCAAGGCCGTGCCCGGGGTCCTCTCGGCGACGACCTCGCGGAGGACACCGAGCATTTGCACACGCAACTCGTCGACTGATCCAAACCGGTCCGACGGATCGGGTGCGCATGCCTTGGCAAGGAGCCGGTGGAGCGAATCATGATCTTGGAAGAGCGGCGTCTCGTCGACCGGCGGAAGGCTGGAGATGTACTTCGACTGATAGCCGCGGAATTCCATCATCAGGACCAGCAGTGTCCGGCCGATGGTGTAGATGTCAGAGGCGACGCTCGGCCCCACCTGGCCGACTTCGGGCGCCTGGTAGCCGACCGTGCCATAGATTGCCGACGTTTGATCATCGATTCGCCGCACGCCGCCGAGGTCGATGAGCTTGACCGCGTCGCCGACTTGGATCAGGTTGTCGGGTTTGAAGTCGCAGTAGACCAGCCCAAGATCATGTAGGTAAGTGAAGGCTGGCAGGATCTCCACGATGTATGCGAGCGCCTGGTCAACTGGCAGCGGGTCGTAGACCCCGCCGGCTGCCCGCATTCTGTTCTTCAAGATCTGCTTCAGCGAGGTGCCGCCGACGTACTCCATGACGATGTAGCCCGCATCACCGTGGGTCACGAAGTTGTAGATCTCGACGATCAGCGGATGCTCGACCTGGGCCAGGAACTGGCGTTCCGCGATCGCCACGGCCAACGCGTCCCGATCCCCGGTGTTCAGCAGCCCTTTCAGAACCACCCAGCGGTCGGAGACGTTCTTGTCTCGGGCCAGGTAAATCCAGCCCAGCCCGCCGAACGCAAGACAGCCGGCGACCTGGTACTGGGCGGCGACCAGCTCACCAGATTTGAGTTTCGGTGTGAAGGAGTACGCATTCCCGCACTTGGGGCAGAAGCCCTCAGCTCGAGCCGGTCGCCCGTTTCGGGAGCGCCCTACCGGCGAGCCACAGTTCGGGCAAAAACGCTTGTCCTCCGGTATCTGGGGATTCTTCATGATTGCCTGCGACGCGTCGACCTCCGGCGCCGGTGGGACCCGAGTGAGGCCTGCTCCCAGCCGAGCCGAGCGAAGCCGCGAAGAATCGGAGTGGACCCGCTTTGTGATCTTGGAGCCCGCGGCGATCAGCCTGCCGGAACCGAGCGCCGTCGATCCCAGCCGCGTCGAACCCCGAGTTCTGGTCGACACCGGCGCGACCGCCGGGGAGGCCGCATCCCGTCCGTCCTCGACCTGTGCGGCCTTCGCCACCAAAGCTGGGTCGGGCGAGGCGGCTTCTGCCGGTGCTCCCGGAGGAACGAAAGCGGCTACACTTTCTGGACTGCCGCAGACGTCGCAATACCCGTCGACGATCGTGCCGGTGCACCCTGGCTGGGTACAGGCTGTCATGGTGCCCCCGTTTCTGGGCCCCGAGGAGAATCCCCCGTGGACGTTGCGGTCTCCAGGTATGTGGCGTAGAGGTTGATGAGCTGAATAGCGATGGGCGTGCGGCTCGGCCGGCGGCTCAGCTCCTGACGAGCCATGTCGTGGGCCCGGACAATCTCTGGCTCGCCGGTCATGCCCATTGCTTCGACTTTCGCTTGATACGCGTCCAGACGGCCAATCAATTCCTCATGATCGTGCAGTGTCCGAGCGTACGCCTGCTGAGCGACGGTCATGGCGCGCGCCACCTGATTGAGCCGCCGCAGGTAGTGGTCCAATTGTTGGGCTGTGTTGGGTGGCGGGCCGAGGGCATCCACATCCGGCACGGCGTAGTGAGGGGCCGGCTCCACGGTCGACACGCAGTGCTCGACCAGCTTGGTGAGGGCGACTTCGCGGGCCTGGAGTTCTGTTCGTTTATTGCGAGCCTGCTCCACCTTGGCGCTTGCTTCACGCCGCCGGGCCGCGGTAACGATAAGGTCGCGTTCGAACGTGGCGGCTTCGATCTCCAGCGGCCCGATCATCCCTCCAACGTCACCGCCTCGGCCGGCTTTGTCAGCAATGTCCTTCAGGCGGCGTGCCAACCGCGATTGGTGCTCGGCGGCGGCTTGTTGGCTCGCCCCGGCCGGCTCGAAGGCTATCTGCTCGCGGATCCGCTCCATCTGGGCCCGCAGCTGGCGGATTTGCTCGGTGATGACCGCACCGCTGGGGTCGAGACCGAGCCGCACTCTGAGTTGGGACAGCAGTGCGTCAGACAGCCGGCACGCCTCGGGGAGGGACACCGCAAGGCCGGAGTCAGCTGCCGTACCGGTCTCACCTGCCTGCCCGACCCCCGCTGTCCCAGTAGCTCTGGTCAGGGAGCCAGCGT
>Ga0126313_10002631_pt1 | contig 10133 bp, 7 predicted proteins | sample Plot105A_FD_89954 | JGI IMG/M metagenome (GOLD analysis project Ga0126313, IMG submission 89954) | Serpentine soil microbial communities from UC McLaughlin Reserve, CA, USA - Plot105A | ecosystem: Environmental > Terrestrial > Soil > Grasslands | place: USA: UC McLaughlin Reserve, Lake County... | reverse complement strand
ACCGGGCTCCCTGGCGACTACCCGGACCGGACTCACACCGGCAGGCGACGACGAGCTTGTGATCAGGTCATGACCGCTGGACGATCACCTCCTGATCTCTGGGCGCACCGGCTGGAGTACTAGGAGTCTGCTGAAGATGCCTGGTTCTGTCAGGACGGTAGTTTCCGCGACAGCACCCGGGCTGCCGACTGGAACGTGCTGATGGCTGTGAGTGGGCGACTCGAGACCACGGTCAGCCCGGACGGTGACTGCCGGTCTCAGGCCAGGACCCACGCGTCCTCGTGGCGGGCAAGGCCAAGCACCAGCAGTCGGCGCAGATTGACTGCGGCCACCCGCAGCGACCACCACAGCTCGTTGCGCTGGATGCCGCGGTAGGGCACCCGCCGGCAGCCGTCGGCGACCAGCCAGGCAATCGAGCGTTCCACCATCGGCCGCCAGCGTCGGTAGCTGTCAGCAAAGCTGCGGGTCATCGCGTGGCGGCGGGCGGCGCGCAACTCGTCCTCGTGCGGGTGAACCTGAAGGATGCGGCCATTCTTGGTGGTAGTGCAGCGCTGCTGCAGCGGGCAGGACTGGCACCAGCGGGCGAAGCTGGCCTGCCCCGAGGCGGTGATCTTGGTCTGGTAGCCAGCCGGGCAGCCGACCGTGCCGGCGTGCTGGTCGATCGGGAAGTCGTGGACGGTGAACCCGCCTGGCACCGCGCTCTGGAGCGGGATGGGCTTGATCGTCTGGCTATGGCCGGCGGCGCGCAGCGCCGCACGGGTCTGCCCGGCCCCGTAGTGGGTGTCGCCCAGCACCTCCAAGCCGGGCTGCTCGCCAGCCAGCAGCTTGACCCCGGTGGGCCCGTCGGGGGCGGTGGCCGCGGTCAGGGCGCACTCGGTCACCAGCCCGGTCTCCGGTTCGGCGGCGATGTGGCCCTTGTAGCCGTCCCGCTTGTGCGCGCTGGTCTTGCGGGCATGGCGCGCCTGGGGGTCCACGGTGGAGATGATCCGGTCCTTGGCGACCCGGCGGGCGATCCGCCAGGAGCCGGGCCGTTCGCCCGGCTCCACGTCCTGGCCGGCGACCAGCGCCAGCAGCGTCACCGCCTCGGCCTGCTCAACGCCCAACTCCAGGTCGGCCACTGCGTCGAGCACGGCCAGCGCGTCGTTGACCAGCCCCGACACCAGCGCCTGCCTGGCGTCGGGGTCGTCCCAGTCGCAGCCGGGCTTGCCCGGCCGGTCATAGTCGTGGGCGTCAAGCTCGACCGCACGGGCCTGCCCCACTAGCCGGCGGACCCGGCGGACCGCCGCGACCAGCTGGGTGACCGTGTCCTGGGTGGCGACCGCGTCCTCCAGGAGGGTGGAGTCCAGCACCCGCCGGCGCCGCCGGGAAAGCACCTCGGTCTGCTCCACCACCTGGCCGACCGCTTCCAAGATCCGCCGCGGCCGCGGCGAGGCACGAAGACGGTTGCGCCAGTACACCAGCACCGTGGGATGAAACCCCTCGTCGTCCAGGCGCAGCCCGCAGGCGACCTTCCAAGCGATGTCCAGGCGCAGCGCGCTGGCGGCCTCCCGGTCCGACAGGCCCTCCAGGGCTTGCAGCACCATGACACTGGCGACCACCTCGGCCGGCACCGAGGGGTGCCCGCCGCGCTGGCGGGCAAGGTCGGCGAACAGCTCGGGTGGGAACAGCTGGTAGCGATGGTCGGCCAGAAACGCATACACCGACCCATCAGGGACCAGGTGGCGGCACCAGGTGGCCGCGTCCATCTCGTCATCAGAGGCATGCCGTGGCGGGCTCATGAGCCCGGCAGTCTGCCCGTTTCCAGCTCCCAGCGCGAACCACCGGATCGACCCGATCCAACAGATCGGCCGCAAACCACAGCACACGCCGCGCGGAGGAGCGATGCGGCTGGCGCTCGTCTCGATAGGGCAGGACGACGCCAGGACACTGGCAGCGCAGCTGCGCCGCCGACCGTCGCTCAGCGCAGCACCAGGAGGCAACCGTGGGCAGGCCAGGAGCGCCCGGAGGGCTGGCCGACACGCCGAACCTCCGCCGGGTGGCCATCGGCGCCATCCTGGTCGGGACGGTGCTGCTGCTGCTGTCGATGGGCGGAGCGATCCTGGCAGCCCCGGTGCTGCTGCCGCTGCTGTGGTGGGCCGCTCGAACCACCGGCAGGAGGATCCGCGTGCTCGGTGCGATCCTGGCTGCCCTGGTGGTCGGCGAGGTCGCCTGGGCCGGTGTCTATGTGGTGATTGGCGAGCGGCAGCCCTCCACCTGGGCGCTGCCAGCGCTGGCGGCGGCCGTGACGTGTGGCTGATGCTGGTTACCACCAGGCACGACCCGCGCGGGTCAGGGTCGGTAGCATGCCCCGCCGGTTGACGCCAGCCACAATCCAGCCCTTGCCCTGGGCAGACCAGGCCTCACAGCTGGCCTCTGCCGAGATAACCATCCAGATAGGATCGGTGATCTTCAGCGGCCTCCTAGAGGTTGGCCAGGCCGGTGGGTTTGACGATCCACAGGCCGCTGGTGATGTCACTGGCCAGGATCAGGTCGTGGGCCGAGTCGATGTACACGCCCCACACCAGCGGCGGTGCGGCTTGGGTGGCGGGCGGGACGAACTGGCCGCGCTGGCGGGAGACCCCCTGGTCGTTCATGGTCCACCACACCACGCCGTCGGAGTACCAGGAGGAGAAGAATTGGTTGCCCCGGGTGACCTCGGTGTTGTGGTCGGTGAAGCTGCCGTCGGCGCGGGTGGAGCGGCTGTTGGGGGTCGAGAAGCTGCCCAGGAACACCGGGTGGCGGGGGTCGCGGTTGTCGTACACGTAGGCCTCGCCCCAGCCGCCGAGCTCGGACTGGCCGGGGCAGTCGCCGGGGGAGAAGTCCTCGGGGTTGATCACCAGCCAGCGGCCGCCCCTGGCCAGCGTCATCGAGTGGTTGTCGCCGTCCTCGTCGGGCGGGACGATCTTGGTGGTGCTCACCACCTGCGGCGAGGTCGGGGTGGTGATGTCCAGGTGCACGGTGCCGGCGTCCCAGTAGGACACGTACAGCGAGGCGCCGCGGTTGGTGAAGCGGGCGCTGTGGGCGAACTGGAACGGCAGGCAGCCCACCCCGCCTTCCGGGTCCAGGTTCAGCGACCAGTCGGTGATCGCCTGGGGACTGGCGGGGTTGGTGGCATCCACCAGGTGGATGGCGTCGGCGCCGCCGGAGTTGAGGTGGTCGACCAGATTGCGGGCGCATACCGCCAGCACCTGCCCGTCGCGGCGCTGGACCGCGTCGATCTCGTGGCAGCCGATGGTCCCCTGCGGTAGGTCCCAATGGCTGAGCAGGACGGGGTGGCGCGGGTGGGTGACGTCGAAGAACCGCAGCCCGGGCACGACCTCGGCCTCGTGGCCGCTGCCAAAGCACGCCTGGATCCCGACCACCGCCAGCACCCCGGTGAACGACGTGGTGCGCACGGCCCGCACGGTCACGTCCTCGGCCCGGGTGAACGCCGGGTTCGGGAGCTTGCTCACCAGCCGTGGGTGCCGCGGGTGGGAGATGTCGACCACCTGGACGCCGTCGCCGCCTTGGGCTTGGTCGCCGCAGCGGCTGCCCACGTAGGCGAAGTTGCCGTGGGCGAACAGGTCGCCGTAGTCGCCGAAGCCGTCCAGGGCGGAGTGGCCGACCAGCTTGAAGTGGTCCAGCGTCGCCGCGGTGGTCGCCTGGGCGCCGGCCGCCTGGACGCGGTGGCGCAGGCGGTCAAGGTGCTGGTCGGATCCCAGCATGCGGGATTGGGTGGAGCTGCCGGTGGCGCTGGCGCCGAGCAGCGCCAGGCAGGCAAGCACTACCGCGATGGGGGCCCATGGTCGTCGCATCGCACTGCTCCCCTCTGCGTCGTGGCGGTCGGTAGGGGGTCGATGGCGTGGCCGGGTCGGAGTCCGACCGTGGGATGATATGCGTTCTTTGGGGAGAAATCATCGGTTGATCGCCGTAGTGCGCCGCAGCCGGCTGCGACACGCGCTCGGGTTGGCGATGACCACCCGGACAGGATCGGCAAGCTTCAGCAGGCTCCTAGGGTGCTGCTGACGGCGATGTAGAAGCCTCAGAACAGCACCTGGGACCTCGCACAGCTTGCGGATGCGTGACGTGTGCAAGATAGGAGGCCCCAGGTGGGTCAACACCGTAGTGCCTCGGCCTCCAGGCTGCTTGGCCTGGACGGCTTCGAGGTCCTCGCCACGGAGGTGACGAGCGGCGAGTGGCCGCTAAAGGTCCAGACCACGGCGGAGTTGGTCGGCTGCCCAGGCTGTGGCGTGTGCGGGCCCAGGCCCATGGCCGGCGCACGGTCAGGGTGCACGACCTGCCCGCTGATGGGCGGCCGGTGGTGCTGTGCTGGCGCAAGCGATCTGGCGCTCTCATGAGCCGGCCTGCGGGGTGCGGTCCGACAGCACCCGCGGGCCGTTGACCTGGAGGCTCGACGGTCGGGCATCGGCGGCGTCAGCGAGCAACTGGCGGTGGGTGGGAGGCCGGTATCCTGCGCCGGCCTCCCACCCGGCCGGTTGCTACCTGGCGAGGCGGAGCGCGTCGCCGAGGTTGGAGTTGCCCTCAAGGAAGCGGATCCGGTCCACCTCGCGGTGGTGACGGCCGGTGTAGCGCAGCACGTACAGGCCGTTGCGGATGTCGACGACGTAGATCAGGCCGCGACGGATGATGGGGAAGCTCCACATCACCACCTTGTTGGGCCCGGCCGACAGGGCCGGATCCTCATTGGCGACGGCCGCCAGCGGTGTGGGTGAGAACCAGCCCGCCTGCCTGGTCCGCGCCGGGCGGGCCACGTCGATCGCCTGCAGGCCGCCCGAGTGCCACGAGTCAAGGACCAGGTTCCGCGTCGGCGTCGGGTTGTGTGACGAGTAGGAGGTGAACTCGTTCTCACCTGGCGCGGGCGTGTACGCCGTGGTGTTCTGCGGGATCTTGTACTCGTCGAGCAGGCGCGGCGCGCGCGGGTTGGCGACCTTCCAGGTCCGCATCCACCCCCACGGCCAGCCGAAGGACGGCGCCGTGAAGGTCCCGTAGACCTCGTCGATGGTGATGGCGTACGGCCGCCCGGGCAGCGGCACCGCCGAATGGCTCTCCGCGCAGCCGGCCGGCGTGTGGCCCTCACAGTGCGGCCCGGTGCCCCAGGTCGGGAACGGCACCGGCGTCAGCAGGTCGTCGTTGAGCGATTCGACCGTCCCCGGCGGGATCTTGCCCTTGGCGACCTTGCTAGTGTCCAACACGCCGAAGCCGCCACGCAGATAGGCCAGGTAGGTCCGCCTGCCGTCGACCGACGGCGTCATCGAGTGCAGCGCCAGGTCGTCGTCGTAGTTCGCCGGGTCCGATGCGCCGGGGAAGAACTGGTTCCAGTTGCCCTTGGCGATCTCGGTGAAGACGCCCTCGCGGGCCCGGCTGATGTCGGTGATGACCAGGTTCGCGGTGGCGGGGTCGACCGAGGTCGTCGGGGTGGACAGCCACAGCAGCGCCCGCGACCGGTTCTTGGGGTCGAGCCACAGGTACATCTCGTGGGGCTTGTGCGAGGGGACGTAGGTGGCCAGCAGCGCCGGGTGGACCGGGTCGGTCAGGTCGAAAAAGCGGATCCGCCAGGTGTCGGCGCTCGGCGGGCAGGCGTGGATCACCTGACTGCAGCGGAAGTACATCACCATCAGCAGCTTCTGCTGCGGCCACACGCGCAGCTCGCGGGAGGTCTGTCCCTGGTTGGCCCCGGTCACGAACTCCTCGCCGAACTCGCCGACGACCATCGGGTGGGCCGGGTGCTTGATGTTAACGATCTGGATCCCCGGATGCGGGTGCGGGCAGGAGTCGGGGTCGACCGCGAAGCGCGGGTCGTTGGCGCCGCACCGGCTGGAGCCGTCGGTGCGGTTGCCGATGTAGACGTAGCGGCCGTAGATCGCCAGGGCGGCGTTCATTCCGCGGCCGGCGAGGGCATTGGCGCCCACCAGCCTGAAGTTGGATGAGGTGCCCGGTGTCCCGCCGCCCCGCCCGACCCCGTCGTCGTCGTGGGCGGCGACCGGGGTGGCGAGGCCGGCGAGGGTGATGAGGGCCAGCACGGCAAGGAATCTCTGCTTCATCGCTCCTCCTTGCGACCGATGACGGCTGGACGCTTGCAGTGGCGGCCGCCCGCGGCGCTAACCCATGGCCCGGGCAGCGGAGGGCTGGGACCGGCGGTCTCCTCCTCGCATCGGCGACAAAGGCGTGTGTACCGGTCATTACCGCACGATTCACGCGACAGAGCTAGAGCGAGACTCGCTCATCGGGCCGCCGAGTGCCCGAAGCGGAAGACGTCGCCCGAGTACGTGGCGCGCCTTCACCCCGACCAAGCGGCGCGGTTGGCGCCGTGGTACGCCCCGACCCAGTCTTCGAGGTCGGGGTCGGGGAAGTTGGGCTATACGCTGCCGGTGCCCCACGGGTGCACCAGCGCCCACGATGGCGCCAGCCAGCGCCGCGCGGCCTGCCATAGAGCGCGGCCAGCCGGCACGATTCCGCACGAATCCGTTATCGGCCGTGATGGAGCCGCAGGTCCATATATGGCATGCAAGTGCTCTGCCAGTCCAAGGGGGCGGGCGATACCCGCCCCCTTGTCCCGTGACCGCTAGAAGTCCCCGAGCCCCACCGGCTTGAGGATCCAAAGGCCGCTGTTGATGTCGCTGGCCAGAATCAGGTTGGCGTGGCGGTCGGGGTACACGCCCCACACGATCGGGATGGTCGGGAAGAACCCCATCGGGTCGGGGGCGGCCGGGGGCACGAACTGCCCCCGCATTCTGGTGACCCCGGAGCTGCCGATGTGCCACCACACGATGCCGTCGGAATACCAGGACGAGAAGGCCTGGTCGCCGCGGACGACCTCGGTGTTGTGCACCGAATAGAAGCCGTCGGTGCGGCTGGAGCGGCTGTTGGGGGTCGAGAACGTGCCCAGGAACGAGGTGCGCCGCGGGTTGGTGTTGTCGTACAGGTACACCTCACCCCAGCCGTCGAACCTTGCATCATCCGGGCACTCCTCCGGCGAGAAGTCCTCGGGGTTGATGACCAGCACCCGGCCGCCCTTGGCCAAGGTCATCGAGTGGTTGTCGCCGTCCTCATCAGGTGGGGCGATCGGTGTCCGCCCGACAACCCGCGGCGCGGCCGGGTTGCCGATGCGCAGGTTGATGGTACCCGCGTCCCAGTAGGACACATAGACCGTGCGGCCACCGTCGAAGAAGCGGACGCTGTGGGCGAAGCTGGCCGCGAAGCAGCCCACCCCTTGGGTCGGGTCCAGGCCAAGATCACGGCCCAGGGCCCAGCCGCCAACCTTGTGGGGCCGGTGTGGGTTGCTGGCGTCGACCAGGACGACCTCGTCGCTGCCGTTGGTCTGCTCGGCGAACGGGATCGCGCAGCCGGCCAGCACACGACCGTCGCGGCGCATGACCAGGTCGACCTCGTGGCAGCCGCCGACGGGGAGGGGGGCCGCCCAGCGGCCCAGCTCCCGAGGTCGCCTGGGGTGGGTGACGTCAAAGAACTGCAGGCCACGCAGGACCGAGGTCTCGGGGTCGCAGGCCTGGATGCCGGCCACCGCCAGGTCACCGTGGAACGCCTTGGTGCGCACGGAGCGGACCACGACATCCTCGGCGGTCGTGCCGGCCGGGTTCTGCAGCCGGCTGACCAGCCGCGGACGGCGCGGGTTGCGGTAGTCGACCACCTTGACGCCGGTGGCCGGGCACGCCTCGGGTCCGGCGCCCCACACGCCGACGTAGGCAAAGCCGCGATGGGCCCACACATCGGCGTTGAAGCCGCCGCCACCCAGCCGGCTGTGGCCGAGGAGCTTGAACCGCTTGGCCTGGGCGGCCGACGACGCTGCGGGGGTGACACGGCTGGCAGTCTCGGCCAGACGGTCACCAGGATGACTTGCCGCTTGCTGGGGTGCGGCGTTGGACGACGCGGCCAGCGCGACCGCCAGTAACAGGGCGAGCAACACCGCAATGCACGAGCGTGAGCGCGTCATGGGATACCTCCGGTGGTGTGCAGCGAACAGGTCGCGCCGTCGTCAAGCCCACGCGGTTGGTCTGAACGGACCGAGCCTGACTCACCACCCCCTTCCACTTTGGACCGGACGCGGCTTGTGAGGAGGGTAAGGCGGTGGGACATTAGCGGATCTGATCAGAGGTGCATAGACGCCATTCCCGCCCAGCCCCCTGGGAGTGGTCAGGCCGCCACACAGCGACACCACTAGCGCCTGCAGCTCGCAACTCTGCCGTGCCGTAACCGACCCGGATACTCACCAGACAGACGTAGTTCAGGGATGTTGAGCCGAAAGTGGGCTTTCCCAACCTGGGATCATCCTTGCCGGGCCCAGCCGACCAAATCTCTCCTTGGCCGCGGAGAGCCAAGCGCCAAGAGACGTCCGCACCCGGGCGATCCCCGAACCCGGGTCCGTCTCTGATCCGTGGGACCAGGCGTAACCAGGGACTACCGCGGACCATCACGGATACTGATCCAGCAGATCAGGAGCGGTCTGGCCAGCTCCACAGACGGGTGTTCTGTCCCTTACAACGACGAGGTCACTTTCGAGCTGCCGCGCCGCCTTCGCGGCTTGCCAACATAGCGGTTGGTCGCCGAGGACGGGCCTTCCCCTACACCCGAGGTTGGAGCCAACGGCGCCAAGGAGTACCAAGTCGTCCTCACCGGCCGTGCCATTAGCGTGCCAGTCACAGCGGTCCTGACCGGTTTCCAGCAGACAACCACGGACAACGCCGAAGCGGCCTCAACCTGCGCGGTTCGCTGCCATAGCAGGTAGTGATCCTGCCCGATCTGGCTTTGGGAGCAGGGGGTCGCCGGTTCAAATCCGGCCGTCCCGACCACCAGCACGAACCCCCTGCTCAGCAGGGGTGCCGACGGCCCCTCACTCGGCTAACCGGAGCACGCTGCTCTTAGCCAGCCGCTCCACGACACCCTAATGTGAGGAAACATGCCGGATGAACAGCCCGCACCCGTGGGCGGTCCGTTGCCGCGAGGGCACCTCCTAGCCCTCAACCGAAGCTTCCGGCGCACCCTGGAGGCCGAGAACAAGAGCCCCCGGACCATCGAGGCCTACACCGACGCCGTCCGGCTGCTGGCCACCTACTGCCAGGCCCACGGCCACCCGATCCTCGCCGGCGAGCTTCGCCGCGAGCACATCCAGGCGTTCATCGCCGACCAGCTCGCCCGCTGGAAGCCGACGACCGCCCACAACCGCTACCGCGGGCTGCACGCCTTCTTCAAGTGGGCCGTGGCCGAGGGTGACCTGGCGGTCAGCCCCATGGGCGGCATGCGACCGCCCCAGCTGCCCGAGCAACCGGTCGGCGTGGTTCGGGCCGAGCATCTGACTCGGCTGCTCAGGACCTGTGAGGGTCGGGACTTCACCAGCCGCCGTGACACCGCCGTCATCCTGTTGCTGGTCGACACCGGAATGCGCCGGGCCGAATGCGTCGGCATGACCCTGGACGATGTCGACCTAGATCAGCGGATCGTGTGGGTGCTGGGCAAGGGCCGCCGACCGCGGGCGCTCCCGATCGGCCGCAAGACCGCCCAAGCACTCGACCGCTACTTGAGGGCGCGAGAGGGACATCGGCTGGCCCATCTGCCCCATCTGTGGGTCGGCCGCAACGGGCCCATGACCCCGTCCGGTATCTACCAGGTGGTCCATGATCGGGCCCGGGCCGCCGGTCTGCCGGCCATGCATCCCCATCAGCTGCGACACGCCTTCGCGACCAGCTGGCTGGCCGAAGGCGGTAACGAGAATGAGCTGATGCTGGTGGCTGGCTGGAAGTCGCGGATCATGATCGATCGCTATACCAAGGCCACGGCCGTGGAGCGGGCCAGAGCAAGCCATGCCCGCCTGTCACCAGGCGACCGACTATAGGCCTCGGTCATCGGCGATCAGGCGGTCCTGCCATGTCCAACATGACGCAGAACTTCGGAGCGCGGCGCGTCAGCGGAAGCCTCGTTGTGGCAGGTGTCCCCGACCTGAAGTGCAATGAGAACGCATACTAACCCGGGATCCACCGAGGATCATTGATGTTGACCCCTTGAAACGGGGAACAAGTGCCCGCTGACCTGGGAGAATGGCGTTGCTCACACGACCGTTCGACCCAGCCAGGAGGACACCTGTT
>Ga0126313_10002630_pt1 | contig 10134 bp, 9 predicted proteins | sample Plot105A_FD_89954 | JGI IMG/M metagenome (GOLD analysis project Ga0126313, IMG submission 89954) | Serpentine soil microbial communities from UC McLaughlin Reserve, CA, USA - Plot105A | ecosystem: Environmental > Terrestrial > Soil > Grasslands | place: USA: UC McLaughlin Reserve, Lake County... | reverse complement strand
GTCGGGCTTCTGAGTGCCCTCCCAGTTGATGAAGATCGGGCTCCGCCGGCAGTCGGCAGCCGGCTGGCAGGCCGTCCACGGCCGGTTTCGAGTCTGGAAGGCGCAACCGACGGCGGCGCGATTGCCCTTGTGGCAGGAAGGTGCGGCGCGGGGCCGCTGGTGGTCGATGACTGACAACGGAAGGATTCGGTACGGTCGCCCGGGACGTCCTATCGATCGATCCATAGCCCGAAGTAGATGCCGAGCAACGATATGAGCGGCGAGTACAAGCTCATCGGATCGGCCCAAGAGCAGGCACATCTGAGGAGGCACGCATGAGCAAGGTCACCTGCAACCTTTCCATCTCGGCCAACGGTTACTAGCTGGGCATAACCAGACCGAGAAGCGCCGTTCGGCGACGACGGCGGCGACGGCTGGGGCAACAGGCTGCACGCCTGGATGTTGGACAACGCCGAGGAGAACCGGGGCGAGGCCGATCAGACGACGGATGCACGCGCCTAACGTGACCTATCGGGTGCTGTCCCGAACCGAACGGTCTGCAGGTGTGGGGTCAAGAAAGTGGCGCAGTTCGACGACTGGCCAGGAGGTCCGCACTGGACGCGCACATGAGGAAGTGGAGCGCGGTCGCACCGAATTCGTCACGGCCGTCGGATCGCTTACAACCGGCGAACCAGAAAATCCTCGAAAGAAATCCGCGGGGCGGTGTCGGATCGAGGCACAGGTGTTCGTAGCAGGGTGTGAGAGGCCGCCCACGAGGGGCGCCAGGGAAGGTGGAACCACGATCATGAAGCTGACGACAATCACGCATGTCTCTGTCGACGGAGTGATGCAGGGACTCGGCGGGGCGGATGAGGACCCCAGCGGCAAATTCGAACGCGGCGGATGGGCCTTGCCGCTGTTCCATGACGAGGCCGCGACGTTTCTCGACCAGGTCTTCCAGCGCGCCGACGCCTTCCTGTTCGGCCGGCGGACCTACGAAATCTTTGCCGGCTCCTGGGGAACCGGCTCCTGGGGGGCAAATCAGGGCAACAACGCTATCTCAGTGGCATTGAACACCCGACCCAAGTACGTGGCATCGACCACGCTCACCGACCCGCGCTGGGCGGACACGACCGTCCTCTCCGGTGACGTCGCGGCCGCCATCGGTGAGCTGAAGGCCAGGCAAGGAGGGGAGTTGCAGGTGCACGGCAGCGGCGGCCTGGTCCGCTGGCTGCTCGACAACCAGTTTGTCGACGAGATCATGCTGCTCACCTATCCCCTGGTCATCGGACAGGGCACCCGGCTGTTCCCCGACACCGGCACAGACATGGCGCTTGACCTGGTCGAATACCGAGCCTTCCCGAATGGCATCACGAACCAGGTCTACCGGCCGGCCGGGCGCCCGCAGTATGCAACCGGCTGAAGCAGCGACGTAGGTGACGCACTAGACGACCGACCGGTTCCAGCGGTACGGCCAAACCCACGTTAGAACGAGATGAGCGGCCGCCCACGAGGAGCGGGCCCACACACAGGAGATGACCGAGATGCAGTACCTGGTTTCCGTGATCGATGACAATGTCGGCCTCGCCACCCCGGACGAGATGGCTGCGATCAACGCGTTCAACGACCGGCTCAAGGTGGAGGGTCACTGGGTCTTCGCCGGCGGCCTCGCGGCGCCCAGCTCGGCCACCGTCATCGACAACCGAGGCGAGGAGGCGATATTCACCGACGGGCCCTTCCTGGAGTCGAAGGAGTATCTTGCCGGCTTCTGGATCGTCGAGGTCGCCATCCTCGACGTGGCGCTCAAGCTCGCCGCCGAGGGGTCGAAGCACTGCAACCGAAAGGTCGAGGTGCGGCCGTTCCTGTGAGCGTGGTCGACGTTCGGGAGGTGATCACCCAGGCACACCATGATGAGTGGGCCCGGGTGGTCGCTTCCCTGGCCAGGCGTTTCGGTGACCTCGACGTCGCCGAGGAGGCGGCGGCCGAAGCGTTCGCGACCGCTGTCGAGCGGTGGCCGGCCGACGGCGTACCACCCAACCCCGGCGGCTGGCTGACCACCACCGCCAACCGCAAGGCCATCGACCGGATCCGGCGCGAGAACAAGCGCGACGACAAGCAGAAGGAGGCTCAGTCGATGTACGACGACCCGCCCGAGCCTCTCGACGCCATCGACGACGAGCGCCTCCGGCTGATCTTCACCTGCTGTCACCCGGCGCTCGCGATGGAGGCCCGCGTGGCGCTGACGTTGCGCATGTTCGGCGGTCTGACCGTGCCCGAGATCGCGCGTGCTTTTCTGGTGCCGGAGACCGCCATGGGGCAGCGGATCACCCGCGCGAAGGCCAAGATCAAAGCGGCTCGCATCCCTTATCGGGTGCCGTCCGTGCAGGATCTCCCGGGACGCATCTCTGGGGTACTCGCCGTCTTGTACCTCATCTTCAACGAGGGCTACCTGGCGACCGGCCACGACACCGATCCCGTACGTCACGACCTGACCGCCGAGGCGATCCGGCTCACCCGCCTGATCCGTGCCCTCATGCCGGACGACGGCGAGGTGGCCGGGCTGCTGGCGCTGATGCTCCTCACCGAGGCCCGCCGCACCGCCCGAATTTCGGTCAGCGGCGAACTGGTCACCCTCGATGAGCAGGATCGTGAGGCCTGGGACGCGGCACTGATCGCCGAGGGTCAACGGTTGGTGCGCGAGCGCCTCGCAGTCGGCGTGGCTCCGGGTCGCTACCAGATCCTGGCAGCGATCAACGCCGTTCACACCTCCGCCCGCCACATGCGCGACACCGACTGGTCGCAGGTCGTCGCCCTCTACGACCAGCTTGTCCGCCTCGACCCGTCGCCGATCGTCGCCCTCAACCGGGCCGTCGCGGTCGCCGAGCTCGACGGCCCAGAGGTGGCACTGGTGGCCGTCGACCGTCTTGAGGACAAGTTGGCCGACTATCACGCCTACCATGCGACCCGCGCCGACCTGCTGCGCCGACTGGGCCGCAGTCAACAGTCGCGCGCGGCGTACGCCAAAGCCATCGGGCTGGCGGGCAACACCGCGGAGACCGCCTACCTGACACGCCGCCGCGACCAGCTGGGGTAGCGCCCACGCGGCCCCCCGATAAGGCAGAGGTCATGGACAGGCCGCGGCATGTGCTCTTGTGTGCTCCCGACCGGAGACGCCGCGACTCAGAGCGCGTCGCGTGCAACGGCCTGGGCGCTGGCGGGCGACCGGGGTGCCGCACGAGGAGCCTTCGCAACGAGAACTCAGGGATTCGAGTTCCCTTAGCTTCACTCACTCGACACTGGGTTACTGGTGAGGTTTGGAGTCGTACCGGGAGTTCAACCGAATCATGTTGATCATGGTCATCTGGTGAAGTTGCCGTTGACCGCCCATGCGCGGCTCCGGCAGCTCCCCCGGATCATGAATCTAAGCGATCAGCTGCGGGCAATGGCAGCTGCCCGTGGAGCGTCGCGGCTCCTGTCTTCAGCTCAGTCAAAAGTCGCTTTGTCTGAGCCGCCGAGACGAGATTTCCTTTGCGCTCGTACAAGGCGAGCGCAGAAGCCAGGGCGGCGGCGGCTTCCTTTCTGCGTGCCTGTAGCAGAAGCACCTCGGCGTGCACGACGAGTGAGTCGGCGGGCACGTCTAGGAAATCAGTCAGTCATTTCAGCAAAGTGAAGTGCCTCACCGGCGAGCCGGTCAGCCTCGGCCAGCCGACCGGCCCGCGCCAACAGCCTGGCGCCAACTCCGCGCCAGCGAATCTGTGCATCGAGATCGCTGGGAGCCGCAGCCGCTGCCGCGACCTCCATGTAGCGCTCGGCATCAGCCCACCGCTCCTGGGCGTAGGTGGCCTGCGCCAACATTGCGGCCAATGTGGAAAGCCAGACTCGATTGCCGTGCCGTCGAGAAACCGAAAGCTTTCGAGCGCCTCGCTCTCCGCGGCGGCGGCAGCGCCTGAGTACATCTCGACATACGCACAGGTCCGACCCTTTGCCACCTCGGTAAACATTGAGGGCCCTAGGTCCTCGATGAGAGCCTTGGCCTGACGGCTGAGATCTCTTGCCTCGGTTGTGGATCCGAGCATCGCCTTCAGAACCGCTGATCCAAGCAGTGCTGTGATTTGAAGCGTGAGATCACTCCCGGCGCGAGCGAGAACGTCCCGGCAGGTCTGTAAACCGGCATCGGCTGGCGCTGATCCCCATACCGAGGCAATGACGAGCCAGGCAAGGTTGTCGTACTCCTCTCGCTGATTTCGACCTGCCTGTGCGTGATCGGCCGCCCGTTGGAAGCCCTCTCTTGCCTGACCGAACCGGCAATTCAGAACATCGATGTGGGCAAGCAATCGCCAGGTTCTGGCCAGCCCCAGCTCATCACCTGAATTGGTGAACGTCCGCAGCAATTGTGGAGCCGCCTGCCTTGTCAGCACCGAGGCCGCTTCAGCGTCGAACTGAAACTGCCGGAGCAGACTAAGGACTCGCGCTTGTGCCTGCGCGTTGGCATCCTCATTCGCGCGGGCCAATCTGTCCGCCTCGGCGATAACCTCCCCGGCTTCGACGAGGTCGCCAGTCTCCAGGAGCGCCTCGCCAAGCTCCAGCATGACGTGCATACGGGCAAACCCCGGGTCCGGCAACAGGATGGCTGCGCGCCGTAGCAGGCGAGCCGCGGCCGCGGTCGCACCGAGAGCTGCGGTTCGGCGCGCGGCACGGCTTAGCCACCCGGCAGCGGCCTCTCCCAGCAGCTGGCCGCTGTCGCGCAGCGCACCGAGCTGCATCCGAAGGTGATACGCCTGCTCCAAGTGGTAGCCGACGATTTCTTCGTATTCGTTCGCCCGGTCACCAGCCGCTTCTTGCAACCACCGGGCGTAGCTCTCATGCAATTCTGACCGTCGTCGCTTCGACATGGCGTCGTAGGCCGCGTCTTGAATCAGCAGGTGTCGAAAGCTATAGAGGTCTCCATCCGGACCGATGGAGTCTTCCCGCATCAGACCCCGACCGATAAGCACTTTGAGCAAACCGCCCACAAGACGTCGCATCTGCTCGTCAACCAGATCGGCGACTGCCCGACCTTGTAAGACTTTGCCGATTACGGCGGCAGGATCGACGACCCTACGCTCATCGCTCTCCAACTGGTCTAGGCGCGTAGCCAGGAGGGCACGAATGGTCGGCGGTAGCTCGATGCGATCAATCTCCCCGACCGGCCCTCCACTGCCCATTTCTGCGAGCCAAGTGCCCTTGATCAATGAGCATGGACAGCAACTCCTCGATGAAGAGAGGGTTGCCTTCGGCCGTCTCCATGACACGACGGCAGACGTCACGAGGAAGGGGATCCTGCAGCAGATCCTCGACCAGCGCATATGCGTCGCCCTGGGCGAGCGCCTCCAGTCCTGCTGGAAGGCATGTTGCGATGCGTTACGCGCCACTCGCGTCTATAGGCTTCCCCGATCGTGAGGAGTTCAGCCGAGTGGAAAACGTGCGCAATTTACGGTTGACCGCTTTTCTGAAGCATGCTGACCGTCATCGTGATCAGTATTTGTTCAGTGCAAGGCCCGTCGGTTGGTTTGTCATGCCTGCATTGCGTGCACGATGAGGCGCCATGCAAACGCGAGATGACTGGCTCGCCGATAGGGTCGTGACCCGGGACGGACGGGTGGTGCCGGTGCGTGCGACGGCACGCCGCCCGCATTGGGCTGACCTGGCTGCGTCCGCCCGAGAGGCGATCGTATTCCGGTTGGGCTCAGAGGTTATAGGTACCTCCTCGACAGGCATTGGGTTCACGCCGGGATTCGCGTCTCGTCTCGATTTGGCGGATGGCCGACGCGTCTTCGTCAAGGCGGCTTCGGATGCCGACGATGCCAGATCCGGATGGGGGTTGTCGGCGGCATACCGCGAAGAAATCCGCAAGCTGCGCGCGCTGCCCAACGACCTGCCGGCTCCTGCACTGCTGTGGACTGTAGACGAGCACATCGCAGGTCTGCGGTGGGTGATCCTGTGTTTCGAGTACGTCGACGGGGTGCCTCCGCGCCGACCCTGGCAGCGGGACGAACTGCGGCTGGTCACCGACGCGTTGACTCAGCTCGCTCCATTAGTGGCGGAGGCACCGGATGGGCTGGACCTCCCGCTTTTCGCCGAAGAGTTCGCTGAGATCGAGGCGTGGCTGGCCCAAGTGATCGAACGCGACGGTTCCAGCCGGTGGCTGGACGAGGTTGCCGCGCTGGCTCACGAGTCGTTAACACGCTGTGCCGGCGCCGCCGTCGCACATCTGGATCTGCGGGACGACAACATCCTCATCGGCCGCGATGGCCGGGTATGGATCTGCGACTGGAACTGGCCGTTGCTCGGCGCATCCTGGCTTGACCTGGTCACGCTGCTGCTCGCGGCCTCCGGGGATGGCCTGGATGCCGATGCGGTGCTGGCGACCCATCCGCTGAGTCGCGACGTGGAGCCGCGAAGTATCGACGCGTGGCTCGCGACGCTGTGGCTCTACTTCACCATGTCGATGGGGCGTCCGGTGCCTGCCCACTCGCCCCACCTCCGCGACCATCAGGTCTGGTACGCCGACGCGACCGAGGAATGGCTGAACCATCGACTGAGTCATCGCTGACCGCATTCGCCGACCGCCCACACACGCCGCGGCTGCTGTCTAGAGACGCCCACGCTCACATCCGAAGACCCGCTAAGGGGCTTCGCTCTCTTTTACGCGGGTGCAGCACAGTCGATCCGACGTGGACAGGCTTCATAGACCGCGGCCCGCGACGATGCTCACTCCCTGATTTCAAGAGGCGCGCCGGGCCTCGTAGGTGAGGATGGCGACGCCATCATCAAGAGTCTGCGTGTCGAGGAGGCGCATAGGTTTCTTGTCGCCGGTCTCGCCGAAGAGGCGTTCACCGGCCCCGAGTACGACCGGAAAGATCTTCAGCCGCAGCTCGTCGACGAGGTCATGCTCCATCAGCGCGCGTAGGAGCTGGAAGCTGGCGGGCACGAGGATCTTTCCGGCGAGATCTTGCCTCAGCTTCGAGACCTCGGCCACCGGGTCGCCGCCCTTGAGGACCCTCGAATTGTTCCAGGCGGGATCCTCGAGGGTCGAGGACACGACGTACTTGGGCAGGTTGTTCAGCCTGTCTGCCAACTCGCCACTCCGGGATGGCCACCGCGCGGCGAACCACTCGTAGCTCCGCCGGCCCAGCAGCAAGGCCTCGGCGCCCAGCGCCTCGTCGAGCGCGAGCTTGTTGAGCTGTGGGCTGTCCTTGATCAGGCCAACCCATCCGCCGACCCTGAAACCCTCGTCACCCGCCGGGTCCTGGATGACTCCATCGAGCGAGACGTTCTCACTGATGACGATCGTTCCCATTTCGGTTCTCCTTCTTGTTCGCCGGCGGGTGACGACGCATAGGCGCGACCCATCGGAAGTATGTCTCTTGTTCGCAGGGGGCGCCGGGTCAGCTGGTGAGCCCGGTCATGCCGGCTAGTCGGCGGGCGAGCAGGCGGTCGATGCCGGGCACCGAGGCTGCCCGCAGAAACACTCGCCGCAGCAGCAGTGCGCGACGGGTATCGGGCAGAAAGGTTCCCGCGGCGCGACGGCCGACCGCCTGCTTCTCCGCAACGACTGGACGCCATCGTCGCTCGTACTCCACGAGCGCCGCTAGCTCAGACACCGAGTCGCGGCAGGGTCCGACCAGGTCGGCAAGCAGGGCCGCGCCAGCGATCGCGAGCGAGGCTCCTTGCCCCGCCAGCAGTGATACCGCCTGGCAGGCGTCGCCGAGCAGGACCGTCGTGCCGTCGTGCCAAGCGGGTACGACGGCCTGGCCCACCATGTCGTCATACACGTCGTCGGGACACAACGCGAGCCCCCGGTCGACGGGCTCGGCTAGTCCGGCGAATACCCGGCGGAGTCGGGCGGGTGCTGGTTCGCCGGGTGGCAGGTCGCGGTCGCGATAGACCAGAAACACGGCTACGCGACCGTCCCGCAGGCCGTACAGCCCAGCCTGTCGGCCTACGGTGTCGGTGAGTACGAACCTGCCGGCGAATAGACGGTACAGATCGGGCTCATCCACAACGAACGCTGCCGCTCGGAGGCCGAGGTCGCGCAGGAACGCCGTCTCATCACCGAACAGCGCACGGCGTACTGCGGAGTGGATGCCATCCGCGCCGATGACCTGGTCCACCCTTTCGGGAATGGGCTGCTCGGCCGAGCCAATGCGGTGACCGTAGTGCACCTGGACCCGACTATCCGGCACATCGTCCACAGCCGTGAGCAGCACTCGCTCGAGGTGGGGGCGCATCAGGCTGAGCAGCCGACCGCCCAGGACTCGGTAAAAATGATCGTAGACGAGGCGCGCGGTCGGGCGCCATGCGCTATCGACGTACTCGACCGCGTCGACACGGTAGGACACCTCCTTCAGCCGAGACAGGAGGCCGATCCGCTCCGCAGCATCAAATCCAGGCCCGAAGAAGTCCATCATGTAGCCGGACGGGTTCGGCCCGGCTGATCGTTCGTACACATCGACGTTCCAGCCTGCGAGCCCGAGCTGGCGAGTGGCGACGAGTCCGGCGACGCCGGCACCAACGATCGCTGCTCTCACGCCCTACTGCCTACCTGACAGGCCGAAGACCGTCGATGGCGCCAGCGTTGTCTGGATACCTCAATCGCCGCCGCTAGGCGAAGGTGAAAGGCTGCCGGAATGGACTTCACCTATCTTGGCCGTACTGGCCTTCAGGTCTCCCGACTTTGTCTCGGCACGATGAACTTCGGGTCTAGAACCTCGGAGGAAGACTCGCACGGCATCATGGACATCGCCCACGACGTGGGGATCAACTTCTTCGACACCGCCAACCGCTACGGCGGCGAGCCGGGCCAGACGGAAACCATCATCGGCAACTGGTTCGCCAGCGGCGGCGGCCGGCGGGAGCGGACTGTCATCGCCACGAAGGTCTACGGCGAAATGGGGAGCTGGCCCAACGAGGGCAAACTGTCGGCGCTCAACATCCGCCGTGCGCTGGATGCGAGCTTGCTCCGGTTGCAGACCGACTATGTCGATCTCTACCAGTTCCACCACGTCGATCGGAACACCCCGTGGGAGGAGATCTGGCAGGCCATCGAGGTGGCGGTGCAGGCGGGCAAGATCCTCTACGCCGGGAGTAGCAACTTCGCCGGCTGGCACATCGCCGACGCGCAGGCTGCCGCTGCCCGGCGGAACCTGATAGGCCTGGTCAGCGAGCAATCGCTCTACAACCTGCTAGTCCGCGACATCGAGCTCGAGGTCATCCCAGCCGCGGAACACTACGGGATCGGGATCATTCCCTGGTCACCGCTGCAGGGTGGGCTGCTTGGTGGGGTGATCAAGAAGGAGAACACCGGCGTCCGGCGACTCGAGAGCCGGGCGGCGGAGAGCCTGGCCGAACATCGCGACGAAATTCAGGCGTACGAGGACCTGGCAGAGGAGGCCGGCACCGAACCTGGCACGTTGGCGCTCGCCTGGCTGCTCAGCCGGCCCGCTGTAACCGCACCGATCATCGGTCCGCGAACCCGTGACCAGTTGGACAGCGCGTTGCCTGCCCTGGAATTGAGCCTGTCGCCGGAGCATCTGAGCCGGCTAGACGAGATCTTTCCCGGCCGCAAAACCGCACCTGAGGATTACGCCTGGTAACCGGGCCTGCACACCTCCTGCAGCGATCGCGGCGCCCAGTGACATGACCACTCCATGCAGCGGCAGGCCGAACGGCAAGATCTCGGAGTCGACGAGCGGCGGGATCGCAGCCGCCAGGAAGCCCACCCCGAGGCTGACCAACATGAATGTCAGCACCGGACGGCGTGCCACACCGCGATGAGCGGCAGACCAGGCGTTCATGACACGGCGAACTCAGACTGAAAGAAGATCTCGACGCTCTCCCGCGCTGCCTCCAACTTCTTGCGGGCCTCTGCAGCCGGCCAGCCGCTCGGGGCAATCCTCGAGTCGGAGCAACTGTCGCGAAATGCGCCGCGCTGGTCATAGGTCACACCTCCGGCTTCCGTCATTGAAGGGCAGCGCAGCGAGCACCTGCCGGCTTTCGCGGTCTCCCAAGTTAGGCACGAAGCAGCCGTCGCATGACCACCGAAGATTGCGACTGCAACCATCGGACGGGCGTTCAGCCAGGCTCTCCTCGTCGTATACGTCGTGCGATGACCCC
>Ga0126313_10002629_pt1 | contig 10136 bp, 9 predicted proteins | sample Plot105A_FD_89954 | JGI IMG/M metagenome (GOLD analysis project Ga0126313, IMG submission 89954) | Serpentine soil microbial communities from UC McLaughlin Reserve, CA, USA - Plot105A | ecosystem: Environmental > Terrestrial > Soil > Grasslands | place: USA: UC McLaughlin Reserve, Lake County... | reverse complement strand
GCATCGCCGAGCGCGGTGCCGTTGTCGGCTGCGAGGGCGCTGAGGCCGCGGAGCGCCTCGTCCCGGTCGGCCGTGGGCGGGACGACGACGTCGGCCTCGTTGGAGAACGAGACCACGCCGACGCGGAAGCCCTTCGGCAGGCCCTCGACGAACGAGCTCGCTGCTTCCCGCGCTGCGGTCATCCGGTCGGGCGCGATGTCGGTCGCGGTCATCGAGCCGGAGCTGTCCATGGCGAGGATCACCGTCGCCTCCTCGCGCGCCACGGCGACCGCGACCTGAGGACGGGCCATCCCGACGACGAGCGCTGCCAGGGCGAGCAGCGCGAGAGCCGCCGGCACATGGCGCCGCCAGCGTGGCGAGTCGGCGACCACGTTTTCGAGCAGGTCGAGATTGGTGAAGCGGACGACGTACCGCCGCCGCCTCCGCTGCACGAGCGCGTAGGCGAGAGCCGCGAGGACGACGACGACGAGGCCCAGGAGGGCAATCGGCCAGGTGAAGCTCATCGTCGTCTCCCTTCGGTCTGGAGGAAGCGGACGAGCGTGCGCAGCCAGTCGCCGGACGTCGACAGCGTCAGATGCGCGACCCCGAGCGAGCGCAGCTCGCGCACGAGGTCCTCGCGTTCTGCCACGGCCGACGCCACGAAGCGCTCCCGCAGCTTGCGGCTGCGGGTGTCGACCCGGAGCTGCTTTCCCGATTCGGGATCGACGAGCCAGAGGTCGCCCACGTCGGGCAGCTCCTGCTCGCGCGGATCGCGGATCTCGACCGCGACCACGTCGTGGCGGGAGGCCAGATGCAGCAACCGCGCCCGCCAGTCTCGGGGACCGCGGAAGTCGGACACGACCACGATCACCGCGCGCCTCCGCGCCAATCCGCCGATCCGAGCGAGAGCCGCGCCGAGCGAGGTCGGGCCCGCAGGCTCGAGCTCAGGCTCCCGCCTGAGCGCCAGCAAGAGCGCGAGCAGGCCACGGTTGCCCTGCCGCGCGGGGGAGACGGACGGGTTGTGGTCGCCGAACGTGGCGAGCGCGAGCCGGTTGCCGCGGCGCACGGCGAAGTGCCCGACCGAAAGCGCGACCCCCTCGGCGACGTCCCACTTCCGTCGGTCGGCGGTCCCGAAGGTCATCGACGCCGACGTGTCGAGCAGCAGCCACGTCTCCACAGCCCGCTCCGCGACGTTGACGCGCACGTGAGGCTCGCGGGTCCGCGCCGTCACGTTCCAGTCGATCAGGCGCACGTCGTCGCCCGGCACGTAGGGCCGCACCTGCGCGAGCTCGCTGCCGTCACCGTAGGCCCACGAGCGGTGATCGCCGGCGAGCAGGCCGTCCATCCGGCGGCGCACGGTCAGGTTCACCTTCCGCAGCAGTGCCGCGGGAAGCGGGCCCGGACCTGGACGGCCGGGCGTGCGAGCCGGTCCGAGCACGTGCACGGTGCTCATGCGACGTCCTGCCGGGCGAGGTCGAGCTGCGGCATCGAGATCGTCTGGAGAACGCGGTCGAGGATCCGGTCCGCATCCACGGCCTCTGCGAGCGCCTCGTAGCTGAGCACGAGCCGGTGGCGGAGCACGTCCTTCGCGAGCTCGCGCACGTCCTGGGGGAGCGCATAGCGCCGGCCGCGCAGGAGCGCGAGCGCGCGGGCGCCGACGACGAGGTTGATCGGCCCGCGTGGGCTGGCGCCGTACTCGACATAGCCGTCCAGATCCTCGAGCCCCGACTCGGCCAGGCGCCGAGTCGCCATGGCGATCGAGAGCGCGTAGCGGGAGACGGCCGGGTCGACGTAGACCCGCCGGGTTGCGACCTGGAGCGCGGCCAGGTCGTCGACCGAGAGCATCCGCTCGACGTTGACCGGCTCGGCGAGTGCCCGCTCGATCACCGTCAGCTCGTCGGCCGGAGCCGGGTAGTCGACCAGCACCTTGAGCATGAACCGATCGACCTGGGCTTCGGGCAAGGGATAGGTGCCCTCCGACTCGATCGGGTTCTGCGTCGCCATCACGAGGAAGGGCAACGGCACCGCGTGCGTCTCCTTGCCGATCGTGACCTGCCGCTCCTGCATCACCTCCAGCAGGGCCGACTGCACCTTCGCCGGAGCGCGGTTGATCTCGTCCGCGAGCAGGAAGTTGCAGAAGACCGGGCCGAGCTCGGTGTCGAAGCCTTCCTTGCCGACGCGATACATGCGCGTGCCGACGAGGTCGGACGGGACGAGGTCAGGGGTGAACTGCACCCGCTGGAAGCTCCCTCCGAGCACGTCGGCGACCGTCTTGATCGTCAGCGTCTTCGCCAGGCCTGGCACGCCCTCGATCAGGAGGTGCCCGCCGGCCAGGAGGCAGACGAATACGCGCTCCAGCATCTCGTCCTGCCCCGCGATCACACGTTTGATCTCGAAGAGCGCGGCCTCGACCAGATCCTGGTCGGCGCCGCTCTCGAGTGCTCTCAGTCCTTGTCGTTCCATGCTCACTCCTCGGGTCCGGGTTGGGTGCGACCAGAGTTCCGGTGCGGCCTAAGAGCAGCGTGAAATCCGTCTGAGAATCAGCTGAGAGAAGGAATCGAGGCGACCGCCGAAGCCGGCAGCCGCGCCTCGAGGGCAACGGCCGCCGGCCCTTTGGGCGGCGTGGGGGAGGGGTCAGGGAGCGCGGCGGCCGCGGTCGAAGCGGCCGCCGATGTGAGCGGGCTGTGAGTTCGACGGGCGCCGCTACGCGGACGCGAGCGGGAGCTCGATTCGGAAGGTCGTGCCGCTTCCGCGCCGCGTGTTCACCCCGATCCGGCCGCCGTGCGCCTCGACGATCGCAGCCACGATCGAGAGCCCCAGCCCGACCCCGCCGCTCGCTCGTGCGCGCGAGCGGTCGGCGCGGTAAAACCGCTCGAACACGTGCTCGGCGTCCTCGTCTGCCAGCCCCGGCCCCTCGTCGGCGACCTCGAGCACGGCGCGAGCGTCCGCCTGCGCGAGGCGAACCTCGACCGGCGTGCGGGGCGACGTATGCGCCCGGACGTTCGCGAGGAGATTGTCGACAGCCTGCCGGAGCCGGTCGTGGTCGCCGTCGACCAGGCCCGGCTCGAGCTGCAACCGGATCGGGCGCTCGGGGTCGAGCGCCCGCGCGGCGTCGACGGCCTCGCCGACGACGGCGTCGAGCCGGGTGGCGGAACGCTCGAGTGGGCGGCCCTCGTCCAGCCTTGCGAGCAGGAGCAGATCTTCGACCAGCATGCTCATCCGCTCCGACTCGCGCCGGATCCCGGTCATCGAGCGCTCGAGATCGTCGGGCTTGCCGGCGGCGCCGCGCGAGAAGAGCTCGGCATAGGCACGGACGGCGGCGAGGGGCGTACGCAGCTCGTGCGACGCGTCGGCGACGAACCGGCGCAGGCGCCGCTCCGACGTCTCCTTCGCCCTGAACCCGTTCTCGATCTGAGCCAGCATCCCGTTCAAGGCGAGCCCCAGCCGTCCTACCTCCGTCCGAGGCTCCGCGCGCGCGACGCGGCGCGTCAAGTCGCCGGCGGCGATCGCTTCGGCTGTCGCCCCGATCGCCTCGAGCGGCCTCAGCGCCAGCTTCACGACCCAGAGCCCGAGGGCAGCCAACCCGAACAGGACCGCGCCGGTGACGAGCAGCTCGATCACGAGCAGGCGGCGTAGCGTGGCGTCGACGTCCGCGAGCGAGGAGGCGACGACCAGCGTCTGACCGGACTGCGGCTCCAGCGAGACGCGGACGCGGTAGCGGCTGGCGCCGTCCTCGGACGGCACGGTCACATAGCGGGCGCCGTCGGCCGGTGCTTCCAGGACTGCCGGGAGGCGCGGCGAGCTCGTGGAGAAACCTCCATCCGTGCACGAGATCGTGCCGGGGTCGCTGCGGAGCTGGACGAAGTCGCCGGAGCCGCCGCGCGACGGCCCTCCGCCCGGCCCGTCGCAGTGCCCGTGCCGGTCGAAGTCCGGGTTCGCGCCCTGGAGCGAGCGGTCGGTGCGGTCGAGGAGGAACGACTGGAGGGACGTGTAGGTGGCGACGTCCGCGGCCGCGAGCCCCGCCGCCGCGAGGACGATCACGCCGAGCAGGAGCCGCGCGCGCAGCGAGAAGCGGGCCACGCCGGCTATCCCGCCAGGTCCAGCATGTACCCCGCCTGGCGAACCGTCTTGATCAGCGGCGGGCCGGCCGCGTCGAGCTTGCGGCGCAGATAGCTGACGTACGTCTCGATGACGTTCGCGTTCCCGCCGAAGTCGTAGTGCCATACGTTCTGGAGGATCTGCGACTTCGAGAGCACGCGGCGTGGATTGAGCAGGAGGTAGCGGAGCAGGCTGAACTCCGTCGCCGTGAGCGTGATCGGAGAGCCGTTGCGCGTGACCTCGTGGCGCTCCTCGTCGAGAACGAGGTCGGCGAAGGTGAGGATGTCGCCAGGCAGCGCGGACCCGGTCCGGCGGAGGATCGCCTGCGCGCGGGCGACGATCTCGGCCAGACTGAAGGGCTTCGTCACGTAGTCGTCACCGCCCGCGCGAAGCGCCTCGACCTTGTCCTCGACCGCGTCCTTCGCGGTCAGGAAGAGTACGGCTGTTCTGAAGCCGCGGGCGCGCAGCCGCCGGCCGACCTCGATCCCTTCGATGTCGGGGAGCATCCAGTCGAGGATCACGAGATCGGGCTCGTCCGTCGCGATCGCCTCGAGCGCCTCGAGACCGCTCGACGCCCGTCCGATCTCGTACCCCTCGTAGCCGAGCGCCGTCGAGACCGCGTCGACGATGGAGGGCTCGTCATCGACGACGAGGATTCGCTTGCCGCCGTTGCCTGCGTCCATGGCGGCCATCGTGGCAGCGGTATCTGAGAATCGACTGAGAATTGCGGCCTCTAGACTCACTGCATGTCGACGAGAGTCCGCTTCGCACCGAGCCCGACGGGCTCCCTGCACCTCGGCGGCGCGCTCTCGGCGGTCGCGAATCGCCGGCGCGGCGAGTGGCTGCTGCTGCGGATCGACGACACCGACAGGTCGCGTGAGGTGCCCGGCGCCGTGGAGGCGATTCTCGAGGATCTCGAATGGCTCGGTCTGCCGTGGAACGAAGGTCCGTCGCGCCAGAGCGAGCGCGCCGCGCGCCACCGGGAGGCGGCGCTGGCGGTGGGCGAGCCCGACGAGGGCGGCTCGATCCGCTATCGCGGCAGCACGCTCCTGCGGCCCGACGGCTCTCCGACGTACCACCTCGCGAGCGTCGTCGACGACCACGACTTCGAGATCACGCATGTCGTCCGGGGCGCCGACCACCGCTCCAATACCGACCTGCAGCGCGAGCTCTCGCGGGCTCTCGGGTTCGAGCCGCCCGAGTACGTCCACCACGGACTCCTGCTCGGGGCAGACGGGAAGAAGCTGTCCAAGCGCGAGGGCGCGCCGACGCTGGCCCAGTACAGGGAGGCCGGGATGCCGGCCGAAGCGCTGCGTGCCTACCTGGAGGAGCTGGGTGAGCCGTCACACGACGTGCATCTCGACGAGTCGCGGATCCGGCGGCTTGCGATCGACACGATCGAATCGCTCTCGGACGAGGAGCTCGCCGCCCGCGCCGGGGCGCCGCCGCAGCTGGCGCTGGCGCTTCGCGGTGCTCGGGATCTCGTGGAGGCGCGGGCGATGGCGGCGGCGATCCTCGAGCCGCAGCCGGTGTCGCTCCCCGAGGCCGCGCGGCCGACCCTCGCGCGCTTCGCCGAGCTGCGGGCGAGCGGGCTCGACGGCAAGGACATCGTCCGCGAGCTGAAGGCGGTCGGCGGCGACCTGAAGGCGCTGCGGCTGGCACTCACCGGTGCCGAGCGCGGCCCCGAGCTGTGGACGGTGATTGCCGCGCTCCCGCAGGAGGAGGCGCTGAGGCGGGTCGATGCGGCTCTATAGCACCCTCGCCCGCGCCCTCGTCGACCTGCCCGATCCGCCTGGCCCGATCGGCATGTACGTCTGCGGCCCCACCGTCTACGCCCGCGCCCACATCGGCAACGCGCGCCCGTTCGTGCTCGCCTCCTGGTACGCGCGCTGGCTGCGGGAGCGCGCTTACGAGGTGACGCTCGTGCACAACATCACCGACGTCAACGACAAGATCTACGAAGCGGCGCCCGGCGCCAGCGCCGAGCGCGCGCGCCAGGCGACCGAGTGGTACCTCGAGGACACCGGCCGCTTCGGGCTCGACGAGGTCGATCAGTGGCCGAAGGTGACGGACACGATGGACGAGATCGTGGCGTTCATCGCCGACCTCGTCGACCGCAGCTTCGCCTACGAAGTGGACGGGGACGTCTACTTCCGCGTCTCGCGCTGGGCGGAGTACGGCCGGCTCTCCGGCCAGAAGCCCGACCAGGTCGAGGAGCAGGAGCCGAACCCACGCAAGGAGGATCCGCGCGACTTTGCGCTCTGGAAGGCGAACAAGCCGGGAGAGGACACCTCGTGGCCCTCCGCGTGGGGGAACGGGCGCCCAGGCTGGCACATCGAGTGCTCGGCGATGGCGGAGAAGCTGCTCGGCCCCGCCTTCGAGATCCACGGTGGCGGGCTCGACCTCGTCTTCCCGCACCACGAGAACGAGCTGGCGCAGTCGCGCGCCCGCGGGCATGACTTCGCGAAGGTCTGGATGCACAACGGGATGCTCCGCTTCACCGGCGAGAAGATGTCGAAGTCGGTCGGGAACGTGGAGACGATCGCGGAGGTGCTCGACCGCTGGGGCCCGCAGACGACGCTGCTCTTCTTCCTCACCGCCCACTGGCGCAGCCCCATCGACTTCTCCGAGGAGCGGATGGCCGCCGCTGAGGCGCGGGCCGAGGGGCTGCGCGAGGTGTTCCGGAATCCGTCGCAACCGGCCCCACCCGATTCGTGGGACCGGTTCGAAGCCGCGCTCGACGAGGACTTCTCGACCCCGGCGGCGCTCGCGCTGATGCACGAGTGGCGCGATCACGAGCTGCTCCGCCGGGCGCTCGCGATTTTCGGGCTCGGCGCGCTTGCGGACGAGGAGCAGGCACCCTCAGCCCTGCACGAACTCGCCCGCGGGCGCCAGGACGCGCGGGAGGTCAAGGACTTCGCCCGTGCGGACGAGCTCCGCGAGGAGATCGAGGCCGCGGGGTGGGAGGTGCGGGACGACCCCGGCGGCTACCGCCTCGTTCCGCGGCGGTGACGCGTGAGCAGGTCTACGGCCGGCGCCCGGTCCGCGAGGCGCTGCGCGGTCCGCGCGAGGTGCTCGAGGTGTGGGCGACGGAGCGGGCGGCGGCCGCCGAGCCATGGCTGAGCGACGGCCCGAAGCTCCAGATCAAGCCCGACCGCGAGCTCTCCGAGGCTGCGGGGACGCGCGACCACCAAGGCGTGCTCGCGTGGACGGAGCCGTACACATATGCGGACGCGCACGAGCTTGCGGTGGTCGACAAGCCGCTCCTCGCGTGTCTCGACCAGGTCACCGACCCGCGCAACCTCGGCGCAGTCGTGCGCAGCGCAGAAGGCGCGGGTGCCACCGGCGTCGTCGTCCCCGCCCATGGCTCGGCGATGGTCACGGCGGCAGTCGCTCGTGCCTCGGCGGGGGCCGTTGAGCATCTTCCGGTCGCCGTCGTCCCGAACCTGGCGCGGTACCTGAACGAGATCAAGCGGGGCGACCTCTGGATCTACGCGGCTGCAGCCGATGCGGAGCAGACCATGTGGCAGGCGGATCTCACCGGCGGCCTGGCCCTCGTCTTCGGCGCAGAGGGCAAGGGCGTCCGTCCACTCGTCCGCCGCGCGTGCGACGCGACCGTCTCGATTCCGCTGACCGGCCGCGTTGAGTCGCTCAACGTCAGCGTGGCGGCCGCGCTGCTCCTGTACGAGGCGCGGCGACGCCGAGATGGCTGAGCCCACGCTCTACCTCTTCGACGGGCACAACCTGCTGCACGCCGGCGGCTACGAGGACCAGCGCGGACTGGCGGACACACTTGCATCCTTCGTCGCCGTGCGGGGCGCCCGTGGCTTCCTCGTCTGGGACGGGGCCGGCACCGACGTGGAGCTGGGGCCGCTCTCGGTTCGGCATGCGCCGCATGCCGACGCGCTGCTCGAACGCCTTGCCGCCGAGCACCGCGACAGCGAGATCGTCTGCCTGGTCTCGTCCGACTTCGCCGTCCTCGGCACGTCGGGGCAGGAGGTGCAGAAGCGGTCTTCACGCGCCTTCCTGACCGACCTGCAGCAGCCGCGCCACGAGGAACAGCAGCGCTCCCGCATTGCGGACTCGCTGGACGCCGAGACGCGCGAGCGGCTCGAGCGGCTGCGCCGCGGCGAGAGCTGAGACCGAACGTACGTTCCTAACAGGGACGGTCCTTTGCAATTCACTTGTAACTTGCGCATGAGCTTGCTATCTTCTGCCTCAACCTCAGGGTGAGAGTTGAGCATCCGGCACGGCGGGCGCCCCGACTCTTTCCCGCTCATATCCAGGGAGAACGCGAATGCCTGCTCAGCCCGCGACCGCGGCGAAGTCAGCCCAAAAGGCTCAACGAGAGCTTGAGGATCTGCAGCTGGTGATGAAGGCGCGGAACGGGAGCACCGTCGCGCTCGACGCTCTGATGCGCCGCTACAACGGCTTCGTCCGCCTGAAGGCGAGCTCGTACTTCCTCGCGGGCGGCGACTCGGAGGACCTCGTTCAGGAGGGGCTGATCGGCCTCTACAAGGCAGTGCGCGACTTCCGCGCCGACAAGGAGACGTCGTTCCGCAGCTTTGCAGAGCTCTGCGTCACGCGTCAGATCATCACCGCGATCAAGACGGCGACGCGCTTCAAGCACCAGCCCCTGAACCAGTACGTGTCGTTCAGTCACACGCCGGCGGGGCAGGACTCGGAGGGAGAGTGCACGCTCGGCGACGCCCTCCCGGGTCCGTCCACGAACGATCCCTCCGTCTGCGTCATCTCGACCGAGGAGCTCCAGAGCCTCGTGTTCACCCTGGGCACCGGCCTCTCCCCGCTCGAGGCCGACGCGCTCCGCTGCTACCTCGAGGGCCTGTCGTACGAGGAGATGGCTGATGAGCTCGGCTGCGACTGCAAGACGATCGACAACGCGCTCCAGCGGGTGAAGCGAAAGATCCTGGCCCACCAGAAGACGCGCGAGGTGCTGAACTAGCGGCGAGTACCATGTCCGGCGCTCCATGCCGGAGTAGCTCAGCTGGTAGAGCAACTGCCTTGTAAGCAGTAGGTCGTGGGTTCGAGTCCCTCCTCCGGCTTCTGGATAGTTCCACCGAACGACGAAGCCCCGCCGGCCGTGTCCGGGGCCGGGCCACCCGACGGGGATTCACGCGATCCGTCACAGGTATCCGCGGCTGCGGTCACGCCGAGTGCGTTCATTGGTGCGGATCGTCGAGAGCGGGTTGGTAACCAGCCGTCGCTAGCGAGGAAGCCGGAGCGACGTCGATGAGGAAGGTGCTTCCCGATGCCGGCGTCGATCCGAGAACGCGATGCGAACAGGAAGCTGGGAGGGAGCGACCGAACCTCCCTCCCAGCTGATGCGACGGGCACACCCGAGGGGCGCTATAAGCCTGAGACCCGGGTTGCTACTAGTGGTCCTTCGTCGCCGCCTGTCTACCCGGCGAAGCTGAACGCGCAGGGCGCTGCCTGCACGAAGTTCAGGTTGTTGTTTGCCCCGTCGAGTACGTTCTTCAGCAGCTCCTGAGCAGACCGTGCCGCTCCGTCGCTGAGCGTGACCGGGTTCGCCAGCAGAGCAGCGTTCGCCTGGGCCATCAAGCTGTTGATGCTGAGGAAGCCCAGCGACGCCCCGCCATAGACGAGCGCGGCACCACTCACCTTCCCGTTGAAGACGTTCAGCTCCATTGCTGAAAGCTGCACGGAGAGCATGTAGGCCATGTTCACCGCGGTTCCGTTCAAGAGCCATGTCTTCAGACCTGCTGCAGTCGTTGGGTCGAAGGCCGCCCCGGACGCGCCCACCAGGTTGAGCGCGGTCAGCATCGACAGGTCATCGGCTCCGACGAGCGCCTGACCGTTCTTGTTCGACCAGAAGCCGAGCGTCAACCCCCCGCCACCACCGAGGCAGACGTTGCCGAAATCGATCGTGTTGTGGAAGGCATCTTCGAGATGGACCGAGACACTCGCCGGAGTGGTGGCGATCCAGTTGCTCTCGATCGGCGCGAACTCATTGACCGTGTACTCGTCCGGATCGACAATGATCGAGACCGGCGTGTAGCGGTCGTAGCTGATCCCGTCCT
>Ga0126313_10002628_pt1 | contig 10137 bp, 9 predicted proteins | sample Plot105A_FD_89954 | JGI IMG/M metagenome (GOLD analysis project Ga0126313, IMG submission 89954) | Serpentine soil microbial communities from UC McLaughlin Reserve, CA, USA - Plot105A | ecosystem: Environmental > Terrestrial > Soil > Grasslands | place: USA: UC McLaughlin Reserve, Lake County... | reverse complement strand
TCGCCGTGGGGATCTTCTTCACGACGCAGGCGACGCTGTTCGCGGAGCTCGACGGCATCGCGAACTGGACCGACGTCGCCTCGACGATCGGCATCCCGGCCGTGATGGTCGCGCTGCTCATGATCGGCGGCGAGTTCGACCTGTCAGCGGGCGTGATGACCGGCACCGCCGGCCTGACCATGGGCATCCTCGCCACCGAGGTCGGGATGAACATCTGGTTCGCGATCGTGTTGACGCTGATCGGCGCCACCGGGATCGGCTTCCTCAACGGCTACATGGTCATGAAGACCAAGCTGCCGAGCTTCATCGTCACGCTCGCGACGTTCTTCATCCTGCAGGGCGTCAACCTCGGCGTCACGAAGGCGATCACGAACCAGGTCGCCGTCAGCAACATCGACTCGGCGTCGGGCTTCGACAGCGCGACGAAGATCTTCGGCGGAAGCTTCTGGTCGCCGCACGACTTTCGCATCTCGGTGATCTGGTGGATCGCGGTCACGGCGATCGCGACGTGGGTCCTCGCGCGCACGCGCGTGGGGAACTGGATCTTCGGCGTGGGCGGCGACGCGAATGCCGCGCGCAACGTCGGCGTCCCGGTCGCCCGCGTGAAGATCGGCCTCTTCATGACCACGTCGCTCGTGTGCGCGCTGACGGGCATCATGATCGCACTGCGCCTCGCCTCGACGCAGGCCGGCCAGGGCGTCGGCGAGGAGTTCCAGTACATCATCGCCGCGGTCGTCGGCGGCTGCGTCCTGACGGGCGGCTTCGGCTCTGCGATCGGCGCCGCGCTGGGCGCGACGATCATCGGCATGGCGTTCATCGGCATCCAGTTCTCGGGCTGGAACACCGACTGGCGCTTCCTCTTCCTCGGCGTGATCCTCCTGGTCGCCGTCCTCGTCAACAACTACATCCGCAAGCGGGCCGAAGGAGCGCGTCGATGAGCACCACGGAGCACAACGGCGCCGCGCTCCTCGAGGTCCGCGGCATCTCGAAGTACTTCGGCAACGTCGTCGCGCTGAAGGACATCAGCGTCGGAGTCAATGGCGGCGAGGTGACGTGCGTCCTCGGCGACAACGGCGCCGGCAAGTCCACGTTCATCAAGATCCTCTCGGGCGTGCACCGCCACGACGAGGGCCAGCTCCTCGTCGAGGGCGAGGAGACGCACTTCGGCTCGCCGCGCGAGGCGAAGGAGCGCGGGATCGCGACGGTCTTCCAGGACCTCGCGACCGTGCCGCTCATGTCGATCTGGCGCAACTTCTTCCTCGGCTCGGAGCCGACGAGGAAGCTCGGGCCGTTCGCGTACCTCGACGTCAAGTTCGCGCAGGACACCATGGGCGAGGAGATGCGCAAGATGGGCATCGACGTGCGCGACCCCGACCAGCCGGTCGGCACGCTGTCGGGCGGCGAGCGCCAGGCGGTGGCGATCGCCCGGGCGGTGTACTTCGGCGCGAAGGTCCTCATCCTCGACGAGCCGACCTCCGCGCTCGGCGTCAAGCAGTCCGGCGTCGTCCTGCGCTACGTCGCCCAGGCGCGCGACCGCGGGCTCGGAGTCATCTTCATCACGCACAACCCGAGCCATGCCTACCCCGTGGGCGACCGCTTCGTCGTGCTCAACCGTGGCCGCCTGCTCGGCGACTGGCGCAAGAACGAGATCAGCCGCGACGAGCTCATCAAGATGATGTCCGGCGGCGCCGAGCTCGACGCGCTCGAGCACGAGCTCCAGCGCGTGCTGCACGACGAGCCGACGGCCACATGAGCGCGGCCGTGCAGCCCACGGCCGCGCCGGCCACCACCGGCCGCGCGCGCCGGCGCATCGGCGTCGGCGTGATCGGGTTCGGGTGGCTGGGGCAGGCTCACAGCCGGTCGATGCTGCGGATCCCGACGCTCTTCGGAGAGCGTGGCTTCGACCCCGAGCTCGTGATCTGCGCGGACACCGCGCCCGAGCGCATCGACGACGCGGTCCACTCGTTCGGGTTCGCGCGCGGCACGGCCGAGTGGCGGCAGGTCGTCGAGGACCCGGGCGTCGACCTCGTCGTCATCGCCGCGCCGAACATGCTGCACGTCGAGCTCGTCGAGGCGGCGGCCGCCGCCGGCAAGCACGTGTTCTGCGAGAAGCCGGTGGGCGGCACGCCGGAGCAGACCGTCCGCGCCGAGAAGGCCGCCCGCCGCGCCGGCATCATCACGGGCGTTGGCTACAACTACCGCTGGGCGCCGCTCGTGCGCCACGCGGCGGAGCTCGTCTCGTCCGGCGCGCTGGGCGAGATCACCAACTACCGCGGGCGCTTCTTCTCGATGTACGGCAGCGACCCGCTCGGCGTCCTGTCGTGGCGGTTCCTCGTCGACCAGGCCGGCCACGGGGTCACGACCGACCTCATGAGCCACTCGGTCGACCTCGCGCACCTGCTGCTCGGGCCGATCACCCGCGTCGTCGGGACGACCGAGACGTTCATCCGCGAGCGCCCGCTCCCGAACCCGTCCCGCCCGCCCACGCACTACGGCCGAGGCCGGCCCGGCGACCCGACCGGCACCGTCACGAACGAGGACTACGCCGGGATGCTGTGCGAGTTCGCCTGCGGGGCGCGCGGCACGTTCGAGTCGAGCCGCTCGATCGTCGGCCCGGAGAGCCAGATGGCCTTCGACGTGTACGGCACTCGCGGCGCGCTCGGGTGGAACCTCGAGAAGCTCAACGAGCTGCAGGTCTACCTCGCCGAGGACGGCCTGGACACCGGCTACCGGACGGTCTTCGGCGGCGACCGCTTCCCGTACCACGGGCACTTCGTGCCCGGCAGCGCGAACGGGATCGGCTTCGAGGACCTCGTCGTCATCGAGGACTACGAGTTCTGCCGATCGGTCGCCGAGGGCCGCCGGCACCGCCCCGGCTTCGCCGAGGCCGTCGAATGGGTCAGCGTGCAGGCGGCGCTGCTCGAGTCCGTCAAGACCGGGCGCTGGGAGCACGTCGTCTCGCTGCGAGAGGACTGATCGGATGAACGCTGTGACAGAGAGCGCCCCGGCCGGTGCCGCGCCGCGGGCGACGCCCGCCTGCCGGATCGGCGTGATCGGCGTCGGTCGCATCGGGCGCATGCACGCGGATCTGCTCGCCCGGCGCGTGCGGGGCGCCGCCGTCAGCGCCGTGTACGACTCGCATGTCGCGAGCGCGCGGAGCGTCGGCGACGAGCTCCGCGTGCCGGTCGCCGTGTCGGTGGACGAGCTGCTCGCGTCGCCGGAGGTGGACGCGGTCGCGATCTGCACCAGCACGCCGACCCACGCCGACCTCATCGTCCAGGCGGCCCGCGCGGGCAAGGCGATCTTCTGCGAGAAGCCGGTGTCGCTGGCCCTCGAGGAAGTCGACCGCGCGCTCGCCGCGGTCGAGCAGGCGGGGGTGCCGTTCCAGATCGGCTTCAACCGCCGGTTCGACCCGGCGCACGCGTCGGTCCGCGAGGCGGTCGCCGCGGGACGCGTCGGCGAGCCGCAGCTCGTGCGGATCTCGAGCCGCGATCCGGCGCCGCCGCCGATCGCGTACATCCGCGACTCGGGGGGGATGTTCCTCGACATGACGATCCACGACTTCGACATGGCCCGGTTCATGACCGGCTCGGAGGTCGTCGAGGTCGTCGCCCGCGGCGCGGTGCGGATCGATCCGGCCATCGGCGAGGCCGGCGACATCGACACCGCGCTGCTCATGCTTGTGCACGAGGACGGGTGCCTGACCGCGATCGACAACTCGCGCCAGGCGGTCTACGGCTACGACCAGCGCGTCGAGGTGTTCGGCTCGCACGGCATGGCCGCGAGCGAGAACCCGCTGGCGCACTCGGGCGTCGTGCAGACCGCGGACGGGACGACCGCGCCGCCGCTGCCGTACTTCTACCTCGAGCGCTACACCGCGAGCTACCGGCGGGAGTGGGAGGCGTTCGTGGCCGCGCTGGACGCGGACGAGACCCCGCCGGTCACCACCGCCGACGCGCGCGCGCCGCTCGTCATCGGACTGGCCGCGCAGCGCTCGCTGCGTGAGGGCCGGCCGGTAGGGATCGAGGAGGTGTCTGGATGAACGACGACCTCTTCGCCGCTCAGCGCCTGAACGGCAAGGTCGTCGCTGTGACCGGCAGCACACAGGGCCTCGGCGCGGCGATCGCGGCGCGGGCGGCGCGGCTGGGGGCGGCCGGTGTGGTCGTCGCCGGGCGCGACCGCGAGCGCGGCGCGCGCGTGCGCGACGAGGTGGCCGCGCTCGGCGCCGACGCGCTGTTCGTCGCCGGCGACCTCGCGCGCGAGGCCGACTGCCGGGCGATCGTCGCCGCGTGCGACGAGCGCTTCGGTCGCCTCGACGGACTCGTCAACGCGGCCGGGCTGAGCCTGCGCGGGACGCTCGACGACACGAGCGTCGAGCTGTGGGACCTGCTCTTCGCGGTCAACGTGCGCGCGCCGTTCATCCTCACACAGGAGGCGGCCCGGCTCATGCGCCGCGGCGCGGGCGGCAGCGTCGTGAACATCGTCACGATGGCCAGCCACGGCGGCGAGCCGGCGCTCACGGCGTACTCGGCCTCGAAGGGCGCGCTCGCGACGCTCACGCGCAACGCCGGCTACGCGCTGCAGCCAGACCGCATTCGGGTCAACGGGCTGAACATCGGCTGGACGGCCACCGAGGGCGAGCACGGCGTGCAGACGGGGACCGGCCAGGCCGAGGACTGGCTGGCCGAGGCCGACGCGAGCCGCCCGTTCGGCCGGCTCCTGCGCCCCGACGACATCGCCCCGATGGTCACCTACCTGCTGAGCGACGCGTCCGCGATGGTCACCGGCTCGGTCATCGACTTCGACCAGACCGTGCACGGGCCCTACGGCGCGCACGCCGCGGCCGTCGCCGCGGAGGCCGCGTGAGGATCTTCCTCACCGGCGCATCCGGGTTCGTCGGCTCTAACCTCGCGCGGCTCTTCGCAGGGCGCGGGGCGGAGGTCGTCGCGCCCGGCCATGCGGAGGTCGACCTCGTCGACGCCGGCTCAGTGCGGCGGGCCGTGGCCGCGGCGGCGCCCGACGCCACCGTGCACGCCGCGATCTGGAACGACCCGGCCGGGCTGCGCTCGGACCGCCGCCGGGCGTGGGACAGCTACGTCGGCGCGACGCGCCACGTCGTCGACGCGGCGAACGCGGCCGGCGCGCACGTCGTGCTCGTCTCAACCGACTGGGTCTTCGACGGAGACAGCCCACCCGCCCCGGCGACCGAGGACGAGCCGCCGGCGCCGGTGAACACGTATGGGTTCCTCAAGGCAGCGAGCGAGCTCGTCGTGACCGAGCGCGCGGAGCGCGGCACTGTCGCGCGCATCGCCGGCGTGCAGGGCGTGCACTGGGCAAAGCCGCACACGCCGCGCGCACAGGACGCGGGCTTCGGCTATCTGGCGGCGTCGATCGTCGACGCCCTGCGCGAGGCGCGGCCCTTCACCGTCTGGCGCGACGGGCGCATCAACACGGTCGCGACCCCGACGCTCGCCAGCGACGCCGCCGACCTGATCTGGCGGGCGCTCGAGCGGGGCGTCAAAGGGACCCTGCACTGCTGCGGCGGCGAGCACGCCGACCGCGAGGCGCTCGCCCTCGCCACTGTCGAGGTCTTCGAGCTCGACGGCGACCTGCTGCGCTTCGGGCCGCCGCCGGCCGAGGCGATCGGGTCCGAGCCGGTCCCGTACGACACGCGGCTCGACGCGACCGCGACGGCCGCTGCGCTCGGGGTCCGGCTGCCCGACCTGCGCACCCAGCTCGCGCGGCTCCGCCACCAGATCGACACCGGACGCATCGAGCGGGAGGACACCATCGCGGCATGAGCCTCGACGTCATCACGATGGGCCGGGTCGGCGTCGACCTGTATCCCGAGCAGATCGGCGTGCGTCTCGCCGACGTGCGGACGTTCGCGAAGTCGCTCGGCGGCACGGCGACGAACGTCGCGGTCGCCGCGGCGCGACTCGGCGCGAGCGCGGCCGTCATCACGAAGGTCGGCGACGACCCGTTCGGCCCGTACGTGCGCCAGGCGCTCGAGGGCTTCGGCGTGGATACGCGCTGGGTCTCGACGCATCCGACGCTGCGCACTCCGGTCGTGTTCTGCGAGATCTTCCCGCCCGACGACTTCCCGCTGCTCTTCTACCGCGAGCCCAAGGCGCCGGACATGGAGCTGAGCGCCGACGACCTCGACCTCGACGCGATCCGGGCGGCGCGGAACTTCTGGGTGACGGGGACGGGGCTCTCGGATGAGCCGAGCCGCTCGGCCACGCTCGCGGCGCTCGAGGCCCGCGCGCGATCCGGCATCACGGTCCTAGACCTCGACCACCGCCCGATGTTCTGGCCGTCGCGCGAGGCGGCGCGGCTGGCGATGCAGGAGGCGCTGCCGCATGTGACCGTGGCGGTCGGCAACCAGGACGAGTGCGAGACGGCGGTCGGCGTCCGTGAGCCGCACGCCGCGGCGGCCGCGCTGCGCGAGCGCGGCGTCGACCTCGCGATCGTCAAGCAGGGCCCGCGCGGCGTGCTCGCCGTGGACCGCGACGGGGCGGTCGAGGTGCCGCCCGTGCCGGTCGAGGTCGTCAACGGCCTCGGCGCAGGCGACGCGTTCGGCGGCGCGCTGTGCCACGGCCTGCTGCGCGGCTGGGACGCCGAGCGGACGATGCGCTTCTGCAACGCGGCCGGCGCGCTCGTCGCCTCGCGCCTGGCGTGCGCCGACGCGATGCCGACCGAGGACGAGGTCGACGCGCTGCTCGGGGAGGCCGTCGATGCCTGACCGCGCCGCACTCATGTCGGCCTCCCACGCCGCGCCCTGCATGCCGCCGCGATGCATCGACGACGACGTCGCCGGTGCGGTCGACGCCGCGGTCGGGCTGCTGCCGAGGGAGGTGTCCGCGTGAGCGGCGGCCATCTGCGCGCGCGGGAGACGGCGACCGGCGCCTACGCGCTCGAGCTCACCCCGGAGCGCGCGGGGTGGCGGTTCAGCGGCCTGCGGGTGCTCGAGCTCGCCCCCGGCGAGGCGCACGGGTTCGACACGCGCGAGGAAGAGCTCGTCGTGCTCGCGCTCTCCGGCGGGTGCGCGGTGACCGTCGACGGCGAGACCTTCCCGGTGGACGGCCGCGACGGCGTGTTCTCCGCCGTCACGGACTTCGTCTACGCCCCGCGCGACGCGCGCGTGGAGATCGCCTCCGAGGGCGGTGGGCGCTTCGCGCTCCCGAGCGCCCGCACGGCGAACCGCCGCGAGCCCGTCCACGTCGCCGCAGACGACGTCCAGGTCGAGCTGCGCGGCGCCGGTCGGGCCAGCCGCCAGATCAACAACTTCTGCGGCCCGGACGTCACGATCGCCGACCGGCTCATCGCGGTGGAGGTGCTCACCCCGGCCGGCAACTGGTCGTCGTACCCGCCGCACAAGCACGACGAGGACATCCCCGGCGTGGAGACCGCGCTCGAGGAGATCTACTACTTCGAGGTCGCGCGAAGCGCCGCCGGGACGCCCGGCCTCGGCTACCAGCGCGTGTACGGCTCCGGCCCCGGCCGCGAGATCGACGTCACCGCCGAAGTCCGCTCCGGCGACGTCATCGTGATGCCACACGGCTACCACGGCCCGTCGATGGCCGCGCCCGGCTACGACCTCTACTACCTGAACGTGATGGCCGGCCCGCAGCGGGCCTGGCGCTTCACCGACGACCCCGACCATGCCTGGATCCGCTCGACCTGGGCCGACCAGGAGCTCGACCCGCGCCTGCCGCTCACCACGGCCGCGAGGAGGACGACCCGATGAGACTGACCGTCGCCCAGGCGCTCGTGCGCTTCCTGGCCGCCCAGCACACCGAGCGCGACGGCGAGCAGCAGCGCCTGATCGCCGGCTGCTTCGGGATCTTCGGCCACGGCAACGTCGCCGGCGTCGGCCAGGCGCTGCTCGAGGCCGAGCTGCACGGCGAGCCGGATATGCCGTACTGGCTGGCGCGGAACGAGCAGGCCATGGTGCACGCCGCGGCGGCCTACGCGCGCATGCGCAACCGGCTTAGCACGCTCGCGTGCACGTCGTCGATCGGCCCGGGCGCGACGAACATGGTCACCGGCGCCGCGCTCGCGACGATCAACCGCCTGCCGGTCCTGCTGCTGCCCGGCGACATCTTTGCCACGCGCGTCGCGGACCCGGTGCTCCAGCAGCTCGAGGACCCGGGCGCGCCGGACGTGTCCGTCAACGACGCCTTCCGGCCGGTGTCGCGGTTCTTCGACCGCATCGACCGGCCGGAGCAGCTCCCGGCGAGCCTTCTGCTGGCGATGCGCGTGCTGACCGACCCGGTCGACACGGGCGCGGTCACGATCGCGCTGCCGCAGGACGTGCAGGCCGAGGCGTACGACTGGCCCGAGGAGCTCTTCGAGCGCCGCGTCTGGCGCGTGCGCCGCCCGCCGGCGGAGGCCGACGTCCTCGCCGAGGCCGCCGCCATGCTGCGCTCGGCGCGCCGGCCGCTCGTCGTCTCGGGCGGCGGCACGATCTACGCGGAGGCGACCGACGCGCTGCGCGAGCTGGCCGAGGCGACCGGCATTCCGGTGGCCGAGACGCAGGCCGGCAAGGGCTCGCTGCCGTACGACCACCCGAACGCGGTCGGGGCGATCGGCGCGACCGGGACGACGGCGGCGAACGCGCTCGCGCGCGAGGCCGACGTCGTGCTCGGCGTGGGCACCCGCTGGAGCGACTTCACGACCGCCTCGCGCTCCCTGTTCGCGCACCCTGACGTGCGCTTCGTCAACCTCAACGTCGCACCGGTGGACGCGCACAAGCAGTCCGCGATCGCGCTCGTCGGCGACGCCCGCGCCGGGCTCGAGGCGCTGCGGGGCGCGCTCGACGGGTGGGCCGCCGACCCCGAGCTCGGCGAGCGCGCCCGCGCGCTGGCGGCCGAGTGGGACGCGACGGTCGAGCGCGCGTACACGCTCCGTCACGGCCCGCTGCCCGCCCAGAGCGAGGTCATCGGCGCGGTCAACCGGGTGAGCGGCCCGCGCGACGTCGTTGTGTGCGCGGCGGGGTCGATGCCGGGCGACCTCCACAAGCTGTGGCGCACGCGCGACCCGAAGGGGTACCACGTCGAGTACGGCTACTCGTGCATGGGCTACGAGATCGCCGGCGGGCTGGGCGCGAAGATGGCCGACCCGCACCGCGAGGTGTTCGTCATGGTAGGCGACGGCTCGTACCTGATGATGGCCTCAGAGATCGTCACCGCAGTGCAGGAGGGCGTGAAGCTCACGATCGTCGTCGTCCAGAACCACGGCTTCGCCTCGATCGGCGCGCTGTCGGAGTCCGTCGGCTCGCAGCGCTTCGGCACCCGCTACCGCTACCGCGACCCGGCCACGGGCGCGCTCGACGGCGACGTGCTGCCGGTCGATCTCGCGGCGAACGCGGCCAGCCTCGGCGCCGAGGTGCGCAGCGCGACGACGATCGACGAGCTCGAGGAGGCGCTCCGCGCGGCGCGCGACGCCGAGCGCACGACCGTCGTGCACGTCGAGACCGACCCGCTCGTGCCCGCGCCGAGCTCCGAGGCGTGGTGGGATGTCCCGGTGGCGGAGGTCGCGAGCGTCGAGACGACCCGCGCGGCGCGCGCGGCCTACGCGGAGCACAAGCGCGCCCAGCGCATCCACCTGAGCACCCGAGAGGAAGTGAAGACCCAGTGAGCACGACCGTCACGCCGGAGACCCGGCTCCTCGACAACTACATCGGCGGCCAGTGGACCGCCGCCACGGCGGCGAGCGACGAGCTCGACGTCACGAACCCGTCGACCGGCGAGGCGCTCGCGCGGGTCCCGCTCTCCGGGTCGGCCGACCTCGACGCGGCCGTCCGCGCCGCGCGGGCGGCGCTGCCGGAGTGGCGCGCGGTGTCGGTCATCGAGCGCGCGCGGCGGCTGTTCGCCCTGCGCGAGCGGCTCGACGCGCGGCGCGAGGAGCTGGCCCGCTCGGTCACCACCGAGATGGGCAAGACGCTGGTCGACGCGCGCGCCGAGGTGGCGCGCATGATCGAGATGGTCGAGTGTGCGTGCGCGATCCCGACCACGATGCAGGGGCGGATCGTCGAGGACGTCGCCACGAACGTCGACTGCGAGACCGTGCGCCAGCCGGTCGGCGTGTGCGCCGCGATCGTCCCGTTCAACTTCCCGGCGATGGTGCCGTTCT
>Ga0126313_10002627_pt1 | contig 10137 bp, 10 predicted proteins | sample Plot105A_FD_89954 | JGI IMG/M metagenome (GOLD analysis project Ga0126313, IMG submission 89954) | Serpentine soil microbial communities from UC McLaughlin Reserve, CA, USA - Plot105A | ecosystem: Environmental > Terrestrial > Soil > Grasslands | place: USA: UC McLaughlin Reserve, Lake County... | reverse complement strand
GTGGTAGCCGACGGCGTCGACGAGGAATTCGGCCCGCACGAGCTTCACCAGCTGCCCGAGGTTGATCTCCGGGACCAGGATCTTCGGGTAACGGCGCAGGACGTCGCCGGTGTTGCGCGGGAACGGATTCAGGTGCATGAGATGCGCCTGCGCCACCTTCTTGCCGTCTCGGCGGAGCCGGCGAACGGCGGCGGTGATCGGCCCGTAGGTGCCGCCCCACCCGAGGACGAGCAGGTCGGCGCCGTCGGGGTCGTCGACCTCGAGCTCCGGGATGTCGGCCGCGATCCCGGCCACCTTCCGGGCGCGCATCCGGACCATCAGATCGTGGTTGTCGGGGTCGTAGGAGACGTTTCCGGTCGAGTCCGCCTTCTCGAGGCCGCCGATCCGATGCTCGAGGCCCGGCGTCCCCGGGATCGCCCACGGACGGGCGAGCGTGTCCGGATCGCGCTTGTACGGCAGGAAGTCGCCCTCGTGCTGCTCGGGCTGGGCGAACTCGACAGAGATGTCGGCGAGCTCGGAGACCTCGGGGAGCAGCCACGGCTCCGACCCGTTTGCGAGGTAGGCGTCGGACAGCAGATAGACAGGCGTGCGGTACTTGAGCGCGATCCGCGCGGCCTCGATCGCCGCGTCGAAGCAGCCGCCCGGCGTGGGCGCCGCGACGACCGGCACCGGAGACTCGGAGTTGCGCCCGAAAAGGACCATGAGCAGGTCGGCCTGTTCCGGCTTGGTCGGCATGCCCGTCGAGGGGCCGGCGCGCTGGATGTCGAGGATCAGCAGCGGGAGCTCGAGCATGATCGCGAGGCCCACCGTCTCGGCCTTGAGCACTACGCCCGGGCCGCTCGAGGTTGAGATGCCGAGCGCGCCGCCGAAGGACGCACCGAGCGCCGCTCCGACGGCCGAGATCTCGTCCTCGGCCTGGAACGTGCGGACGCCGAAGTGCTTGTAGCGCGCGAGCTCCTCGAGGATCCCGGACGCGGGCGTGATCGGATATGCGCCGAGGAAGAGCGGCAGGTTCGACTGAACGCCGGCGGCGACGAGGCCAAGCGAGAGGGCCTGGTTGCCGGTGATGTTGCGGTACGTCCCGGGCGGGAGCTGCGCCGGGCCGACCTCGTACGTCACGGCGAAGTCCTCGCTCGTCTCGCCGTACGCCCAGCCGGCCTTGAACGCCTTGACGTTCGCCTCGGCAATCGCGGGCGCGTTCGCGAACTTCCGCTCGAGGAAGCCGATCGTGCCCTCCGTCGGGCGGTGGTAGAGCCACGACATGAGGCCCAGCGCGAACATGTTCTTCGAGCGTTCGGCCTCGCGCTTGGTGACGTCGATCTCCTTGAGCGCCTCCAGCGTGAGATTCGTCAGCGGCACGTCGTGGACGTGAAACTCCGCCAGCGTGCCGTCCTCGAGCGGGTTCGACGTGTAGCCGGCCTTCTCGAGGTTCCGCTCGGTGAACGCGTCGCGGTTGACGATCAGCGTCCCGCCTTTCGGCAGGTCGCGCAGGTTGGTGCGGAGCGCGGCCGGGTTCATCGCGACGAGCACGTTCGGCGCGTCGCCCGGCGTGAGGATGTCGTGGTCGCTGAAGTGGATCTGGAAGCCCGAGACGCCCGGCAGGGAGCCCGCGGGCGCGCGGATCTCGGCCGGGAAGTCGGGAAGCGTCGAGAGGTCGTTGCCGAGCACGGCCGTCTCGCTCGTGAAGCGGGATCCGGTCAGCTGCATGCCGTCGCCGGAGTCACCCGCGAACCGGATGATCACGCGATCGACTTGCTCGATGGGCTTCGCCATCGAGGTGAGGCTAGCACCGCCCGCCGCGGTGATCAGAACGAAGACGAGCGCGTGCTCGCATCGCCACTCTTGTCGCAGTGTCGGCACCCACGCGTGCGTTTGCGGCGCCTAGCCTGACGGCTGGCGGGCGGGGCTTGGGGCACCCGGTGGACGCACGAATACTTAGACCCGCTGGAGGTGGTTCTCGTTGAAGGCGTCCGGGTAGCGGAGGCCGTAGCCGAGGGCCCGGTCGACGCCGATGTGGGCCAGCCAGATCAGGCCGAGCTCGACGCCGGTCGTCCACTCGCCGATCAGCGCCGCGCTCGCGAGGAGGATCGGGCCGACGTACGTGTGCGCCGCGTCGTACGTGATCGCGCCGACCCGCCGCCTGCCGGCCAGGCCGAGGAACGAGAGATCGGGGGCGAGGAAGAGCACGACCAGCAGCAGGATCGAGTAGTCCTCTCGGACGTACAGCGCCAGCGCGGCCGCGAACAGGACGAGGCCCTCGGCGCGAAGCAGGATCGCGGGCAGACGTCGGAGCACGCGGGCGACTTCGCGCCCCCGCCGACGCCTCCTCCCCGGCGGCTATTCCGGGCTGACCCGCACGACCGTGATGCCCCACGCCGCGCCTGACGCGAACAGCGCGTCGGGGTCCACCTCGTCCGCCCAGCCGAGGAAGTGCCGGTCAGGCTCATCGTCCGTCGAGCCGAAGACCCCGGCCCGGTATTGCTTCCGCGCGGCGCCGTCGACCCCGAGCTCCAGCGCGTCCATCCTCGCCTGCGCCTCGTCGGCCGCCGGCCCCTCGGCGTACCCCTTGCCCACTACCCGGCCTCGGCCAGAAGGGCTTGCAGGTCGAGCGGCCGGGTGAACATCGTGAGCTCGCCGTCGGCGCTCCTGGGCCATTCCTCGCGCGGGCGATCGTGGTACAGCTCGATGCCGTTGTCGTCCGGGTCGCGCAGGTAGATCGCCTCGCTGACGCCGTGATCTGATGCACCCGAGAGCGGCACGCCGGCCTCGACCACCCGCTTCAGGGCTGTCGCGAGCGCCTGCCGGTTCGGGTATCGGATCGCGACGTGGTAGAGCCCCGTCGTCCCCTGCGGCGGCGGCGAGCCGCCCTTCGATTCCCAGGTGTTCAGCCCGATGTGGTGGTGGTAGCCGCCCGCCGAGACGAACGCGGCCTGGTCACCCATCCGCGCGAACTCCTCGAAGCCGAGCACGTCGCGGTAGAAGCCGAGCGCGCGGTCGATGTCCGAGACCTTCAAGTGGACGTGCCCGATGTCGACGCGCGGGTCGATCGGCTCGCTCATGCCGCGAAGCCTAGTCGGGCGGGGGCGGCGGCTTCGGAACCTCCTCCGAGAGCTCCTCGGCGCGCTCCAGGGTCTCGTCTGCCTCGACCTCGGCGTCGCGGAGCCGCTGCTTCGCACGGGCTTCCTCGAGCTCCGCCTCGCTGGGCTCGTGCTCGCTCACTCGATCGGCGGTTCGGGGTCCGGAAGCGGCGGAGCGGGCTCGGGCGGCGGCTGCGGCTCGGGATCGGGCGGCTCGGGGGGCGGCCTCGGCGGCTGTGGGTCGATCACCGTCACGTGGACCCAGTTCCCGCGACGGAGGAGCCGAAACAGCAGCCGCGCCTCACCGTATGCTCGAACCCGTGCCGGTCGAAGCCGACATCATCCCCCGCGGCCCCTTCTCGCTCCGGCTCTCCGCCCGCGGAAGCGTGGTCGGTCGGAGCTACCGCGACGGCGTCTTCGCCGTGCTCATGGACGTGGACGGGCGCAGCGAGCGCGGGATCGCAGCGCAGCGACGGGACGGCTCCTTGCGCCTGCGCGCGGAGACCGAGGACGGCCTCGAGCGGCTGCGGTTCGTCCTGGCCCTCGACGACGACCACGCGGAGTTTCTCCGGCGCTTCCACGACGACGAGCTGATCGGCCCGGCGACGAGGCACCTGCGCGGCCTGCGGCCGCTCCGCACGGCGACCGTCGCGCACGCACTGCTGCGCGCGGTGGCCGCGCAGTTGATCACGATGCAGGAGGCGCGCGACATCGAGCGCCGCGTCGCGCGGGTCGTGGGCGTGCCGCCGACGCGCGAGGGGCTGGGCCGCCTCGCGCCCGCGGAGCTCCAGCGACTGGGCCTCTCCGCGCGAAAGGCCGCTTCGCTCGTCCGCATCTGCCGTTCGCTCGACCTCGAGCGGCTGCGCGGCCTCGACGGAGACGCGGTCGCAGCACGGCTCGTGCGGGAGCGCGGAATCGGGCTCTACTCGATCGGCGTGGTCTTCATCGAAGGGCTCGGTCGCTACGACCGCGGCATCAACCGCGACCTGGGCCTCGTCAAGCTCATGTCGCTGATCGAGGGCCGCTGGGTCGAGGCCGACGAGACTGACGCCCTCCTCGCGCGGTACGACGAGTGGCAGGGGCTTGCGAGCGTCTACCTGCTGGCCGGCTGGAGCCGCGGCCTGATTCCCCTCAAGGTGACGCCGGCCGAGATGCGCCTCAACCGCATCCGCACCCGCTACGCGGCCTGATCGGTGCGAATCCTTTGCTCGACCGGCGCGGTAACGCGCCATCCGAACCGGGCCGACCACCGCCTGATCGCAGACGTTCGTGACCTGCCGTGCGCCGGCTTCGAGCTGTCGATCTATTCCGGCTGGGTCGAGGAGGTGGACGCCGTCGCGGAACGCATCGCCGCGCTGGCTCTACCGGTTGAGACCGCACACGCCGAGAAGGCCGTCGGCGCACGGCTGAGCGAGGGCGACCCGCAGGCCGTCGAACGGCTGGAGCGCAGCGCACGGCTGGCCGCCCGCGTGGGAGCGCGCCTGCTCGTCCTGCACCTCTGGGAGCTGCCGCTCGGCGACCGCCAGCTCGAGCGCAATCTCGACCTCCTGCCCGCGTGTGCGGACGTAGTCGAGCGGGCCGGCCTCACCCTCGGCATCGAGACGATCCCGTGCACCGTCGGGTCGCCGCTCGCGAACGTCGCGCGCGCGGTCGAGCGCGAGCCTCGGTGCGTCGCCGTCCTCGACACCGAGTTTCTGGCGATGCACGACGAGCTCGGCGCCGCTCCGGACGCGGGACTTCCTGTCGGCCACATACACGTCAAGGACTTCGCCGGCGAGATTCGCCACGGCGACCCGCGAACGCGCTACCTGCTTCCCGGAGAGGGCGCGCTCGACCTCGACGGGTTCCTCGACCGCCTGGGCGCGGACGGGTACGACGGCACCATCACGCTCGAGCCCTCCGCCGTCGACCCGGACGGCGGACTCGACCGCACCCGGTTGGCGGCGATTGCGACCGCGCTGCGCGCCCTAGACTCACGCCATGGCTCCTGACCCACGCCGGATCGCGATCCTCGGCTGCGGCAAGATCGGTGAGGCGCTGCTTGCCGGCCTCCTGACCACGGGCTGGCGCAACGCGGACGAGATCGTCGTGACGGGGCGCCGCGACGAGCGGCTGCAGGAGCTCAAGGAGCGGCACGGTGTCACGGCGACCCGCTCGAACGCCGAGGCCGTCAGCGGCGCAGGCGTGGTCGTGATCGCGGTCAAGCCGCAGGACTTCGACGTGCTCCTCGGCGAGATCGGCGGGCTGCTCTCCCCGGACCAGGTCGTGCTTTCGATCGCGGCAGCGGTGCCGACGGCCGCGATCGAGCGGCGGCTGGCGGAGCCCGTTCCGGTGCTACGGGCGATGCCGAACACGCCCGCGACCGTCCACGAGGGCGTCGCCGGCCTCTGCGCCGGCGCGCACGCCGGCGAGGCGCACCTCGCGGCGGGCCAGGATGTACTCGAGCACGTCGGCCGCGTCGTCCGCGTCGCCGAGATCTACATGGACGCCGTTACGGCAGTCTCGGGCTCGGGGCCGGCGTACTTCGCGCTCCTCGCGGAGGCGATGATCGAGGCGGGCATCCTGCTCGGCCTCTCGCGCGAGATCTCCACCGACCTCGTCGTGCAGACGATGCTCGGCACGGCGAAGCTGCTGCGGGACGAGCACATGCACCCGGTCGAGCTGCGCGAGATGGTCACCTCGCCGGGCGGCACGACCATCCGTGCGATCCACGAGCTCGAGCAGGCCGGCGTGCGAGCCGCGTTCCTCAACGCGATTCAGGCCGCGATGGTTCGCTCGCGCGAGCTCGCGGCCGGCGAGCCGTGAGCGAGCCCGAGCTTCGGGTACTCGCCACTCCGGACGAGGCGTCCCAACACGCAGCTGGAGAGCTTGCCGAGGCAGCGCGCGCGGGGCTGCACATCGCGCTCTCCGGCGGCTCGGTGGCGGAGGCCTTCCGCCGCGCGGCCGAGGCCGAGCCCGACTGGACCCGCGCCGAGGTCTGGTGGGGCGACGAACGCTGCGTCCCACCCGACGACGAGCGTTCGAACTACCGCCTGGCGCGCGAGAACCTGCTCGACCGCGTGGCGCAGCCTCCGCGTGCAGTCCACCGGATCCAGGGCGAGCTGGAGCCGCCCCGAGCGGCGGACCTCTACGACGCGGAGATCGACGGCGTCCGCCTCGGCTTCGCCTTCCAGGGCGTTGGCCCGGACGGACACACCGCCTCGCTCTTCCCTGGCGATCCCGCACTGGACGAGGTCGACCGCCGGGCCGTCGCCGTTCACCGCGACGACGTCGACCGCGTGACGCTTACCCTTCCGGTGCTGTGTGCGGCCGAAACCGTGTTGTTCCTCGCCTTCGGGGAGGCGAAGGCCGAGGCGATTCGGCGCGCATTCGCCGAGAAGCCGAGTCGCGAAACCCCGGCCAGCCTGGTCAGATCGACGGCAGGACGAACGCTCGTTCTGCTCGATCGCGCCGCGGCCGCGCGGCTGCCTTCATAGACAACGGTCCCACGAACGGTTTATAACAGCGAGAGATGGACGCGCCCACGCCCGCGCCCGAGCCACTGGAAGTCCTGACCATCGATCGCCCTGAGCAGATCAAGGCTCTCGGGCACCCCCTGCGCCTGCGCGTGCTCGAGCTGCTCGGCGAGACCGGCGAGGAGCTCTCGAATCGCGAGCTGGCGAGCCGGCTCGAGGTCGACCCCGGCCACCTCCATTTCCACGTCAGGATGCTCGTCCGTGCGGGCCTCATCCGCCCCGTCCAGGGCGCCGGCCGTGCACGCGAGAAGCCCTATCGCGCGATCGCGAAGGCGATCCGGGTCGCGCCCGAGCTGCTCGGCACGGGTTCGACGGACATCCACGCCGCGATGCTCGAGGAGGTCCAGCGCGGCTGGGAGAAGTACGGGCCCGAGGGTCGGTTCCGCAGCGCGCAGCTCACCGCGCGGCTGAAGCCCGAGCACGTTCGCGAGCTCTGGCAAGCGTTCGTCGAAAAGGCCGAGGACCTCGAAGACCCGGACGTGGACCCCGTCCTGGTCACGCTGGTCTCACACCCCTACACCGCGGGGGAGTAAACCGCGGGGGAAACCATGTTTTCCCTACGGACCCCTTCTTCCATTGTTCTTCTGAACGTCAGCCGGGCCTGGCAGCCAGGCCCTCTCAGAGGCTTGCGTCGCAGGTCACGGCGGCAGCAACGGAGAACTGAGGTCGGCCTCTAAGCCGCGCGGCTCTGCAAGCGCCTGCAGGACGAGCACCGTGTCTGCGACCGGCACGCCCTCGAGATGCTCGTCTCTCGTCTCGAACGACTCCAGCACGCTTTCGACGGCGAGGATGTAGCCGGGCCGATCTTCCGCAGCGAGCGTAGAGAGTGCATCCGCGACGTCGCGCGGAAAGTCGTCGCGCTCGCGCAGCGACGATGCCAACGGCCTGGCCTGCTCGTCCTCTCCCAGCACGAGGTGTGCGAGCACCGCTGCGTAGCGGCCGATCGCGGAGTCGGAGTCGCCCGCGCCCGCATCGAGCGCCCAGCGGGCCGCGTCCTCGGCGCGGGCGTGATCTTCCGCCAGCAGGCGTGCCTTGATCGCGCCGATCGGTCGGCCCCAGCTTTCCGGCGGAGCGTCGGCGAAGCTCTCGCGCCACCGATCGGCGGCATGTGCGAACCACCTGGCCGCCTCGTCGGAGCGGCGCTGCATCAGCAGCGCGAGGCCGGCCCCGTACGCGGCGTTGCCCATGCGCGTGAGCTGCCGCTGCCGCGGGTCGGCCTCGGCGGGCAGGCGCGCCTCGCCGTCGTGGTAACGGCCGACCTCCCGCTCGACGAGCTCGCCCCAGTCGACGGCCACGCGAGCAGTATGTCTCCCGCCGTTGACCGATCAGTCAATCAGTCGGGCTAAGATCGGCCGCCATGGCTCGGGAGCTGCGTGAGGTCGTCTTCGTCGACGGCGTGCGGACGGCGTTCGGACGTGCCGGCCCCAAGGGCGTCTTCTGGAGGACGCGCGCCGACGACATCGGCGCGAAGGTCGTGCGCGAGCTGCTGCGCCGGAACCCGTCCCTGCCGCCCGAGCGCGTCGACGACGTGATCTACGCGGCGACCGCGCAGGTCGGCGACCAGGGGCTGACGCTCGGGCGGGACGTCGCGCTGCTCGCGGGCCTGCCGCAGTCGGTGCCCGGTTACGCGGTCGACCGGATGTGCGCCGGCGCGCTCACCGCCGTGACGGCCGGCGCCGGGCAGATCGCGTACGGCGCCTCGGACGTCGTCGTCGCCGGCGGTGTCGAGCACATGGGCCACCACCCGATGGCCGAGGAGGTCGACTTCAACCCGCGCTTCCTGACCGAACGGCTCGTGGACGGCTCCGCGGTGACGATGGGCTCGACCGCAGAGAACTTGCACGACCGCTTCCCGGGGCTGACGAAGGAGGACGCGGACACGTTCGCGGTCCGCTCGCAGCAGCGTGCGACCGCAGCCTGGCAAGACGGCGTGATGCGCCACACCGTGGTGCCGATGAGCGTCTTCACCGACAGCGGCTGGGCCGTCGCGGATCGCGACGAGTTCCTCCGCCCGGACACGTCGATGCAGGGCCTGGCCGACCTGCCGACGCCGTTCCGGCCGGGCGGACGGGTGACGGCTGGGAACTCCGCCGGGCTGACCGACGGCGCGACGGCCGCGCTCCTCGCGTCGGAAGAGGTAGCCGACGAGCTCGGGCTCGAGGCGCGCATGCGCCTCGTCGGGTTCGCGTTCGCCGGCGTCGAGCCGGAGCTGATGGGGATCGGGCCCATCCCCGCGACCAAGCGCGTGCTCGAGCAGGCCGGGATCACGATCGACGACGTGGGTCTCTTCGAGCTCAACGAGCCGTTCGCCGTGCAGGTATTGACGTGGTGCGACGGCATGGGCGTCGACCCCGACGACGAGCGCCTCAATCCGTACGGCGGCGCGATCGCGTGCGGCCACCCGCTCGCGGCGACGGGCGTGCGACTGATCGCGCAGCTGGCGTACGGGATGCGCGAACGACCCGACGTGCGGTACGGCCTCACCGCGCTCTGCATCGGGATGGGTATGGGCGCGGCGGTTCTCTGGGAACGTGCCTGACACCCAGTTCCACCTGAGGCGGGTCGAGACCGAGGCGGGCCCGCTCGCCCTGGTCACGATCGACAACGGCGCCGACCACACGAAACCGACCGTCTTCGGCCGGTCGGCGTTCGAGTCCGCCCAGCGCCTGCTGGCCGAGCTCGAGAACGGCGACTGGGTCGCGATGGTGCTGACCGGCAAGCCGTTCGTCTTCGCGGTGGGGGCCGACATGACCGAGTTCCCGAAGATCAGCTCGCGCCAGGAGGCGATCGAGGGCAGCCGCGCCGGGCACGACGCGTTCGGGCGGATCGCCGCGCTGCCGTATCCCACCGTGGCCGCGATCAACGGCGCCTGCCTTGGCGGCGGCCTCGAGATCGCGCTCCATTGCGACGCGCGCACGATCGCGGGCTCCGTCCGTCACTTCGGCGTGCCCGAGGTCTTCCTCGGGATCTTTCCCGCTTGGGGCGGGACGCAGCTGATCCCGCGCCTCGTCGATCCGAAGACGGCGGTCAAGGTCGTCGTCCAGAACCCGATGCGGCAGAACAAGCTGCTGAAGGCCGGAGAGGCGGTCGAGGCGGGTCTGGCGGACAGGCTGCTCGCGCCCGTCGAGTTCCTCGACGAGTCGATCGCCTTCGCGCTGGAGCTGGTCGAGAGCCCCCTCGAGCGGACTCCTCCCGACACCGCGGATTTCGCCGACGTGATCCGGCGCGCGCGCAACCAGCTCGACGACGCCGTCCACGGGGCAGCGCCCGCCCCCTACCGCGCCATCGACCTGATCGAGGGCTCGCAGACGTGGAGCATCGAGGAGGGCTACCGCGCCGAGGAGGAGGCGATCGCGGACCTGATGCTCTCGCCGCAGGCGAGGGCGTCGCTGTACGCGTTCGACCTCGTCGAGCGGCGCGCGAAGCAGGACACGGGCCGGCCGGACGCCGAAGGCCGCAAGGTGAAGAAGGTCGGCATCGTCGGCGCGGGGCTGATGGCGACCCAGCTTGCCGCGCTCTTCCTCCAACGGCTCGAGGTGCCGGTC
>Ga0126313_10002626_pt1 | contig 10138 bp, 8 predicted proteins | sample Plot105A_FD_89954 | JGI IMG/M metagenome (GOLD analysis project Ga0126313, IMG submission 89954) | Serpentine soil microbial communities from UC McLaughlin Reserve, CA, USA - Plot105A | ecosystem: Environmental > Terrestrial > Soil > Grasslands | place: USA: UC McLaughlin Reserve, Lake County... | reverse complement strand
GTACGAGTTCAAGTTGACGAGCGAAGGGCTGGCGTTCCGGCGAGTGAGCCGCGCGGCGTCATATGTTGGGGACCGTGGCGGTCCGATGGGCGGACCTAAAGACCAAGAGGTTTTCGAAGCGATTCTCAAAAAGGTCGACTAGCGATTCAACGGGCTACGCTCGTTTCCGAAGATTGTCCATAGAATACTAGCGAAAATATTTTTTTGAGGGTATCGTTCGCTCATATATTGAATATCAACCGTCCTCTAACTCGCGCACTATAGAGAGTCCCTGCGACAATCCGGCGGGGTCGCGCGATCAGCTCACCGGAACGAGTCGCGACCCGCTTCCTCCTGTGCTGCTCGGCGAGGTTCGGGCGCTCGGCTTCCCGCTGTTCCTGTCGTGCCCGCTGTGCAATCACAGCGGCGAGGTCGCGATCGACGCGTTCGACGGGACTCCGGACGGCCGGAGCCGCTGCCGGAAGCGTCGCGCATGGGCTTCCGGTCTCGGCTCGTCCTGGAAAAGCTGGCGTTCGAGCTGAGAGAACGGAGCCTATGTTCCCGAACCTGGCCCCGGCGCTTCTCGGATAGACGATCCAATGGACGTTTCGCCTTTCGATCATCAGAAGCTCGGAGGCGAAGAGCTGTCATCGGCGGTTGAACGCCGCGCCGCGCGGGAAAGCTTTCCACCGCCGGGATCTTGTTCAAAACAGGAACATGTCCGCGGTCAACTCGGCCGCCGTCACGTTCGCCACGAACACGCTCTGATACGGAGTGATGGTCACGAGCGCGCCGCGGAGATCATCCGTGATGGATAGATGCGCATAGGTTAGGCCGTTACCCTGGAGGTCGATGAGATCATGATCGAGCCCCGCGGTGGCAAAGTCGGCGATAAAATCCCTCGACCCGTCGGACGGGTTGAAGTAGAAATGGTCTTGGCCTCCGCCTCCATATAAGACATCATTGCCAGCGCCGCCGGACAGAAAATCCCGACCCTCGCCTCCGTACAGAATGTCATATCCACCCCTACCCAAGAGGACATCGTCGTCACCGTTACCAATCAACTTGTTGCCCTGAAAGTCCCCCTCGAGAAAGTCCTTGAAGGCCGAACCGACGAGTCCCTCGACGCCGGTATAAGTATCCCCCGCAGCCTCGCCCGTATTCATTGATGGCATAGAAAGACTCGCCACCACGCCCGAACTCGCCTGGTCGTACTGGGCCCAATCGAAGCCGCTGCCGCCATCAAGCACATCGGCGCCTTCGCCACCCCAGAGCCAGTCGTCTTCTGTACCGCCGAACAGTTTGTCGTTGCCGGCACCACCGAACAGTTTGTCTGACCCGCCAAATCCGAAGAGCTCATCCGTTGATCTTCTCGGCTACGTCAGCGTTCTCATCCATTGGATTATCTCCGGCTTGAGCGTCTCAACATTACGAATTCGAAGGTGTAGGCGTCCTCCGACAGGAAGGACAACATGGACTCCAGTTGCTCGAGGACCTTCCTTGAGCGCCAAAAATCAAGGTCAGCGACCGGGATCTTGAACCGGAAGTTCCGCCGCCAAGTGGCGCCAAGGCGCAGCGTCTCCGGTCGATCCCGCGCGACGAACTGATCGGCGCAGAAGACATAACAAGCGACCCGCAGAAGGTCCTCGAGCCGGTCTGGAACAGGCTCCTGCATCGCGTGCGCGAGGTGCTCAAGGCGGAGATTCACCTTCGAGGGGCTGCCCGGAGGCGCGTCGATGTCCAACTCGAGCACCCGCTCGCCACCTACGGGATCGCCGCGGGCGCCGCCGCACAGGACGAGCACGTCAGGGTTCGGCATCGCGCCTCCTGACGAGCTCTCGACGGATCTTCTCGAATGCGTAGTGGACGAACCCCCCCGCGTTCTCGGGGTCGATTCCGCCTTCGTATGTGTGCTTGGAAAACCAATCCGCTGAGAACTGGCGGACGATGAGGGCAGTCTGCCTGCAATGCGACTCAAGCGCCTGGTCGAACTGGTGGTGATCTGCGAGCGTCGGGAAGCGGGATCTCATGCCGATATGGTTCGGCAATTCGCGGCTGAGGTAATAATCGAGATAGCGCCTGGTCAGCCTTGCGAAGAAGTCGCGCGCGAGCACTGAAAATATCGCTGGCGTAGCCAGCTTGCGAAGGGCGGCGTGGGTGTCTCCGGCGACGTGTGTCGGGCCGAAGAGCCCGGGCATCTCCTGTCCGGCGACCGAGCTCAAGCTCTCGACCGCAGCAAGGGTCGCGAGCTCCCCAAGATCGGTCCGCCCCTTCGTCGATTGCACTCGCCGATCGACGGCCTCGATCACCCCGCCGCAGATCTCCGGCAGGGTTGGGGCAGCGCCGGCATAGACCCCAAGTCGTCTGAGCTCCCCGGGGAAGTCGTCGCTCTTGGCTGCAGTCGGAACTTGAGTGAGCAGCCAGAACGCATGGCGCACCGCCGGGTCGTGAGCGGCGGCGCCAAGAGCCCCTTCCATGGCAGCCGAGGCCGCTGCCGCGACCTCCTCCGCCCCGGCGCCGAACGTGATCAGCAGGACAACCTCACGCCACTTACGCGTGATCGGGGGAGGTGCGATTTGCGAGTGGCCCATGGGCCGTGCCGGCAATTGAGGTGGCGCTGAAATGACTCGGTCGTACTTTCGTATTCTACGCCGATCACCACTCCCGGGTTCCGAGCCGTCCATTGAATTTCGCAAATCAGCCCGCGATCACTCCACGGATCCGCGACCAATGCCGGGCCAGTCGCGTGCGCCTTACGCAGCGGCGCGCACCCTCAACTTGATGCGCGCGCGGTCGCGCTGAGCACCTGTTTCGACTGTTCTTCTCGCCTGAGCGACATCAGTGTCGCGCGCATGCTCGCTGGTCCAAACCCGCTCCACCCCGACCGTATGACCGCGGCCGAGCGACTCGACGAGGTGGCAGCAATTCTGGCGGCCGGGCTGGTTCGGCTTCTGGTGCCGAAGTCCAGTGAATTATCTGCGGACCCGGGAGAGAGTTCGCTTCACTTTTCGCCCGACCAGAGCGGTCATGCTCTCCGCAAATCGCGAAGGAGAGCGCGTTGACCGACACCGTCCTGGCCCGGGTCGCGGCCCTGAAAACGACGCCAACCCTCGCGCTGAAGGAGCAGTGGCGCGAGCTCTTCGGAAAGGAGCCGCCGCCCTACAACAGGCGCTTCCTCGAAAGTCGGCTCGCCTACCGTATCCAGGAACTGACCTACGGAGGGCTGAAGAAGGAGACGATTGAGCGGCTTCAGGCTCTCGGCGAGCAGCTCGACGGCGGCAACATCGTCGTTCGCCGGACCAGGGTCGACAACCGCCCGATCGCCGGGACGCGGCTGATCCGCGAGTGGCAGGGCGTCGAGCACTGCGTCACAGTGCTCCTCGACGGCTAGGAATACGGCGGCAGGCCCTACAAGAGCCTGTCTGCGGTCGCCCGCTGCATCGCCGGGACGAGGTGGAACGGCTGGGTGTTCTTCGGCCTGAAGAACTGGCGGGGGCGCTCGTGAAGCCCGCCGTCGCGAAGCATCCGATCGTCAGGAAGACTCGATGCGCGGTCTACACCCGGAAGTCCAGCGAGGAAGGGCTCGAGCAGGAGTTCAACTCGCTCGATGCCCAGCGCGACGCCTGTGAGGCTTATATCGCTAGCCAGCGGGCAGAGCGCTGGGTGCTCGTGCAGGACCGCTACGATGACGGTGGCGTCTCGGGCGCCACGCTGGAGCGGCCGGCGCTGAAGCGGCTCCTTGGCGACATTGAGCGGGGACTCGTCGACGTGGTGGTCGTCTACAAGATCGACCGCCTGTCCCGCTCGCTCATGGACTTCGCCAAGCTGGTCGACGTGTTCGACGCGAACGAGGTCACGTTCGTGTCGGTGACGCAGTCGTTCAACACGACCACCTCAATGGGACGGCTGACGCTCAACATCCTCCTGTCCTTCGCGCAGTTCGAGCGCGAGGTGATCGGGGAGCGCATTCGCGACAAGCTCGCGGCCTCGCGTGCCCGCGGCATGTGGATGGGCGGCTGGGCGCCGCTCGGCTACGACATCTGCGCCCGCAAGCTCGTCGTGAACGAGACCGAGGCGGCTCTGGTCCGGCGCATCTTCAAGCGATTCGTTCGGCTCGGGTCGGCGACGAAGCTGGTCGTCGAGCTGAACCGGGATGGCGTCCGGCATAAGCGCGGCAAGCCGATCGACAAGGGGTTCCTCTACAAGCTCCTCAACAAACGGCTCTACATTGGTGAGGCGGTGCACAAGGGCCGGAGCCATCCCGGCGAGCACGACGCCATCGTCGGGCAGGACCTCTGGGACAAGGTCCACGCCATCCTCGGCGAGAGTCCCCGGAAGCGCGCCTCCCAGACGCGGGCACAAACGCCGGCCCTGCTCAGGGGCGTGATCTTCGGCCCGACCGGACACGCCATGGTGATGACGCACACGCGCCGGCGCGGGCGGCTGTATCGGTACTACGTGTCGATGGCCATTCTGAAGCAGGGGCGGGACGCATGTCCGGTAGGACGGATCCCGGCCGGCGAGATCGAGGCAGCAATGATCGGGCAAATCCGGCACCTCCTCACCACACCCGAAATTATCGTGCGCACCTGGAGGGCTTCGCGGGAGCATGACCCCAGTGTCACGGAGGGCGAGGTTCGGCACGCTTTGACCAGCCTCGACCCGCTCTGGGACGAGCTCTTTCCCGCCGAGCAGGCGCGCATCGTCCAGCTGCTGGTCGAGCGTGTTAGCGTCGCGGAGAACGGCATCAACATCGCCCTGCGCCCGGACGGGCTCAGTAGCCTGTTGCAGGACCTCAGGGCTGCCGAGCCCGCCCAGAGGCGGGCGGCATGAGGATCTACCGAAAGCTCGCACCGGACGGAGCCGGCACCACGGTGCATGTGCGCCTCACGTTCCGCCGCCGCGGCGGGCGCAAACGGATAGTCATGCCCGATGGCGCACCGGCGTGGGCTCCGCGTCCAGCCCACGTCGACGGCACGCTCCTCAAGGCCGTCGCCCGGGCACACCGATGGAGAGCGATGCTGGAAGGCGGTGAGGTCGGTTCGGTTACCGACCTAGCGGCGGCTGAGAAAATCAATGCCTCCTATCTCGCAAGGGTTCTGCGGCTGACCCTGCTTGCCCCTGACATCGTGGACCAGATCTCAACGGCCAGCACCCGAGCGGGCTCGATGCGAAATGCCTGTTCAGGCCCCTTTCCGCCCGAGTGGGAGGCGCAAAGACGCGCGCTGCTCAGCCGGTGAAAGCGCCTTCTCGGCCCGACGCGTTCGTATGCGCTGGAGGTCTGCTTGCCTCGCAACCGGACGCGAGCCTTATGTCCGCTTTATGCCATGTACCGAAAACGGGCGTGGGTAAGTCCGCTTAGCGCCCATTCTGGTCGTAGAGCGGGTCATACCGTTGCTCCGAAGCGGGACGTTCGAACGGTACTCTGACCGGTTCAGCGTGTTTGCAGTCATTCTAGAGTGCCCGGAGACGGACCTTTGACGCTCAAGCGCGGCTGCTTAAAGCCACGCTCTATGACTCGCACCTTCCACTCGGACTGTAGCCGCACACTTCGTTGGGCGCCTACGATCCGTTCGTGCCCGCTGGCGTTTTCCCCGAGGGGGAACTCTCCAGGTCAACGCGCGGCTTAGTCAGCGAGCGAGGATTACGCGGCGGATCCAGCGAGCGGAATGGGCCCGGGGCTGCTTTGCTTCTCTTTGGCCTCGTCCAGGTCGGCGCCGTCTCGGTCCAGCCGCGCCTTCGCCTCCAAGGTCGGCGGCTGCACGGCGAAGGCCGTAACGAACTTGCAGAGGTCGAGGGTGCCGGCCCCGAGCCGCAGATCATTTGGCAGCGCCTGACCAGGCACCGGCCGCGCTTGCTGGCGCAGGCCTTCGATCATATGGGCGGGGGAGATTTGGGGTAGGGTGCCCGCGAGCCACGGGAACGCGGTGTCGCGGAGCGCGGCGACCACCCCTGCGGATAGCCCGCAAGCGGCGGAGGTGCCGGAGTATTCGATGGATGCGTTTCTCGGTTCGCCAAACTGGCTGGGCGCGCAGAGGTCCGGCTTTTGCGACCCGAAGGCTGCGGGCGAAGGCCCCTGTGACGAATACCCGAGCCAGACTGTGTCGTTGCGCACCGCGCCGACAGTCAGCACCTCCTTTAGCGCCGCGACACCGTAGATGCTGCTGCCGGGACCGACCTGCCCGCTGCCGCAGCGGCCGTCGGGGCAGTACTGGCCACAATTGCCCGCGGCGAACACCACGTCTGCACCGCCGGCGCCGACATTATTGCGGGCGATCAGTCGCACCAGCGTGGTAAAGACGTTGCCCGGATTCTGGCCGTAGTTATAGGCGCTTGGCAAGGGGATATCCTGGTCCAGGTTGTACACGGACCACGCGTTGCATAACACCCAGCGCCGGTTCACGTTGGACTGCACGCGGGCTAGCAGCTTCAGCATCGCGGCCGCTGCCAGGCTGAGGAAGATCGGCAGATTGTGGATGCGCTCCGGCAGCAGGGGTAGATCGTATATCTTTGCGTCGGGCGCGATGCGGTTGACGAGCAGCGCCATAAGCGTGCCATGCCCGAAATCTGCTGATCCTGGCATCCGGGTGGGCTGCGGCGGCTGTCCCGGTGCGACGACGGGCATGACGGACCAGCCGCGCGCCTTCCCGCTCGCAGTCACGAATGGACCGCCAGGCGTCGGCAGGTAGTCGCGGTCTATGCCCTGGTCGATGATGATCGCGCGGACTCCGGTGCCGTCTGCTCGGCCCCCGGACGGCAGCGCATCGAAGCAGAGTAGCGCGAGTGCGTTGTCCAGCATGCCGAAGACGGGCGAGGTGGCCTGGTTCGGGCACCAGATGCCCGCTGGGGCAAGCGCCAGGTCCGCGGAGATCTCGATTCCCTTAAGCCTGTCCCGCTCCGCCGCAATGCGCTGCTCCACATAGAGCGCCTGCTCGCGCGGCATCCAGTCAAGCGCGACAACTACGGCATTGGGCTCCGGTTCAGGCTCATCCTCGTCGTCTTGCAGCGGACCCACATCCGGCAGTGCCTGCACGCGCAAGTCGAAATCCACCTGGAACATCTTCCTCAGAATATCGGCGACGGCTTCGTGCCGGGCGGCGCGATGCGCCTCGACGATCGGATCGAGCGCGAAGTTCGCGTCCCTGTCCACGATGAGGAAAATCTTGACCAATTCGTCCATCAGTTCCTCCCGCCGGCGGAAAGGGTGGCGCGCGCAGTGCGTTTCCAGGTTTACGTCGCGCCCGAGGCTAGCCTAATATCCACGCCGCTGGAACGCGTTGTCGGAGGATCATGGCGGTATTGCCTCGGACAACGGAGAATCTGGTGCACCGCCGGTCCGCTGCGATCGTATTCGCGGATGTCGTGGGCTATTCGCGGTTGATGGCGGCGGACGAGGTTGGCACTTACGCTCGAGTCGTAGCGCTGTATCACGACGTGCTGAGGCCGGCAGCGGAACGGCTAGATGGACAGATCGGCGAGCTGCGCGGTGACGGCGCGCTGCTTAGATTCGCCGGCGCGGATCAAGCGGTGCAGTGGGCGCACGCGGCGCACATAGGTGCAGCCGCCACGGCCAGCGCCGCCGCCCCGCCGCTCGCGCTGCGGATCGCCATCCACATGGGCGAGGTGCTGATTACGGCGGATGGCATCTTCGGCGACACGGTGAACCTTGCCGCACGGCTGCAGGAGCATGCTGCGCCGGGTGGCACGGTCGTGTCCGAGGTAGTGGCGCAGGAGCTGCGCGAGAGCATGGACGAGCCGCTGGTGAACCTCGGCCTGCTGCGCTTCAAGAATGACGAACGGCCCTTTCGCGCCTACGCGCTCGGCACCGCGCACTCGGCGCCGCAGTTGCGCCGACTGGGCGAGTTGCCCTCGATTGCCGTGCTGCCGCTGAGCAATACCGGCGGCAATCCGGCTGACGCCTACCTGGCGGCGGGCATCATGGACGACATAATCCTATCGCTCTCCGGTTTACGGGAGCTGGTGGTGATCTCGCGCGGCTCAACCACCGCCGCGGGTGAACCGCAGGCCGGCCCGGTTTCCGCCGGCCGGGCGCTCCGCGTGCGTTACGTGCTGAGCGGTAGCCTGCGCCGTGCCGGGCCCGCCATCCGCGTGTCCACGCAGCTCACAAACGTTGAGACGGGGCAAGCGCTGTGGGCCGACCGCCACGACGGGCGTGACGAGGACGTGTTTGACCTGCAGGACCGCATCGTACAGCGCATCGTTGCGGGCATGGCGCCGTACATCCGCGCGACAGAGCTACGCGCTACGCTACGCAAACGGCCAGAGAGTCTGACCGCCTACGACAGCACGCTGCGCGGCGTGCACCTGATCTACTCGCTGGACAGACAGACCTCGCTTGAGGCGAAGGCCTACTTGGATCAAGCGATTGCGGATGACCCGGACTTCCCTTTGCCCATGGCCTACGCCGCTTGGTGGCATGTGCTGTGGATAGGGCAACGCTGGGTGGGGGGCGTCGCGGAGGCGATCGCCGCCGCTACCGACCTCTCGACCCGCGCCATCGCGCTCGATCCCGGCCACGCGCTGGCTCTCTCCGTGCACGGTCATATCTTATCTTTTCTGAATCACGAGCACGAGGCGGCCATGGTGTTCTTCGACCGGGCGCTGGAGTCCTGCCCGAACCACGCCTTCGCCTGGATGTGGTCAAGCGGCACTCTGGCCTATCTGGGCCGCGGGGCGGAGGCAGTGGCCCGGGCGGAGCAGGCGCTGCGCCTCTCGCCGCTCGACCAAGCGCGCTACTTGTTCGACACGCGGCTCGCCCTTGCCCATTACGCCAATGGCGATCTGGAGGCGGCAGCGCGGTTCAGCCTGCGGGCGCGCAGCGAGAACCCGAACTTCAGCGCCAACCTGCGTTACCTCGCTGCGGCGCTCGGCGGGCTTGGAAGGCGGGAGGAAGCGGAAGCCGTCGTCGCTGACCTTCTCCGGCTGGAGCCGGACTTTAGGCTCTCTACCTACCAGCGGGGGCTGCAGCCCTTCACCGACCCCGCGGTACGCGAGCGCTTCATGCGCGACCTGCGCGCTGCCGGCGTGCAGCCCTGACGTAGCAACGTGCCCGACCAGGGATTCATCACGTATAGGAGAGGAGAAGAGAGATGACCATCAGCGTGGGACCAGCGGAGGCCTCCGAGGCATCAGAGGCATCGGAAGCGTCAGAGGCATCGGAAGCCTCCGCCTTCTTCGTCTCGGGCAATGGCTCCGCGGGCCGACCGATCCGCCCGTCGCCAGCGATCATCCCCTCGGTTGCAGGCGTAGTCGCGGACTGGGCAGACCCGCAGATGTACTTCGCCGGAAGCAACTGGCCTCCCGCCTTCCCGCCGGGCACGCCGTCGGGCACGCGCTGGCCGAACGTTATCCTTGCCCCGCCAGTCGAGACCCCGTTTATGCAACCGGTGACGGCCGCCGGGCCGCCTATGGGCTTCGGCATGCGGCAAAAGGTGTGGGGACCGGACTACTATTCGCAGGTGGTGCTCTCGCAGTTCGTTCGCTTCCCGGGCGGAGGCGCCGTGAACGCGTGGACCAACCTCGTAGCCGACGACTTCCCGGCGGCGGCCGTGAACGCAATCAATTACGCCGCCAATAAGGCTCAACTAAACAACGTAGGTGGGCAAGCCCTGCCGCTCAACCCGGCGCAGGCCGCGCACCAGAGCCTCGCGTTGCAGTGGGAGCTGCGTGAGCTTGCCGCGCTGGTCGCCGCACGGCCGACCATCATGGCCGAGATTGTGGCGCAGAACAACGCAATCTTGCAGTACTTCCGCGGGATTCTAGGCTTCAACATGCGCGCTCATCCGGCGACGACATACCTCGCCATTGCCGCCGCGCGCGTCGCCAGCTTCGCGGTCATGCACTACAAGGCTAGGTTCAATCGCATGCGTCCATCGAACGTGATGCCGGGTCTGCTTCCGCCACTATCGGTACCCGGGCACCCGGCCTACCCGAGCGGCCACGCCACTCAGGCCTACCTAGTCGCGATGTGCCTTGAGGTGGTGATGCCGCCGTCCCGCGTGATACCCAGCGCAGTGCCGCAGGTGACGCCCGCGCAATTTATGCCTCAGTACGGACCGCTGCGGCTCATGGCGGACCGCATCGCCCGCAACCGCGAGGTGGCTGGCCTGCACTACCGGAGCGACACCTGGGCTGGCCT
>Ga0126313_10002625_pt1 | contig 10141 bp, 10 predicted proteins | sample Plot105A_FD_89954 | JGI IMG/M metagenome (GOLD analysis project Ga0126313, IMG submission 89954) | Serpentine soil microbial communities from UC McLaughlin Reserve, CA, USA - Plot105A | ecosystem: Environmental > Terrestrial > Soil > Grasslands | place: USA: UC McLaughlin Reserve, Lake County... | reverse complement strand
GGTCGGAGCTCGAGGCGCTGCTCACGGATGGCTCGCGGACGTGGCCTCTGCGCCGGGGATCCGCGGCGCCATGAGCAAGAGCGCCTCACAGCAGACGGAGCGGCGACCGGTCCGGCATCGTCCCGGGTAGCCGGGGTGCGCATGAAGGCCGTCGTCCTATCGCAGCCCGGAGCGGTCGGCGTGGAACGGTTGCCCGATCCCGCGCCGGCGCCCGACGGAGTCGTCGTCGCCCCCGACGGCTGCGGCATCTGCGGAACCGACATCCACATCATCGACGGCGAGTTCGTCGGCACGACGTACCCGATCGTGCCCGGCCACGAGTTCTCCGGTGAGATCGTGGCCGTCGGCCGTGAGGTCCGCGAGCTGCGGGTCGGCGACGTCGTCGCCGTCGAGCCGTCGATCTTCTGCGGCCGCTGCCACTTCTGCCGGCGGGGCCGGGAGAACCTCTGCGAGAACCTCGACGCGATCGGCGTTCTCCGCCGGGACGGCGGTTGCGCGGAGCTCGTGGCGGTCCCGGCCGCGAAGGCGTTCGTCCTGCCCGAGGACCTCCCGCGCAGCTGGGGCCCGCTGATCGAGCCCGTCTCGTGCGCGATCCACGGCTTCGACCTGCTGTCGCTGCGGATCGGCGACCACGTGCTCATCTACGGCGCGGGAACGATCGGGCTCATCCTCTGCAGCCTCGCGGTCCACCAGGCGGCCGGCTCCGTCTCCGTCGTCGACCACAACCCGGCCCGGCTCGCCGGCGCCGAGGCGGCCGGCGCCGACCATGCGGTCCTCAGCGCGGACGAGCTCGACCGGCCCGAGCGGTGGGAGGTCGTCATCGACGCCACCGGCGCGCCCGCGGCGATCCAGGACGGGCTGCGGCGGGTGCGCCGCGGCGGCACGTTCCTCGTCTTCGGCGTTGCCGACAAGGAGGCCGTGGCGTCGTTCTCGCCGTTCCGCGTCTACAACGACGAGCTGCGGATCATCGGCTCGATGGCGATCCTGCACTCCTTCGAGCGCGCCCGTGACGTCGTGCGCGCAGGCATCATCGACGGCGACGCCCTGATCACCACCCGCGTCGCGCTCGACGACTATGCCGATGCCGTCAGCGCCTTCCGCGGCGGCGACGGGTTGAAGATCCAGGTCGCGCCGCGCGCCTGAGCGGGCCGCAGCCGTTTCAAACGCCAGCTTTACGGTGATCCGGAAACTCCTTGACAGCTTCGTCAACCGATAGCGGTCCCGCCGGGCGGAGGGTGCACGTCATCGTCCTCGCCGCAGGCTGCGGCAGCCGCCTCGGTGCGCTCGGCGACTGCACGCCGAAGTGGTTGCTCGACGTGGGCGGGCGTACGCTCGCCGACCGCCAGCTCGAGGCCGTCGGTCGCGCCGGCGACGCGGTGGCATCGGTGCGTGTCGTCGTGGGGCACGCGGCGCGGGCGATCGAGTGCGCACTCGACGAGCGGCCGGAGGAGGTCGGCGTCGTCGCAAATCCGGAGTTCGCGACGCTCAACAACTGGTGGTCGCTGCTGCGCGGTCTTCGCGCGGTCCCCGAGGAGGGGCCGGTCGTCGTCCTCAACGCCGACCTCCTCGCCGACCCCGAGCATCTCGCGGAGTTCCTCGAGCAGGCGGCCACGGGCAGTGCCGACGCGCTGCTCGCGGTCGATCTCGTCAAGGACCTGACGGACGAGTCGATGAAGGTCGCGCTCGCCGACGACGAGTCGCTCACGCAGATCGGCAAGATCGGCATCGACGATCCCGTCGGCGAGTACGTCGGCGTGCTGATGGCCCGCGGCGAGGCGCTGCGGCGCCTGCGCGCCGTGCTCGAGGGCTTCGTCGGCCGGCCCGACGCCGCAGACGAGTGGTACGAGGGCGCCGTCGGGAGGACCGCGGCGAGCGGCACGCCCTGGCACGTGTGGCCGATGCCGCCCGGCGGCTGGGTCGAGATCGATGACGACGCCGACCTGCAGGCCGCGCAGTCGCTGACCACGGCGTGATGGCGCCCCGGCCCCGGAGCATCGAGATCCCGCGCCTGCTGCACGTCGGCGCCGGCTGCCTGCGCGAGGTGACGCCGCTGCTCGAGCGCCACGACTTCGACCTGGACTGCGTGCTGCTCGGAAGCGGACCCGGCCCCTCGCGGATCTTCGCGGAGGGCGTCGCGGCCGGGTTGCGCGACCATGGCGTCCGCCTCGTGCACGCCTCGCATGTGACGGGCCGCCTCGACCAGGCCGCCGCGGCCGCCGGCAAGATCATCGAGGAGGGCGTGACGACCGCCCTCGCCGTCGGCGGTGGTCGTGTCATCGACACGATCAAGCTCGCCGCGGCGCGCAGCGGCGTCGACTTCGTGAGCGTTCCGACGGCCGTCTCCAACGACGGCATCAGCTCGCCGATCGCGTCGCTCGTCGGGCGCGACGGAACGCGCGCCAGCCACGCCGCGCGCATGCCGTGCGGGATCGTCGTCGACATCTCCGCGATCGGCAGCGCGCCGCCGCGGACGATCCGGGCCGGCGTCGGCGACCTCGTCAGCAACCTCACCGCCTGCCTGGACTGGCGGCTCGCCGACCGCGGTGGCCACGAGCAGTACGACGCCTTCGCCGCGATGATCGCCGAGTCGGCAGCGCGGCCGATCCTCGACCTGGAGGAGCTGGACTCCGCGTCCTCGCACGCCGTCCTCGCACAGGGCCTGCTGCTCAGCGGGCTTGCGATGGCATCGGCGGGCACGAGCCGCCCGTGCTCCGGCGCAGAGCACCTGATCTCCCACGCCCTCGACGCGCAGCTGGGCCCCAGCGCCGCGATGCACGGTGAGCAGGTCGCGCTCGGCTGCCTCGTCGCGGCGGCGGCACACGAGTGGTCGCAGGCGGCGATCCTGCGGCGGACCTTCCGCCGGCTCGGGCTGCCGACCTGTCCCGAGGACCTGGAGATGTCGCGGGCCCAGCTCGTCGACGCGATCCTCGCGGCCGCGCAGCTGCGGCCGGACCGCTGGACGATCCTGTCCGAGCGCTTCAGGCGCCCCGCCGACGTCGACGAGCTCGTCACCCGGGCGTTCGATGCGGCGAGCCCCTCGCTGCGCCGCGTGCCGGCGGCCAGCGCCTAGGCCTCGCCGAAGACCGCCTGCAGCACGCGTTCGCTCGCGCGACCGTCGTCCAGCGGGCAGAAGCGCTCGCGAAACCGCGCGTAGCTGCCGGCGTAGCGCTCCGTGACGGCATCGAGGTCGCGCAGCGCGTCGAGCACGTCCTGCGTCGTGTCGAGCAGCGGGCCGGGCGCCTGCGGCGCGAAGTCGAAGTAGAAGCCGCGGATGCGACCCTGATAGTCGGCGAGGTCATAGGTGTAGAACAGGATCGGGCGGCCCGTGACGGCGAAGTCGAACATCGTCGACGAGTAGTCGGTCACGAGGACGTCGGCCGCGAGGTACAGGCGGCTGACGTCGGTATGACGGGAGACGTCGCGCACCGCCGGATGCTCCACGGGCGCCAGCCGGCCGGTCAGCATGTAGTGCACCCGCAGCAGCAGGACGTGGTCCTCGCCCAGCTGCCGCGTGAACGCGTCGATGTCGAAGGCCAGGCGAAACGCACGGCCGCCGCCCGTGAACACCTCGTCGTCGCGCCACGTCGGCGCGTAGAGCACGACGGTCTGCTCGGGAGCGATCTCCAGCTCCGCCCGGACGGCGGCGCGCAGCTCGTCGCGATCGGGCGCGTTGAGGACGTCGTTGCGCGGATAGCCGGACTCGACGACGGTGCGGTCGTAGCGAAAGGCGCCGCGCAGCAGCGGCGTGCTGGCCGGGTTGGGCGAGACGAGGCAGTCCCAGCGCCCGACGTCCCTGGACAACCGCTCGAGCCGCCCTTCCGGCGCCCACAGCACGTCCCAGTGGATCCGCTTCAGCGGCGTGCCGTGCCAGGTCTGCAGGTAGATCGCGTCGTCGCGCTTGCCCCAGTCGAAGTCGGTGTGCGTGTTCGCGATCAGGACGTCGGCGCGCTCGAGCGCCGCGACCCCCGCCGGAGTGCCGTAGGCGACCGTGTCGACGCCGGCCGGAAAGCCCGCGACGTGTGCGGGATCGGCGAGCCAGACGTGCTCGTGGGCGTGGTCGCGGGCCTGGAGGGCGTCGTGCAGCGCGCGCGGGTTGTCGCCGTACCGGCCCTCGAAGCAGTTGTAGACGATCTTCATCGGCAGCAGGGTGGCACGTCCCCCGGCAGGGCGGCCGCAAACGCCGTTCACGGGATGTTCACGCCGGGTACGCGCGCTTTCCACGCCGAAGGAGCAGGCCGCAATGGACCGACGTCGTTGACCGCGCCGCGACCGCTGAACGAGCGTACGCTCGCGCACCACGGCGCGACCGTCGCCGTGCCGACCTACGACCGCCGCGCGCTCGTCCCGAGCGTCGTCCACATCAGCGTCGGCTCCTTTCACCGCTCCCATCAGGCCGTCTACTTCGACGACCTCGCCGAGCACGGGATCAGCTGCGGCTGGGGCCTCGTCGGCGTCGGCCTGCGCCGTCCCGAGATGCGCGACGCCCTGTCGGCGCAGGACGGCCTGTACACCGTGGTCGCGCGCGGCCGCGACGGCGACGAGGCGCGCGTCGTCGGCGTCATCACGCGCTATCTCTTCGCCCCGGAGCAGGCCACCGCGGTGCTCGGCGCGCTGAGCGACGCGCGCACGCGCCTGGCGACGCTGACGATCACGGCCGGCGGCTATCACGTCGAGCCGGCGACCGGCGCGTTCGCCGCCGGCGACCCGGATGTCCTCGCCGACCTCGCCGACCCCGCACGCCCCCGCACGGCGATCGGCTACCTCGTCGAGGCGCTCGACCGCCGGCGCGGCGCCGGCCACCCCCCGCTCACCGTCCTCTCCTGCGACAACATGCCCGGCAACGGCGCCGTCGCCCGCGCGGCCGTCGTCGCGTTCGCCCGGATGCGCGACGACGGCCTGGCCGAGTGGATCGACGAGCATGTCGCGTTTCCGAGCAGCATGGTCGATCGCATCACGCCGAAGACGCAGCCCGCCGATCGCGAGATGGTCGAGCGGGTGTTCGGCGTCCGCGATCGCTGGCCGGTGATGACCGAGCCGTTCTCGCAGTGGATCGTCGAGGACCACTTCGCCAACGGCCGTCCCCCGCTCGACCAGGTGGGGGTGCAGTTCGTCGCCGACGTGCGACCGTATGCCCTGATGAAGACGCGGCTGCTCAACGCGAGCCACAGCGCGCTCGGCTACCTGGGCCTGCTCGGCGGGTATCGGCACACCGACGCGGCAATGGCCGATCCGGCCTTCGGGACGTTCATCGCACGGATGATGCAAGACGAGATCGCGCCCGTGCTGCCGCCGGTGCCGGGCATCGACCTCCTCGGCTACCAGGCGACGCTGCTCGAGCGACTCGCCAACCCGGCCGTCGGCGACCGGCTGTCGCGGCTGTGTCGCAACGGATCGGCGAAGGTTCCCCAGCACGTTCTCGCGTCGATCGGCGAAGCGCGGGCGACGGGCCGGCCGCACGCGCTGCTCACGCTCGCCGTCGCAGGCTGGTGTCGCTACCTGCGGGGCGTCGACGAGCGCGGGCGCCCGATCGCTCTCGACGACCCGGCCGCCGATCGCCTGCGGGCGCTCGCGCTCGCAGGCGGTTGCGATCCGCGTCCCCTGCTCGCCGACCGTGCCACGTTCGGTTCGCTCGGCGACGACGCCGCGTTCGCGCGGGCGCTGCAGCGCGACCTGCGCGACCTCGACGCCGACGGCGCCCGCGCCGTCGTCGCCGCCCGCGCCACCGCCCCCGTCGCGCTGGCCGCGGCGTGACAGCGCGCCGCAGTTCGCAGGTTCTTCACCGGGCGTTCACGCCTGGGTGACGCGTGACGGTCGCCACCGCGATGTCCTTCCCGTGTGGTCCGCACGGACGTGCCGGCGGAGGTGATCGCTCACCGCGGAGCGTCGGCATATGCACGCGAGCACAGCTTCGCCGCCTACGACCTGGCGATCGTCCAGGGCGCGGACGCGCTCGAGCTCGACGTGCGGTCCACCTCAGACGGCCGCCTCGTGGTCCTGCACGACTCGCGGCTGCTGCGCACGGCCCGCGATCCGCGCGCGGTCACCGCGCTCTGCGCCGCCGATGTCGCCGCGCTCGACGAGGCCGTCCGCCCGCCGACGCTCGACGCCGTCCTGGATCGCTATGGCTCGGCGACCCGCTGGCTCATCGAGCTGAAGGATCCGACGCCGCGCTGCGAGCACGGTCTCGCCCGCGCGCTCGGGGCACGCGGCCTGGAGCGCGCGACGGTCGTGCAGAGCTTCGACGCAGCTGCGCTGCGGCGGTTGCGCAGGACGGCGCCATCGCTCGAGGTCGCGCCGCTGTACCGGCGCGCGCCGACCGCTCGCCGGCTGCGCGCGGTGGCGACGTTCGCCGGCGGTGTCGGCGTTCGCCATCCAGCCGTCGACGTGACGCTGCTGCTGCGCGCGCACGCCTGCGGTCTCGCCGTCCGTGCCTGGACGGCGAACCTCGCGGCCGAGATCGAGCGCCTCGTCGCGCTCGGCATCGACGGCGTGATCACCGACGTGCCCGACGTCGCCCGCGCGGTCGTGGACGCGAACGACGCGGGCGCGGTGGTGGCTGTCTGAGTCCGCGTCGGCGCGCCATGCGCGCCGTGCCCGCGGCCGCGGCACGGTGATTCTCTAGCCTTTTGCGGATGCGTCAGTACGACGACGAAGGACGCTCGCCCGTCGAGCGGATCGTCGGCCGCGACCTCGACGAGGAGTCGGGCAAGGGCAGGCCGCTCTCCAGCCGCGTGGCCCAGAGGTCGCGCTCGATCGAGGCGTACCTCAAGGCCGGCGTGCGGCCGCGCTGGATGGAGCGCGTCGGCGAGATCGACGCCGGCATCGCGCGCGAGCGCCGCCGCCTGGCGCGCGCCTACCGCGCGCTGCGCGGCGAATGCGACGGCGATCCGGAGCTCTTCGCGGCGCGCTGGCGCGACTGCGCGCGCACCTGGGACTTCGGCGAGCTCAACGTGCTCGTCGAGCAGCACAACGCCTGGTATCCGATCGAGCGCGACCTGCCGCTCAACCCGCGCACCGGCGACTACGTGCGCGTCGGCGGGGGCTCCTACCGGCGGCCGCTGCTCGGCGAGCAATGGGTGCTCGAGCAGTTCCCGCCCGAAGTCTGAGGGGTGTGTGCCGCCGGCGCGGCGCGCGCGCGGCGTGGGCGCACCACAGGGTCAACCGGCAACGCGACGGCTGCGGCCCCGGCGATCCGTCATTCGCGCAGGGAAGAACCGGCCCCGGCACCCGCTCACGCCAGCGCCTTCTCGAGCCAGATCTCGACCGGCGCGCCGCCCTCCGGCCCGCGCTCGATCTCCGCGTAGCCCTCGGCCGCGTACAGCGCGCACGCCTCGGCGAGCATCGGCGTCGTCAGCAGCCGCACGTGGGAGTGGCCCGCCGCGACGGCGCGCGCCTCGAGCTCGCGCAGCAGACACCGGCCGACGCCGTGCCGGCGCGCCGGTGCGGTCACGAACATCCGCTTCAGCTCGCCGATCCCCGCGGCGAGCGTGCGCAGGCCGCCGCAGCCGACCGGCGCGCCGTCGCGGTAGGCGACGACCCACGCCGCGTCGTCGGCCGCGAACGCGTCCTCGGTGGCGAAGATGCGCTCGACGGGCACGAAGTCCTCGATCCCCGAGCGCTCGCGGACGAGCGCCATGTACTCGTCGAACAGCGCGCGCGACGCCGGGCTGCCCGAGGGCTCGTCGCGCAGCTCGATCACGTCGGGCGCAGCGCGATGATGACGACGTCGTCCGTCAGCACCTCGGCGAACGCCTCGGCCTCGGCGTAGGCGCGCTCGACGAGCTGCTGCGTGGTCATCGACGCCGCGTGCTCGGCGACGACCGCAGTCACGCGCTCCTGGCCGAGCTGCGCCGAGCCGCGGCGCGCCTCGATGAGGCCGTCCGTGGCGGCGAAGAGCACGTGCTCGCCGCCGAACGCCAGCTCGTGATGCTCGAACTCGGCGTCGTCGACGACGCCGAGCGGCAGCCCCGTCGTACGCAGCTCGACCGGCGCGGCGTCCGGGTCGGCGCCGTCCACGACGAGCGGCGGCACGTGTCCCGCGTTGGCGTAGCGCAACACGCCGCCGTCGATCACGCCGAGGAACGCCGTCACGAGCGCGACCTGCCCGGGCAGCCGGCGGCGCAGGATCGCGTTGGCCTGCGCGAGCACCTGCGCCGGGCAGTCGGAGTCCCAGGTCCGCGCCTCGATGAAGAAGCGCACCATCGCGCTGACGGCGGCGACCTCCAGGCCCTTGCCGCTGACGTCACCGACGAGCACCGCCAGCGCGCCGCCGGGCAGCCGCCAGACCCCGAACACGTCGCCGCCCGAGACCTCGTGGCCGACCGGCTCGTAGACGAGGCCCAGCGAGAAGCCCTCGAGCTCGGGCGGCGCGCCGGGGATGTAGCCGCGCGTCAGCGCGCCCGCGATGCGCCGCTCGTGCTGGAATTCCAGCGCGTTGGCGATCGCCGCCGCCGCCGGCCGCGCGAGCGCTTCGAGCAGCGCGAGGCGACCGCCGTCGAGCGCGTTCTCGACCGGATGGCAGACGGTCAGCACGCCGAAGCGGCGCGGGCCGAGCCCAAGCGGGACGTGGGCGAAGGACCGCACGCCTTCCTCCCTCGCCAAGGGCAGGAAGCGGTGGCGGTCCTCGGCGCGGCTGACGTACGACGCATCGCCGCCCGCGACCGCGCCGAGCATGCCGTCGCCGATCGCGTAGCGATGGGCGACGAGCCGCTCCGACGCGCCCGTGCTGGCGACGCAGCGCAGCGTCTGCGTCACGCTGTCCAGGCGCAGCAGCAGGGCGGTCGGCGCGTTCGCCAGCAGCGCGGCCTGCTCGCAGATCGCGGTGTACACCGCGTCGAGATCCAGCGACGCCGTGACGCGCTGCGCCGCGTTGTGCAACAGCTCCTCGGTCTCCGCGCGCCGCGCCTCGCGCTCGAGCAGCTCGGTGCGCTCGAGCGCGAGCGCCGCGAGGCTGGCGAAGACCTCGGTCACGCGCAGCTGCTCCTCGCCGAGCGGCGGGCGCGGCGGCGCCGCCGAGAGCGCGAGGACGCCGAGCGTGCGCCCGAGCGTCGTCCGCACCGGGCACGAGATGAACGTCGACGTGCGGTACCACGCCCACGCCGTCTCGGCGGCCTGCTCGTCGAGCTGCGCGCGCAGCCGCATCCGCAACGCCTCGGCGCCGCCCCACGACTCGATGTCGCTGATGAGCAGCGGCTCGCCGCGCTCGATCGCGGCCTCGGTCACGCCGCCGCGCTGGACGTCGTAGGGCCGCTCGAGGACGGGCTGCATCGCGAGGCGCACCTCCTGGGTGTCGAACCACGCCGCCGCCGGCGTGATGTGGCCGCGCTCCCAGTCGACGGTCTGAAACGCGCATCCGTCGATGTCCAGCAGCACGCGCAGCTGCGACAGGATCTCCTCGAGCGTGTGTCGCAGCCACACCGCCGACGATTGCGCGTGCTCGATGCTGGGTTCCATCCCCGCGTCGTTCATCTGGCGACAATAACGGCACGATGGACCGGTGTTCGGGTGATCTCGGACCTACGACCGTACGTCCGTCCTTTCGATTTGAGCCCAGCGGCCCGGGGAACGATGATGTCCATGATGGTGCTCGTCCTCAACGCCGTGCTGTACGTGATCGCCCTCAGCCTCTCGCTCGCCGTCCTCACGCCGCTCCCCGAGAACGCGCCGCGCCGCGTCCGGGCGGCACGCGCTGCGCTCGCATGCGGCGGCGGCCTGGCGATGAGCGTCGCGATCACGCTCTCCTTCATGGGCCGCTGGTTCGCGTCGGGGGTCGCCGGCTGCGTATCGATCGTCATCGTCACCATCTGCCTGTGGTGCGCGCTGACGGCGCGCTACAGCCCCAACAGCGACGAGGAGGACGACGGTGACGACGGCGGTGGCGGCCCGCGCAAGCGCCCGACCCCGCCCGCCCCGCCGGAGCCCGCGGGCGGTCCGCCCGACGACCCGTGGACCGACTTCGACCGCGCCCGCGCGGGCTGGGAGCGCGAGCGCGAGCCGGTCCTCCCGTCGCGCCCGTAGCCCCCGACGACCGCCCACGCGCGGCACGCACCGTTGCATCTGGCCAGCGGCATCCCAAGATGAAAGGGTGCATGCGTGCCCGGCCGACCGTTGCAGCCCATCCTCGCCCGCAACCTGCTCTCGG
>Ga0126313_10002624_pt1 | contig 10142 bp, 6 predicted proteins | sample Plot105A_FD_89954 | JGI IMG/M metagenome (GOLD analysis project Ga0126313, IMG submission 89954) | Serpentine soil microbial communities from UC McLaughlin Reserve, CA, USA - Plot105A | ecosystem: Environmental > Terrestrial > Soil > Grasslands | place: USA: UC McLaughlin Reserve, Lake County... | reverse complement strand
CGCCGCCGGAGGCCACAGCGGGGGGCTCCAGAGCTGGGCGCAGAGCCTCGGGGGATCGAGCGACTACCGCTGGTGGGAGCTCGCCGCCGGTGCCAGCTCCTCGGTCGCCGCCCACGCCCTGATCGCGGCGGCAGCCGATCGCGGAACGAGCGCCGAGATGGCCGGCCTGGTCGACGCCGCCTACAACCCCTCGATCGGCGCCCTCACCGTCTTCCTCGACGACCTGGTCGACCGCGAGACCGACCGGGCCGCCGGCGAGAACAACTACCTCGACTACTACGGAAGCCGGGACGAGGCGGCCGAGCGGCTGGGCTTGATCGCGGTCCGTGCCGCCGGGAAGGTCGAGGGCCTGCCCCAAGCCCGCCGCCACGGGGCGATCCTCGCCGGCGTCGCCGGCTTCTACCTCGGCGACCCGGGGGTCGAAGGATCGTTCGGATCCGCGGTCGACCGGGCGCTGCGGCAGGCGCTGGGACCATCAGTCCGCTTGATCGCCGCGGCAATGAATGCACGGCGGCGACTTCGGCTAGCGCGCCCACAGGCGCCCGACGCAGACGGCTGAAGGGAACCAGGGTAGATCTCTTCAGCCTCACGTCTGCGTCCGGGCCGATCGCCCTCGGGAAAAGGGGCGATCAATCTCAGGGCGCCAGGAGCGCCAGCGGCGAATGTGGGACAACCCGCCGAAAGCGAACGGGAATATAAGAACATGCACGGACCACCCTGTCAAGCCTGCAGTGACTAAGCCCTATTGCCTGGCGTTAATCCTGAGTACGCATGCAGACCAAGTTCCACTTGCTGAATCTACTGCGCCCGGCAGCCACGGGTGATCGCGGTGCTCACCCGGCGGCCGCCGGCGAGCGTGTAGGTGACCTTCGCCAGCGAGAAGAACCCGGCGGTGAAGCGAGGGGGAATCGGGCAGGTGGCGCTGAGGAAGCTGCGGCGCCGTCCGCGAAACAGGTAGCTGCGGCCGAGGTTCATCTCGAACCGGGCGAGGTGCGGCCAGGGCCCGAGCGCCGCGGGCAGGTTGGCGCCGATCGTGATCCCGAAGCGGCCGTTGCGACGTTCGAGCTTGAAGGGAAGGACCACCGTGGTAGGCGGGCGGCGCGCGTACCCATGCAGGAGCAGCAGGCGGTGGCCGTCCTTCAAGGGTCCGTTGAAGACCAGCAGGTGAGCGTGGACTTGGAACGGCCCCTGATCCGGGAGGACCACGTCAGCGACGATTTTCCCGTCACCGATCAGTGCGGGCCTGCAGACGGAGGTCGCCCTCGCGCTGGTCGTGTTTCGCAACTGCTGGACCGTGCAGGATGGCAAGCCGTAGGTGGAGACGACCCCCTGGGTCGGGAAGCCGATTTCGACCCGTTCGACCCGAGGCAGAAGGCTGCCGTCGGCGCTGATCAAGCCACCGTCGAGCCGCAGGTGAACCGGATCGGGCTGGCGCCTGGGCAGCTGCAACGGCGAGATCTCACCGCCAAGGGCGACGATCAGATTTCCCCGCTGGATGCGCTCTCCCCCGGCCAGGGCAGGGACCAAGGCGGCCGCCGCGACCGCACAGGCGAAGACTGGCAGTAACAGCGGTGGCGGTCGGCCCCCCCTCCCGATCTGCCGTCTCATCCGTATCGCGAGAACTTGAAGCTGCAGTATTCAAACCCGAAGGCGAGGACCACGTTGTTGGCGAGGTTGCCGTTGTGGATGAAGCGGGCGGTCAACCGCTGTGCCTGGATCGCCTCATCCGCTCGCAGCTTCGCCGTGATCTTGACCAGGTAGCCCTCCTGCTGCCCGAGGTACCCGAACCACTTCTTCAAGCGTTCGCCGTCTGCCGGCGGCCGCGGCACGGTCGAGATCTCCTTCACGGTCGAGCCGAAGATCGCCGCCGCCTTGGCGAACTTGGGCGCCGCCGCCCGCAGCCGTTCGGCTTGCACGTCGCTGCGCGCGCCCTTCATCGCCCGCTGCGTCGCCAGCGCGTCGGGCTTGCAGAGCGTCTCTAGCTGGTCGACGTATTCGCCGCGGGTGGGAGCTTCCGCCGCGGCCGTGGCCGCGCAGATCAGTCCCACAGCGATGGTCGCCATCAGCAGCGTCGTCTTCATCCTCATCCTCCTGGTCACGCTCAGGCCTCCGCCGCACCCTCTCCTTGATGAACAACCTTACGACGCGGAAGGATGCGGTCGAGTGCCGGGGGCACCCACCAGACACGATCGCCCAGCTTCAGCATCAGCGCCGGCAGCAAGACGATGCGCACGGCGGTGGCGTCGAGCAGGATCGCCACGGTGAGGCCGATCCCCATCTGGCTGACGGTCGCGATGGGGGCGGTGGCGAAGGAGATGAAGACCGCCGCCATGATCGCCGCCGCCCCGGTAATGACCCCCGCGGTCGTCCGCAGGCCGTGTTCGATCGCCTCGCGGTTGTCGCCGTGGACGGCGTAGTGCTCGCGCATCCGCGCCAGCAGGAAAACCGCGTAATCAATCGAGAGCCCGAAGGTGACGCCGAAGATGCCGGCGGCACCGACGGTGTCGATGTAGGGATGGCCGCCGAGCGGATAGCCGGCGGGGATGCGGCAGATCAGGGCGACGACTCCGAGCGCGGCCGCGACCGAGGCGAGGTTGAGGGCGACCGTCAGCAGCGCCAACAACGGCGCCCGCAGCACGATCACGAGCACCAGCAGCGTGACCAGGACGAAGGCTCCGACCGCGACCGGCAGGCGGGCCTGGGTGGCGCTGCCGTAGGTGTTGAAGGTCGAGGCGCCGCCCGAGACGCCGGTTCGCAACCCGGTCTCCGCCGCCAGCCTCTCGGCCTGGGCCTGGAGGAACCGGCCGGTTCGCCGCGATCCCTCGGTGCTGAACGGATGGGAGGAGATGACAAGCAGCCGCACCGCCTGTCCGCCGTGGTCGAGTGAGATCGCCTCGCCGGCCAGGGCCCGCTGCCGGGAGGGGGCGCCGTCCAGGGCCGAGAGGACGAAGTAGCCGGAGTCGAAGAGATGGGGGGCCTCGCGGCTCAGCCGCCGGGCGCCGCGTCGCAGCGGTGCGGAGACCGCAGCCACGCGCACGCCCGCGCGGCGGAGGCCGGCCTGGAGGGGAGAGGAGCGATGGAAGCCGGCCTCGAGCCCCGCGCGCAGGTGGTCGGCGCCACCGCGCAGTTCGCCGAGCCCGTCGGCGAGTCGCTCGGCTCCGGTGCCGAGCCGCTGCAGCCCCTGGGTCAGGCCGCCGGCCGCCTCGCCCAGACGGCCGACGCCTTCGACCAGCCGCTCGCTGCCCGGAACCAGCCGGTTGACGCCCCCGTTGACCTCCAGCGCGATCCCCCGCAGGCGCCGGACTTCGTTGCGGTTGGCGGCGATCGCCCGCGTCAGCACCCGCGCCTGGTTGGCGGCAGGTCGGAGCGAGGGGTTGCTTGCGGCGGCCCGTTCGAGCTCTCGCGCCAGGCGCCGCGCCCGTGCCAGCTCGCCGCCGCGCAGGCGCGGCAGCAGCGACCGCAGCCCGAGCGTCAGCGAAAGGGTCCCCACGGAGATGCGGTGCTGCCCTTTGGCGAGGCGGCGGCTGCCGTCCTCCAGCCGCGCGATCCCTCCCGTCGCCGCCGCCCCGCCTGCGGCAGCCCGGCGCAGCCCATCCGCCAGCAGCCCGGCTCCGGCCCCCGCGCGTTCGGATCCCTCGCTGAGAAGACCGCTGCCCTGGGCGGCTTCGGAGAGGCCGCCGCGGAGCCGTTCGACCGCGCCCGCCGCTCGGCGCAGCCCCGGCCCCAACCGATCCAGCTCGGCGATTCCGCCTTTGCGGTCGGTCAGTTTGGCCCCCAGCGACTGCAGGGGCGCGGCCCGTTTGGCGACCGGCGCCGGACCTATCACGGTGCGGATGCCGGGACGGCGGGCGATCCGCCGCTGCAGCCGCGCCACCTGCCCCAGCCGCTCGCGAGTGGTGATCGGGCCTTCCCGCGTCGCCGCCAACAGCACGAAGGGCGCCTCCCAGCCAGCCCCAACTGCCCGGTCGATTTCCTCCGCGTCCTGCCGCGCCCAGTTCGAGGGCGGCAGCTCGTCGACACCGGGGGCACCGGTGGCGAGCCCGAGCAGAGGCAGCATCATCAGCAGCACCGGGACGGCCACCGCCAGCGCCGCCGGCCCCGGCCGGCGCAGCGCCGCCGTTGCAGCGCCGGCGATCGTCCTGGCCTGCCGCCGGTTGCGCCGCCGGCCGATCGCCCCCGCGTTGATCCGCGGCCCGAGCAGCGCCAGCAGGGGCGGCAGCGCGAGGATCGAGATCGCGACGCCGATCACCGTCACCACCGCCGTCCCCAGGGCGAGCGAGAGGAGCAGGGAGCCGGGTTGGAAGAAGCTGGAGAGGATCAGCGCCGCCGTCAGCGTCGATCCGGCGAAGAGCGTCGTGCGCCCGGCGCTCGCCCGAGTCCTGGCGGCAGCGCTCCAAGGATCCTCCCCCCGCCCCAGCTCCTCGCGAAAGCGCGAGACGATCAGCAGCGAGTAATCGACGCCGAGCGCCAGCCCCATCATCGTGCAGACGACGAGCGAGAGGGCGTCGATCGTCAGGACCGACTCCAGCAGCACCAGGGCCCCGTGGCCGGCGAAGACGGTGAGGGCGCCGAAGGCGAGGGGAATCGCCGCGGCCACCAGCGAGCGAAAGACCAGCAGGAGGACCAACGCGAGAAGCGGCGCCGCCACCAGCTCCGCCCGCTCGGTCGCGTCCAGCGATTCCTCCTGCAGGGCGCGGGAGACGTCGGCGAAGCTCGACTGCGTGGCGGTGACGGGAGGGTGGATCCGCCGCTCGAGCAGCGCCACCAGTGCCGGTGCCGTCTGCCGCATCGCGGTCCCAAGCGGAACGTGGAAGTCGACGAGGACGAGAGCACGCCGCGGCCCCGATCGCAGCGCCGTCAAGGTGCCGCGGTCCCAGGGCGAGATCACGGTCGAGCTCGCCTGGCGCCGCAGCGCCCGGACCAGCCTCGGCCCCTGGCGATCGAGGGCGGCCGCAGGCCCGCGCAGGAGGACGATGAACTGCGATGACTCGCCGAAGGACTCGCGGGCCAGGTCTTCGGCTTCGGCGGTCGCCGTCCCGGAGACTCGCAGCGAAACCGGCTCGAGCTTCTCTTCGACCCCGAGGCCGACGATTCCAAGGCCGAGGCACGCGATCAGCACCAGCCCCAAGCCGATGAGGGCACGCCGGTACCTCACCGACCTTTGATCCCTCCCATTGCAGCTGGATTCTACGTCACGGAGTGCGGACCTTCTGGTACGCGCCCGTCACAGGAAGTTAGCTGTGTCGCCGGCGAGGATTCTGCGCTAGCCGATGCTCGTCCCGGGCGGTACAGCTCCGCATCAGAGTCGAGCTGAGGATTGGCCCTTCAGTGAATGCAAAGCTTGCCCGCACCAGCGGGAATGCTGCCCCGGAAAAGCCTTTCGGCGCGGGGCAGCCGGAGGTCAGGTACAAGCGGGAGGCTGGGCGACCCCCGCCCAGTCGCAAGGAAATTCCGGTGACAAAACCGACGTGGGTGTCGACACTGGGTAGCTCGCCGCGCAGGACCGTCCCGAAGCTGCCATCGCCGCGGACGAAGCTGAGCGGCAGCGTGAAAGAGGTCGGCACCGGTTCGGCCCCGTAGATATGGAGGAAGATGACGGGGCGTCCACCTTGAACACCGTTGAAGGCGGTAACGGTCCCCTGCGACGGGTAGGGCGACTGCTCGGGAATCGCGATCGAGGCGTCGAAGGTGCCCTCACCCACCCGCGCCGCCCCGCAAACCCGGCGGGCATAGTCGGTGCTTGCGGGTTGGATCTGTCCGAGGCGACAGGTGGGCAGAGCCTTCGGCTCCAGGCGGCCAGCCCGATTGATCGCAATTTCGATCTTGCTGAGCGCCGGTGGGTCGCTGCCGTCGGTGGTGAAGATGCGCCCACCGAGCTGAACCGAGATCGGCGCAGCCCCTTCGCGGGGCAGCTTCTTCGGGTTGAGTGCTCCGCTGAAGGACACGCGCAGGTTGCCGCGTTGAGCGACCTCGGCCTGAGCGAGAGCAGCGCTGCCGAAAAGGCCGAGGGCGAGCGCCGTCACCGGAGCAATTGCTCGTAATCTCACCCCTGTGCCCTCGCCCCAGAACGCTTCTTCCCGTGCTTGTGCGCGGGAGCCCTACACTTGGCCTTCAGCCGCGGATGGCCGATCGCCGTCAGGTTGCTCTGAGCGATAAAGCGGGCGTTGGCGCGGTGGGTACGCCTGCAAGGGGCACCTGCATTGGAGAGGAGGCCCCGCTTGCCCCCGTACAAGGTGAGCGTGAAGCTGGTCACCGGCGCGTCTGGCAGCGATTCGAAGTTCGCGCGGATGCCGCCGCGTGAGGAGTCGATCCGCCCTGGTACTTCGATCTCAATCCCCCGCCCGTGCAGGTCGGCGACCAGGTCTGGAACGGCCGTGTGGGAGGAGCGCAAGTAGATCGGCCCTTCGAGCGGCTCGTCCATCAGTGGCGTCAGCGCCCGGGCGTGCCCGTAGATCGAAGCCCCCGGGCAGTCGCCGCCGTTGAACTGCGTTCGCGTACAGACGCCGTCGATGTGCTCCTGAGCAAGGAAAACCGATCGCGGCAAGGTCACGGAGACGGCTGAGAGGGCGGCATCCCGCCGCGGCTTGTAGACGGCGCGCAGGGAGGGGTACCCGCCGTGGCGGATAGAGCCCGCCAGCCGCAGCGAAAGCCTGGGCCGAAAGCCGAGCGACCTGCAACCGAGCACCTGATAGGACTGCGTCGAGATCGCTTGTGAGTCGTCCGCTTGGTCGAAGGGGTTGGCGCCCGCGCCACCAAAGCTCGAGGAAACCCGCATCCGGTTGCAGCTGGTGGGGTTGACCATGAAGTCGCGCCGGTCGACGTAGACCCGGATGTACCGCAGATGCAGGGGAATGCCGGCCAGGATGTGAGGGATCGGGTCCGAACCGATCGGGTCCAGGGAGACCTGGGCGCTGCGGCGGTCGATCCGGACCGCCTGGCGGACGATCACGGTGCCGAGGTCGAAGGGGCCGATCGTGGCGGGGTTGACGGCCACTACCGAGAGGGGGGCGCCGTGGTAGGGGCCCGCCAGGTAGAGCCCGCCCGAGGCCCACGCGAGGGTCCCCCCGACCCCGTATCCCGCAACCGTTCGCCCAATCCGACTCGCGGCGGGACAGGCCGGGCTCGCTTGCTCCGCGGTGCCGCTGCGCCCGGCGGCCACCGCAAGGGCGCTGTCCGGGCAGGCGGCCACCCCGGCGATCCGGCCCAACAGCCCCGGTGGGAAGGTCGCCGAGTAGGCGGTGATCTCCTGTTCGGCGTCGCCGCGCGCCATCCGCAGGGAGAAGGGCGAGTAGGCGCCGGCGGCCGCAGCCATCGAGCCGGCGACGAGCGTCGGCGAGAAAGAGGGCACGCCGCCGCTCGGACAGGGCCCACCGCCGTCGCCATAGGTCACCAGGAGAAGCGAGGACGAGTGCTCGAACACAGTCGGTTCAGCCCATGAAGCCGTTTCGAGACCGGCCCCATAGGTGCCGCAAACTGCAGGCGAGATCAGGGTAGAGCGCTGGCCTTCGCGCAGGGTCAGCCCGAAGTGCGTATAGAGGAGGCGGGGCAGGTCGTCGAACGTCGCAACCAGGCGACCGCTGTGAGGATCCGGCTCGATCTTCCCCTGCGACTTGAGGATCAGGCCGCGGCCGGGCAAGCGCGCGACCATGTACACGGCCAGAAGGGTGCCAAACGGGTTCGAGTACGGCTGGGCGAGATAGACGGACCCCTGCAGCTGTTCGGTCAGGCCGAGGGCGCCGTCCAGCACCACCGTGCCGATCTTCGAGCTGTTCGGGCAACCGGATCCCGGCTCGGAGATCGCGGTCTCCCGCGCCCATTCGGCATCACCGCAGACGCCCAGGCCCGCGGCGAGCGAGGGGTTAATCGTAAGACCCTCGGGCAGGGAGACAACCGCGGTCTTGATCGGCGGCCTGGCGATGCCTCGGGGGTTGAGGATGCCGCCGCCGTCGTTGACTTCGACGTTCAACGCAAGACCCGTGCGTGCCGCGGCGGCGTTCGTCGTCAACTGCACTTTCGGGGTGACCAGCGCCTTGTTGCATCTTTCGAGCGGGGAGATCACCGCCGTCGCCGAGGCCTTTTCACCCGGCCACGATCCCGCTTCACCCACGAAGGGCAGGGGGCTTCCGCAAGGCGTCGGAGGAAGCGTGAGGTAGCTCTTCACCATCGCTTCGGTGGCTTCGGCGGAACCGAGCACCATGCAGGCGCCCCAGGAGCCGCTCGTCTCCTCGTTCAGGCAGTTGCCGCGCTGGTCGTTGTGGGGGGAGGGATTCGGGGGCGGCGGAGGGCCGGGCCCCGACGGCGGCGCCGCCGGGGCCCACGGCGTCCCCCAGATGGAGAGCTCCACCGCACGCAGGTCGAATGACTGGGGCACCTCGTCGAGGACCAGGTCAAGGCCGGCGTCGGCTTCGCGCACCTTCGCCTTGAAGACGAGCGGGACCCCGAAAGGCGAGGCGCCGATCGCCGCGACCGTGCCGAAGGGATGGGCGAGATTGAAGAGGCCGAACCAGCGATCCGTACCTCCCATGTTCACGTGCAATACCCCCACCTGGCTGGAGTTCGGGCAACTCTCGCCCGAACTCGAAGCTTCGAAGGGAGAGATGCGAGGAGTGTGGAAGTCGGCTTCGCTGCATTCGGGGACCATGGTGGGGTTGAGCAGCAGGCCCGGCGGCATGTGAACCGCGAAGTCGTGCACCCTTCGCGCCCCCGCTTCGGTTTCGAAGCCCGTCGCGATCTCGAGGCTGTACGGATGCGAACCGGCTTGGGTCTCAGCCGAGCCATCGGCTTTTCTGGCGACCGTTTCGAACTCGCCGATACCGAAGGCGGCCCTGCAGGCGGGTGCGCTTGCTGCGAAGACTATGGCCGCCGCCATGAAGCAAACCGCGACTCTTCTCATCTCTCTCCCTGTCTATGCCCAAGCCGCTTGTGATGGGAGTGAGAGCGGTGCCGCTTGTGCCGGCGGTGGGAGAACCGGACTGGTGGGTTTTCCGGTCCTTCGACGACGGCAGTAGCAGGGGTGGCGTCATCCGGGGCGGGGGGCGGCACTTGGCATTCGTCACCTTCACAGGCGGGCACGGCGGGCGTTTCGGCGGCGGCAGCCGCACCCGGGGCAGGGGTGAAAATGACCGAGAAGGTCCCGATGGCGAGGATCGTCAAGCCTCGCCCCAGCGCCCGCCGGAAGCGACCGCGGGCCTCTGCGACCGCGCGTCCTCCCCCCCTAGGCTTCTCCCAGCGCCCCGGCGTAGACGAGGTCAAACTGCTGCTCTCATGCCTCTGCAATTCATCCCTTGCTCGAAATAAGAACAGATGCGGACCAGGTTGTCAATATCTCCCTCCGGCGCGTGGGGCGCGGAGGATCGTCGAGGAAGGACGCAGGCTGGTGCGCCCGCGTCCTTCCTACTGCTTCGGTGCCTCTGTGGGACCTAGTGACTCAGGGTCAGGAGGCCGCCGCTGGAGGTCGTAGCCGTGAACGTGCCGGTCATCGTGATCGGCCCGCCACTGCTGCTGCCGATCACCGCGTTTTCGAATTTCAGGGTCGAGTTCGTGCTACCGGAACCGTTGGTCCAGATGGCTTTGGTGGCGCTCTGGTTGTAGCTGCCCCAGGGGCTGACCGTGGTTCCGCCGCTGTTGTTGCTCCCAACTTCGAGCGAGTACTGCGAGGTGAGGGTGTTCCACCATGCCCACGACATCATGTTCATCTGCAGCGAGGTCGAGCCTGAGCATTTGAACCACACATACCCAAAATTCCCAATCGCCGCGAGATTTCCTGAGGTCCCACCCGAAAACGAGCCGGTTTCAGGCGTGCAGGTACGGGGGTCGAGACCATTCCGCTTCACCGTCACTCCGGCCGTGGTCAGCTTGATGGTCGAGCTGCTGAATTTCGCCGTCTGTTCCGCAGCGGAGGCCGGCGACGCCACAGCCATAAGGGCGGCAAGAGCCGCCAGCACAGCAAGAGACCCCTTTAGTTTCCGATTCACACTCTTCAATTTCTTCTCCTTGATTGACAGGGAGAGCAACGTTTCACTGCGCCTCCCGATGAGGCCTCGACATTTTCAGGAGGAGATAGAAGTCACAACAGTTTCGGTCGACAACGGCTGTAATCCCGGCTCTCTGAACACGGCTCGCCAGATGCCTTTCGCCGACTT
>Ga0126313_10002622_pt1 | contig 10142 bp, 15 predicted proteins | sample Plot105A_FD_89954 | JGI IMG/M metagenome (GOLD analysis project Ga0126313, IMG submission 89954) | Serpentine soil microbial communities from UC McLaughlin Reserve, CA, USA - Plot105A | ecosystem: Environmental > Terrestrial > Soil > Grasslands | place: USA: UC McLaughlin Reserve, Lake County... | reverse complement strand
CGATGCGCGCGCCTGGCCCGGTCGACGATGCAACGCCGATCGCGCGTTACAGCGTGGTCTCGAGCTCGATCGTTCCGCCCTCGACGGCGAGCACGCGCGTCGCCGAGCCGCTCGATCAGGCGGCGGAAGGGGCGGTTGCCGGCGCCGGTCTGGGCGACGAAGCGCTGCACGCCGTTGGCCCGGGCGCGCTCGGCCAGCTCGTCCATGAGGACACGGCCGACGAGGCACCCGTGCAAGTGGTGGACGCGGTCGAGTCATCCAGATGTTTCAGAGGTTCTTGGCGATCGACAGCGGGTCGGCACTCGGTGGGTCGGCCACGGCGGCTCGACGATGAGCAGAGCGCGACCCGGGCTACCATGCCGTCATGCAGGACGGCCTCCCTCGCCCTTGGGATGCCTCGCGGCTTCCGGATCCCGTCATCCCGCTCGACCGCACCTTCGAGGGCTTCCTGGGACTTGAGTGGCTCGAGCTGACGCCGACCTCTGCGCACGTTCGTTTCGAGGTGCGCGACGACCTCAAGCAGCCCCTCGGCCTCCTTCACGGCGGCATCTACTGCGCCGTGGGCGAGACCCTCGCGTCGCTGGCCACCGCATACGAGGTGTGGGAGGACGGCCTGATCGCCTCGGGGCTGAGCAACTCGGGGAACTTCCTGCGACCGATCACCGCGGGGACCGTCGATGTTGCCTGCCGGCTCCGCGAGCGCGGCGACGACGCCTGGCTGTGGAGCACGGACTTCCGCGACGAGGCGGACCGCCTTTGTGCGATCGTCGACGTGATGGTCGCGGTGCGCCCCGTGCGGGCGGACGTGGCCGCCGGCTGACGCACTGCCTCCTGCGCGCGCCGAGACGCATCACATTCGCCTGACGGCCGCCTCGATTCCGTCACACGCCAGCGTGCGTTACAAATCGTTACCCGGGGGTAGGCGAGCTTGAGAAAAGGAGGGCGAGAGATGGTGCAGATGCTGATCGCCGGCGAGCGCGAGGCAGCGCGCTCGGGCGAGGAGATCGAGGTCATCAATCCGGCGACCGAGGAGCCACTGGAATCGGTGCCGAGCGCGGGCCGCGAGGACGTCGACCGCGCGGTGCAGGCTGCGGCGCGGGCGTTCCCCGAGTGGCGCGACACGGACGCCGAGGAGCGCGCGGACAAGCTGCGGGCGTTCGCTGACCTCGTGACGGACAACGCCAAGGAACTCGGCGAGACGCTGACGAACGAGCAGGGCAAGCCCACCATGGAGGCCGGGGGCGAGGTGCAGCACTTCGTCCACGGGCTGCGCTACTACGCCGACCTCGCCACCAAGGTCCGCGGCGTCTACCAGCCGCTGCCATCGACCCTGGGGCGCTCCTACGGCATGGTCGTCCGGCGGCCGGTGGGGGTCTGCGCCGGCATCGTGCCCTCGAACTTCCCGCTGACCCTGACGGGGACCAAGCTGGGTCCCGCCCTCGCGGCGGGCAACACGATCGTGCTCAAGCCGTCCGAGGACACGCCGCTGTCCATGCTGCGGCTGGCCGAGCTCGTGGCCGAGGCCGAGCTTCCGCCCGGGGTGGTCAACGTCGTCACCGGCGGCGCGGACACGGGCGAGGCGCTCGTCACCCACCCGCTCGTGCGGCGGATCGCGTTCACCGGCTCGACCGCGACCGGCCGCCGGATCATGGAGCTCGCCGCGCCGGAAATGAAGCGCGTGACGCTCGAGCTGGGCGGCTCGGATCCGGTCATCGTCTGCCCCGACGCGAATCTCAAGGGCGCCGTGAAGACCGCGCTGATCGCCCGCTTCTGGAACGCGGGCCAGGGGTGCCTGGCGGGCAAGCGGCTCTTCGTGTTCGACGACATCTACGACGATTTCGTGGGTGCGCTGCTCGAGGGCGTCGAGCGCTACGAGCCTGGCGTCGGCTGGGAGAAGCCCGAGAAGCCGAAGATCCGCATCGGGCCGCTGACCACCGCGCGCCAGCGCGAGCTGGTCACGGACCAGCTCCAGGACGCGCTGGACGGCGGCGGCGAGCTGCTCTACGGCGGCGACCCGCCCGACGATCCCGACACGGGCTTCTTCCTGACCCCGACCGTGGTGCAGAACCCCGCCCGCGACGCGCGCGTCGCCACCGAGGAGGTCTTCGGCCCGGTGCTGCCGATCTGGCGCGTGGCCGATCTCGACGAGGCGATCGAGCGCGCGAACGACACGCCCTACGGCCTGGGCTCGTCGGTGTGGACGCACGACGTCCGCGTCATCAACCGGGTCGCACAGGAGGTCGACGCCGGCATGACGTGGGTCAACCAGAACCACTACGGCTATGACGAGCTGCCCTTCGGCGGCACCAAGCAGAGTGGCTACGGCAAGGAGCACGGCATCGAGGCGCTGGACTACTACTTCGAGGACAAGTCCGTCGTCGTCGGCGGGCTCTAGGAGGGAGAGCGATGGCGGTCAGCTACCACGCAAAGGAACCGATCGGCTTCATCACCCTCGACAACCCCCCGGCCAACTCGTACGACCGGGCGTTCATGGAGGAGCTGGGCGGCGCGATCGTCCAGGCCGCCGACGACGAGGCGGCCGACGTCGTCGTCGTGCGCTCGTCGAGCCCGAAGTTCTTCTCCGCGGGGGCCGACGTGAAGGCCTTCGCCGAGCAGGACCCCGAGCAGAGCGCGGAGATGATCGACGTCGCCCATCAGGCGCTGGGGCGGATCGCGGCCATCCCCAAGGTGTTCATCGCCCTCATCCAGGGCCATGCCCTCGGCGGCGGGCTCGAGATGGCGCTGGCGTGCGACCTGCGCTTCGGGGCCCGGGGCTCGTACAAGCTCGGCACGCCGGAGGTCACGCTCGGCCTCCTGCCCGGCAATGGCGGCACGCAGCGGCTGCCCCGCATGGTGGGCGTCAGCACGGCCCTTGACCTGATGATCACGGGCCGGAGGATTTCCCCCGGGCAGGCCCACGCCCTCGGCATCCTCGACCGGCTGTTTCCTGCCGCGGAGGCCGAGGGAATGACGCGCGAGTACGCGAAGGGATTGGCCGGCGGCGCGGTCGAGGCGATCGGCGCCATCAAGCGTGCCGTACACGGCGGCATCGAGCGCTCGCTCGACGACGGGCTCGCCCTCGAGCGCGAGCTGGTGGCCGACCTGTTCCGCTCCTCCGACGCGCGCGAGGGGCTGACCGCCTTTGTCGAGAAGCGGGAGCCCGCCTTCGGCCGCTCCTAGCCGGGGCCATGGCCGAGCGCGAGGTCGACTTCCTGATCGTCGGCGGCGGCCACGCCGGCTTCGCCTGCGCCCAGGCCCTGCGCGACGCGGGCGAGCGGGGAAGCATCCTGCTCGTCTCCCGCGAGCCCGACCCGCCGTACGATCGCACCGCGTGCACGAAGTCCTACCTGGCGGGCCGTGCGGAGCGCGAGGACGTCCTGCTCGGCGGTCGCGACTGGCCGCGCGAGCACGAAGTCGAGGTCCTCGTCCGCACGAGCGTGCTCAAGCTCGCGGCCGACAAGAAGCGCGCGGCGCTGTCGAACAAGGACGTGGTCGACTTCGGGGCGGCGCTCCTCGCGACCGGCGCCATGGTCCGGCGCCTGCGCGTGGACGGGTCGAAGCTCGGCGGCGTCCACTACATGCGCGCACTCGGCAACGCCGACGCGATCCGCAGGGACGCCGCCGAGGCCGACCACGTGGTGCTCGTCGGCGGCTCCTACATCGGCACCGAGGTGGCAGCGACGCTTCAGGCGGCCGGCAAGCGCTGCGCGATCGTCATGCAGGAGGACGTGGTCCTCGAGCGGACGTTCGGGCCCGAGGTCGGCGGCCACGTCCAGGGCATCCTCGAAGACCACGGGATCGCCGTGCACGGCGGCGAGGAGGTCGAGGCCTTCGTCGGCGAGGACGAACGCGTGACCGCGGTGCGGACGAAGAGCGGCCTCGAGCTCCCCGCGGACCTCGTCGTGGTGGGCGCGGGCGTGGTGCCGGACGTCCAGCTGGCCCGCAGCGCCGGTCTCGAGCTCGGCGAGTCGGGCGGGATCGCAGTCGATGCCCGTCACCAGACGTCGGCGCCGGGGATCTTCGCCGCCGGCGACGTCGCCGAGATCGACAGCGGGGTCCACCCTGCTGGCCGGCTGCGCGTCGAGCACTGGGAGGTCGCGGCCGCCCAAGGGCGGCGCGCCGCGGCGGCCATGCGCGGCGCCGACCCGCCCCCCGAGGAGATTCCGTACTTCTTCTCCGACCTGCACGACTGGCTCTCCTACGAGTACATCGGGCCGGCGCACGCGTGGGACCAGGTGGTCGTCCGCGGCTCGATGGAGGACGGAGCTTTCAGCGCGTGGTACCTGAACGACGGGTGCGTGGCCGCGGTGCTCAGCGTCGACCGGCCCGAGGACCTCGAACGCGGCCGCGAGCTGTTCGACAAGCCGGTTGATGCCGACGCGCTGGCCGATCAGGCCAGGGAGCCCGCGGTGGCATGACCGGCGAGGCCAACCGCTGCGAGGCGCCGTCGATGCTGCGCTTCGACCCGTCGTCGAACCTCGGCCGGCACGGCCTCGCCCCAGGCGTGCAGCCCGCGCTCGCCGGTACCCGCCAGCTCCGCGACGAGATCCGGCACCGGCCGAAGGTCGAGCAGGCAGCGCAGCCCGAAGCCCACGTGCCACCGCTCGTCGCGCTCCACCAGCTCGACGGCGGACCGAACGCCGGGCAGCGCACCGTCGGCGAGGTCGTCGAGCAACGCGTGCTGGCCGGCGGTCAGGACCAGGCCCTCGATGACCATGTGGTAGAGGCCGACGCCCTCGTCCAGCGACGCATCGCCGTCGGCCAGGGCGGCGGCGGTTGCCGGCAGCCGTTGCTCGAAGAGCTCGCGCAGCGCCGCCGGCACGATGGCGTGCGGCGCCGCGGGGCCGCGCAGCCCGACCACGTCCATTGCGATGCGTTCAAAGACACGGGCATGCCGCTCCTCGTCCACACGCTGGGCCGCGAAAGCGGCGCGGGTGGCTTCGTCGCCGGCTCGGGGCACGAAGGGGGCGAGCTCGGTGGCGACGCTGGTCTCGGCGACCACGAAGCCGGCGACGAGCATCGCCAGCCGCCCGCGGCGCCGTGGCGGCAAGGACGGCCAAGCGCGGGCGTCGGCCTCGAAGTCGAAAGCATCGGGGTCCCAGCGCAAGCGCTGGGCCAGGGCGGTGAAGTGACGCGAGCCGGCGATCACCTAGAGCGGGACATCGTCCTGCGGGGAGAAGTCGTCCTTGGCGGCGCCGCAGACGGGACAGGACCAGTCGTCAGGGATCTCCTCGAACGCCATGCCCGCCTTGACGCCGCCATCCGCATCGCCCTCCGCGGGATCGTAGACGTACCCGCAGAGCTCGCAGATCCACAGCTGCCCCTCTGCCACCCGGGCCAAAGTATCAACCCCTTACCCACACGTCGGGTGAATCAAGCCGTCCATTACCGGACAGTATTATGACGAGAGCCAACGATACGTCATAGGTTTGAGGGAGGGCGATGACCGAGGACGAACTGCTCGAGCGAATCGCGAGCGGCAAGCTGATCGAGGGCCCCGAGTACGCCACCGACAAGTACGTGGAGGGGCTGCGGCGGACGCTCATCGTCTCCGGGGACACCGAGCTGATCTCGGCTCCGGCGTACATGCGGGCGGCGCGCAACGCGCCGAAGATCAACTCCTACATCTCGGTTGCCGGCATCGCCCAGGACGAGCTCGGCCATGCCCACATCGCCTACCGCCTCCTGCGCGACCTGGGCGAGGACGTCGAGGCGCTCGTCTACGAACGCGACCCGAAGGACTTCCGCCACCCCTACGCGTTTGACGTCCCGCTCGACACCTGGGCGGAGATGGTCGTCGCCAACGGCTTCTATGACCGCGCCGGGTTCTGCCTGCTCGACGACATCTTCCAGAACTCGAGCTACGGGCCGTGGAAGCGCGCGCTGGTCAAGGTCGAGCGCGAGGAGAACTTCCACCTCCGCCACGGCGAGCGCTGGATGGCCACGATGGCCGCCGACCCGGAGCAGAAGGCCGAGCTCCAGGCCGCCGTCGACTGGATGTTCATGATGACGCTCGAGTGGTTCGGTCTCCCCGATTCGATGAAGCGGCACGGCGAGCAGATCGCCTACGGGATGAAGGGCTCGACCAACGACGAGCTTCGCCAGACCTGGATGTCGACCGCGGTGCCGCTGTGCGAGGAGCACGACATCGACGTCCCGGCCCACTACGACGAGGCCTCCGAGACCTGGGTCATCGACGCACCCTTCCCGTGCGCGTTCGACGAGGAGGAGAAGCGCTGGGACTTCGACGGCGGCGAGATCTCCTGGGAGGACGTCATGCAGCGGTGGAAGCGGCGCGGCCCCGCCAACGAGGAGCTGGTCGAGCAGATCCAGCGCGGCTACAAGCAGCTCGCGACGTCGCTGGAGGGGGCGGCATGAGCGCCACCGTGACCGACCTCGAATCCGCACTGCGCCGGGTGCACGACCCGGAGTACCCGATCTCGGTCGTGGACATGGGGCTCATCCGGGGCCTGGCCGTCGACGGGGCGACCGCGCGCGTGCGCCTCACCTACACGTCGATGGGCTGCCCGTGCAAGGAGATGATCGCCGACGACGTCCGCGACGCCCTGCTGGCCGTCCACGGGATCGACGCGGTGGAGGTCGAGGAGGTCTATGAGCCGTGGTCGCACCGCGACCTCAGCCGGCGCGCCCGCAGCACGATGAGCGAGCTGGGGGTGGCGTGATGCCCGTCGAGCGCGAGCGCGAGTACTACGACGTCTTCGCCCGGCGCAAGCCCGACGAGCCGCTCGAGCACATCGGCACGGTGGGCGCCAGCGAGCCCTCCGACGCCGAGGTGTTCGCGTTCAAGCTCTACGACCAGTGGAAGTGGACGGAGCTCTTCGTCGCGCGCAGGGCCGACGCGATCGAGGTGGTGCGCACGCCATGAGGTTCTTCGTCTTCGCCCGCCGCGAGTACGAGCGGCCGCTGGCCCGCCGCGCCGCCGTCGAGGCGCCCGACACCGACGCGGCCACAGAGGTCGCCCGCGAGCGCTTCGGCGACTGGCTTGAGGTCCGGCTCGTGCCCGAGAGCAGCGTCCGCTGGATCGTCGGTCCCCTGCCCGCCGAGCGGGTGCCCGAGGAGGAACGAGAGGAGGTGGCGGCGTGAGCGCCCCCGAGCGGGACCTCGATCGCGTCGTACCCGATGAGTGGTCGATCACCGACGATGACGAGGGCCTCGCCGCCCTGGTCAACCTCGTGGTCGTGCTCGCGGACAACAAGTTCTTCCTCGGCCGCCGTTTCTCCGAATGGCTCTCCGGAGGCCCTTCCCTCGAGAGCGCGGTCGCGCTCGCGGCCATCGCCCAGGAGGAGCTCGGCCACGCGCGGGCGCTCTATCCGCTGCTCGAGGAGATGCCGCTCGTCGACACGCCCGGGCCCCTGCAACGCGGGGCCGAGCGCGAGCGCAAGTACTGCCTGAGCGTCCTCGCCGAGCCGTGGGAGCACTGGGCCGACGTCGTCGCGGCGCTGATGCTCGTCGACCCCGCCCTCACGGTGCTGTTCCGGGCGCTCGAGGACTCGCGCTACGACGACCTCCGCCAGCGCGCCGCCCGCGTCCCCGGCGAGGAGGCGTTCCATCGCAAGTACGCCGAGGGACGCATGCGCGACCTCGCGAGGACCGACCAGGGGCGCGCGACGCTGCAGCGCCACCTCGACGCGATGCTCCCCGAGGTGCTGATGTGGTTCGGGCCCCCGGACGAGCGCGGCGTTGCGGCCCTCAAGGGCCAGGGACTGCTGGCGCTCGACAACCAGGAGATGCGCGACGCGTTCACCGCCGACGTCGGCCCGGTGCTCGAGGAGAACGGGCTGCGCCTCGAGGCGAACGAGTTGCCGTGGGATCGATGGAACAGCCTGCAGCGACGCCTGACCTGAGCCCCGACGACGGGCGGACGTGCCCCTGGTGCGGCTCGCGCGACACCGAGCGCATCGGCGCGTGGGGCCCGCAGCTGCTGACCGAGCAGTGGCACTGTCGTGCCTGCCGGACCCCCTACGAGCGCCTCCGCCGCGAGCCATGACCGGCGACCTCGTGCGGTGCGAGCGCGACGACGGCGGCGTCGCGGTGCTGACCCTCAACCGGCCCGAGGCCCGCAACGCGCTTGACGACGAGCTCGCCCAGACGCTCGGAGGCGCGCTCGACGCCGCCGCCGACGATCCCGCCACCCGCGCCGTCGTCCTCACCGGCGCCGGGACGGCGTTCTGTGCCGGCGGCGACCTCGGGCGCTTCGAGCGGGACTGGACCCCCAGCGCGTTCCGCCGGCACTCGCACCGGCTGACCGCCCTCATTGCCGCGATCGAGCGGCTCGAGAAGCCCGTGGTGGCCGCCATCAACGGCGCGGTCGCGGGCGCGGGAACCCAGCTCGCCCTCGCCTGCGACGTTCGCCTCGCGGCGCCCGAGGCGAAGCTGATCTTCCGCGAGGGGCGGCTGGGCATCATCCCCAGTCACGGCGGCGTCGCGCGCCTGGTCAAGCTCGTCGGCCTCGGCCGGGCGCGCGACGTGCTGCTGGGAGCGGAGGCGGTCGACGCGCACGAGGCCGTCCGCCTCGGGCTCCTCACGGCGGTGGTCGAGGAGGGGGACGTCGTAGGCGCGGCCCGCGAACGCGCCCGGCTCGCCCTGCGGCGCTCGCCCGAGGCCTACGGCGCCGCCAAGCGCCTGCTGGCGGTGGCCGCCGACGCCTCGCTGGAGGCGGGCATGGCCGCCGAGGCGCTGGCCCAGACCTCGCTCATCGCGACCCCCGAGCACCGCGCGGCCGTCGCCCGCGCGAAGGGAACCTGACCCATGGCGACGCTGATCGAGCTCGAGGGTCGCGCGCCGCAAGTGGCGGAGGACGCCTGGCTGGCGCCGACCGCGACCCTCGTCGGCGACGTCGAGGTCGCCTCGGGGGCGAGCGTGTGGTTCGGGGCGGTGCTGCGGGCCGACTTCGCGGCGATCCGCATCGGCGCGGGCGCCGCCGTGCAGGACAACGCCGTCCTCCACTGCGCGACCGGGCTTGCCACCGTGGTGGGCGCGGACGTGACCATCGGCCACCAGGCCATGCTCGAGGGGTGCGTGGTCGAGGACGGCGCGCTCGTCGGCATGGGCGCGATCGTCCTGCAGCGCGCCTCCGTCGGCGCCGGCGCCATGGTCGCCGCGGGCGCGGTGGTCACCGAGGGCGTCGAGGTCCCGGCCGGCACGCTGGTCGCGGGCGCCCCGGCGAAGTTCAAGAAGGCACTCGACGGCGCGTCGGCCGGCTGGGTGCAAGGCGCCGCGCGCGAGTACCAGGCGTTGCGCGACCGCTACCGGGCGGCCGCGTCGGTCCGCACGCCATGAGCGCGCACGAACCGGCAGAGGGCCGCAAGCGTCTCCTCGGGCGCCTCGAGATGGGGTGCGTGCCCGCAGGGCAGCACGATCCGCTCGACCGGTCCGGAGACGGCCGCGGCCACCTTGTCGACCTGCTCAAGCGTCCCGTAGGGGTCCTCGCTGCCCTGCACGAGGAGGACCGGCACCTCGATGGCGGGCAGCAGCTCCTCGATGCTCCAGTCCGGGAACCGGGGATCGAGCCAGACGTCGTTCCAGCCGTAGAAGGCGGCGTCGGGGTCGCGGTGATGGCGCGCCATGCGCTCGCGCAGCTCGCCCTCCTCGAAGGCCGTCCTGGCCCGGCGGATCTCCGCCAGGCAGATCTCCTCGACGAACACGTGCGGGGCGAGGCAGGCCAGCCCACTGACCGGATGCTCGGCGCCGTGGATGAGCGCGATCGACCCGCCGTCGCTGTGCCCCACGAGCAGTGGGGCCTCGACGCCCCAGTTTTCGAGCAGGCGGGGGAGGACGTCACCCGCCTCCTCGTGCATGAAGGTCGGCGTGCGGGGGCGCGCCGGCGGGTCCGACCCGCCGTGCCCGAGTCGCGAGTAGGCGATGGCGCGGCGCCCGGTCGTCTCGGCGACGCGACGGTGAAAGCCGCGCCACAACCCGACCGAGCCCAAGCCTTCGTGCAGGAACACGAGGGGCGGGCCCGCGGCGGGATCGCCCGGGAGATCCTCGTACTCGAACCGGCGGCCGTCGAGCTCTGCGAGCACAGTCGTCGTGCTACCCAAGGAGTGCCATGACCACCACGCAGACAACCATCGAGCTAGGGCCCTTCGTCGACGGCGCCGCCGAGGGCGTCGAAGGTAAGG
>Ga0126313_10002621_pt1 | contig 10144 bp, 7 predicted proteins | sample Plot105A_FD_89954 | JGI IMG/M metagenome (GOLD analysis project Ga0126313, IMG submission 89954) | Serpentine soil microbial communities from UC McLaughlin Reserve, CA, USA - Plot105A | ecosystem: Environmental > Terrestrial > Soil > Grasslands | place: USA: UC McLaughlin Reserve, Lake County... | reverse complement strand
GCCGGAGAGCAGCGCGACGACCGGCCCGGTGCCTCCAGCCTTGCCCTCGAGTACCGCGGCGACCGGGGCGGCTCCGGCGCCCTCGACAAGGAGCTTCGTCCGCTCGAGCAGAAGCACGATGGCCTCGCTGATCTCCTCGTCGGTGACAGCGACCACGTCGTCGAGGACGTCGCGGAGGATCGACGACGTCAGCTCGCCCGGCTCCTTGACGGCGATTCCCTCGGCAATCGTGAAACCGCCGACCTCGCCGCCGGCGAGTGGAGCGCACGCGGCGGCCTGCACGCCGACCACGCGGACCTCCGGACGGATCGCCTTCAGCGCCAGCGCGATTCCGGAGGCGAGCCCGCCGCCGCCGACGGGCACGACGACCGTCTCCAGATCGGGAACCTGCTCAGCGAGCTCGAGGCCGATCGTTCCCTGGCCCGCGATCACCTGCTCGTCCTCGAACGCGTGCAAGAACGTCGCGCCTCTGCTCGCCGTCTGCTCGATCGCGGTCGCAAGCGCCTCCTCGAATGTCTCGCCGGCCATCTCGACCTGCGCGCCGTAGTTCCGCGTCGCCTCGACCTTCGCCGTCGGCGTGTGGTGGGGCATGAAGATCGTCGCCGCAACGCCCTCCTTGCGCGCGGCCCAGGCCACCGCCTGGCCGTGGTTGCCGGCGCTCGCGGCCACCACGCCGCCGCTTCGCTCTTCCGGTGTCAGGAGGGCAATCCGGTTGACCGCACCGCGGATCTTGAACGCGCCCGTCCGCTGGAGGTTCTCCGCCTTGAGATGGACCGGGCGCCCCGTGAGACGCGAAAACGTCTCGGAGCCGTAGACGGGGGTCACGCGCGCGACGCCGTCGAGGCGGCGGCGCGCCTCCTCGATCTGCCGGACGCTAGGGGCTGTGGTCGCTGTCAACGTGGAAGACCTTCTGGAGTATCTCCCGCACCGCCGTCAGCGGGTCGAGCGCGCGCTGCTGGACGTCGTCGAGCAGGCGGCGCAGCTCGGGGTCGTCCGCGACGGCGTGCTCGAGGTGCGCCTTCGCGCGCCCCGACGCGACGGCGAACACCTCGCCGGCCAGGTTCTTGCGCCGGCGCTCGTCCAGCAGTCCCTCGCGCTCGAGGTACGCGCGGTGCTCCTCGATCTTCTCCCACAGCTCCGCGACGTTCTCTCCCCGCGTCGCCTCGGTGAGGACGATCGGCGGGCGCCAGCCGCGCTCGCGGTCGAGCGAGAGGATCGAGCGCACCTCGTTCAGCATCGTCTTCGCCGCGGGATGGTCGAGCTTGTTGATCGCGATCACGTCCGGGATCTCCATGATCCCGGCCTTCAGCGCCTGCACCGAGTCGCCCGAGCCCGGCATCAGCACGAGCACGATCGTGTCCGCGATCCCGAGCACCTCGACCTCGCTCTGGCCGGCGCCGACGGTCTCGACGAACAGCACGTCCTTTCCCGCCGCGTCGAGAACGAGCATCGCCTGGAGCGTCGTCTCGGCAAGCCCGCCGAGGTGGCCTCGCGTGCCCATCGAGCGAATGAAAACGTCCGGGTCGAGGAAGTGGTCTGCCAACCGGATCCGGTCGCCGAGCAGGGCCCCTTTCGTAAAGGGGCTCGACGGGTCGACGGAGATGACGCCGACCGTCCGGCCGACGCTGCGCACGTGCCGGATCAGCGCGGCGATCAGCGTCGACTTCCCAACCCCCGGCGGGCCCGTGACGCCGACGGAGTACGCACGGCCCGTCTCCGGGTAGAGGTCGTGGACGACGTCGTAGGCGAGCACGTCCGAGTTCTCGACGAGCGTGATCGCGCGGGCGAGTGCGCGCGTGTCGCCCGCGCGGACACCGGCCGCGAGCGTCTCGCGCGTCCAATCCCGCCGCCCGGCCACGGCTACGTCGACACGCGTGCGACGACGGCGCCGAGCGCAGTCCCGCAAAGCTCGTTCTCGTCCGGCGTGCCGACCGTGACGCGAATCGCGCCGGGTGCGCCGAACGGCCCGGTCGGCCGCACGATCACGCCCTCGCGCAGCAGCGCCTGGAACAGCGGCCGGGAGTCGTCGCCGACCTCGGCGAACAGGAAGTTCGCAACGGCAGGACCGGCCGGCTCGAGCCCGTTCGCGCGCAACAGCCGCTCGAGCTGCATGCGACCCTCGGCGTTCGCGCGCCGCCGGCGCTCCAGCTCGTCAGGGGCATTCAGGCTCGCAAGCGCGGCCACCTGCGCCTGCTGGTTGATGTCGAAGGCCCGGCGCACCTTCCCGATCCCGGTCACGAGCTCAGCCGGTGCGAGGCCGTAGCCGACGCGCAGCCCGGCGAGGCCGTAGATCTTCGAGAACGTCCGTAGCACGGCGACGTTGCAGCCCTGCTTCGCGTACTCCTCGATCCCGTCCGGGTACTCGGGGTGGTCGACGTATTCGAAGTACGCCTGGTCGAGCACCGTCAGCACATGGCCCGGGACGCGGTCGAAGTACGCGTCGAGCTCCGCGCGCGTGCTCATCGTCCCGGTGGGGTTGTTCGGGTTGCAGAGGTAGACGAGCTTCGTCCGCGACCCGATCGCGTCCAGGATCCCGTCGATGTCGTAGCGGTGATCGCGCAACGGCACGAGCCGCGGCGTTGCGCCGAGCTTCAGCGCGTCGATCACGTAGCTCGCGAAGGAAGGCCAGCCACAGACGATCTCGTCTCCCGGGTCGAGTGTCGCCTGCGAGATGCAGTCGATCAGGCCGTCCGCGCCGGCGCCGAGGGCGAGCTCCTCGTACCGCACGCCGTGCCGCTCCGCGAGTGCCGTCCGCAGGAGGTACGCACCGCCGTCCGGATAGCGGTTGAGCTCGCGCGCCGACCGTTCGAGCGCCTCTAGCGCCGCCGGGAACGGCCCGAACGGCCCTTCGTTCGACGCGAGCTTGACAACGCGATCGAGGCCGAGCTCGCGCTGGACCTCCTCGACCGGCTTGCCCGGCTCGTAGGCCGAGACCTCGTCGAGAGTGGCGCGGAGGACGCCGGCCGGGACCTCCCCCACGCCGGCCATTACTCGCTCAGCTCGGTGCCGCCCTTGCTGCGGCGGCGGCGAAGCAGGGCGACGCCTCCGGCTGCAGCGGCCGACCCCGCGAGGACCGCCGAGGTCAGCTTCCTTTTGCCGCCGCCCTCCGACTTTGCTGCGCTCTTCGTCTTCCTCTTGGCGGCTACCTTGGCGAGCTGCCATGCAGCCCAGCCGAGCACCGCGTTCCGCCTGTTGATGATGCTCATCGCGCTCCTCTCCTCCGACTATTCAATCAGGCTCGTGCGGCGGCTCTCCGCCTGGCCGGGATGTGAATGGGGCGGCCGAGCGCGACGAGACCCGCCTCCTTAATTGCTTCGGACAGCGTCGGGTGTGGCGCCATCCCGTCCGCGATCGTCTCCACGGTCGCCTCGGCGTCGAGTGCAACGACGCCGGCCTCGACCATGTCGGTGACGTGCGGCCCGACCATGACGAGCCCGAGGAACTCGCCGTAGCGCGTCTCGTGGATCGACTTCACCCAGCCGACCGTCTCGTCCTGCATGACCGCGCGCGCGTTCGCGACCCAAGGGAACGTTCCGACGGCGACGTCGTCGCCGTACTGCTCGCGGGCCTCGCGCTCCGTCAGCCCCACGCTCGCGATCTCGGGATCGGTGTAGATCGGCCGCGGGACGCCGCGGTTGTCGACGACGGCGTCGTGGCCGAGCGCGTTTTCGGCTGCGACCTCTCCCTCGCGGAACGCCGTGTGCGCGAGCTGCCAGTACCCGGCGCAGTCACCGACGGCATAGATGTGCGGGACGGTGGTCCGCCGGTGCTCATCCGCCGCGATCCCCTTGCGGCGGTCGAGGTCGACGCCGATGTCCTCCAGGCCGAGATCCTCGACGAGCGGAGCGCGGCCGACCGACACGAGCATCAGGTCGGCCTCGGCGGTCTCGCCGTCCCCGAACTGGACGGTCAGCGCGCCGGCGCGCTCCTCGACCTTCGTGCACTGCTTCTCCAGGTGAAGGGTGATCCCGCGGCGGCCGAACTGCTTCGCGAGCTCCTTCGAGGCGTCCTCGTCCTCCTGCGGGATCAGCATCGGGAGCATCTCGATGACCGTGACCTTGGACCCGAAGCGCTGCAAGATCGAGGCGAACTCGCACCCGATGATCCCGCCGCCGAGCACGACGAGCCGGCTCGGAACCTGCTCCTGTGCCAGCAGTCCCGTCGAATCGACGCACAGCGAGGAGTCGAGGCCCTCGATCGGCGGCCTGATCGGGAACGAGCCGGTGGCGACGATCGCGGTCTTGAACGTCACGTCCTCCCCGCCCTCGACGGCGATCGTGTTGCCGTCCTTGAAGCGGCCCTCGCCCTTGACCCACTCGACGCCGCTCGCTTTGAACAGGCTGGCGACGCCCTGGGTCATCTGCTTGACGACGCCGCGCTTCCACTCATTCGCGCTGCCGAAGTCGAGCGACGGCTCCGTGACCTGGACGCCGAGCTTGGCGAAGCTCTCCTCCGCGGCCTTGAGATAGAAGGCGGTCTGGACCCAAGCCTTCGTCGGTATGCACCCGACGCGCAAGCACGTGCCCCCGAGCTCCGGCTCCTTCTCGACGCAAACCGCCTTCGCCCCCAGCTGGGCGGCTCGGATCGCAGCCGTGTAGCCGCCCGGGCCGCCGCCGAGGACCGCAACGTCACAGTCCATGGTCCTCCCTCGCTTGCTTTGGGTGCGATCCTATCGACGGGGTATGGCTAGAACTCCGCGCGTAAAGCTCCAGCCGCCGCGGCGACCCGCGTCCCACGTCCGCCGCCCGGCGCTCGAGCACGTGCTCGAGCAGGCGGAACGCCGCCGGCTGACGTCGATCGTTGCCGGGCCGGGTTTCGGAAAGTCAACGCTGGCGGCGTCGATCGCGACCGTGCGCGGCTGGTCGTGGTATCTCCTAGACGGCTCCGATCGGTCAGCGGACGTCTTCGCGCACGGACTATTGGATGCACTCGCCCTCGACGCGCCGGACGCCGCGGGCCTCATCAGCGCGCTCGACGAATCGATCGCTGAAGATCGCGTTCTCGTCGTCGACGACGTCCAAGAGCTCGGGAGCTCCGGACCTGGCGTGCACTTGCTCGAGGCGCTCGTCCGTCAGGCGCCGCCGGAGCTCCACTTCGTCCTGTGCTCGCGCGACGAGCCTCCGTTCGCGGTCGAGCGGCTCCGCGGCCAGGGGCAGGTCGTCGACATCGACGCCTCGATGCTCACGTTCTCCGGCGACGAAGTGAAGGATGTCGTCGGCGGCGATCTCGGCCTCGAGCTCGGCGATCCGATCCGCGACGTGACGGGGGGCTGGCCGGCGGCCGTCCAGTTGACCGCGGAGATGCTGCAATCGACGCCGGAGCACGAGCGGACAGACGCACTCGCTGAGCTCGGCCGCAGCCGCGGCCGCCTCGTTTCGTACCTTGCGCGAGAGGTCCTCGACCGCGAAGGGGACGACGTCCGCCGACTGCTCCGACTCGCGGCGGAGTTCGACCAGTTCAACGCCGAGCTGTGCGACGCGCTCGGGGCCGCGCCGCCGGCCGATCTGCTGGTCGGCCTCCAGCGGCGCGGGTTGATCGCATCTCGCAGCGGTCCCGGTGGCTGGCTGACCCTGCACGCCGTCCTGCGCGACTTCCTCCGCGACCACGTCGACTTGCCGGAGGCAGAGCTCGCCGACCTGCACGTGACAGCTGCTGAATGGTTCTTCTCAGAGGGTCTGCTGCGCGAGGGGCTGGCGTCGCTCAAGATTGCGAGGAGGCCCGATCTGATCGCCGCCGCGTTCCGCGACCACTGGCGCGAGTACTACGAGCGGGGCCTGCTTCAGGCGGTTGTGGACAGCGCCGACGTGGTCCCGGAGAGCCTGATCGACGAGGGGCTCCGCCACCTCATCGGACGATCCCACGCGCTCCTCGGCAGGACCGGCGAGGCGCTGGAGTGGTTCGCCGAGCTGCCGCCCGGGCCCGACCGCGCGTTCGAGTTCGCCGAGGTCTATACGGCGCGCGGCGAGCAGCGCAAAGCGTTCGACGTACTCGTAGACGCCCTGGAGCGGTATCCGGACCCGCCCCATCCGTATTGCTGCATCTTCATCGCCTTCCTCGCGCCTGCGGTCGGAGAGCTGGACGCGGGCGCCAAAGCAGCGAAGCTCTTAACAGAGCTGAAGCACGACAGTAGCGATCTGGGGTACGTCGCAGATACGCATTCCGCCCTCGCCGATATCGCGCAGGCGCGCGGTGACGTCCAAGAGGCCGACCGCCATTACCGGGCGGCGCGCCAAATCGCCGAACGAGGGGGAAACCTGCTCGCGCTCTGTGCCGCCCAGGTGAAGACGGCACGCTTCTGGACCGTTCAGGGCCGCTATCGCGAGGCCATTGCTTTGAACGATGCCGCGACTGCGGTCGCGGACCGGATTGGCTTTGCGCAGATGCGAAGCGAGTGTAGACATGTCCGATCCTCGCTGTTCGCCAAGCTCGGCCAGTTCGACGAAGCCGCGGCCGAACTCGCAGAGGCGGTCGCGCTCGACAAGGAAAGCGACAGATCGACAGCGTGGAATTCCGTCGCTCACGGGGATCTCTATGTCAGGCGTGGCGACGTTGCCCGTGCCCGTTTCTCGTACGAGGAAGCACTGACGACCGCGGATCCGCGGCACGTGAGGCTTCGGTCGATCGCGCTCGGCGGGGTCGCGCGCGTCGTTGCCGTCGACGACCCCGACCGGGCTGCGGAACTTGCAGCCGAGGCTCTCGAGCTGAGCGTGAACGAGCGACCAGACCTGCTCGTGGTCGCGGGGTGGGTCGCCCTTCGACGAGGCGAACTCGAGCGCGCAGCGGAGCTCGCCGCCACGGCAGCAGAGGACGCAGGCCGTCGTTCCGCGCGCCCGGTTCTCGCCGAGTCGCTCGAGCTGCGAGCATTTTGCTCGGCCGATGCCGATACTGCGTTGCTCGAGGAAGCAATGGGGCTCTGGCGGGAGCTCGGCGAGCCGGTTGCGGCCGCGCGGGTCGCGCTGGCGCTCGCACGTCGCTGCGGCGCCAGGCTCGAGGCGGAGCGCCGCGAGCGCGAGCTGCGCCAGCTCGGGTTCCGCGACACCGCTGGTCGGGCGGCCGGAGTCTTGATGGCCGCCCCCGCGGACGGGGCGGCGCCGCTTGCACTGCAGACGCTGGGCGGGTTTCGCGTCCTCCGGCACGGCGCGCCGGTTTCGCCTGAGGAATGGAAGTCGAAGAAGGCGCGCGACCTGCTGAAGATCCTGGCCGCGCGGCGCGGGAAGCCCGTCGCACGCGAGGAGCTGATCGAGGCGCTGTGGCGCGAGGAGGATCCTAGGCGCACCGGCAACCGCCTCTCGGTCGCGCTCAGCACGCTGCGCTCGGTGCTCGATCCCGAGCGCGCCCACGCGCAGGACCACTTCGTGGCCGCTGCGGACGGCGCGGTGCGGCTGTCGCTCGACTCCGTCGAGGTCGACGTGGAGTCGTTCCTCGAGGTCGCGGAACAGGGCCAGCGCCTGTGGCGATCGGGAGCGCGGGAGCAAGCCTTGCCGCTCCTCGAGCTCGCCGAGGCCGCCTACACTGGCGACTTCCTCGAAGAGGACCGCTACGAGGATTGGGCGGAGCCCCTGCGGAACGAGGCTCGCGCGGCTTACGTCGAGGTTCTGCAGGCGCTCGCGGCGGCGACGCAGGCGAGCAAGTACTTCCTCCGCATCATCGAGCGCGACCCGTACGACGAGCCGGCGCACCTCGCGCTGGTCGCCGCGCTCGAGGACGCTGGGGCACACGGCGAGGCGAGGCGGGCCTACCGCACGTACGTCGCGCGTATGCAGGAAATCAACGCCGAGCCCGCGCCGTTTCCGACGCACGCCTTAAGCCGAGTTTAAGGCAGCTCGAAGGCCGCTCCGGAACATCCCTCGTGTCAAGCGAGCGAGGAGGACGAGATGTTCCGACTTTCGATCTGGATTGCAACGGCGGCGGCCGCTCTGGCCGTCGCCGGGACGGCCGCGGCGGACCGTGGCGTCCGCCCCGCCGAGCCGGCCGGCACGTACATGGTCTCCGTCGTCAAGGAGAAGCTGTCCGCCGACTACGCGTCGGCATGGAAGACGCTCTACCCGCGGCACCAGCGCGTTGCGACGCACGACGCCTACGTCGCCTGCGAGAGCCTCACCCCGGATGCGGGCACGATGCTGAGCGTCAGCGCGCTGCGCGCGTACAACGAGCGGATCCCCGTCGCGGGAAGGGGCGGCATGACGCGCACGAAGGCCGTCGACGTCCGCGTCACCGTCGACTCGCCGCTCGTGACGTTCCCCGTCGTGATCGAGCAGACGTTCCACGCGATCTCGGTGAACGGCCGGTGGCGCTGGATCCTCAGCCACGACCAGTACCGCTACTACCGCGACGGCGACTGCCCCTATGCGTAACCGACGAAGTTAGAACGCTACTCGGACGCCCTGGCGGCGAGCGTCCAGGTGAAACGCGTCAGCGTCTCCCGCGGCGCGACGCCGCTCGGCCGCAGACCTCGACGGACGAACAGAGTCGGAACGCCGCTACGGACCGCAACCGACCGGCGCGCCGCACCGATGCCTTCACTCGCCCAGCGGTCAGACAGGCCGACGACGAGCAGACGAGCGTCGTGCACCGCGGAAGTCATGCCGTCTTCGCCCGCGGGCACGAGCTGAGGTTCGGCGACGATCCCGATCACCTGCTGTACGAGCAGCGAAGCCCGTGCGAGGAGGCGGCTCGCGTCACGACGGCCGCGCGATGCGTCGGCCTCCGTGCCGACGAGACGCAGGGTGGCGTTGAAGGAGCCCGCGAGCCAGGCGGCGATCTCGATCGCGGACCAGTCGTGCTCGGCACCGCCGAACGGCGTGACGATCGGTCCGGAGCCGGGGTCACGGCCACCGACGAGGAGTGCGATGTCGCAGGGGGCTTCCGTCAGCACGACGTCGAGCTCGGGGTCCAACCGACCGCTGTCGAGAACTTGCGAAGAGCCGTCGGCGAGAATGAGATCGACATCGTGCTCGATCGCGAGAGCCGCGGCCTCGCCGCCGAGCTCGGCCGCGGTGTACACGGCGACACGCGACTCGACGCCCCGCTCGGCGAGACGGCTGCGGCGCTCCGCGAGCGCCGAGGTCGCGGCACCTACGTCTTCCCCCTGAGACAGTAGGCGCGCGAGGATCAGCTCGCGATCAGCATGTTTGGCGAGGGCCTCGCCAATCGTGACGAGCTCGTCCAGGCGATCTTCATCGACCGAGAGCACCAGGATCGCGCGGCCAGGCGAAGACCCGCGTGTGGACCTGACGTCCTCACGAGGCGCGAGGCTCGGGTCGTGCCGCAACACCGCCTGCTCGAGCTCCTGCAGGGCCGCGCTCGGCTCGATCCCGAGCTCGTCCACCAGCAGGCTGCGCGTCTCGCGGTAGACCTCGAGCGCCTCCGCCTGCCGTCCCGAGCCGTACAAAGCGCGCATCAGCTGGGCGCGGAGGCGCTCGCGCAGAGGATGGCGACGCGTTAGCCCTTCCAGCTCGGCGACTACGTCGCCGTGACGTCCGAGCACCAGGTCTGCCTCGATGCGCCGCTCGAGAGCGCCGAGACGCAGCTCCTCGAGCCGCTGGATCTCGGGCTGCGCGAACGGCTCGTCGGCGAGGTCTCCGAGCGCGGCGCCTCGCCAGAGCGCCAGCGCCTGGTGAAGCAACGATGCGGCGCGCTCTGGCGACGCGCCTTCCGATTCCGCGACGAGCCGCTCGAAACGCGACAGATCGAGCTCGTCGCGGCCGACACGGACGAGGTATCCCGGCTCTTGCGTGAGGACGACTTCCGCGGGAGCGAGGGCCTTCCGCAGCTGCGAGACGTGGTACTGGAGAGCGTTCCCAGCCGTCGCCGGCGGCCGCTCGGGCCAAAGCTCGTCGATGAGCCGGTCGGCCGAGACGACCTCGTTCGCGCGCGTCAGCAGCAGCGCGAGCAGCGCCCGCTGTCTCGGCCCGCCAAGGGGCAGCGGCCGGCCCTGCTCCACGACCTCGAGCGGCCCGAGGATCCGAAACTCCACGTCTTCCCTCCGCCACCGACGTTACCAGGGCCTGCGGCACCTCAACGAGCGCCCAGCCGCGCCTAGGCGAGGGCTTGGCCGGTCGTACGAACCGGCGTATGGTGGTGAAATGGGCGGCTGAGATCCTGAGCGTCGAGACCAACATCCACACCGGCACCGAGTTCGTCG
>Ga0126313_10002620_pt1 | contig 10144 bp, 9 predicted proteins | sample Plot105A_FD_89954 | JGI IMG/M metagenome (GOLD analysis project Ga0126313, IMG submission 89954) | Serpentine soil microbial communities from UC McLaughlin Reserve, CA, USA - Plot105A | ecosystem: Environmental > Terrestrial > Soil > Grasslands | place: USA: UC McLaughlin Reserve, Lake County... | reverse complement strand
GGTCGTTCCCGCAGCCGGTCGATCAGCAGCCGGTCGCGCGCGTCGGCGGCTGCCGGTGTGGTCAGCAGGGTCAGATTCGGCCGGTAAAACCCGGTCACGACGGCGTCCGCCTCCTCGATGCCGAAGCCGGCGCAGATGTCCTCGACCACGGCCGGCGTCGCCGTGGCGGTCAGCGCGAGCACCCGCTCGGCTCCCAGCTCGCGGGCTCTTACGGCCAGCTTCAGGTAGTCCGGCCGGAAGTTGTGGCCCCACTCCGAGATGCAGTGCGCTTCGTCGACGGCGAACAGCGCGATCCTCGCGGCCTCCAGCTGGGCCAGGAACCGCTCGTTGTTGAACCGCTCCGGGGCGACGTAGAGCAGCTTCAGGCTTCCGGCGCGCAACCGGTCCGAGACGTCGCGCACCTCGTGCGCGCCCAGGCTGGAATCGAGGCGCGCCGCGTCGACACCCTGACGCGCGAGGAAGTCGATCTGATCCTTCATCAGCGCGATCAGCGGCGAGACGACGACGGTGACGCCGTCGAGCAGCAGGGCGGGGAGCTGGTAGCAGAGGCTCTTGCCGGCTCCCGTCGGGAAGACCGCGAGTGCCGAGCGCCCGGCGAGCAGCGCGTCCACGACCTCCTCCTGGCCGGGGCGGAAGGCGGAGAAGCCAAACCGCGCGGCGAGGACGTCGAGTGTGCTCTGGGTCGTGCTCGGCATCGGTGAGCCACCGTAGCGGCCGGGGCTGCCGAGCCCGTCCAGCGCGCGGGAGGCGTCACGAAGTCGGCACGCGCAGTAGGATCGCCACGCCCGAAAGCCATGCGCCGCCGCCGTCGTCTCACCACCGCCGAACAGCCCCGCGAAGGGGCGAAGCCGTGGCTCGAGCTCGATGCGGTCGTGAAGGAGCGGCTGCGGGTCGCGCTCGCCTCGCGGCGGCCGACGACCGAAGCTGAGCTTCGCAAGCTGACCGAGGAAGCACGCGCCTGCTCGCTGATTCTCAGCGCGGAGCTTCAGCGCGGCGAAGCGTGCCTCGCCGAGCTCGACGCCGACCCGGCGAGCTCGCTCGTCGAGATGGCGGGGACCTTCCGGGACGTCACCGACCTCCGCCGCGACCTCCGCGAGCTCGAGTTGCTGCTCTCAGAGCTGCACGAGCAGGCGCGGGCGGCGCGGGCCGCCTGGCTTTCCGCGTCGGCACGGTTGACCTCGGACACCTAGCTCTCTAGCGTCGTTCGCGGAGGCGAACCACGTGAGCGAGCGGGCACATGGGCCTGAAGAGCGGGACGTCGCGTCGCGCTCGGCGGCAAGCGCGCCGGCGGCACCAGCCGTCGCGGCCACCCCCGGGGCGGTGCTCGCGCTCCAGCGGACGATCGGAAACGCCGCTGTCGGCCGCGTGCTCGCGAGGGATTGGGGTTCCTCACACGTCTCGCCGGGGGTCGTGCTCGAGCCGGCGCAGCGCGACCGGGAGCTAGCGCAGCTCGACCGCTCCGTCCAGGAGATCCTCCACCGCTACGGGCGCACGCGCGTCGCGAGGCCTTCCGGCGGCTGGCGGACCTACCAGGCCCCGACCGAGCTGATCGACTTCGACTGGACGGCGCTGCTGTTCGTCCTCCACCGGACGGACAGCGAACAGGGCGCCGCGGACTACCTGACGATGGTGCGCTCGCTCATGATCCCGGCGCTGCGCTATGCGGCGACCACCTCCGAGACGGGCCGCACACCGCCGAACGTGCCGAACATGAACATGCTCGTGCCCGGCATGTGGATCCGGAACCCGCCGCCCTCGATCCGCAACAACGCCGCGCGCCGGCGCACCTGGGAGCAGCTCGTCCAGGGCACGGAGGAGCTCCTAATCGGGGCGGGCACGCGAGCCCGGCAGGCGAACATCACCGACCAGAGCATCCCCGGCCGCCGAGACCAGGACTACGCGTTCCTCATGGGCGGCGCCGAGCGCGGGGGCGCGCGCAACCAGTTCTACCGCACGGCTGGCGATTTCTACCGCGGCAAGGTCGGGCGCGGCCACCTGTTCACCCGTGGAAGCCTCGAGGAGGTACTCGATTGGATTCGCGACCGCGCCAGGCCGTTCAAACGCCATGGCGACCCGGTCCCGCCACTCGGCACCATCTACGTCGTCTCCCACGCGAACCGCGCCGGCTTCCTCAGTTGCCGCATGACCCGGCGCGGCGGGGCCGGCTTCTACGGCTTCCAGCTCGCGGCCGCGGTGACTCCCGGCGGCTACGACCCGGGCAACGGGCGTGTCGAGCGCCTGGAGCCACTCGGGCAAGACGAAGGTGTCGACTCCTGGACGCGGATCTTCATCCGCGGCTGCGACGTCGGCCGCGACACCGACATGCTGAACGCGCTGCGCACCGCCTTCGGCGGCGAGGCGCTCGTCCACGCGCCGAAGGAGGCCCAGTACTACGGGCCGGTCGAGGAGAGCGGGCGCGGCGGCGTAGGTGAGGGTCTTGCCGATACGTACTGGCTGGAGTTCCCCGCGCGCGACCGCGTCACTGACCGGCAGCTCGCCGAGCGGCTGGCGGCGAAGTACCCCAGCATCAGCGAGGAGACCTTCCGCGGGTGGATGCAGCGGGGCCGGCGGCGAGGCGAATTGACCGTCAGCGTCAGTGACTACAACGAGACCTGGGGCCCCATGGAGGTTCCGTACCCGACGGCGCGCGACGTCCCGCGCGACGACGCGACCCAGGAGCAGGCGATCCGCAGCGTCATCCAGGGCGACGCGAACCTGCGCCGGATGGTCCGGTTCGAGGAGTGCTCGTGGCGGATCAACCGCGTCGGGAACCGGCTCGTCGGGACGGGCATCCGCAGGCATTTCTCCATCCACGTCGTGCGTCGCGACGCCCAGGGACGGCTGCAGCAGTACACGCTCCGCGACCGCTCGGTCTACGGGATCGACACCCGGCCGATCAGCCAGCAGGCGACGTCCGTGCTCTGGTAGGCGGCTAGCTCTCGCAGCCGACGCCGTCGCCCTCGCCGTCGAAGCGATGCGGGTCGGTCGCCGTGCTCGAAGGTGGCTGGACCGGCTTCGTGCAGCCGCGCCAGACGTTCCGCGAGCGGGCGGGGACGCGGACTTCGGCGCGGCGGTAGGCCGAGAGCCGCTGGGAGGGCCGGCCGTAGACGTATACGCGCGCGAGCCCCGAGGCGATCTGCTGGTAGCCGAGATCGCGGCCGTCGACCCAGGCGTAGGTCAGCAGCCGGCCGTAGCGGTCGCGTGTGTCCTGGGTGGCGTCACCGCGCAACACCACGCGCCGGCCGTCGGCGAGGCGGCGCGCCTGCCCGGTCGCCCTATTGAAGCGGGCCGAAGAAGTCGATCGAGGCCCCGACTCGTTCGTAGCCGAGACTCGCGTAGAGGCGCTTCTGCAAGTCCGTCCAGGGCCAAGCTTCGAGCCGCTCGAACGACGCCTCCCTGGCCGCGGCGATCTGCATCCTCGTCAGCGCCGAGCCGACGCCGCGCCCGCGCCACGGAGGCCGTACGACCGTGATCCGATGAACGCCGACCTTGCCGTCGTCGATCCGACGCATCGCGCCGAAGCCGACGGCCTGGTCGCCCGCTACGGCGATGGGCGTGAGCTCGAGCGCGATCTGCGGGTCGGCGAGCTCGTACAGCTGCCATTCCTGCAGCGTCTCGGCCTGCTTCGAGATCGGCCCGCCGAGCTCGGGGTACGTCTGTGAGGCCACCTCGAATGCCGAACCCACGAGATCGGGCCGATCGGCGAGCCAGTGGATCGACACGCCGTCGGGCGGAGGCGCGGCGGCCGCGTCCACGCGGGCGAGCTCGAGCACGACGTGGTCGGCGGGGTACTCCTGCTCGACGAAGCCGCGCCGCTCGAGGAAGGCGATCGAGTAGGCGTCGTCCTCGCGCGCGTCGACGTGAAGACCCTGCTTCCCGAGTCGTCGGACGAGCTCTGAGAGCTCGGTCAGCAATGCCGATCCGATTCCCCGTCCGCGATGGCGCTCCGGCACCATCACCTCGACGTACGCGTGGTCGGACTCGAGCGAGTTCGGGTCGCCCGCGAGCATCGCGCTCCCGACGACCTCGCCGTCTTGCACAGCCAGGAGATTGACGTGCTCGAGCAGGCTGGCCCGAAGGAGCGCGATCATCGTCGGGTCCTCGGGATCGTCCGGCGCGACCTCGTTGCGCGTCGCGACCCAGCGCTCGAGGTCTGCGAATCCCGACGCCGTGCGGATCTCGATCGTCACTGGAGCGGGCCTCGGAACGAGATCGTCTCCGCGCACGGCTCGAAGCCGAGCTTCGCTCCGTACGTGGAGCCGTCATGCCCGTCGCGGCCCCAGGCGATCACGGTCTCGACACCTGCGTCCTTCGCAGCGCCGAGCTGCGCATGGAGGAGCAACGTCGCGATTCCACGCCTCCGCCAGTCGGCCCGAACCGCCGCCATCCGGTGCTCTGCCGTCCGGCCCTCGGTTTGGAGGATCATCGTCGCGAAGCCGATCACGTCGCCGTCGGCGATCGCGATCGGAGTCATGTCGAGCGCCGTCCCCGGGCTGCCGAGGTGGTAGAGCTGCCACGCTTGCACGCTCTCGGCCTGCTTCGCCTGGTACCCGCCGGCCTCGGGGTACGTCGCCTTGGCCACCTCGTACATGCCCGCTAGGAGGTCGGGCCGGTCGGCGAGCATCGCGAGCTCCACCCCTTCGGTTTGTGAGGGGTCTGGCCCCTCGTATTCGGAAAGATCGAGCGCGTACTTCGCCGCGCGCCCGAGCTCGACGAAGCCGCGCCGTTCCAGGAACGCGATCGAGTACCCGTCGTGGGCGCGTGCCTCGCACTCGAGCCCTTCCTTCCCGAGGCTGCGCGCGCGCTCCGACAGCTCGCGGAGCAGCGCCGCGCCGACTCCGCGTCCGCGGTGCTGCGCGGGCACCGTCACCTCGACGTACGGGTGGCTCGCCTCGGCCGACTCCGGATCGCCGGCGAGCAAGCCCGTTCCCAGCACCTCGCCGTCCTCGAACGCAATGAGGTCGACGCGGTCGAGCTCGGTCGCCCGGATGAGGGCCAACATCCCGGGGTCGTCCGGATCGTCCGAATGAACCTCGTTTCGCGTCGCCGTCCACCGCTCGAGGTCGGCGTAACCGGACACGGGTCGAATCTCGATCGTCATTGCAGCGGCCCTTGGAAGTCGATGCCGACGGCGCGCGCTTCGTAGCCGAGCGACTCGTAGAGGCCCTGGTGCTGCCACGGACGCGCCCAGGCGAACAGCGCCTCGACTCCCGCTCGCTTGGCCGCGCCGATCTGGGCGCCGATGAGCGCGGCGCCGAGGCCCTGATCGTCCCCGTTCGAGCCGACGGTGAGAACCCGATGGCACCCGGTTCGCCCGTCGGCGAGCTCGAGAAACGTCGCGTAGCCGGTGACTTCGTCGTCTGCGGCGGCGATTGCGGTCAGGTCGAGCCGGATGCGAGGATCGCCGAGCTCGTACACCTGCCAGGAGTGGAAGCTTCCTGTCTCGTCGCGACCCGTCTCGCGCGCGAGCGTGAACATCGGCCCGAGCAGGTCGGGGCGCTCGGAGAGCCATGCGAGCTCGACCCCGTCCGGAAGCTCCGGATCGCGGGCGTCGTGCGCACCGAGGTCGAGCACGAGCTGCGTCCACCGATCGGTCTCGACGAAACCCCGCCTCTCCAGGTAGCCGAGCGAATACGCATCGTCGGAGCGAGCCTCCACCTGAACGCCTTCCTTGCCCAGCGGTCGGAGCTGGTCAGAGAATGCGCGGAGCAGGGCCGTTCCGGCCCCGCGGCCACGATGGCGCTCCGGCACCATCACCTCGACGTATGGGTGCGTCGACCGCTGGGTGATCGGACCGCCCGAGAGCCGCCCGATCGCGACGACCTCCTCGTCGTCGTATGCGATCAGGTCGAGACGGCCATCTTGGCTGGCGCGAAGGAGCACCTTGAGCTCGACGGTGTCGGGATCGTCGGGGACGACCTCGTTTCGCACCGCGACCCAGCGCTCGAGCTCCTCGTACCCCGAGACTTGACGAATCTCGATCGGCATCGCGCCTCCGAGCATTGCGCCCGGCGCGCGCGCGGTCAATGTCAGGCCTGGTCGGCTGCCTCGAACGGCTCGCGCCCTTCGCGGAGCATCCGCATGAGCGTGAGCGTCACGGCGATCACGAGGCCGCCCGCAAACGCGGTGAGCACGCCGTACGAGGCGAGCAGGACGGCGGCCGCCCCGCCGCCGACGACGATCCTGGTCGGTGCGGGGTCCGCGGCCGGTCGGGGAACGCCGCCGGCGATCAGAGCCGTGGCCGCGGCGCCGAAGCAGAAAGTCAGCGCGCCAATGACGCAGTCGATGACGTAGTGGTTCGCCGTCCCGAGGATGACGACGAAGACGAAGACGGGGTAGAGGACCGTCAGGCGCGCGAGCCACGAGCGAGGCCAGAGCCACAGCGACGCGGCGGCGACGAGGAACGCGTAGCCGAAGTGCTGGCTGGTGATCGCTGCGGTCGAGTTCTGCATGACTTCGGCCGTGGTCGCCGTCAGCTCGTGGTTCGCCGGCGGCCCGGCGCTTCCGAGCTCGGGAAGCCACCGCGGTGGTGCGACGGGAACGAGCCCGATCAACAGGACGGACGGGACGAACGAGAGGAACAGCGTCAGGCGGACGAGCGGGTACCGCGTGGGCGCGGCGAGGCGGGCGACGGCGAGGAACCCGAAGAGCAGTGGGAGATGGACGTGCTCGTACGCGAAGTGGAGGAGGCCGCGCGCGCCGTGCATCGCGCCGAGCACGGAACCCTCCACGTCGATGTGGAGCGCACGCTCGACGCTCAGGAGCGAGCGGGCGTTCTCCATCGCCACCGGAACCGAGCCCTCGAGCGGGATGCGTATCGCCTGCCACGTCAGGAGCAGCCCGAGGACGAGCATCAGGTCGACCTCGAGGCGTGCCGGAGAGAGGAGGCGGCGCCGGAGCGCGTCCAGTCGTTGCACGAGAGCCGATGCTACGCGACGGGCGCACATGCACACCCGCGAGGCATGGCCACGTTTGGCCAGCCGCGGCTGCGGTGACGATCTCGCGCAGAAACAGGAACCGAGGAGGACGAGATGGCCACCCTGAAAGATGCGTCTGCGCTCACAGATGAGCTGGGAGCACTTGTGCGTCGACTGGACGAACGGGTCGCCGAAGGCGGCGACCTCCTGAACCTCGTCACCCTCGCCGACGACGTCGCCGAGCTCGCAGATTTGCTGGCCACGACCTTCGCGGCGATCGACGAGGAGCTCGGCCGGAGCCTGTCCAACGCGAGCGCGAGCACACGCGAAGGCGGAACCAAGCGCCAGGCGCGGAGCAGCCGCGGGCGGAGCAGCACCCGCCGGGCGAAAGCTCCCGAAGCGAGGGACGAGTCCACGAAGTCAGACTTGCTCGAGCAGGCGAAGGAGGCCGAGATCCCGGGCCGGTCGTCGATGTCGAAGGACGAGCTGGCCGAGGCGGTCGAGGCGCGCGAGGAGTTGACGAAGGAGGAGCTGCTCGAGCGAGCCCGGGCGTTCGACATCCCCGGGCGATCCGAGATGACGAAGCAGCAGCTGCTCAAGGCGCTGAAGAAAGAGGAGTCGGTGTCACGGGAGGAGCTGCTCGACCGCGCCAAGGAGGCCGACATCCCGGGACGCTCTGAGATGTCGAAGGACGAACTGCGCAAGGCGCTGCACTCGAGCTAGAGCGGCGCGCTCCCGTTCGTCGCCGAACTGGCGGCCGGCTCCGTGCCGGCTTCCGCAGGCGCCGGGGTCGGCTTCCTTCGCCTCCGCCGCGAGAGGAATCCGAGAGCGGCGTCGCCCTCGTCCGTTGCAGGAGTCGCCGGCGGGGCGGTCCCGAAGAGCTTGCGCGTCAGCAGCACGCGCTCCTGCTCGCGCTGTTCCGGCGTGAGCGCCTCGACGAACGGGCTGAACGCGGCGAGCTCGAACTGCACCCTGGCGGCCTCCTCCTCGCGGGCCCGGTGCCGCGCCGATTGACGCGCGAAGTAGGCGGCCAGGCCGACCAGCAGCAGCGCCGCGAGGAGGTTCGCGACCGACGCTTGCGTCGTCGCGTCGCTGCGGACGGTCGCGAGCAGCGCGACGGACACTGCCGCCAGCGTCGCGAGCACGGCCAGGCCGCGCATGACCTCGGCGCCGATCCGCTGCCGCCGGCCTTGCCGGCGATAGTGCTCCGACGTGCCGGCCACCGCGATTGCCTCCACGAGGGTCGCGGTCTCGCTCTCCATGCGGCCGATCTCGGCAGCGCGTTCCTCGATCTCGGCGCGGAACGCATCCATGCTGGTCCGAAACTCCGCCGCGTTCGCTCGTTGGCTGTCCTTGAACGCCTGTTGCTGCTGTGCTGCTTGCTCCTCGAGCGCGTTCAACCGGCTCGCGACGTCCTGCTGGGCCTGCGCGCTCCACCGATCGACCTCCGAGCTCAGCGTCTGCAGGCGCTCGGCCTCGGCGTCGACGTTCTCGCGCACGGCTTGCAGCCGCGCAGCCAGCTGCTCGGTCGCGGGCCGGACCTGCTCTTGCTCCTCGCGGGCGCGCGGCTCCGGGAGCAGCGCGAGGGCGTCGACCAGCGCGTCGGCGCAGGCGTCGGCGTTTGCGAGCGCGGCTCGGGGGTCGTTCGAGATCCGGCATGCGGCCGACTGGACGGCGCCCAGCGCCGTCGCGGTGACCAGCCGCGCGTCGACGGCGTCGAGGACGGCGTCCGCGTAGGCGACGACTGCCGTCAGGCGCCCAAGGCTCGCCTCGTGCGCGGCCCGTTCCTCCGCGGGCAATGCCTCTAGCTCGTCGTGGACGTCCTTGACGTGCCCGTGGAGTCGCTCCAACCGGTGCCAGTGGTTCGCCATTGCCGCCGCCTTTCCGCCCCGTTCGGCTGTGAGTCGATTTGCAGCGCTTTCACTGTTTCGAAGGAGGTCGCTGCGTCAGTGTTGCGGCTGGGCCGGACGACGCCGCAGTGAGCCTGGAGCCCGGTCGGGGGCCATCCTGAGGCCCTCCTACAATGGCCTTCCCGTGCCCTCCGAGTTCGTTCACCTCCACGTCCACAGCGAGTACTCGATCCTCGACGGCGCCTGCCGAATCCCGGCTCTGGCAGAGCGCGCGGCCCAGCTCGAGATGCCGGCGGTCGGCCTCACCGACCACGGCTCGCTCGCGGGTGCGGTCGAGCTCTACCGCGAGACGAAGAAGCACGGCGTCAAGCCGCTGATCGGCTGCGAGGTCTACGTCTGCGACGACCGCCGCGCGCAGACGAAGGGCTACGCGCACCTGACGCTGCTCGCGGAGTCGAACGAGGGCTACGGCAACCTGATCAAGCTCGCGTCGGCGGGCTATCTCGAGGGCTACTACTACAAGCCGCGCGTCGACTGGGAGCTGCTGGAGAGCCACGCGAACGGGCTCGTCGCGCTGTCGGGCTGCCTCTCCGGCCGCGTCTGCAAAGCGCTCGAGGAGAACCGGCCGAAGGATGCGCAGGCCGACCTCGACCGGCTCGCACAGGTCTTCGGACGAGACTCCGTCTACGTCGAGATGCAGAACGCAGGCCTCCAGGAGCAGGCGCGGATCAATCCGTTTCTCGTGGAGCTCGCGCGCGAGGCGAAGCTGCCGCTCGTCGCCACCGGCGACGTGCACTACCTCCTGCACGAGGACGCGCGCGCACACGAAGCGCTGCTCTGCGTCCAGTCGGGCGACTCGCTCAGGAACCCGAACCGCTGGAAGTTCGACACCGACCAGTTCTACTTCAAGACCCCGGCCGAGATGGCGGCCGACTTCGCCGACCATCCAGAGGCGGTCGCGCGGACGCTCGAGGTCGCCGAGCGGCTGAACGTCGAGATCGAGCTCGGCGTCCTCCGCCTGCCGAAGTTCCCGACGCCCGACGGCCGTGACGCGTTCGACTACCTCGTCGAGCTCTGCGAGAAGGGGCTCGAGAAGCGCTACGGCAAGGTGAGGCCGGAGCTGACGGAGCGGCTCCAGTTCGAGCTCAAGACGATCCGCGAGATGGGGTTCGCGGACTACTTCCTGATCGTCTGGGACTTCATCGCGTTCGCGAAGCGAAACGGCATCAGCGTCGGGCCGGGGCGAGGCAGCGCCGCCGGGAGCCTCGCCGCGTACTGCCTCGAGATCACGGACGTCGACCCGATCCACTACGGGCTGCTGTTCGAGCGCTTCCTCAACCCGGGCCGCAAGTCCATGCCCGACATGGACATCGACTT
>Ga0126313_10002619_pt1 | contig 10145 bp, 12 predicted proteins | sample Plot105A_FD_89954 | JGI IMG/M metagenome (GOLD analysis project Ga0126313, IMG submission 89954) | Serpentine soil microbial communities from UC McLaughlin Reserve, CA, USA - Plot105A | ecosystem: Environmental > Terrestrial > Soil > Grasslands | place: USA: UC McLaughlin Reserve, Lake County... | reverse complement strand
GCAGGGCCGGCGAGCAGCACGATGCGGCCCCGCAGGGCCAGCAGGTCGACCGCGGTGGGCAGGTCCAGGTGGCCCGAGGTGTCGATGTACAGGTCGATCCCGGCGGGGGCGAGCCCGCGCAGCCGGTCGGGCAGGTCGGGGTCGCGGTAGTCCAGCACCTCGTCGGCGCCGGCCGCCCGGCACCACCCGGCGTCCTCGGCGCGGGCGCCGGCCAGCACCCGCGCCCCGCCCAGCCGGGCCAGGCCGGTGGCGGCGCTGCCGACGTTGCCGGCCGCGCCCCCGATGTAGACGGTCTCCCCCGGCCGCAGGCGGCCGTGGCGGAACAGCGCCAGGTGGGCGGTGGCGGCCGGGTGCAGCACCGCCACCGAGGCGACCGGGTCGGCCCCGTCGGGCAGGTGGTAGAGGCGCTCGGCCGGCACGACCGCGCACTCGGCGAAGGAGCCCTGCCGCCCGTCGTGCCCGAGGCTGTTGCACCACACCCGGTCGCCGGGCGCGAACCCGACTGCCCCGGCGCCGGCCTCGGCCACCGTGCCGACCAGGTCCCGGCCGATCACGAACGGGAACGGGGTTGGCGTGCGGTAGGCGCCCGACCGCACCAGGGTGTCGACCGGGTCGACCACCACCAGCTCCACCCGCACCAGCACGTCGGTCGGCCCGGGAACGGGGGTGGGCAGCTCCCCGACGCGGATCGCGTCGGCGGGGCCCAGCTCGGTGATGTAGGCGGCCCGCATGCGCGACCCAAGGGTACTGGGATCAGGGCGGCTGGCCCAGCGGCTCGTAGCCGGTGACGCTGGGCTGCCAGGCGCTGCCGTCCCAGGACTTGTGGTGGACGGCGGTGTCGGCGCCGGCCACGAACACGTCCAGGCGCCCGGGCGCGGAGGCGACCACGGGACCCGCCGGGCGTGGGACGGCGACGGCCTGCTCCAGCCAGCCGGCCAGGGCGGCCAGGTTCATGCGGAGGATCTCCCCCATGAGGGCGAGGTCGATGTGGGCGATCACGTCCTGGTCGGTGTGGATGTGGCCGTTGGCGCTGTCGGTGCCCTCGATGGCGAGGACGGCGGGGATGCCGGCGTCGATGAAGGGGACGTGGTCGCTGGCGAACGGGTGCAGGGAGGTCTCCACCCGCAGGCCGGTGTAGGTCGCGGCCGCGGTGGCCAGGTCCTGGATCTGGCCGGAGGAGACGGCGGCGCCCTCGAGCAGGACCGAGGGCTGGGCGGTGTTGCGGGTGGCGACCATGTCCATGTTGAGGACCGCCCGGATCCGCGTCCGCTCGGCCGGCGGGAGCGCGGCCACGTACTGGCGGCTTCCGTGCAGGCCCTGCTCCTCGCCCCCGAACAGGATCAATCGTAGATCGCGCTGCCAGCGGCGCCCGGCCAGGACGCGGGCCAGCTCGAGCAAGCCGGCCGACCCGCTGCCGTTGTCGTCGGCGCCGGGGGCGGGGGCGCCCGGTCCGCCCGGGAGGTTGATCGAGTCCAGGTGGGCGGTGACGAGGACGAGCTCGCGCGGGGCGGCAGCGGCGCCGGGGCGGTCGGCGACGACGTTCTGGCTCTGTCCCCCGCCGACCGTGATCGGCGGGCGTGCGGTGGCGTAGCCGAGCGAGGCCAGCCGGGCCTCGGCCCAGGCGGCGGCGCCGGCGAAGCCCTGGCTGAGCGAGTGCCGGGTGCCCCGGTCGACCAGCCAGCGCAGGTCGCTCCCGCAGGCCTGCGGGTACAGCTCGGCCAGCAGGGCCAGGGTCGCCGGGTCGGAGCGGGCCGCGGCCGTGACCGGGCGGTCGACGATCACGGTGTCCGCCGGCAGCGGCTCGACCCGCCAGCAGATGGTGACGGTGTCGGGGGCGACCGGCAGGGCGGCGGTGTCGACGACCAGGTGGCGGCCGTGGTCGACGAGGACCTCCACCTCCGGGTGGTCGTCCTGGAACCCCCGCCCGACCTGGATGACCAGGGCCAGCCCGGCCGCCCGGGCGGGGGGCGCGCCGAGCCGCTCCACCCTGGCGGCGGCGTCGCTGGCCGACGACCACACGACCACGCTGTCGCCGAGCCGGGCCCAGTGTGGCGCGCCGGGCGCGGCCGGTCCCGAGGGGGCGTGCCGCGCCGCCGGGACCACCGCCCAGCGGGGGCCGCGGGGGCTCATGGCCCGCCCTCGGTCCGCAGCTCCAGCCGGTCGGGTGACACCGAGAGCACCTCGACGACCCGCTCGGTGTCGGCCGCGGTGGTGACCCGGATGCGCCCGTCGCCCTCCAGTTGCCAGCTGCCCCCCCGAGGCTCCCGGGCATCGCCGGGGCCGACGACCCAGTCGATGTAGCTGCCGTCGGGCCGGAACTCGATCCCGTCCCGGCCGCGGGCGCGGGGGAAGTCGAACTCGGCGGGCCGGTACACCCGCACGTCGTCGTGGTCCTCCTCGAACGAGTGCCCCCACCGCCTGAAGAGCTGCTCCTCGGATTCCGGCATGACGTCCTCCCTCCTGGGAGCGGCCGCCGCCCGGCGGGAGGCGCTCGCGCCCCCGCCGGGCGGTCTGGCGCCGTCCTATCTGGCGACCGTCACCTCCGCCGCCTCAGGGGGCGCCGGCGGCGGCTCGGCCGCCTCCTCCAGGGCGCCCAGCCGGAAGGCGGTGATCACGCCGCCCATGTACTCGTAGTCGGTCACCGACGGCCCCCACGAGGAACCATCCCACCACTTGTGGTACAGCGCGCTGTCGGTCCCGGTCACGAACACGTCCAGGCGGTTCGGGCCCCAGGCCGTGACCCGCGGCCGACTGGTGCAGACGCCGCCCAGGTACTCGTAGTCGGTGACCGACGGGCCCCAGGACGAGCCGTCCCACCACTTGTGGTACAGGGCGCTGTCGGTGCCGGTGACGAAGACGTCCAGGCGGTCCGGGCCCCAGGAGACCACGGTCGGCTGGCTGGTGCAGACGCCGCCCATGTACTCCCAGTCGGTCACCGACGGCCCCCACGACGACCCGTCCCACCACTTGTGGTAGAGCGCGTGGTCGGTGCCGAGCACGAACAGGTCGAGGCGGTTCTCACCCCACGCGACCACCTCGGGCGGGCTCGAGCAGACGCCGCCCAGGTACTCGTAGTCGATCACCGAGGGGCCCCAGGACGACCCGTCCCACCACTTGTGGTACAGGGCGCTGTCGCTGCTGATGACGAACACGTCCAGGCGGTTCTCACCCCAGGCCGCGACCCGGGGCGGGCTGAAGCAGACACCCCCCATGTACTCGTAGTCGGTGACCGACGGCCCCCAGGAGGAGCCGTCCCACCACTTGTGATAGAGGGCCCGGTCCGTGCCGATGACGAACGCGTCGATCCGGTCGGACGCCCAGGAGACGACCGGGCCCGACGGGGTCGGCCGGCCCGCGAACAGCGGCAGCGACGTCCGCACGGTGTCGATGCAGGCCTCCATCCGCACCGCCTGGCCGTGGGTGAACATCACCATACAGGCGTCGTCGACGTAGTCCATGTAGTCCATGAACAGGTCGCCGTTGGGGCCGTTGTTGCAGCTTACGTGGGGGAAGGTCGGACACCCGAAGTTCGGGCCACCCTGGTTGGGGGTGTCGGCGACCTGGTCGGAGCCGGTGCAGCCCGAGCCGTCGTCGCCCCAGATGTGGAACAGGTTGAGGTAGTGGCCGATCTCGTGGGTGGCGGTGCGGCCGAGGTGGAAGGGCGCGGCCGCCGTCCCGGTGGTCCCGAAGGCGGTGTGGGTGATGACCACGCCGTCGGTCTGGGCCGGCCCGCCGGGGAACTGCGCGTAGCCGAGCAGCCCGCCGCCGAGCAGGCAGACCCACATGTTGAGGTAGCGGTCGGCGGGCCACGGGTCGGCCCCACCGGTGGCCGACGACTTGACCGCGTCGTCGTCCGAGAACGACGCCTGGTTGGTGGAGGTGCGGGTGATGCCGTTGGTGGGGTTGCCCGATGGGTCGGTGGTGGCCAGGAAGAACTCGATCCTGGCGTCGGCGACCAGCCCGGCGAACACCGAGGGGACGTTGGCGACGTCCGCGTTAGTGGCCCGGAAGTCATGGTTCAGCACGTCGATCTGGCTGGTGATCTGGGCGGCGGAGATGTTCTGGGCGGCGGTGTTCCAGACCACGTGGACGACCACCGGGATCCGGGCCACGCCGGCGAAGCGGGCCTCGGGCGCCAGCGCCAGCCGCTCCATGGTGGCGTTCTCGATCTCGGCGCGGGCGGCGCGGTACTCGGCGCTCTCGATCAGCAGGCGCCGGTGCACGTCCTGCGTGCCGCAGGTGCGGCGACGCGGCGGCTCGGGCCCGCCCGCGCCACCGGCGCCACCGCCGCCGCCGCCGACGCGGCCGGTCTGCATCGCCTGGCCCTGCCCTGGCCGGCCGGCCATGGCGTTGGGACGGCCCTCGTTGTCGCCGCCCGCCCGGCCGCCGCCCGGCATCGACGTCCCACCGCTCATGCCCGGGGTGGCGTGCATCGCGCTCCCGCGCATGCCCCCCGCTCCCGACCCGCGCATGGCGTTCGGATGGTTCTGCTCGCGACTTCCCTTGCCGTTGTCCTTGCGCCGCTTGGCCGGCATCTCTCCGCTTCGGCCGCACCCGAGCTGCTGATGGCCCGCCCGGGTAGGCCACGCGGGAGGGATCCCATGTGCCCAGCTCTCATCTCGCCCCCCGACGATCGCGCTGGTCCCACCATGGAGAGGGCGCAGGCCAGCGCGAGATACACCGCTTCCGCCCGGTGTGGAGTTGCTGTGGAGTTGCGGCATTGGGGCCGCGCGGAGGAAGGCCGCTACCCACGGGATGCTGGGGCGGACATGCCCCCTCGGCGCGAACTAGCTGATGTCGCCTCGTCCGACCTGAACTCTTCCGGTCACGCCGAAATACCATAACGCTCGCGAACCATCAGAAAAAGCTCTTTCGGCCGGGATTCGCGAGCCGCTACGGCTCGTCGTCGCCGAGAACGGCCGCCGCGATCCCGCGGACGCGGTCGGGGTCGGCGATGGCGTCGATCTCGACGATCCTGCCCTCGGTGACGGTGAAGCCGAGGACGGCGAAGGCCCGGCCGCCCATGGTGACGACCACGCCGGCGGCCCCGTTGATCAGGGCCGGGCGCAGCTGGGCGGCCGGGAGGGCGCCGGCCAGGGCCTGCCTGGCCACGGCGGCCGGGCCGCGGGTCACCCGGGGGGCGGCGGGGCGGCGGGCGCCGAAGTCGGACCGGAGCACGACGTCCGGATGGAGCAGGGCGACCAGGGCGTCGAAGTCGCCGTCGCCGCCGCGGGCCGCCCGGAGGAAGGCGTCGACCACGGCCCGCTGCCGGGCCAGGTCGGGGTCGGGGGCCGGGATGTCGGCGCCGCTGACCCGCCGCCGGGCCCGGCTGGCCAGCTGCCGGGTCGCCGCCGGGGTGCGGCCGACCAGCGGCGCGATCTCCTCGAAGGGCAGCCCGAACATGTCGTGGAGCACGAACGCCAGCCGCTCGGCCGGGGACAGGCTGTCCAGCACGACCAGCAGGGCGAGGCCGACCGAGTCGGCCAGCAGCGCCTCCTCCTCCGGCTGCAGCGGCCCCTCCGGGCTGATGACGGGGTCGGGGAGGTGGAGGCCGAGGGTCTCCTCGTGGCGGGCGCGGGACCGCAGCATGTTCAGGCACACGCGGGCGACGACCGTGGTCAGCCAGCCGCCGAGGTTCTCGACGTCACCGGCCCCGGCCCGCCCGAGGCGCAGCCAGGTGTCCTGGACGGCGTCGTCGGCCTCGGCCAGCGAGCCGAGCATCCGGTAGGCCACCGCCCGCAGGTGGGGCCGGTGCTCCTCGAATCGGTCGGCCAGCCACTGGCGCTCGTCCATCGTCACATCTTCGCCCTCCCAGTTGTCATAGCGATGACCCCCGACCCACGCGCGATGTGACGAGGAGATGCGCCATGCAACCCATGCTGGTCACCGGCGGCACGGGCGCCCTGGGCCGGCTGGTCGTGCCGCGGCTGCGGGACGCCGGGCGGCGGGTCCTGATGCTCAGCCGGCGCGGCCACCAGGACGAGGACGGGATCGAGTTCACGACCGGCGACCTGGCCACCGGCGAGGGGATCGACGCCGCCACGCGGGGGACCGGGATCGTCGTGCACTGCGCCGGCGCCAGCAGGGGCGACGAGGTCAAGACGCGCCACCTGGTGGCGGCGGCGTCCCGGGCCGGGGCGCGGCACCTGGTGTTCATCTCGGTCGTCGGGGCCGACCGGGTCCCGGTGACCGGCCGCCTGGACCGGGCGATGTTCGGCTACTTCGCGTCCAAGCTGGCCGCCGAGCGGGTCGTGGCCGGCTCCGGCCTCCCCTGGACGACGCTGCGGGCGACCCAGTTCCACACCCTGTCCCTGCTGACGGCCCGGCAGCTGGCCAGGCTGCCGGTGATCCCGGTGGCGGCCGGGTTCCGGTTCCAGCCGGTCGACCCCGCCGAGGTGGCGGACCGGCTGGTCGAGCTGGCCCTGGGCGACCCGGCGGGACTGGTGCCCGACCTGGCCGGGCCGCGGATCCACGGCATGGACGAGCTGGTCCGCGGCTACCTGCGGGCCCGTGGCCTGCGCCGGCCGATCGTCCCGCTCCCGGTCCCGGGCGGGGCCGCCCGGGCGCTGCGGGCGGGCGCCAACCTGGCCCCAGACCGTGCGGTGGGCCGCCGGACCTGGGGGGAGTTCCTGGCCGACGAGCTCCCCCCGGCCCCGGGCCGGCCAGCGGCCACGAGCGTGACCCGGGGCTGCTAGCCGGCCGGGTCCGCGAGCAGGACCTCGAACGACGCGCCGCCCCCGGGCCGGTCCTGCACCCAGGCCCGGCCGCCGTGGAGCTCGGCGAAGCGGGCCACCAGCGACAGGCCGATGCCGACCCCCGGGGCGTGGGGGGACGCCCCCGGCCCCTGGCGGAAGGGCTCGAACAGGCTGGCCCGCAGCTCCCGGGGCACGCCGCCGCCGGCGTCCTCGACGGCCAACAGGACCCCGTCGTCGCGGCGGGCCACCCTGACCCACACCGGGGTGTCCGGGGTGGTGTGGCGGCCGGCGTTGGCCAACAGGTTCTCGACCACGCGCTCCACCTTGGGCGCGTCCACCCAGGCCACCACCGGCTCGACCGTCAGCTCCAGCTGCCGCCCGCTGCGCTGCCGCCAGTCCTGGGCGATCCGGCTGACCAGGGCGGCCAGGTCGGTGGGGGTGCGCTGCGGGGTCACGATCCCCTTGCTCAGCCGGTCCAGGTCGAGCAGGTCGGCCAGCAGCCGGTCCAGCTTGCCGGCGTTGGCCACCAGCCGGTCGACCAGGTCGGCGGTGTCCTCCCCGGACAGGCTGGAGCCGGCCCGCTGGAGGGTCAGGGCGATGCCGATGACCGTGGCCAGGGGGGTGCGCAGCTCGTGGGAGACAGCGTCCAGAAAGGTGTTCTTCATGTCGTCGAGCGCCCGGAGCTCCCTGGCCGCCTGCCGCTCGCGCTCCAGCGCCTGGCGTTCGCGCTCCAGCGCCTGGCGCAGGGCCTCCTCGGCCTGCTTCTGCTCGGTGATGTCGATGTAGTAGCCCTGCCAGTAGTCCGGCTCCCCGGGCTGGCCACGCACCAGCACGGCATGGTCGCGGAGCCACGTCACCCCGCCGTCCTTGGTCAGAACCCGGTACTCACGTTCCAGGGATCGCCCGTACGGTCGACGCGCTCGTTCTCGGCCAGCACCCACTCGCGGTCGTCCGGGTGGACCAGCGACTTCCAGAAGTCCGGCTGGGTGGCCTCCTCGGGCGTGTAGCCGAACAGCTTCTGGTACTGCGGGCTCTCGTAGAGGACGGCGCCGCCAGGGGTGTGCACCTCGGAGTAGAGCACCGCCGGGATCTGCTCGGACAGCGCCCGGTAGCGCTCCGCGTCCCCCGGCAGCCACCCCTGACCCTCGAGGTGCCCGGGCCGGGCGGCGTCGGCCCGTCGGGCGCGGTCGATCATGACCGCGGCCAGGTCACCCCAGCCGCCCAGTAGCTCGGACTCGGCCGCCGTCGAGGCGGCCGTTCCGGTGCAGCTCGGCGTAGACGGCGGCCAGCCGGTCGGGGGTGAGCTGGTCGAGCCAGACATGCCCGATCTTGGGGATGAGGTGCTGGCGGACGTTGCGCTCATACGACTCGTAGGTCGCCGGGCGGAGGCTGGAGCGGATCGCTGGCAGCCACTCCAGCAGGTGCTCGCCGACGGTCTGGCGGGTCGGGGTGACGTAGCTGCCCTGGTCGAGCTGGCCGAGGGTGTGGGTGAGCCAACGGTTGGCGTCCCGGCGGGTCTTGAACCCGCCCTTGCTGATCTGGCGGCGTCGGCGGGTGGTTGGGTCGCGGCCGGCGTCGAGGACGACGGTCCAGGTCTGGCCGCGCTTGCGGATGCTGCCTCGTGCCATGCGGCTACTTCCTTCCCCTCGGGTGGGCCGCTGCGGCCCTTAGCGGCCCCTTGTCGTGGCGCTGGCGGCATGGTCTCGATGGGCTCCTCCTTCCCCTCAGCGGCTCCGGCGTCGCTGGCCATCGAGGCCCCCGGCGCGGGCGATGACCAGGCGGCGAGGCTCAGGCGTCGTCGCCATTGCCGGCCTCCCACTGTTGCACCCGGGTGCGGCTCACCCCGTAGCGGGCTGCCAGGTCACCGAGACTCCACCCGGCGGCGCGGAGGCGGCGCACCACCTCGGCGCGTTCAGCGCGGAGGGCGGCCATCTGGGTAACGGCGGCGTCCCGGGCCGCGGCGATTTCCTCGCCGATGGCGGGGATGCGCTCTAGGTCGCGTTCGGTCATACCCCGAGTGTACAGGGTTCCCCTTGACAGCACAAGGGGGTGGCTGTACAGTATGACCAGGAAAGAAAATGCCCCCGCACCTGCTGCGAACAGGCCGGGGGCCGGGCCCCGAACCCAAGGAGGACCAGGGCCATGTCGAAGCGTACCCCGTACGTCGCCCCAGCCGACCGGGCGGCCGCCGGCCAGGCGATCACCGCCACGGCGCTGTGCGAGTCCCAGCGCCACGGGCTGTGCCCGGGCAAGATCATCAGCGCTACCCCCACCCACGGCCAGCCCTGCGGCTGCGCCTGCCACCGTCGCGAGGAGGTGGCGGCATGACCCTGGTCGAGCAGGTCGACCACCTCCGCGGGCTGGCCGAGGCCGAGGGCGGCCAGGGGACGTCTCTGGTTCAGCTGGCGATGCTCAACGTGCTGGAGTCGATCGCCTTCGAGGTGGACCGGATCATCGATCTGCTCGTCCCCCGCGGCGACGGCGAGGAGTGACCCCGGAGGAAGCCCGCCGCCAGGCCACCGACGAGACGCCCTGAGCGTCACCCTGACCGAGAAGGGCCCGGAGTCCCCGGGCCCTTCTCCCGTTCCGGGCCGAGGCGGCGGCTGGCGGCGTCGGCTGCGCAAATGACGCCCCCGCTAATTCTTGACGGAAGCCTACGGCCGAGCGTAAGCAATGGGGAAAGGGCTTTCTACCTGAGATTTCTCCTTGAGAAGCCCCTCCCCCATAGCTTTTCCTTCCCCGTATGGCCTGTCTAGCTGCGGTTTTGCACCTCTCAGGCCTTGACTGGAATAACGTTCGCTTCTACGCTCCAGGCCGGACGGCTGGCAGCACCGAAAAAGGGCGACGCATGACCCGCCCCGACCGTTGGAGGTTTCCCCGTGACCACGCGCACCCCCACCCCCGACCTGCACCTGCGCCACCCCGACGACTGGCCCGCGTTCCTCACCATCGAGGAGGTCGCCAACATCCTCCGCGTGGCCCGCTCCAGCGCCTACGAGATGGTCCGCAGCGGCAACCTCCCCACGGTCAAGTTCAGTGGCCGCAGCATGCGGGTCCCCCGCGGCGCCCTCGCCCGCCTGGCCGGTGAGCAGCTCGTGAGCGTCCCCGCCGAACCGGCCCCTGACCAGCAGGAACCCGTAGGCGGCGTGATCGTTGATCCCACCGCCACCGACCAGGCCTGAACACGCAAAAGGCGCCCGAACGGGCAGCCCGGGCGCCTCAGCGACACGACCTCTCCAGCAAGTGAGGACAACGTGAGCATACCCGTAGACCGCGACGCTGCGAAGCCCCGGCGGCTGCCCACCCGCGCCCCCCTCGGGAGCCGGCCATGACCCCCCTCGGCCGCGTCCAGGCAGCACTGGAGGCAGCCGGGAGCCGCCGCCAAGGCGCCCTGTCCTGGACCTGCCCAGTCCATGACGACCAGCGGGCCAGCCTGTCGGTCAAGGAAGG
>Ga0126313_10002618_pt1 | contig 10149 bp, 7 predicted proteins | sample Plot105A_FD_89954 | JGI IMG/M metagenome (GOLD analysis project Ga0126313, IMG submission 89954) | Serpentine soil microbial communities from UC McLaughlin Reserve, CA, USA - Plot105A | ecosystem: Environmental > Terrestrial > Soil > Grasslands | place: USA: UC McLaughlin Reserve, Lake County... | reverse complement strand
GCGCTACGTCGAGTACGGCACGAGCTTCAAGGCCTCGCAGGCGTTCGGCTTCAAGCGGTCGCTGACGGACACGATCTACAACATGAACGGCGAGCACCTGTCGCGCGATACGCCGACGGTGTTCGAATCGCTCGACGACGCCGGGATCCGCACTGCCGGCACGACATATCTCATGTACAGGGGCCGCCACCGTCACGAGGTGACGAACGAAACGGCACTGACGCGCATAGCCTCGACGGTGTTCAAGCAGCCAGTGCAGGGTCCTAGGGAGTTCTTCTATGCCGACCTGTTCGCGTCGCGCCGCACCGGCTGCCGATCGCAGTTCGGGATGCCGGGCGTGCGCGACCAGCACGCCGGTTGCGTCGGCGCCTACATGGTCGAGCACGACCTTTTCGACTTCCTCCTGCTCTCGCTGCCGGACAACGACACGCACTCTCACAAGCACGGACCCGAGGGCCAGGTCACATCGCTGGTCGCCGCGGATCAGCAGATCGAGCGCCTGATGCACGCAGCTGGGGGACCCGACGAGTTCCTCGCCCACCATGCGGTGATCGTCTGCTCCGACCACTCCCAGTCAGAGGTCGAGGACGAGATCGACCTGTTCCGGGCTTTCGACGGGTTCGGCGTACTGCCTCCGAGCGGTGCGCGCGAGACGAAGGTCGGCAAGGCGGAGATCGCGCTCTGTCCGAGCTCGCGCGCCGCGTATGTGTATGTACTCGATCGCGAGGCTCGCCCAGCCATCGTCCCGCGGGTCGTCCGAACGCTGCTGGCGCTGGACGGAGTCGACCTCGTGATGCACCTCACCGACCACCCGGACGGCGAGGCCGCCGTACATTCGCGAACCGGAGAGCTTCGCTTCTCACCGCGCGGCGATCTCACCGACCTGCGCGGCGACGCGTGGAGCGTCGATGGCGATCGCTCTGTGCTGGCCCTTGAGTCCCCGGACGGACGAGTGCGATCCGAGCGGTATCCCGACGCGCTCGGACGCGTGTGGTCGGCGCTGCGCTGCCGGACCGCGGGCGAGGTGCTCGCGTCAGCGCGCCCCGGCTGGGAGTTCCTCGACTGGGGGCGCTCCCATCACATCGGCGGCGGGTCTCATGGGTCCCTACACGCGAACGACTCACTCGGCTCGCTGCTCTGGTGCGGCACCGGGCCGGTCGATGAGCATGCGCGGGAGCAATGGACGCTCCGCGACATCGTGCCGATGGTGCACGCGCATTTCGGCCTGGCCGCTGGCTGAGCCAATCCCGAGCCGCTCGTGATCTATCGCCGTTTCACGTGAAACCCCCCGGAACGGCGGCCGCCGGCGCCCGCGCCGGTACCACGAGTCCGGTCGAGGCGATGGAGCGAGGCGTTCGGGCGAGGCGTTTCTCGGCCGCGGCCGCGGGTGTGAGCCGGCCTAGCGCCTGAAGCGTTTCACGTGAAACGCCCGCGAAGGCGTTTTTGCCCGCGGTCGTGCGCCGCGAGGGGTCGAGGCGACGCGTTTCTCGGCGGGCGGCCATGGACGGGAGCCGGGTTGGGGCTTGGAGCGTTTCACGTGAAACCCTCGCCGGAGGGGGCGACGCCCTCCCGCCGATTTCGAGAGTCCTGAGAGGCCATTCAGGCGAGGCGCTGCGCGGCGCGCCCCTGCGGGCGTGAGTCGGATCGCCCCTCGGAGCGTTTCACGTGAAACGCTGTGCGGGTCAGGGCGCGGCGCGGGATGGCCGGCCGGGTCGGTATCGAACCTTTCGATGCGTGCGTATAGAGCCCGCGCCGCGATTTGTGCCGCCGAATCGGCTGCGGCCGTTTCACGTGAAACGCCGCACGGCGGCGTTCGCGAGGGGCCACGCCCGGCTCCGACAAACCGACCGGCGCTAGGACCGTTTCACGTGAAACGCGAGGTCGTTGCCGCGGGCTCGGCACGGAGAGTCCGGGCGAGAGTGCGCAGCGGCGCTGCGAGAAACGTACGTCGGATCTGGCAGGACCGTTTCACGTGAAACGTTTGGGTGCCAGCACGGGCGAGGTCGGCGGCGGATGTGACGCCGGGACGCTTACGGCGAACGTGCGCAGCCGACGCTACTAGGCGCACTTTGGGTCGCGCGACCGTTTCACGTGAAACGGTCGCAGGCGCCGACGCCTGCGAGGATTGGCTCCCCCGGCTTGGCGCGAAAGTCTGGGCAAACGTGCGCAGCCGGCGCGAGACGCACGTCGGATCGGGCGATCGTTTCACGTGAAACGCGGGCAGGCGCAGGCGCAGGCGCGGGCAGGGTCGGCGGCGGATGTGACGCCAGGACGCTGACGGCGAACGTGCGCAGCCGGCGCTGCAAGGCGCACTTTGGGTCGGGGCGAGCGTTTCACGTGAAACGCTCGCGGGCGCCGACGCCTGCGAGGTTGGCTCCCGCGGGCTCGGCGCGGGAGAGTCGGCGAAACGCGCAGCCGACGCTGCGAGGCGCAATTCGGATCGGGGGACCGTTTCACGTGAAACGCTTGCGGCGTCGGCGCAGAGGTCGTTGCGGGGTTGGCGCGGAGAGTCCGGCCGAGGGTGCCCCGCGGCGCTACGAGGCGTACGCCGGATCGGGCGACCGTTTCACGTGAAACGCGGGCAGGTGCAGGCGCAGAGGTCGTTGCCGCGGGTCGGCGCGGAGAGTCCGGGCGAGGGTGCGCAGCGGCGCTGCGAGGGGTACGCCGGATCTGGCGGGACCGTTTCACGTGAAACGCTGGCGACGCGGGCGCAGGCGAGGTCGGCTCCGCCGGCCCGCGCCCGGGACGCCTACAGCGAGAGTGCGAGCCGGCGCTGCGAAGCCCGCGCTGCGAGCGCTTGCAGCCGGCGAGGGCGCCAGATCGGACCGGGAGGTGCTTCACGTGAAACGATCGCCGACGGGGTTCGCGGGGGCCACCTTGCGGTGGCCGGAAGCATTCGGCGTTTCACGTGAAACGTTGACGGACCCGGACAACCGGCGGCCGTCTACTCGGCCAGCGGTCGAAGCACCGGCTCGATTGCGGTGGCGATTCCATTCGTCCCGCAGCGGATCAGGACCGCGTTGATCCACGGATCCTCGTCGGCCGGGTCGTATCGCTGCGGCATGTGCGTGCGCATCACCGCGATCGACTGCTCGCGGCGGACGCCGATCACGCCGCCACGGGCACCCGTCATGCCGACGTCGGTGACATAGGCGGTTCCGCGCGGGAGGATCCTTGGGTCGGCGGTCGGCACGTGGGTGTGGGTTCCCACGTCGGCGGTCACGCGGCCATCCAAGTACCACCCGAGCGCCACCTTTTCGCTCGTCGCCTCGGCGTGCATGTCCACCAGGATGTGGTCTGCGCGGCCCAACTCGCGCAGCGCGTCATCGGCCGTGAGCAGGGCTGGGGCCGACTGGTGCATGTAGAGGTTGCCGACGAGGTTGACGACTCCGAGCGTGACGCCATCGCGCTCCACAAGACCGATCCCGCGACCGGGCTGCGAAGGCAGGAAGTTGGCTGGACGGAGGATCTCTCGCCTCTGCTCGAGGTATGGCCAGACCTCTCGGTGGCGGTAGGTGTGGTTGCCGAGCGTGATGATGTCGGCGCCGGCAGAGAACAGCTCGTCCGCGTGCTTCGGCGTGATGCCGATCCCGCCCGAGGCATTCTCGCCGTTGAGCACGACGAAGTCCGCGTCCAGCTCGGTACGCAGGTCTTCCAGCATCGAGCGGACTACCCGCCGGCCCGTGGAACCGACTACGTCTCCCACGAAGAGGATCGCGGTCAAGCTCAAGACGCTAGTGCACCGTCGGCGCGCGTGCGCATACTTGGGTCATGGAGGAGCGCCGCGACATAGGCGCAGGAGGGGTCGAGGATCCACCGTTCGAGCCGGCTCCGGGAGATCCCCCGGCGCCGGATTCTGAGCGGCCGGACTCTGGGCGGGATCCGGAGCCGGAGCGGCCGGCGCCGGAGTCTGGGCGACCGGCACCGGACTCTGGGCGGCCGGACCCGGGCGCAGTGCCTGCCGCGGGGGCGCGGCCTCAGCCCGCCGCGACGGCCGCGCCCGTGGGACCGCCCACCCCAGTGGCGCCGGTAGTCGTCCCGCGCTGGATCCAGGCCGTGGTGCTGCCGCTCGCGATCGCCGGCGCCTACCTCCTGTTGCGAGCGGCCGGGCCGGTCGCGCTCATCTTCATCGTCGCCGCACTCGTGGCGCTGCTGCTGAACCCGTTCGTGGTGATGCTCCAGCGCCGCGCTCACTTCCCGCGCGGTCTCGCGGTCTTGTGCGTCTTCCTCACGCTGATCGTCGTTGTCGGCGGCGTTATCGCGGTTTTGGCCGAGCCGATCGGAGATCAGGCATCGAAGTTCTCGCAGACCGTCCCGGGAATCGTCGACGACGCGAACGCGTCGCTCGCCGACCTGCAGCGGTGGCTGGACGACAACGGCATCGACGTGCAAGTCGCGAAGCAGGGCGAGACAGCGCTCGAAACCCTCGGAGACCGCGTCACGGAAGGCTCCGGCGAGCTCGTCTCGTTCACGCGCGAGGCGCTGACGACGCTGATCGAGGGCTCGATCGCCCTGATCCTGATCATTGTCCTGTCCGTGTACATGCTGCTCTACGGCCAGCGGATCGGCGCTGCCGTGCGCTCCGTGGTCCCGCGCGGGGACGGGACGCCGGGCGACGATTACCCGACGCGCGTCCAGCGAGCCGTGTTCGGCTACGTCCGCGGGCAGCTGCTCTTCTCGCTGATCATGGGGACCAGCGCCGGGGTCGCGCTCTGGATCATGGGCTGGCTCGGCGTCTTCCCGGACGGCAAGACGTACGCGCTCGTGTTCGGCGCGTTCTACGGCTTCGCCGAGCTGATCCCGTACGTCGGGCCGGCGATCGGCGCCGCTCCACCCGTGTTGATCGCCCTGTTCAGCGACAACCCGCTCGACGCGCTGTGGCTGACGATCATGTTCATCGCGCTGCAGCAGATCGAGGGCCATGTAGTCGCGCCCACCGTCTTCTCGCAGGCGCTCCGGATCAACCCGCTGCTCGTCATCTTCGCGCTGCTGATGGGTGGGCGGCTGTACGGCTTCGCGGGCGCCTTCCTTGCGCTGCCGCTCGCCGCCGTCGTCCGCGAGAGCGTCGTCTACTTCCGCGAGCACCTGGTGCTGGAGCCGTGGGGCACGCCAACGGCGGCTCAGCTGGGACACGGCGCGCCTGCGCGGACTCCGCCGGAGCACTCGCGCCGTTGCCCGGAATGCGGCACTCCGGCGGCGGACGAGGCGGCTTACTGCAGCGTCTGCGGGACCGAGCTCGCGGCCGCCGACGAGACGGCGGCCGCCGCCTCCGCCGCTCCTTCGTAGATAGCCTGGACGCGGATGGCGGCGTCACGGACCGATGCACCCGAGGCGCTGCGGGCCGAGGCGCTCTCGAAGGCCTACGGCGCTCGGCGAGCGCTCCAGGGCGTCTCGTTCAGCGCCGCTCCGGGCGAGCTGCTGGCGATCATCGGGCCGAACGGCGCGGGGAAGACGACGCTGCTGCAGATCCTCGCCGGGGCGCTTGCGCCGACGACCGGCAGGATCTCGCTCGACCGCCGCGACGTCGGCTGGGTCCCGCAGCAGCCCGCGATCTACTCGAAGCTCTCGGTGCGCGAGAACCTGCGGCTGTTCGCCCGTCTGGAGAAGGTCCCCGACGTCGATGCAACGATCGACCGGATGCTCGAGCAGGCCGGGCTCGCGGACCGCGCGAACGACACCGTCGGCATGCTCTCCGGCGGCAACCAGCAGCGCGTGAACGTCGTGGTGGGGCTGCTCGGCGAACCCGCCGTGCTGCTGCTCGACGAGCCGACCTCGTCGCTCGATCCGCGCCAGCGGGAGCGGCTGTGGGAGTTCGTCTCCGGGCTGGCGCGCGACGGCGGCACGACCGTCGTCTACTCGACCCACAACGTCGCCGAGGCCGAGCGCTACGCGGATCGTCTGCTCGTCCTGGCGGACGGCGAGCTGCTGTTCGCGGGCACGCCCGCGGAGCTCGAGCGGGCGACCGGCGAGCACGAGGCGATCGACTTCGAGGGCGCGTTCGTACGCTTCCTGCGCGCCCGGGGGCACTGAGACATGCGCTGGCTGCTGCTCAAGGACCTGCAGATCCTGCGCCGCTCGCCGCTGCTCGTCGCGCTGCTGGTGCTCTACCCGATCGTGGTGGCGCTGCTGGTCGGGGTCGCGCTGTCGTCCGGCCCGTCGAAGCCGAAGGTCGCGTTCGCCAACCTCGTGCCGCGCGGCGAGGCGAAGATCAACGTCGGGGGCCGGGAGCTCGACGCCACTGCGTACGCAGCGGAGCTGTTCGATGCGGTCGAGCCGGTGCGCGTCGACTCGCGCGAGGAGGCGATCGCGAAGGTGCGCTCGGGCGAGACGCTCGGCGCCCTCGTGATCCCTCCGGACGTGATCCAGCGGCTGCAGGGAACGCTAGCGCTGAGCGGCGGCGAGAACCCACCGGCCGTCGAGGTCTACTACAGCGCGGAGAACCCGCTCAAGCGGCGCTACGTCGAGGCGACGATCGACGCTACGCTCGCCGATGCGAACAAGGCGCTCTCCGACGAGATCTTCAAGGAGGCGGCGCGCTACCTGAACTTGATCGTCGTCGGCGGCTCGCTGTCGCTCCCGGTCGTCGGGGACGTCGACATCCTCGGACTGCGCAACGCGCGCGCGATCATCGACGCCGCGATCGCCGGCCTGCCGGCCGACTCCGACGCGCGCGTCGCGCTCGAGCAGGTATCGCGCTTCGCGCGGCTCGCCGCCGACAACCTGGACGTCTCGAAGCCGATCCTGGCCTCGATCGGCAATCCCGTGCGGGTCAACGAGAAGGCGATCGCCGGCTCCCGGACGTCGCTCGACGTCTTCGGCGTGGAGGTCGCCGTCGTGATCTCGTTGATGTTCGTGACGCTGCTCCTCGCCGCCGGAATGCTGGCGCTGGAGCGCGAGGAGCACGCGTTCGGCCGGCTCGTCCGCGGCCTGGTCTCGCGCAGCGGCCTGCTCGCGGAGAAGATCGGCCTCGCCGGGTTGTGCGCGTGGGCGCTCGCGACGGTGATGCTGGCGGTGCTGGTCGCGTTCCTCGAGCTCGGCTGGAGCCGTACGCCGGTCTGGCTGCTCGCGCTCGCGTTCGCTGCGATCGCGTTCGCCGCCCTGGGCGTCGCGATCGGCGGACTGACGCGCGAGGTGCGGGCGGCCTCGCTGCTGGCGTTCATGCTCGCGCTCCCGATCGCCGCGCTCGCCCTCGTCCCCTCCGGCGCGGTCGACGGCACGCTGTACGACCTGATCCGGATCGTCTCCGGCGCGTTCCCGTTCAAGCCGGCGCTCAGCGCGCTCGACGCGGCGCTCAGCGGCGGCGAGCTGCTGGCGCCGCTCGCGCACCTCGCCGCGCTGACCGCCGGCTTCGCGCTGATCGCGAGGCTCGCGCTGCGGCGGTTCGCCTAGAGCGCGCGTGCGATGACGGGCTCGCCGTGGAGCTCGCGGCCGGTCGGCTCGAAGCCGCAGCGGCGCCAGAAGCCGCCGGGTCCATCGGCGCCCGGCGCGTGGCTGGTCTCGAGCACGCTCCATCCGGCCGCGCGCAGCTCGTTCACGAGCAACTCGACCGCGCGCCGGCCGATGCCGGCACGCTGGTGATTCGCATCGACCATGAAGCGGACGAGATACGGCGTGCCGGTCTCGACCTCCACCAGGAGGACGCCCACCGGGCGGTCGCCGCAATAGATCGCGCGCAGGAGCGCGCCCGGCTCGTAGTTGCCTTCCGCGACGGTGTACGCGGCCGGCGCGACCAGCCGGCGCTGGGAATCGGCGAGCTCGAGGTCGCAGACGGCGCGCACGTTCGCTCGCGTCACCGGCCGGAGCGAGACCGGCTCGTCAGGGGCCATCGAGCCGATGCTAGGCCTCTAAGCTGCAACTCGTGTTCCCCGCCACCCGCATGCGCCGCCTGCGCAAGACCGGCCTCCTGCGCGGCCTGGTGCGGGAGACCGAGCTGTCCGCCTCGCATCTCGTCTACCCGATGTTCGTCCGCCACGGCATCGAGGGTCGCGTCGCGATACCGAGCATGCCGGGCGTCGACCACCTGTCGATCACCGCCCTGGTCGAGGAAGCCGGGGAGGCGGCGGCGCTCGGGATCCCCGCCGTGCTCCTCTTCGGCCTGCCGGCCGCCAAGGACGAGGAAGGCTCCGGCGCGTGGGACGACGAGGGCATGGTCCAGCTCGCCACGCGCGCGATCAAGGCCGAGCATCCCGACCTGCTCGTCATCACCGACCTGTGCCTGTGCGAGTACACATCGCACGGCCACTGCGGCGTGCTGCGGGCCGACGGCGTCGTAGACAACGACGTCACGCTCGAGCTGCTCGCGCGCACGGCCCTGTCGCAGGCCGGGGCGGGAGCCGACGTGGTCGCCCCGAGCGACATGATGGACGGGCGCGTCGGCGCGCTCCGCGCCGCGCTCGACGAGCACGGCCTCTCCGAGACGCCGATCATGGCCTACTCCGCCAAATACGCGTCCGCTTTCTACGGACCGTTCCGTGAGGCGGCGGAGTCGGCGCCGGCCCGGGGCGACCGGCGCGGCTACCAGATGGACCCGGCGAACGCGCGCGAGGGCGTGCGCGAGGCCGAGCTGGACGCCGCCGAGGGCGCCGACGTGATCATGGTCAAGCCCGCGCTGCCGTACCTCGACGTGATCCGCCGCGTGAAGGACGCGACCAGCTTGCCGGTGGCCGCCTACAACGTCAGCGGCGAGTACGCGATGCTCAAGGCCGCGGCGGCCGCAGGACTGCTCGACGAACGCGCCGCGGTGCTCGAGGCGCTGACCGGCATCCGGCGCGCCGGCGCCGACATCGTCATCACCTACCACGCGAAGGATGTGGCCCGATGGCTCACGTAGAGGGCGAAGGATGTCGCGCCGCGGGGGAGGACCGATGGCTGACGTAGCGCGGGCGAAGGTCCGTTCCCGCCGCGGCGGCTCCGCCGTTCCGCTCGACGAGACCGACAAGCAGCTGCTCAACCTGATGCAAGGCAGCTTCCCGCTCGACCCGCGCCCGTTCGCGGCCGTCGCCGCGCTCGCCGGCCTGGCCGAGGAGGAGGTGCTCGAGCGCGTCGGCCGCCTGCTCGACAAGCGGATCATCCGCGAGATCACGCCGATCTTCGACACGCGTGCGTTCGGCTACGCCTCGATGCTGGTCGCCGCCAAGGTCGACCCGGCGCATCCGCACCGGGCGGCGCAGTTCATCAACACCCACCCCGGCGTCACGCACAACTACCTCCGCGACCACGACTTCAACCTGTGGTTCACGATCGCCGTCGAGCCGCAGTCGAGGCTCGGCCTCGACGGAACGCTCGACGTGATGCGCGAGCGCACCGGCGCCGAGTCGATCCGCCAGCTGCCGACGCTGAGGCTGTTCAAGATCCGGATGGACCTCGAGATGGAGGGCGGAACGGAGGCGCTCAGCGCCGCCGGCGAGGCGGCCGAGCCGATGGAGCTCCAGCCGATCGACCTCAGCGACGAGGACATCGCCACCGTCCGTGCGACGCAGGGCCCGATGCCGGTCGTCTCCGAGCCGTACGCGCCCGCTGCCGAGCGCCTCGGCGTCCCCGTCGAGGCCGTGCTCGAGCGGCTCGCCTCGCTCAAGGACCGCGGCGGGCTGCGCCGCGTCGCCGCGATCCTCTACCACCGCCGCGCCGGCTTCTCGGCCAACGGCATGGGCGTCTGGGCGGTGCCGCCGGGTGAGATCCTCGAGACCGGCAAGCGGATGGCCGCGTTCCGCGGCATCTCGCACTGCTACGAGCGCCCGACCTACCCCGATTGGCCGTACTCCGTCTTCACGATGGCCCACGGGCGCTCGAAGGAGGAGTGCGACGCGATCCTCGACTCGATCGCCGAAGCGACCGGCATCGACGAGCGGGCCACGCTCTACTCGAGCACGGAGTTCAAGAAGGTGCGGATGCTCTACTTCACCGACGCGTTCGCGCGCTGGGAAGAGGAGCACGCGCGCTGACCAGCTCGCTCTCCGACACGCGCTCCGCCCAGCTCTACGGGCGCGCGCTGCGGGTGATGCCGGGCGGCGTGAACTCGCCCGTGCGCGCGATGCAGGCGATCGGCCGCGACCCGATCTTCGTCGAGCGCGCGGCGGGCGCCGAGCTCACCGACGTCGACGGGAACACGTACGTCGACTACGTCTGCTCGTGGGGCCCGATGATCCTCGG
>Ga0126313_10002617_pt1 | contig 10151 bp, 9 predicted proteins | sample Plot105A_FD_89954 | JGI IMG/M metagenome (GOLD analysis project Ga0126313, IMG submission 89954) | Serpentine soil microbial communities from UC McLaughlin Reserve, CA, USA - Plot105A | ecosystem: Environmental > Terrestrial > Soil > Grasslands | place: USA: UC McLaughlin Reserve, Lake County... | reverse complement strand
CCCGCCGTGGCCGCAGAGAGAGACAAGGGAGACAAGGTAATCGTCTACGCCAGTTGGAACGGGTCCACGGAGACGACCACCTGGCGGGTGCTCGCCGGGCCCAACCCGGAGGATCTGGACCCGGTAGGGTCCGTCCGGTGGGAGGGCTTCGAGACGGCCATGGCGATTCGCACCGACGAAACCTACGTGGCCGTGCAGGCCGAAGATGACTCTGGCCACGTCCTCGGCACCAGCGAAGCCATCAAACCCAGGAGCAAGTAGCAATAAGGCTCGACTCCCTTGCCAACACTTGGCATCACTGTCCGCTTTCGGCCTTGCGGCAGGTTTCCCCGGCACATTTCTCCAGCGCTCGCAGGCGGGAGGCCAGGCTGGTGTGCGGCGCGGCTGCGTCGTAGGAGTTGGTGAGTTCGTAGGGGTCGTTCTTCAGGTCGTAGAGTTCTTTTTCGTCCGTGGCGTACTCCACGTAGCGCTCGCCTGACGCGGTAAAGAGGGCTTCGTAGTTGGGGGAGGTCTGGTCTTCGGGCTTTACTAACCGGCTTTCGTTGAGCAGGGCCGTCCTCCAGGTGGAGGGAGGCCTCTCCGAGAGGAGCGGGGTGATGGATCTGCCATCGGTGTTTTCTGGAGGTGGGAGGTCCGCCCAGGCTGCGAAGGTGGGTGCGAGGTCGTTGTTGGCGACGAGCTGCGTTCGAACCACGCCGTGTGGCACGCCGGGGCCCCGGATCATCAGGGGCGTCGAGGCTGCCTCCTCGTAGGGGGTGGACTTCGAGCCTCTCGGAATTATGTAACGGTGCTGGCCCATGTGCACCCCGTTGTCGGTGGCGAAAACGACGTAGGTGTTGGCCAACTCGCCACGGTTCTCGAGCAGGTCGAGCATGCCTTTCAGGGTATCGTCCACGTGGGACATGGTCCTAAGCTGTATCAAGTGTTTGGTCTGCAGCCGGTCCACCTTCTCCCCGGTGAGGCCAGGCAAGCTCTTGATGTAGGCGGGCTTGTCCGAAACGTCGGTCTCGTCGAACGAGGGCGGGCGCGGGAGCTCGGCGCTCTGGAACCCGTTGCGGTAGCCGGGGGGTGCCTTGGCGGGCAGGTGCGGCTGGGTGGTCCAGTAGAAGAGCATGAAGGGAGGATCTCCCGCCTCGTCCGTGGCACCGTCCAGGAAAGCTCTGGCCCTGCTCGCGATGGTCACAGGGTACGCCTCAGGGGGGCTCGCCGTCGTACGTCCGTTGTCGTTTACCCTGTTCCGACCCGCCTCCGTGTACCAGTAGGACCAACCAGGCGGGACGTATTCTCCCTCGTAGCCGTTCATGTACTTGCCGATGAGGGCCGTGCGGTAACCCTCCGCCTGCATCCTGGTGGCGATAGTATCCTGGTCCTGCCCGGTGTTCCTGAACTCGGCCTCGCCGCCGTTCGGCGCGAGATTGCCGGTTATGCCGTGGTTGTGCGGGTACTCTCCGGTAAGGATCGTGGCCCTAGAGGGGCAACAGAGGCTCTGGGTAACGTACGCGTCCGTGAACCTCGCGCCCTCCGCCGACACCCTACCTTTCAGGGTGGGCATGCTCTTCCACAGCCCCTTGGGCATGTCGTCGGTCATTATGAAGACGATGTTGGGCCTGGCCGAAGCCGTCTGTATTCTTTGCTCGTTGGCACCGTCGGGGGCAACCACACGACAGCCGAAGATGAGCAGCGCCACCGCCGAGACGGCCGAGACCAGCACCACGACGCTTCTCTTCATCCCCGTTCAATCCTCCATGGCAAGTCGAAGAAGGTAAACAACTCCCCGCCCTTCAAAGACCCATTTTGCATGTGGGAGGGTATACACGCCGGGTGGACCCCGCGGGAAGCGGGGTAGTGGAGGATCGTCGCGCCCCAATCATCTGATCCCTTCAAGGAGCCTCTCTACACTCGCGCTGGTGTAGAAGCGCCAGTAGGCACCTTCACTACGAAGCAGGTTTTCGCCGATCTTCAGCATCGAGTCGCGGTCGTAGAGGCCGCTAAGGTTTCTGCTCGAAAGCGTCTCGTTTAGCTCCTTTGCGGCTGGGCTGATAACGGCCAGGGCCATGCCTCCAGAATCGACGATGTCCTCGTAGGGGATCACGTTCTATTCAGGCAGGTCATCCGCAAAGTGCTCGCACGCCCAGGACATCATCTCCAGAAGTTCTGGAAAGGTTGCCCAAGTAGCCCCGCACAATGGGGACCCTCCCAGCGAACATAAGACCCAATAGCACCTCGCCGGTGGCGTGTTGCAAGTACTCCAGGTCGAAGGGCTCCTGCGTATTCCGAGCGCGTACCGGAAACCCACTTCCTCCATTGTGTCCTACACGACGCCGGGTTGCAGCGTAAACACTGAAACGTCGTGCCCCGCCCGGCGGAATCCGTGACAGAGGTCCCTCGTCTGTAGCGGTGCTCCGGCGAGAGTTGTCAGGTCTTGTGTTGCAAACAAGGATTTCATTGTCGTCTCCCTGAGATGCAAAAGCGCTTATCGATGGAGCGGATGTTAGTGTCGTCGGTCACTAATTGAACCAACTCGGCTAAGGTAGTGAGTATTGGTTCTCTTTGTCTCACGATACCGAGGTAGCGTAAGCCTCCGTGGAGCGCTGCGAAACCCCTCGGGATAACGCCTTCAAGCAAGGGTCTTCACCAAATGCAGGGGGCCGCTCTGGTAGCGCGGTCTATCTGTTCTCGCTTCGATCCACTCATCCCATATCGCCGACTCCCACAGGGGATACGGTAGGAACTCCTCCTCGGGTGGACTCGATGCCAACCTCTCGGCGCAGTAGCGCCAGAACGAGGCGTAGCCGTCAAAGTGTTTCTCCAGGGCGCTCACGTCTGTCAGGTAGGCCCGTGCTAGATAGACTGCCGATTCCGCCAGCATACGGCCACCCGACCTGGCGTGGACCTTCTCATCAATGCCCTGAGGCCTGAAAGAGGTGTCCACCCCGAGAAATTCGTACACGCTTCCCAAGAGCTGCTCGGGATAGAAGTGTATGTCCTCTAGGAAGCCTACGAAGATCCGTTCCTCCGGGTAGAATTCCCTCCACTTCTCTAGCGTATTCAGGTAATCTGTTCTCGCCTGGTAGCCTTCCCTCTCAAAGTTGTTCTGAAGCCTTCTGTACTGGGAGGGACCTATGTTCCTCCTGCCTCCCTTATCGAGCCGCATCACGAGTTGGGACCAAGCCCGCTCTATCGGATTGCGCATCATGAAAATCAGCTTTGCTTCTGGAAGGAGATCGTGGACGCGGGCTATGCTGTCGGGTCCGAGCGTGGAGTAGGCAGGGGTTATCTCGCCTTTCACCCTTCCGCGTCCCGCCTTGAAGAGTGAGGCGTACCAACCGTCGCCGGGTATACCGGCGTAGTATCTCAGGTCCCAGAAGAAGTCTTCCCCGGAGAAACGCTTCCGGTGATGGCGCAGGCGGCCCTTTACCTGCCGTCGCCAGCGCCGGTTCACGGTGCCATCGCCAGTTAGCTTGCTGTAGAGTCGCGAGACCGGATTTTTCGGATCGTTTACAATCTCATCGAAGTAATGGAGTTCCTTCATCCTGGGCATCCAGATCTCGGGGTGAAGCTGTAGATTGTGGCCTAACCAGGTAGTACCCGCCTTCTGCGCCCCTATTCCTAAGAAGTCCGGGTATACTCTTTCGGCGGCCAGCAACGGTGTGAGGCGCCTCTTGACGCCCGAGGGCAGTCTACCGGGCGCGTTCCTCACCCCACCACCCTTACGGTAGGCAAGGGACCGCTCTGGGGGGACGCTTCCCTGGAGCCCGGCGCGGGACTCTGCCCCGACTCCTTTACCCACTCCTCCCACAAGAAGGACTCCCACAAAGGGTAGGCGATCCTCTCTTCGGTCGACGGGTTCCCGATTAGCCTCTCCGCCGTGTAGCGCCAGAAGGAAGCGTAGCCCCCGAAGCGTTCCTCCAGGGCTTTCGCGTCGTCCAGATAGGCCTCTGCCAGTCCCACAGCCAGGCGCGTGGGCATCGTCTCCACGTCGCGGGAGTGGATCTTGCGCCTTATCACGCGGTAGTCGGCCGAAGGGTCTACCTCCAGGAACCTGTAGAGGCGAGCTAGCAACCGGTTGGGGTAGAAGTGCACGTCCTCCAGGAAGCCGACGAAGATCTGTCTTTCGGGGAAGAAGGAGCCCCAGTTCTCCACAGTCCTCAGGTAGTCGGTGAACAGGCGCGACCGTTTGCTCTCGAAGTGCTTCTGGAACTCCTCGTCGGTAACGTCTTCAATGTTCCGCTCTCGCACGTCCATCAGACTCTGGGACCAGGCGCGTTCTATAGGGTTGCGCATCAGGAAGATTATTTTTGCCTCTGGCATGATCTCACGGACGTGTGCTATCTGCTTCCGACCCAGCACCGAATAGTCCGGCGTCGTCTCGCCGACGGTCTTACCCCTACCCTGGGTGAAGAGGGAGGCGTACCAGGCGTCGTTCCAGGAACCGAGGAAGTACTTCAGATCCCAGGCTATGTCCGCAGGGGAGAACCTGGAGTACCTGCCGATCTGCCGCCTGACCTGTCGACGCCAGCGCTCGTCCATGGCGCGCTCTCCCCAGAGCTTTGATCTGAGCGATGTTTTGGCCCCCAGCTTCTCGTCGAAGTAGTGGAGCTCCTTCTCCTTGGGCAGCCACACCTGGGGATGGGCTTGCAGGTTGCGGTGCAGCCACGTCGTGCCAGCCTTCTGGGCGCCGATTATCAGGAAATCAGGAAACTTCTTCTTGCGCACGAGCGGCCTGAGGTAACCCTTGACGCCCTCGGGCATTTTTCGCGCGGCGCTTCTCACCGCACGGCCTGGAGGGACGAGAGCGGCCCGCTCCGGAGACCTACATCCTTCGTTCCGTGTTCGGAGGCCTTCCACTCCTCCCAGAGAGAAGAGTCCCAGAGCGGGTAGGGGATCCTGTCTTCTTCGATGGTTTCGTCAGCCAGCCTGGTACCGCAGTAGCGCCAGAAAGACGTGTAGCCGCCGAAAGTATCCTCGAGCCGCGCCAACTCATCCTTGTAGGTGCGCGCCAGATGGGCCGCCACACGGGTGGACATCGTGTCCGCCGACCTGGAGTGGACCTTCTTCTCCGGTGCGGGAGGCCGGAAGGACGTGTCCACCCCCAGGAAGCCGAACACGCTCTCCAGCAGATCTTCGGGGTTGAAGTGCACGTCCTCCGTGAAACCGACGAAGATCTGCTCCCCCGGGTAGAAGCGCTGCCAGATCTCCAGGGTCCTCAGGTAGTCCGTCAGGGACCGTGACCCCTTGCGCTCGAACTCTTTGAGCATCCTATCCCCAGAGACGGACTCCGCGGAACCCTTCTCGGCCTTGTCGAAGCTCATCACGGTCTGGGACCAGTCGCGCTCTATGGGATTGCGCATCAGGAAGATTATGTTGGCCTCCGGCATTACGCTATAGATGTGGGAGACCATATCCTCCCCGAGGGCGGAGTAGGCGGGTGTGATCTCTCCCGCCACCTTTCCCTTCTTCGCCTCGAAGATGGAGCCGTACCACGCGTCGTTGTAAGGCCTCATGTAGAACCTGTAGACGAACCGGAGGCCTTCGAGATCCAGTTGCTTCAGGTGTGTCGAGGTCCATCGCTTGACCTGTTTGCGCCAGCGCTCGTCCTCCAGGCTCTTGCCGAACATCCTCGTCGCGGCGTTGGAGCGATCGTTGATCTTCTTGTCGAAGTAGTGGATCTCTTTTCTGGGGATCCAGATCTGGGGGTGATCAACGATGTTGCGATGTAGCCACGTCGTGCCCGCCTTCTGCGCTCCTATGCCGATGAAATCAGGGTACATTAGCGTCCTCCCGATGCTGATCTTTTGAACCTCCGGCGACCGGATTTACGAGGGACCGGGCGCGACGAATCCGCCAAGTTTACCGCCCGTACGCCCCGGTGCCAGCCGCTTTCACGCCAGGTCACGGGATTCCATCCTGGGCCCGAGACGCCGCAGATGATCCGTGAGCCGCCCCATGAACTCCCCGAAGTCATCCCGCTCACGCTCTAGCGTATGCCGCCCGACCGTCTCGTAACCGTTGCTCCGCAACCGCTCTATCTCTCCCTGGCCTGCCACGCGAAGGCCCTCCAGCGCACCGACGTAGTCTCCAGCATCATCCATCCCCACCTCGATGCAGTTCTCCCCGAAGCGGCAGTAGGCGCGGTTTCCGCCGGCGTCGGAGGAGACAACGATGGCACCCGCGGCCATCGCCTCCAGTCCTGGCATGTAGAAACCCTCCTCCACGAGCGGCGTGGCGAGGAACACGTCCGACCAGTGGTATAGCTCGCGCAGCTCGGCCCAACCGACCGGGTTCCTTATCGCCCGAAACTCGAAGTGCGGCGAGCCCGCGAGCATCGAGGCGACCTCGTCGCCCACGTCGGACTTCCACGTCGTGTATCCGACCTTGATTCTGTCTCCGAAATCGCCGCTTCTCCGTTTGGCGAAGAAGTCGGAGTCGTTGCCGAGATCTATGACCTCGGTCATGGAGGAAGGGTTCAGGTAAGGCTTTACGGCTTCGAGGACCACGTCGTTGGTCATGATCCTGGCCATCGGACGCGAGAGAAGACGCACAGCGTACCCGTTGGTGAAGGCCGGGTTGGCCCAGCGGACGTTCTGCACGATAAATATGACCTGCTCGTGACGGGTCCACCGGCTGAGGCGCGGCTCCAGTATCTCGTAGTGCGTCGGCCAGGAGAGGAAGGCGAGCTCGTGGGGAGCTACGGAGACCCTCTCCAAATCCGTGAACTTGACGTTGTTTTCCGGCGAGATGTCGGAGAAGCGCGGTATCTCGAACACAGGAAGCTCCGGCTTGTACTTCTCCGGGCAGGCTATGACGGGCTCATAGCCCAGTGACCTGGCGTGGTTTACGTAGTCCATTATCTTTACGACCCCACCGACCGGACGAAACGTCGGCGTCATGAAGTACATGCGCGTCGCGCCGGCCACCTACCAGCCCTCCATCATCCGCACCAGCGGCTTGACCGCCACCTCGGGCTCAATGACCGCCGAGGCTAGCCTCCTGGCGTTCTCCTTCTTCCTGCGCAACTCGTCAGGGTTGTCGATGATCCCCGAGATCACGGCTTCGAGCGCACCCTTGTCCTCAGGGTCGACGAGCCAACCGGCGTCGTACTCGGCGATCATGGGCGAAACCTCGGTGAAAGGAGGGTGAAGCACGGGAACCCCACACGCCAGCGCGATGATGGAACGCGTCACCATAGCGTACTCCCTCTCTAGATTATGCTGGAAGAGGTCTATGGCCACGTCGATGCCCGAGAGGAACCCCTGGAAGTTGGAGAACGTCATGGGCCCATGCGTCGTTACCGACCCGTAGCCACCGAGCCGTTCGAGGTCGCCCCGCGACGTGTGCTCGTAGTGCTCGCTGACGCTCCAGTGCCACGGCACCATGAGATCCAAACTCACGTTCGAGCCATCGAGGTGACGCTCCATCACCCTGACCCAGTTGCCGAGCGTGCTCCAGGAGTGGAGGTAACCAGCGACGGCGAACCTGACGGGACCACCGGAGTCAGGCCCGATCCGCGGGGCGCCCGACCACGCCAGCGGGGCGCACATGTTGACGACCTCGAAGGGTAGATCTCTTATGTCCCTGTCGGCCTGGAGAAGCCAGGCCAGGAAGTAGGGTATTTTCTTCGCCCCGTTCACAACAAAGCCGTCTGCCAGCTTTATGGCCCTGATCTTGCGCAGCCTGAGCTCGCTGATCTCTTTCTCCGGGTACTCGCCGCTGTGGTGGTAGAGCATCTCCAGCATCTTGGGTGCGAAAAAGTCGAGCACGTACTTGATGCCGGGGATGGGCCCCAGGTTGTCCACCTGGTTGCTGTTGATGAGGATGACCGTGGCCGGCGCGTGCGTCTTCAAGTATCGGGATAACCTGAAGCCCCCGATCACCTCGGTATCAGGGCCCATGGGGTGCGGCACGGTTTTGCCGAAGCGCATCCATTGCCTGTCCACGAACCCTTTGACAACGAGGGTCTTGACGTTGGCGCCGTTGGCGCGTAGTCCTTCGGCGAGGCCGAACGCCCTGAGACCGGGGGCCGCGACGGGCATCCCTAGGCTCGGTACGATGTCGTTGGAGATGATGAATACCCTGTTGCTCACCAGGTCCTGGCCACCCCCAGCTTCGAGACGCTCAGAAGGCCACCCCTGGTGAAGTCGTCGTGCTGGTAACGGATCGACTCGACATGCTCCAGCACCACCTGCCCGGCCGTGGCCTCGACCAATAGCCCCACGAACTCGTTCACCGACATCGGATACACCGTGGAAGTCGTGGACCACCCACCGCTCACGAAGTCCTCCAGGAACATCAGGTGTCCACCGGGCCTCGTCACCCGCCACATCTCGGAGATCAGGGCCCGCTTGGTCGGTGTAGGGTTGTGGTGCATAACAGTAACGCTGAACGACAAGTCGAAACTCTCGTCACCGTAAGGAAGAACGGAATCCTCGCCGAGCATATCGAAGCGGTATTGCGGGAAGTTTTTGCGGGCGGCCTCGACCATACCCTCGCTTATATCCACCCCGGTGAACCGCGTTTTTGCCGGTTCGAAGCTCGCGGCCCAGCGTCCGACGCCGGCTCCGATCTCCAGCACGTCGAAGGGGACCTCTTCGGCCTGGGTGCCGCGGGCTGCGGCGAACTGGGGGCTGAGGGCCTTCTCCTGGACCCTGTGGATGGCCTTGTTGAACTTAGGGCCATGATTGACGCTGCAGATAGCGCGGTGCGGCGCGCGGCCAGCCAGGGCGTCGCCGCGCTCGGACCAGTACGTGTTCGCCTCGTAGGCACCTTCCCCCAAGGGCGCGTAAAGCATGGACTCTGCCTCCAGCGCAGCCCTTATCTCTAAGGCGGCGTGCTCCGGACGGCCGTCTTCGACCTCGACGAGCTGTCCCTGCGCCAAGTCGTACCTCCGGCGCAGTTCGTCCCACAGATCGTCGTCCGCGGCCGCTACGCGGTCGAAGTAGCCGAGCCTGGAGAACGCTGCTGTGCCGAACACGGTGGCGAGGAAGTTGGCGTCCAACCCCGTGGGGAGAAGCAGGATCAGGGGCACGTCCGCCAGATCTCCCGCCAGGGACTCGAACGGGAACGAGAACATATCGAGGACGACGAGGATGCTGGCGGGCTCCAGCGCCGAGGCGAGCTGCGCGGGAAGGACTTCCCAGTCGCTCAGGACGGTGTGGTCTCCGGGGAGACCGGCGCCTGAGACTTCCTCGGAGAACCTGCCCGCGTAGAAGACGGGGTGTTCCGGCCTGTCCGTGGGAATACTCTCCATCCTCGCCTAGAGGTAGCGCTCCTGCAGGGTACGAAAGCTCTTCCTGCGGCTGAACACGACGCCAAGGGGTCCCCTGCCCAGCCGCCTCAGCAGCAATACGAGATCCCTCTCCGCCCCTTCGAGGTACACGGTCCGCTGTGCCGGCGACATGCCCATGGCTTTGTCGGGCTGCTTCAGGTAACGTTCGTTCAGGGTCCGGAAGTTCTTGTTGGTCCTGGCGACAGGGCCGAGCGGGCTGTTCTGTATCCGCCGCAAGAGCAGTTTCAGGTCCGTCTCCGCCTCCTCCAGGTAGGTCATCCGGCTCAAAGATATGGGGGAGCCCGCGATCTCCGGTTGACCACCCGAACGGGCTTTGAGAAAACGCACCTCGAAGGCCAGCAGCTCGTTCTCCATCCTCAGCCGATCCAGGTCCGTCGGCGTGTAGAAGTCTTCCTTAGACAACCGGGACGTCCTTTCGTAATACCATCTCGGTCTGGCCGGACAGCTCCTCGAGCCTGCGCCAGGTGTCCCTGACATTCTCGCCCAGCTCCTGGTCTGACACAGGCTGCCTGCGGACCCGGCGCATGCTTATGCTCTGGTCGAAAGCCTCCGCGATGGGCACGTCCTCGAGGCCCAGGTTCCACCGTCGGTTCAGGGCCCAGACGACCGGAAAGCCGTCCCTAATCATATCTAAAGATATGGTCATGGTGTCCTGGGGGAAGGTGCGGGCGAACGCGAGCAGGGCGTTGTTGTGCACGAGCCACATCCTGAGCGCGAAGTCCGGATCCTCCCAGAACCTACGGTGCACGTGCGCCGAACCCCTCCCCAGGAACATGTCGCTGGAGTGCCGCTGGCCCAGCGAGTACGTGGAGTTAGAGAAGTGCCTGTACACGATGAGCACCTTGGCGCCGGGGAGCAGATGCTT
>Ga0126313_10002616_pt1 | contig 10152 bp, 5 predicted proteins | sample Plot105A_FD_89954 | JGI IMG/M metagenome (GOLD analysis project Ga0126313, IMG submission 89954) | Serpentine soil microbial communities from UC McLaughlin Reserve, CA, USA - Plot105A | ecosystem: Environmental > Terrestrial > Soil > Grasslands | place: USA: UC McLaughlin Reserve, Lake County... | reverse complement strand
CGCCGCCGTAGACCTTGTCGTTGCCGGCGTCTCCGAAGATCAGATCGCTTCCGTCGTTTCCATAGATCGTGTCGGCTCCGTCGCCGCCGTTGATTGAGTCCTTGCCGGCGCCGCCGAAGAGACTGTCGTTGCCCGCATCGCCGAAGATGCGGTCGTCGCCGTGGCGGCCGGCGATGATGTCGTCGCCTGGGCCGCCGTGCAGTTCGTCGTTGCCGTTGCCGCCGTCGACGTAGTCGTTGCCGGCGGCGCCGAATAGGCGGTCGTTGCCGCCGTTGCCGAGGATCGAGTCCTCGCCGGGTGTGCCACGGATCAACTCGGGTTGCACGGTGCCGAAGAACAGCGATGGTGGTGTGGTGTCGCTGGCGGACTCGGGTGCGATCAGGATGACGGTTTCGCAGCCGGTCAGCATGTCGCGCTGGGGGAAGTCGGCTTCTACGTAGACGCTGTCGTTGCCGGCGCCGCAGTCGATGGTGTCGGCGCTGTCGTCGGCGGCACGCAGCGTGTCGTCGCCGTCGCCGCCGGTGATCGTGTCGGTGCCGGGGCCGCCCGTGATCGTGTCGTTGCCCGCGCCGCCGTCGAGGCGGTCGGCGCCGGAGCCACCGTCGAGCTTGTCGTCGCCATCGCCGCCATCAAGGGTGTCGTCTCCGGCGTCGCCGCGCAGCTCGTCGTCGCCGTCGTCGCCGCGAAGCCGATCCGCGGCGCGGCCACCGTCGACGAGGTCGTTGCCGGGGCCGCCGCTGATCGATTCCTTACCTGGCCCGCCGAAGAGGCGATCGTTGCCGTCCTCGCCCTCGATGATTCGGTCCGAGCCGCGCCCGCCCTCGATCACGTCGTCGCCCGGCCCGCCGTTGAGGCGCTTGTCGTTGCCAAAGCCCTGCTCGATGATGCGGTCGTCGCCGGGTCCGCCGAGGATCGTGTCGTCGCCGTCACCGCCGTCGAGGACGTCGTCGCCATCGCCGCCGTCGATCGTGTCGTTGCCGGTGCCGCCGTCGGCGCCGTCGTTTCCCGAGCCGCCGGAGAGCTCGTCGTCGCCTGCGCCGCCGAGCAGGAAGTCGTCGCCGTCGCCGCCGTCTATGACGTCGCTGAGCGCGCCGCCGGACAGCCGATCGTTGCCTGCGCCGCCGTTGACGATGTCGCGGCCTCGGCCGGCGCGCAGATAATCATCGCCGCCCATGCCCTCGATTCGGTCCGGGCCGCCGGTGCCAGTCAGCGTGTCCGGGCCGTCGGTGCCTGGCAGCAATGCGAGGCCCGGCTGCTCGACGACCGCGAGCGGGACGCTGCCGGGCAGCGTGAGCGTCTCCAGGCGCCGGCCGCTGGCTGCGCCGACGATCGACACCGATGCGCCCCCACCGTCGGCGATGTACACGCGCGTGGCGTCGAGGTTCCACGACGGCGTGCCGGGGCCCGCGCCGGTCGCAAGCCGGCGTAGGCGACGTGTGCTGAGGTTGACGATCGCGCCGCCAGAGCCGCCCGCGCTTGCGCCGATCGCCAAGCGCATGTCGTGCGGCGACAGCGCCAGCGCGCCGGCCACGCCGCGCGGCAGCGCGATCCGCGCCCGTCGCGAGGGTTTGCGCCGTCCGGCGGGGATGAGACGCAGGTAGCGGCCGGCCGTCACCCACGTGCGGCCGTCGCCATCGATCACGGCGTCCGCGGCCTGTGCCACGCGAATGGTCCGAAGCACGCGCGCCTCGTCGAGTGCGAGGATCGCGACGCGATCGCCCGCGAGCACGACGACGGCGCGGCTTGGGGCGCGTCCGGCCGTCAGCCGGATGCCGGTCTGCCCGAGAGCGATCGTCGCAACCGGCGTGAGGCTGGCTGGATCGATGATCGCGACACGGTCGCCCTGCAGCGCGAGCAGTCGTCCGTCGCGGGCGGTCGCCACCTGCGACAGCGGGACGCCGGGCATCGCGAGGCGACGAGTCTCGGTGCGAGCGTCGATGTCGACCTCCACGAGCGTGTTACCCGCCGCGACGTAGGCCTTGCCGCCGAACCCGCTCGTCGCAACCGCCGCGACCGGTGCCGGCATCACGATCCGCGCCACCACGCTATCCGTTGAAAGCTCCGCAACCGGCAGCTGCGGTGATCCGTCGGCAATCAGCAACGCCCGCGCCGACACCGGCGAAGCGCACGACAGCGCGCCGGCCACGATCGTGACGATCGCGGGCGCAGCACGCAACAGGCAGGCCGGGTGGATCGGGCGTCGCATCCCCAGCACCCAACACGCCGCGAGCGCGAGCGTCGCGCTGCACCGAATAAAAGCGGCGTGGTTCTTCGACACGTTCTTGTATGAGCGCATGGGTCGCTCGTCCGGCAGCGCGACGCTAGCGTTGCGATCTCGATCGTCCCTCCGACGCAAGCCCGCCGGGTGTGGTCTGCGGCGCGACGCGCAGACCACACTTCGCGCTGATGCGGTCGCCAATCGCGTTCGTGTTCGCGGGTCAGCCGGGTTAGACGCCGCGGCCGGGCCGTGTCCGACCCAACAGGGTCAATGACGCGGAGCCGTCGCGGCCGATGGCGAGCGCGGGGAGCTGCTCGAGGGTCTCCGTGAGTGGTGTCACGACGAGCACGAAGTCGCGGATGCCCTGCTTGCGAAACAGCTGTTCGGCGTCGCGGTAGAACTCCTTCACGGCTGCCTCGCGTGCACGTGCAGACATGCCGTAGAACTGATCCTCGTCGACCCTGGCGTACAGCTTGTGCTCGAGCTTGGGCTCCAGCAACAGCGCCTGCGCGCGCTCTGACATGCGGAAAAAGCGCTCCCTTTGTGCCCTGGTTTGAATCCTTGGCGAGCGATCGGTCAGGACCCACTGCCGAACACGCAGGGGTGGCTGTCGAAACGGAAGCTCGTCGACTGCGCGATGAAACGGGGTCTTCTGAAACAACCTGTCAGACGCGTCGTCTCGCATACGCTCGATCGCCGTCAGCCGCGGCGTTATCCCACTTGCGAAACCGAACACCGGGGGTCTGACGCTGTCCCCTAGCGCCTCTTCGCGCCGCTCTAGTTCGCGCTCCGCCTCGGCGCTACCCAGAGCTTCGGCGATCACTAGAGCTCGGCTTGTCGCGCGCGCTTCGGGCGAAACATCGCGTTCGCCGCCGCAGCCTACGAGCACGACGACAACAACGAACCCGAAAGCCGTCAGCAGCGTCGTCATCCACGTTCGCGGCAAGGACGGGATCGTACATTCCAAGTCTGTGTGAGGTTCCCGCTTGCGAGACGCGAGGACGCATATTCCGACGGTGCCGCGTTGTCTGCCTCGCGTCAGCGAACCTCAGCCCAAACGCGACGCTCAGGTTGCGGGCGGGCGCGAACGATCACAGGGTTTCGGCCATCTGGCCAGCATCGCGCGACCTAGCGCGACCTTCTGCGACCACACGCCGATCCGAGCCACATGCAGCAATCGATGTCCCGCCTTGCATGCAGTGCAGCGATCGTCTCGGTGTTCGCGCTCGTGGCCGCGGCGTCATCGTCGGCCCAGGGAATCCTCGGCACGCCGCTGTTGCCGGGGCTGCCGGCGATCTCCGCTGTCGTCCAGATCCCCGGTGTCGTCAACGCCCCGCAGATAACGCCCCTTCCGACCGGTCCGCTGCCCTTTCTGATCGGTCTGCCGGGGCCAGATCGTCTCGTCGTGCGTGTCGCGTCCGGTGGCGTGCTGCGTGGGATGGAGGGCGCCGATCGGCTGATCGGCGGGCAGGGCCCTGATCGCCTTGACGGCGGTACCGGTCCCGACAGCTTGTACGGCAATGACGGCGACGACCTGCTCGAGGGCGGCTCGGGCGGCGATCGCATGTTCGGCGGAAACGGCGCCGATCGGCTGTTGGCGGGGTATGGCTCAGACGTTCTCGACGGTGGCTCCGGAAATGACGTGCTTTCCGGCGACGCCGCACCGGACGACATCACCGGCGGTGACGGCGATGACCTCATCCACGGCGGCGGCGGCGCCGACACGATCGACGCGGGAGCGGGCGACGACGTCGTCTACGCCGACTCGGGAGCAGACCGGATCGACGCCGGCGACGGCAACGACACCGTCTACGTCAACAACGGCACGGCGGTCGGCAGCGTCGACTGCGGACCGGGCAACGACACGATCGTCATCAACCCCTACGAGATGCGCGGCGGCATCTCCAACGCCCAAGCCATACGCAACGGCAGGATCCGCAACTGCGAGCGCGTGCTCGAGGCCCCGCCCGTCGCCGATCCGAGCAAGGGCATCAAGGCGATCATCCCGGACAGCGGCGGCCAGCGAACCGGCAGCGAGCGCAACGACAACCTGCTCGGCGGCCGCGGCTCAGACCGCCTCGACGGTGCCGCCGGCGACGACGTCATCTGGGGCGACCGCCATCTTCCCGAAGGCGGCCACCACGCGACCGACGTTTTGATCGGCGGCCCCGGCAACGACACCATCTACGGCGGCCGCGGCACGAACAAGATCTACGGCGGCCCCGGCGATGACTACCTGCAGGGCGGCGCGTTTGACAACGCCATCCGCGGCGGCGACGGCGATGACGAGATCCGCATGCGCGGCAAGGGCCGCACGAAGGTCTACGCCGGTGCCGGCAACGACATCGTCCACGCGCTCACCAACGGACGCGGCTACATCGACTGCGGGCCGGGCGACGACACCGTCTTCACCGGCCGCAAGCGCCCGAAGATGCGCGGCTGTGAGAACGTCGTCAACCGCTACAAGACCAAGCGCCGCGGCACCTCCCGCTGAGCCGGCACGCGCGCGAACCGCCGGCGGAGGCGGACACGGTCAGATCAGATCAGTCCGGCTCTTCATCGCCGGACGACCTGGCTGAATCCCTAACACGCCGGATGTTCGCAACCGAATGCCAGGCCTGATCAAGCGCGAGCGGTTGCGAACGTCGCCTGCGCCTACTGCTGCGCTCGCAGCACACGCTTGCGGGCGCGGGCGATGACTTCGCAGTTTCGGACGGTGTCGCTGCGGTCGACGTAGGCCTTGTCGCGCCCGGGGCCGCAGTCGATCGTGTCGTGTCCGCCGCCGATCGCGATCACGATGTCGTTGCCGGCACCGGCGTCGACGCGGTCGTCGTCGAGGCCGCCGTTCATGCGGTCGTTTCCCGGCCCGCCGCGCAGCATGTCGTTTCCGCTGCCGCCTTCGAGCAGGTCATCGCCGGGGCCGCCGTCGAGGCGGTCATCGTCCGTTCGACCGTAGATGCGGTCGTCGCCTTCGCCGCCGAGCAGCAGGTCGTTTCCGGCGTCGCCCTCGAGGTGGTCGTTGCCGCGCAAGCCGCTGAGGGTGTCGTCGCCCGCGCCGCCGAGGATCAGATCAGCATCGGGCTGTGTTGCGGTCGGCAGGTCGAGGCCGCTGAGGACATCGCCGCGTGGGGTTCCCTGCACAAGATGCATGTGGACGCCGCTGAGGCTGCCCAGCGTCGCGGCGGTCGGCCCGCCGGTCACAAATCCCGTGTTCGTCGCCCCGTCGAGTGGATCGTCGCGCAGGTCGAGCCGGGCGCGACGCTCGACGTGCTCGCAGCCGTCGAGGACCGCAGCCGAGGCGGCGTCGAGAACGAGCGTGTCGTCGCCCGAGCCGCAGTCGACCAGTTGGGCGTCCTCCGCGAAGATGTGGTCGTCGCCGGCTGCGCCGTAGACCTTGTCGGCGATTCCGGTCGCGACGATCATGTCGTCTCCGTCACCGCCGTCGACGACGTCCGATCCGGTGCCGCCGTCGAGCTTGTCCCGTCCGTCGCCGCCGTACAGCGTGTCGCTGCCCGAACCGCCGCGCAGGATGTCATCGCCGGGACCGCCCTCGAGGCGGTCGCTACCGCGGTTGCCGTCGATGTAATCGTCGCCGGGGCCTCCGCTGAGCAGCTTGTCGTTGCCCAGTCCGTCCTCGACGATGAAGTCGTCGCCTTCACCGCCGCGGATCACGTCGTCGCCGTCACCGCCGTCGATGCGGTCGTTGCCCGCGCCTCCCTCGAGACGGTCGTCTCCGGTGCCACCGTCGATGCGGTCGTTGCCGGCGCCACCGTCGATGCGGTCGTTGCCGGAGTCGCCGTAGAGCTCGTCGCTGCCGCCAAGGCCAGTCAGCCGGTCATCGGCGAAGCCTCCGGCCATGACGTCGCCGCGCTGCGAGCCGACGAGGCGGTCTGGGCCGCCGCTGCCAGCGTTAACCAGTGCGAACGCGGGAACGCTCATCACGCCGAGGATCACGGCGGCGCAGCCCGTGATCCTCGCCCACCGTGGCATCGCCGGCAGTCTAGATCCGCGCGCCGCGCGCAGGCGCAGCTTCAGCGCGACAAGGCGTCAGCTGAACGTGACGAGCGGTCCCTCATACGAACGGGCGCCTCGCAGGCACGGCTGTGGCTGCTCGACGTGTGGGCATCCGGTCTTCTCGAACCTGCCGTCCGTGATGACCGAGAGGACCTTGCCAAGCCACTCATAGCAGCCCGTCGCGACCGGGCCGTTCAGCCATGAGCAGCGCGCGATCACCCGCAACTGGTTGCTCGCGGGCGTGCCGATCAGGTTTTGCACCTTGACACCGTGCACGCACGGCAGGACGTCGCGCTCGGGCAGTTGCGAGCAGACTCGCATCTGGCGCAAGGGATTGGGCGATCCGATCACCGATGCCGCCGTGACACAGCCCTCGCGCTGTAACCCGGTCGTGTCTGCGCAGATGTGTCGCAAATCAGCGGCGCTCTTGGTCTGATAGCCAGCGGGGCGACTCTCGATGAACGCCCGATACCAGCAGCCCAGCACGAATGCATGTGGCTGACCCCCACACAGGGCGCGCACGTCAGTCGTCGCGCCGACGGGGCGTTTGGTCTCGTCACGGCCCGCGACGGCCAGCCAGTAATCGTGATAGGCGCCCTGCGCGCAGTCCGGCGCGGCGTTGGATCCCAGCGCGCGGCACAGCCGCAGCGACGGCTGCAGCGATTCGGCGTAGTAGCGCATGTATGCGTGTCCGAGCCCGTGTGTGCAGCTATAACGCAAAAAGCGCGTCGTGGCCCTGCCGCACAACTCCTGGGAGGCGGCAGGTCCGGCGCGCAACACCTGCGGGGCGATTTGCGTGATCACGCCGTGCGCGAACCCCGCAGCGCAGCCTGGATCGTTGTTGCGCGGCAGGTACTCCATCAGCGTCGCGAGCGTGACCTTGCGCAGCTTCGCGTAGCGACGCCCGACCGTATGCATCAGCACATGGCAGTTGCTGGCCGGATAGTCACCGATGCGGTTGACGTCACGGTCGATGCGCGCCAGCACGGCCGTCGGGGCGCGCACGTCGCGTACTTCGAACAGCATCCGGCTCGTGTAGCAGCGACGCATCGCCGGACCCGCAGGCTTGTCCGCGCAGTCCGCAAGCGCCGTGCGCGCCGGGGCGTCCGGTCCATGCGTGGCGATCCGCACGACGATGGTCGTCGCCGCACACAGCAGGCCGACCATCACCGCGATCGCGATGCGGCCCCCGGATGGCTGGCGGGATCCGGACTCCACCGCGTCAGCACGTGCGGCCGCGCTGCGTGAGACGCACGACTCCGTCCCGGCCGATGGCAAGCGCCTGCGCGAACCTCGCCGCACGCCCGGTCAGCGCGACGACGACGAACTCGAGATCGGTCACGCCGGCGGCGCGCAGCGTGCGGTCCTCGGGTCCGTAGACCTCGTCGACGACGGCGCGGCGGGTGTCGCGGTCCAACAGGCAGTACGCCGCGCGGTCGACAGCCAGATAGACACGATGACTCTCAGGCGAGGATGTGATCTGCTGAACGAACAACGGCGCGCGCTTGAACTCGAATTCGTCGAGCATCCGTTCAAACGGATCACTCGCCGACGACTGCGCCGCTGCCTGCGGGCCGTCGTCGGCCAGCCGCTCAAGCTCCTGCTGACTTCGCGCGACAGCACCACGATCGCCCCGCAGCGCCGCCGCGCGCATCGCAGCCAGCGCGCGCTCGACGGCCTGGTCGTGCCGACCGGCGTCGTCCTGCGGAGCGGCCGGCTGCGCCGGGCGATCGGGAGCACTGGAATCAGAACACGCCCCGAGGATCGCGACGAGAACACAGACCGTGGCGCTGATGGTCAGGCGTCGCGCCGGGCGCACACAAGTAGTCTAGGTTGCGACGCCGCCGTTCTCACCGGTTGCGGTCCCGGACCAGTGAACCCCCCGCACTGGCGCTGGCGCACGCGACCGCGCTCACGAGCCCTGAGACAATGGTCAGAAGACCACTGATGGGCCCATTCTTGGGGGGACGGCGACGACCTCCTCCCCGGGCGACCTCGGCAACGGCCGGCGGTACGGGGGCGCGCGTAACGACACGCTGCTGGGCGGCGCCGGCAACGACATGATCGTCGGCGCAACTGCTCGAGACGTGATCGTTGCTGGTGACGGCAACGACACGATCGGCGTCTGTGACGGGCGCCGCGATGTTGCTCGGCACCCGATACGGCTGCCGGCGATCCGAGAACCCTCTCGCATCGCGCTTCTAAGGACCACGGTGCGAATCGAAGTCATCGAGGAGGAGTGCTGTGCGGCTTGGACGCATCGTCTACGGCGAGGGTCTGCTCCTGCTTTGCCGGAAGGTCGCCGGCCACGAGCTCCTTCGTACGGCGCTTGACGAGCGGCTTGATCCTGCGCCCGCACCTCGAGAGGTGCGGGCGCCGTCGTGTGACTCCGTTGCCCGAGGGCCGGCCGCGGACGAGCCGGCCCTCGGGGACGGGCTAGCTCATCGGAATGTTGAGCACCTTCCCGCCACGGTCGGACTCGACGCTGACGCACCGGCAGGCCGGCACGGCGACCGTCGAGTTGCGAACGTCGACCTTCCACGCGCCGGTCGGATCCACGAGGGCGGTCCCGATCTGGTTCGCGGAGGTGCCGATCGTGGCGCCCGCGTAGACGCGAACGTTGTTGGAGTTGAGCACGTTCGAGGTGCCGTCGACCACCCACCGGCCCTTGCCGTCGTTCTTGGCGCGAATGTTGGTGAGGTTGTCGAGCTCCGGCGTCAGGGTGATGATCGCCGTGTCGCACGTCGTCGCCGCGCAGCCGACGCCGTTGTCGGCGGCGCTGCGGACCCGCACCTGCATCCGGATCGGCGTCGTCGTCTTCGGGAACAGGAACGTCAGCTTGGAGCTGGTCTTGTCGCCGTTGAGGGTGACGGGCGTGCCGTCGACCTGCGACCACTCGAACTTCGCCGCACTGATCGACGTCGACGCGTCGAGGGTCAGCGGCAGGTTCTGGAGCACCGTCGCGCCGACCGGGGCGATCTGCGCCCGCGCCGGAGCAACGGCGTTGACCTTGACCTCCACCTGGTCGGTCTTCGTCTCGGTCCCGCTCTTGACGGTGAGCGTGAACGTCAGCGTCGTCGCCTCGTTGGGCGCGGTGAACGTCGCCTTCGTCTGGTCGCCGCCGGTGAGGGTGATGTTCGACGGGCCGCTCCAGCTGACGGAGTCGATGTCGCCGGCCGAGCCGCCGCCGTCGAGCGTGACCTTGGTCCCCTGCTCGACGGCCTGGTCCGGGCCGGCGTTGGCGAGCAGCGGCAGGGCATCGAAGCCCTCACCGTCGAGATCCACCGGCACCGTCACCGAGCCGCCCTTGGACGACTTGACCGTCACGGTGTCCGGCGGCGCCTTCATCCCGATGTCCGTCTGGCCCGTGGCGTCGAGCGCCTTGCTGCCGAAGCCGGGCAGGGTGAGCGACGAGCCCGAGAGCGTCTTGTCGCTCGACGACGCGGTGATGTGCAGCTTGTCGCCGCCACGACGGGTCGCGTGGTACACGGCCGTCGCCGTGACGGCGTCCGTGAGCTCCACGTGCTTGGTGGAGACCGGGACGTCGCCGCGGTTGATGACGTCGACGAACTTCGGCAGCGCGCCGGGCACGTCGATGCTGGCGAGGTAGCGACCGGCCTCCGGGCGCAGCGGCGTGCTGCGGATCAAGCGGCCGGGACCGGGGCCGTTGTCGCCGTCCTGGACGACGATGTCCTGCGTCTGCTTGGAGTGTGCCAGGACCTGGATATGGGTGCCGCTGCCGTCGGCGTTGCGCTGGTAGGTCGCGCGATCGACGTCGACGCCGCCCGTGGTCGACTTCTTGCCGACGAGGGTGAAGTTGTCGGTCTGGATGCAGTCGTTGACCGGGCCGCTGTAGGCGTTCGCGCCCGTCGTCGGGCACGGGTTCGGGTTCGTCGAGCCGGCGGCGCCGCCGATGCCGG
>Ga0126313_10002614_pt1 | contig 10157 bp, 11 predicted proteins | sample Plot105A_FD_89954 | JGI IMG/M metagenome (GOLD analysis project Ga0126313, IMG submission 89954) | Serpentine soil microbial communities from UC McLaughlin Reserve, CA, USA - Plot105A | ecosystem: Environmental > Terrestrial > Soil > Grasslands | place: USA: UC McLaughlin Reserve, Lake County... | reverse complement strand
GCACGCTCTGTACGCCTCTCTTAAGAACTTCTCCCCCGAAGTCTTGACAACATACGTCACAACCGCTAGACTTACATCGTAAGGGAAGTGGTCGGAAAGGGATAGGTGGAGACTGTGAGGCGCTTGGGCTTGGCTCTGGTGATGTCACTCGTTGTGGGCGGCAGGCTTCTGGTTAATTAGTCATGGGGTCTTCTGTCATCGTCCGATTAGGTGGGCTGCTGGCCATAGTAGGTGGCCTGGCTGCAACGATATTGGGGTTGCTGTACGTCTTGCAGGCATGGGGCATTACTCTCGACTTCACCGCGATGGCGCTCTCGAAGGGCCACTATGAGAATCCGGTCGCAAACATGCTGCTCGTCGGCGTGTTGGCCGCAATAGCGGCCCTACACTTCGTGCAAAGGCTGCATTACGGTAGGTGGGGGGCACTCACTTCCGTTGCGGCGTTCACAGGTATTGCGATGGTCGTTGCTGGCAACTTTATGGGCGAGTTGGCTCCTACTACGGCGGCTGTGAACATAGTCTTGCTCGTCTTAGGTGTACTAGCAGCGACCGTAGGCATCGTTGGCTTGGGGATAGTGAGCATCAGCGCTGGCGTGTTACCTCGTTGGTGTGGGGTAGCTATCATCGCAGGTAGCCCCCCCAGGCGTGGGTATATTGTTCCTGTTCTTCACTCCATTGGGGATGGTAGGTATTTTGCCAGGGGAGGTAGGGTGGGCGCTGGCTGGGATACCTTGGATTGTGGTGGGCTATGCTGCCTTCCGAGCACCAACACGTCAGACCCGACAACCTTCGCGAGTACAGGTGGAAGAGTAGGACATGACGCGCGCTGGCCTCATCCGGTTTGGTGGGTTGGCGGCTATGGTGAGCGGCATTGCCTTCGTCGTACTGAACCTTATGACGTGGCTATGTACCCCTAATTGTCCAGGGAGTTTGAACTACATTTCACTAGCTTTTTTTATCCTGCTAGCGTTCGGTGCGATGGCGGCACTAGCGTCTCTACACGCCATACAAAGGCACCGCTACGGCTTATTGGGAACGCTGGCTTTCCTGGTCGCCTTTTTCGGCCTGGCGATGATTTTCGTGGGCGAGTTTCGCAGCTTCGTTATAGGCGTGATGCAGGGCAGTCCGGGCGCGGCGGCATTTTCCTGGCTCTTCATCATCGGCCTCTTGGTGGCAACAGTAGGCCTTGTAGCCTACGGAGTGGTGACCATGACCGCAGGCAAGTTGCCTTGGTGGTGTGGGGCTGCGCTCCTGGCCGGAAGCCCCTTCGTTGGCCTGTTCCTTTACCTCTTCGCCGAAGGCTTGTTGTTGGGAGTGCCTTGGGCAGTCGTGGGCTACGCCATCCTTCGAGCGGGGGCAACGCGTGTCGAGCAGCCTTCGCGGGTGCGCTAAAGGAACCGAGAGGAAGGAACCATGAGTCACGCAACGCAAGCAACGGAGCCTGAAGGACGCTTGGTCTCGTTTCTGCTTGCCGCACTAATCTCACTAATCTGCGGCTTGGCAGCCGATGTGGTCCTTGTCCTTCCCTACGCGGTGTCCTCCGAACCCTGGAGGATGTGGTTCGCTGCGTTCGGCATCGGTGCTCTGTTCTCTGCCCTTGCTGCTGGATGGTTCGGTACACTCTTTGCTTCTGACGGAACTCGTAGTCGCCTTCTGCTGGTAGTCGGCACCTCGGAGACCGCAGCCGCCATCTTGGCAGTTGGCGGTTTCCTCGTGCTGCGGAGTGCGGTGCTTCTCTCGTCAGCGATAATGTTCGTGCTCTCGGTACTCTTCCTCGCGTTGGGGATGTTGGCTATTGCGCTGGTCGGTAGCTGGGCGGCATTGCGCTTCCGCAGCCCTAGGCGGGGCTTGGCTTCAGACATCCTGGCGACACTTGGCCTGCCTCGTCTATGCCATCGGCAGCGGTACTCTGCATGTCGGGCAGTACGTGACCGTACACCGATAGCGTGATGCTCACGTCCGCATGTGCAGCCATCTCCGACACCACCTTTGCCGGGATGCCGCGAGAGCCAGGATGCCTCAGAAGGGGACGAAATTTGCAATCAGCTTGGTGCCAAGCTTGGTACTGTGCTTGAATGTTCTCATGGTTACTAATGCAGACATCATAAAAGAGATACGGTACTTGGCAGGGCTCATGCGTCAGAACTGCTACGATGCTTCGTGGAGGATGGAGCGACTACTCTCGAAGGTCAGACAGGAAGAGTCGTTGGACACGACTAGCACCCGTGCTCAACTCCAAGAGGCCCGTGACGAGTTGCAGCTATTGATGCGGGGCATCGAGGGTATCGAGAAGCTTTGCGAGATGGAGATGGAAGATAGCCGCTGATTCGGGAATGTGTACTGAAGTTGTAAACACTTTCATAATACCTTTATCTGCGTATCGCATATATGAATAATGAATTCTACGAACCTATGCGGACAAGTCGGATGTGTAGCGGAAGGAGTGGCCCTCGTTGCCGCCATCCTGATGCTGTTAGTAATCGGATGGATATCCGTGACGTGGAAGGATTGGGCGGCCAGGTATCTGGAAGGAATGGAGCACGACCTACGGCGTGAGCGTTACCTCAAGGGGATTGGCGAGAATGAGGGTACACACAGCAGCAAGGACGAGGAAGCAGCGTAAGTCAAGTGAGTACCAATAGGACAAGCTATACCGACGCTCACGCTAGAGATTGACGCTGAACTGCGTGACTCGTCATGAAGGCGGGGTGCAGAACATTAGCCGCACCCACCTCACCGCTCACATGGACATACAAAGCGTCTACAGCCTATCCTAATGCCTCATCAATCCCCTGTGCCGCCAAACCGTTAGTACCATCTATCGTATGTGTGTATGTACGCATTGCTACTTGCGAATTGCTGTGGCCTAAGTGTTTGCTGACAATAGGTACAGCAATTTTCTGATTCAAGAGCAAGCTTGCTGTTCCGTGCCTTAGAGAGTGAGGCGTGATGCTCTCCGGTAGTCCTGCTCGTCTTAGTGCTGGCTTCCAAGTCCACTTGTAAAAGTTGGACACGTCTACGGGCTTACCGCTGCTTGTGGCGAAGAGGTAGCCTGATTGGTTGTCATTGAACTCGCAGAGCCTCACAAGGGCTTCTATTGCCATCTGAGGCAAAGTCAGCACCCTTCGGCTGCTCTGTGTCTTGGGTGCCGAACACTGGCCGTTGTACAGAGTGCGCTCAATCCTAATTGTGCCTCGGTCCAAGTCTATGTCCTCGTACCGGAGCGCCAGGCACTCACCTATCCTTAACCCAACTAGTGAACAAAAGTAGAATACACACTCGAACCTATCTCCCTTAACGGCACCCAACAGCCGCCGTACCTCGTCTGCCGTAAGTACATCCATTTCCTTACGGTCCTGTTTGGGTGGCTTCACTTCGTCTAGCGGGTTGGTTCTGATGTACCTGGACCGTACCGCGTCCCGCATGGCCTGTTTGAGTACGGTATGTACATGTCCTATTGTGGACGGCGTAAGACCATCTGCGAGTAGACCACGGTACATCTGCCTTACGTCCTTAGCAGACAACCTACACAGCCGACAGTTTCCGATGTGCCGCTTAACACGGTTGCGAAGCATTGACTCCTGTACACGCCACGTTCTGTGGCTGACGGTGTTGCGCCTCTCTTCCATCCACTCTTCCAAGTACAGTCCTACAGTCAGTTTGTCTGTGGGTACGAAACCATCGTCACGGTCTTGCAGTGCTTCCCGAAGTGCTTTCTTCGCTTCCGCTTTCGTCTTGCGGTAGATGTACCGGACCTTATCCTTAGCGTCACGGTACTGAGCAACCCACCGTCCATCGCTCTGACGCTGGTATACGCTGCCTTCCGTAGCCATTAACTGTCACTCCCAACTGTCAAGGGAGCGGGAATATTGACTTGTGCAGGGAAATGTAAGGAGTTACCTTTATCAGGTCGATAAACAAGTAGCCCCTGTACCTCGGGGCACGAGCGTCCTGCGGGGGACTCTGATACACGCTCCGGTGCCTGGATCCACGTCACCACAACAGACGTCAGGAACTTATGGTGGACGGCGCCAGCGTCGCGAACAAAGGAAGAAAGCCCGCCGTAGACTCCAGCTCCGGCGCCTCCTCGTGGCGCTTCCTGTCCTGAGCGGAGTCCTCATAGGTTTGCTCGTCTTGCTGACCTTGATGGAGGAAGAACCGGTAGCCCGCCTCGAAGTCCCCAACGTCGGATCAGAGCCCGAGGCCCCCACCTCTGGGTCGCCATCAGACCCGAACTCCGGCCCCAAGGCGGCTACAGTTGGCGCCACCCGCGTCGAGGCGGAGCTCACCGAAGAGAAGAAAGAGTCCTTGCGGAGCGAGCTCAAGCGGATAGCCAAAGCGTATCCAGCCACCTACGGGGTGGTGGTCTTCGATCCCTCCTCGGGCGAGAGGGTGGCGATGGATGCCGACCATCGCTTTCTCGCGGCCAGCATCAACAAACTGCCCGTCCTGATGACGCTCTACAGGGCGGCCGCCAGCGGCGTGGTGAACCTCGAGGACAAGATCTCCATTCAGGCCTCTGACGTGCAGGCTTACGGCACGGGTGTCCTCTACACTTACCCCGTCGGGTACACCATGACCCTGCGCGAATGCGCCAGATTCCTGATCAAGGAGAGCGACAATACGGCCTGGAAGATGCTCGACAGGTACCTGGGGAGAGATTACATCAGGGCCGAGTTGTACCGCGTGGGCGCACGCTCGACGGAGTACTGGCTCCCCAACACCACCACCCCGGACGACGTCCTTCTCATGCTGGAGAAGATCTCCGATCCTTCCTACACCACCCCCGACCTTTCGGCAGAGATGCTCGACGTCATGGCCAATACTTCCTTCGAAGACCGCCTGCCCCAACCGCTTCCGGAAGGGACGCGGGTCTCGCACAAGATCGGCTATTACGGAACCACCTATGCCGACGCCGCGATCGTCTTCCCGGAGGGCGCCAGCGATGCTACAGACGCTTACCTCATGGTGGTAGTGGTCAGCGATACAAGCGAGTTGGCATCCCGCGACGCCATGCGGGAGATGTCCCTGGCCACCTACCGCATCCTTTCTCAGCCAGCATCCGACGACAAGGCGCAGGGCTCGTAGGAGAAGGCGGCACGTTCCGCTCCTAAATGCTTAGATCCACCCACCAGCGCAACATACTCGATAGACACTTCCATGAAATAGGTGTCGGCGCCCGCACAGTCGAAGGAGTCGACTCTAAGACTGCCCTGTATGCCGCGGGTCTCGGTGCCCGCCTCTAAACGAAGGCGAAAATCTCCCAACTATTAAGGAATTTTAAGAAAATTGTAAAAGATATTGGCTACAGTGTTGACATTGTGGGCTAAAAGTGAAAAAATGCGATCCAGTAGAGAGGCAGACTCTGAATGAGGAGGTACACTTGAAGAAGGCAATGCTATTAGCGGCTATGCTGGCCATGGTGTTAGCTGCTGCGGTACCGGCTCTGGCGCAGACGGTGAATAACAATGTGTCGCAGACTGGCAATGGCAACGTAGCTTGCGTCCAGACCGCCATCCAGAATGAGATTGGAAAGACGCAGATCGCTGTAAGCCAGTACGGCAACGCAACGAACATCAACATCCAGGCCATTAGCCAGCAGTGCAACGTCAACGTGGCCCAGGTCAACGCGGTGCTCGCCAGCGCGACCGCCAGCGCGACCGCCAGTGCTTCCGTCAGTGCTGCGCCTGCGGTGCAGTACCAGTACGCTGCGCCTGCGGTGCAGTATCAGTACGCCAGCCCCACTGCTACTGTCAGCCCGGCGGCTCAGCTTCCCCCCACGGGTGGCTCGTCGCTCATCGCGCTCGGTGCCGGTGTCCTGCTAGTGGCCGGTGGCCTACTGGCCCGCAGGATCGTCCGCTAAGCGACCGGACGAGGCCTAGAACCAGGCGGGTCCCTTCGGGGGCCCGCTTTTTCGTGCCGGCTTGGTGTGTCGCCGGGCATGCTGCGAACGCCTTGTATTCGGGTAGGGTTGTGGATATCCTCAGGGGCGGTGATCTTGGTTGAGCCGTGTGATCTTCAGACTTTCCGCGGGCTTTCTGGTGGGGGTTTTGGCCCTGCTAGCTACGGCTCTCTACCTGTCGGATTACTACACCGGCGAGCAACAGCGCCTGGCCGCTGCCGGGGATTTTACGGGGGCCATGGAGGCGTCGCGGAGGGCGGTCAGGTTGGATCCCTTCGATACCGACGCGCTCCAGGCACAGTCCTTTCTGTGGCGCCAGCAGAAAGAGTATGACAGAGCTGTCCTTTCTCTCAAGCAGGCGATAGAGCGGGACCCCAACAACTATCTGCCTTACCTGACGCTGGCCAATCTCCAGCTTGGTCTTGGTAACTTAGACGCTGCGGTGAAAGGCTACCGTGACGTGCTCGAGCTCAACCCCAACGCTGTAGTGGCCAGCAGTTCTCTCGCGCAGGCACTAGCTAGACAGGGAAAGCTGGAGAAGGCCAAGGCGCAGTACGAGGCACTCGAGCAAGAGAGGAGCCTTACCTACCGGGACCGCTACGATCTCGGCAGGATCCAGGTGCGTACCGGTGAGCCGGCCGAAGGTGTGAGGAATATAAAGCAGGCCAAGCGCATGGCGATCGCCGAACTGAGCAGGTCGCGCAGCCCGGCGATCGGGCCTCAGCGGCAGCTCCTGGTATCTATGGACCTCGCCACCGCCGATGCCTTCGTCGTCCAGGGCCTCTATGGGCAGGCGCGCCGGATTCTCGCGCGGAGCCCGTCCGAGCAGGCGCCCGGACTTCTGGAGTTGCTGAACTCTAACCCCGCGGCCTATCGGGAGCAGGTAATCAACAGTGACATCTACTAACGGCCAGGGCTGGCAGGACGAGGCGCGGGACGATTATTCGCTCTCGGAGGTCCTCTACGTGGTGCAGAGTAGGAGCCTGCTGGTCGTCGGGGTCGTACTGGTCCTCTCTGGCATCGCGTTGCTCTTGGGTCTCTTCCGCGAGCCGGTATACACCGCCGAGGCGAAGGTGAGTGTCACGCCCCAGGAGGAGTTGGACGGTGATGAGGCCAGGCTTGCGTTCCTCGAAGAAGTGCGTGGCGCCGTCGTTACGCAGAAGATGTTGAAAGAGGTAAGGCGCCGGGCCGGCTGGGAAGCCGGACCGAAGGCGTTCTCAGAGCGACTCGACCCGAGGACGGTAGGGAACACGGACGGCGGGCTGGGGTTACAGATAAGGTTCTCCGCCAACGAGCCGGAACAGGCGGCCAGGGCGGCGAACGCTTACGCCGTGTTGTTCGTCAGGGGGATCGAGGATCTCGGCGACAGGCCGCTCTCCGACGGCGTACCTGTTGCGGACGCGGCTGTGGAACAGAAAGCCGTGCCGGGAGGCTACAGCCCACGACCCCTGATCTACGCGGCAATCGCCGCGGGGGCGGGCTTGCTGATCGGGGGTGTCGCGGCCTTGATACTCGAGGGCCGGGCCAGCGGCTGGCGGACCGTACGCGAGGCCGAACTAACGCTGAGGGTGCCGGTGCTCGGTACCATACCGGACTACTCCTCGAAGAGGACAGAAGGTTGACGTGAGGCTCGGGGCCTTAAGGGAGGCGGGTGCTCGGGGATTGCTCGACCCCGGCTCCCCAGTGCGGCGCCACTACGAGGAGCTGGCGGGCAACCTTCTGAGGGTGGGAGGGACGGGTAGCGTCGTCGTCACCAGCCCCGAGCCGGGCGCCGGACGCACCAGCGTCTGCCTCGGCCTCGGCGCCGCCCTGGCCGGCATGGGAAGGCGGGCCGCCGTCGTAGACTGCAACCTCGAAAACGCACAGTTGCACAGGCTGCTCGGTGAACCGAACTTCGTCGGCCTTACCAGTGGTCTCGACGATAGTAAGACCCTGGAGCACTTCGGGTATGAGGTCATCCCCGGTCTTCTGGTCGTCCCTACCGGGCCCATTCTGTTGGATCCCACCTCCCTTCTGGAGGATGACGGGGTCCTGAAGGCAGTGCGAAGCCTCCAGAAGAGCAGGGACCTCGTGCTGCTCGACGCGCCGGTGGCAGGGAGAGTACTACGGTCCCCGAACCTCCTCGGCGGGTTTGACGGAGTCTTGCTCGTCGTCCACGCCTCCCGTACTTCCAAGAGCGTCGCCCGGGAGGCCGCGGACGACCTGCTGGAGGCGGGGGTCAACCTGCTCGGCGTGGTGTTGAACGGGTGTTCCTGATGCGCGATCGCCGAGGGGCGAACAGGTGAGGGAAGTCCAGCCCCCCGGCGACGCCAGAGGGCGCTTCTCGGGCACGGAACCCAAAGAGGATCGGGACAAGCACCGCCGCCCGGGGAGGCTGCTCGCCGTCTTCAAGGGTCTGGTCATGCTGGCGCTCCTGGTCGTTACAGCCTACGGGATGCTGAACGCTGGCCTTTACAGAGACGAGCTCTGGCTGCCGGTCGCGGCGGGCATTCTGGCTGTGCTGTTCGTGACGCTGTTCGTGCGCGGTTTCTACTGGGACCTGCACACGGTCGGCATCTTGCTGGTCGGGCTGCTCGCCGCGCTCGTCGCCGTAAAAGGGCTCTCCATGGTCTGGACGATAAGTGAGACGGAGACTATCAAGGAGACCCTGCGCTCCTCTATGTACCTGGCGACCTTCCTTCTAGCGCTGGGCGCGCTCACCTCAGGGCGTCAGGTCGGCCCCATCATCGACGTCTCGGTCATCATGGTCGCGGCGGTCGCAGGCTACGGATTCTTGCAGAAGATCAGCCCGATAGATTACCCGGTCCGCTCCCTGGATGGGGTAAGGATGGACTCGACCCTGCAGTACTCCAACACCACCGCGGTCGTCCTGGGGATGGGGGTGGTGCTGGCCCTGGCGAGGATGGGTACGGTAAGAAACCTTGCCATGAGAGGGCTCTACGCCGCAATCACGCTCTCCTTCTTCATCGCGCTCTACCTCACGGTCTCCCGCGGCGGCATCGGGTCTTTGGGCATAGGGCTCATCGTCCTCTTCGTCTTGGTGAGTAGCCGCCTGCGGATGCTCGCCGACCTTCTCCTCCTCTCGCTGCCGGGCGCCTGGCTCTGGTGGCAGATGCAGAGTCTCCCTGGGTTACTGGGAACCGGCGTCGTGCGTCAGCAGAAGATCGCGGACGGCACCGTGTTCCGCAACGATCTGATCCTGGCCCTCCTCGTGGCCTTCGCGTTGCAGGCCGCCTACACCTTCCTGGCGAACCGTTACGAGCTGGCGGTAGCGACCAGGCAGAGGCTCGGAATCCTCGTCGTGGCAGCAGGAGTGCTGGCGGTCGCACTTGGCGCTTTCGTGGTCGCAGGCGGGTACGGCGGTCCCGGGCAGGCTTACGCGAGGCTCCTCGGCAACGCGAACGAGACCGGAAACGTGGGTCAGAGGCTCGCCTCACTAGATATAAGCTCCAGGGGAGACTACTGGAGTGTCGCCTGGGAGGCGTGGAAGGAACGCCCCCTCACCGGTACGGGAGCGGGGACGTTCCAGTACACGTGGCTGAAAGACAGACCAGGGTTCAAGGGCGTCAAACAGGTCCACAACGTGTATCTCGAGCAGGGCACCGAGACAGGCGTGTTCGCCTTCCTTTCTTTCGTGGGTTTTGTGGGGGTCCTCGTAGGTTACACGGTGAGGGCTGCCTGGCGGTCGGGGCCGCAGGGGGAACGCCGCCTCCTTCTGGCCGGGCTCTGCTCCGCGCTCGTCGTCTATCTCGTCTCCTCGGCGGCCGAGTGGCATTGGTACCTCCCTGCCTCGACGCTCTTCTTCTTTGTCCTCGCCGCGGTCGCCGTCAAGTTCGCCTCCAGGGAGGACTGGAGCGCCGCCGAGGTCGACCTTCCCGGCGGCCCCGTTGAAGCCGCGCGATAGTGGAAATATCTTCGGCCGGATGAGCGAGGACGGCTACGATCACCAGGTAGAGCGCGTGGCCAGGGGGGTCGGCGTGGGTTCCGCCGGGCAGGGGGTGGGCCGCCTGCTCGGCTACGTGACTCACGTCGCGGTGGCATGGATGTACGGCCCGGCGCAGCTGGGCTTCCATGCCGTAGGCATAACGGTCGTGCAGGTGGCGAGCATCCTCTCGCAGCTCGGACTCGACAACGGTGTGGTGCGCTACGTGGCCCAGCACGGGGCGAGGGGCGACACCGCGAGGGTGCGTGGCACCATACTCCAGTCCCTCGCCGTGACCCTGGCGCTAAGCCTGGTACTCTCGGCGTTGCTCTT
>Ga0126313_10002613_pt1 | contig 10158 bp, 9 predicted proteins | sample Plot105A_FD_89954 | JGI IMG/M metagenome (GOLD analysis project Ga0126313, IMG submission 89954) | Serpentine soil microbial communities from UC McLaughlin Reserve, CA, USA - Plot105A | ecosystem: Environmental > Terrestrial > Soil > Grasslands | place: USA: UC McLaughlin Reserve, Lake County... | reverse complement strand
ATGACCGTGACCGGCATCCAGCGGGATCTGCTCGTCAACGCCTGGTACACGGGCGGCGTAGATGTGATCGACTTCACGAAGCCCACACGGCTGAAGGAGGTCGCTTACTTTGACCCGGTGCGCCAGACTGGCACCTGGTCGGCCTACCCGTATACGGGCCCGTTGTTCAAGAAGGGCCCGGGCGTGCCGGTGTACGCGTCCGATGGCGTCGAGGACAACGCCAACGCGAGGGGCATGGAGGTCTACCGGCCGAAGATCACGAAACCGGGCAAGTCCAAGCTCCTGGACCACCTGAACCCGCAGACCATGGAGGAGTAGTCAAGGGGCTTATCTGTCGTAAGCGAGGGGCGGCCTCAGGGCCGCCCCTCGTGCGTAGGATCGAAGGGAGTGAGCTCCAGCGTCCGTAAACCGCCCCGCTATCGCTGGGTGGTCTTGGCGGTGGGAGCGGGCGCCACGGCTGCGCTCTCCGCGGTGCAGGGCGGGCTGCCGGCGCTCGGCCCCGCGATACAGGAGACGTTCGAGCTCTCGCTCGTCGAGGTGACGGCCGTCTTCACCACGTTTGCGCTCGGCACAGTCGTCACGCTGCTCGCCTGGGGCGCGCTCTCCGATCGGGCAGGTGAGCGCTGGGTGATCGCAGGCGGCCTCGGCGCGGGATCGCTGGGGCTGGTGCTGGCGGCCTCAGCCGACGGCTACGCTGCCTTCCTCGCAGCCGTGCTGTTGGCCGGGATGCTCGGCTCGAGCGCGATCTCGGCCAGCGGGCGCGCCGTGTTCGGTTGGTTCCCGCGCGACGAGCGCGGACTCGCGCTCGGCCTGCGGCAAACCGCGGTCCCGGGCGGCGCCGCCGCCGCAAGCCTGTCGCTGCCGCCACTGGCGGCGGCGGCCGGGCTGGACGCGGCCCTCTACGCGCTTGCCGGGGCGATGCTGGCCGGGTCGGTGGCCGCGGCTCTATGGCTCCGCGACAGTGAGCGCCGCGAGTCGGCCGCGCCGCCCGCGCCGGACGCGGTCCGCGACCCGCGCATCTGGCGGCTCAGCCTCGCGTCGTCGCTCATGATCATCGGCCAGGTGGGACTCACCTCGCTGCTCGTGCTCTATCTCTACGGCGAGCGCGGCTGGTCCGCCGCCGACGCCGCGCTCGCGCTGGGTGGCGTGCAGGTCGGCGCCGCCGTGGCGCGCACGGCGGCCGGGCGCTGGTCGGACCTGCGCGACGAGCGGATCGAGCCGTTCCGCCGGCTGGCGGCCACCGCGAGCGCACTCCTCCTTGCGGCGGCCGCGCTGGCGGGCGCGCCCGATGCGATCGCGGTCCCCGTGCTGATGGCGGGCGGCGTGGCGGCCATGAGCTGGAACGGTCTCTCGTTCACGGCCGCCGCGGAGATCTCCGGGCGTCGCCAGGCGGGCACAGCGATGGCGATCCAGAACACGAGCATGAGGTTGGTCGCCGTGGCGGTCCCGGTGGGGCTGGGAGCGCTGGCCTCGGGCATCTCGTGGCAGCTCGCCTTCCTGCTGATGGGAGCCGCGCCCCTGGCCGCCCGCCGGGTGCTCGCCCCGCTCGTGGCAGACGAGCACGAGCGGCGCACCGCGCGCCGGGCACGCCTGGCGGAGGCGCGGGCCTGAGTTGCGCGCACTGCCGGCCGAGAAGCCGCCCTGCAAGCGGGGCGCCTTAGCTGTAGTTCGTAGGCACGTTCGTCAGTGAGCCATCCGGGCCCCCTTGGAGGCTGAGAGCTGCGAAGCGAACTCAGTCCCAAGGAGGACGCCGGACGAACGAAGCTGCACGGTAATGCAGCTGTCCGATCAGCCGCGGGCTTTTGGTTGAACGGGTTCGGGAGCAGGGTTGGTCGGTGACGACGGCGGCCGAGGCCGCCGGCGTCAGCGAGCGCACCGTCTACCGTTGGCTCAGGCGGTGGCGCGAGGAGGGTCCGGGCGGTTTGGTCGATCGCTCGTCGCGGCCGCACCGCCCGCCGATGCGGCCGCCGGCGGCGAGGGTGGTTGCGATCCAGGCCCTGCGCAGGCTCCGGATGACCGCTACCCAGATCGCCGAGATCCTCGGGCTGGCGCTTTCGACCGTCTCGCTATGGCTGAAGCGGATCGGGCTCGGCAAGCGCTCGCGGCTCGAGCCGCCGGAGCCGTCCAACCGCACGAGCGTGGCCGTCCTGGCGGGCTGGTCCATGTAGACATCAAGCAGCTGGGGCGGATTTCTGAGCGCGGCGCCGGTCACCGCGTCGTCGGCCACCGCGGGAGCCAGGTCACGCGTCGTTTCGGTCCCGGCGAGCGCCATGGCGTCACGCGCTTCGAGTACCTCCACGTGATGGTTGACGACCACAGCCGCCTGGCCTACGCCGAGGTCTTGCCGAGCCAGACCGCCCGCTGCGCGATCGACTTCCTGCGCCGCGCCGTCGCTTGGTTCGGCGACCGCGGCGTGCGCATCCAGGCGGTCATGAGCGACAACGGCTCAGCCTATGTCGCCCATGCCTACCGCCACGCGCTCGCCGAGCTCGGCCTGCGCCAGCTGCGCATCCAGCCCTCCCGGCCCCGGACCAACGGAAAGCCAGAACGCCTGATCCAGACACTCCTCAACGAGTGGGCCTACGAGCACATCTACGGCAGCTCCGCCGAGCGTGCCGCCGCCCCGCCGCTCTTCCTCGAGCGCTACAACTTCCGACGACCACACGCCGCTCTCGGCCACCGCGCCCCGGCATCACACTGACGGACGTCGTTGGGAACCACAGTGCCGGGATGAAGGTCACGTTCTCCGGGTTCGTCGGATCGGAGATGTCCACGACCTCCACGCCGGTGCCCGAGCCGCCGTTTGACACGCATTCCGGCGAGAACTTGTTGAGATAAGGCGTAGCTGCCGAAGGCGGCGACGTCGGCGATACCACCCTCGACGTCCGCCAGGTCGAGCTTGCTTAGAACCGCCAAGTTGGCGCTGCCGGGCTATGAGTGACCTGGCCCGCCCGGATGCTCCACCGGAGCCGGCGGAGGGCCGTCCTCGGGCTTCCAGCCTGTCGCCGTCAGCGGTATTTTCGCAGCGGCCGTTCCGGCGCTTACGCCGGCCGCGAGCGCGCTTACGACGACGATCAGCGAGAGCCTCGCCGTTCGTCTCATCTTGCTCGCCTCTTTGCTGCCGTGAGGTCGCCCACGTTTGGTGGAAACATTCGAGGATTCCCCGGCCGCGCTCGGGAAGACCCGTATCGCCGGTCCGCGGTGCTCGTTTGGGCAGTGCAGAAGAGGACTGAGTTTGGACGCTGCCGGGTAGGTAAGTCCTGCTGTGAGGGAAGGGGGACGCACGGAGCTCTCCGGCGCAACTACCCGGGTACCGCCCGCGCGGATCCGCCCTCCCGCGTCATTGACCGTTTCCTTGGGGGAGGTTTCGCATGAGACGGATGTCGCGCCTGCTGCTTCTTATTGCAGTGGGCACCGTCGTGCTGCTCGTTTCACCAGCCGGTGCTTGGGCCGAGCACAGGACCCGGCCGCATACGAAAAACATCCACGCGCTCGGGCATAGTCCGGACTTCGGCAGTTTCCTCGTGCCGGATGGCCAGCGCGACGCCAACTCCGACCTCGCGTTCTGGGGCAACCTCGTTTTCCACGGCGACTACGACGGTTTCCGGATCCTCACGAAGGATCCGGGCAACCCGCAGCTCATATCTCGGACGCGCTGCAACGGCGACCAGGGCGACATCGTCGTCTGGGGGAATGTCCTGGTCCGCGCGTGGAACGCGCCGAAGAGCGAGCCTCGGAACTGCGACGGCACGACGGTGCCGGCGGGCTTCGAGGGCATGCACATCTTCGACATCAGCGACCTTAGCGACCCGCAGCTGGTGGGCGAGGTCGAGCTGAGCGCGAGGCCCGAGGCCGACTCGCCGGGGTGCGGGACGCATACGCTCACGCTGGCTCCGGACCTTGCGAACGACCGCGTGATCATCTACAACGCGACCTCGGGCGGGAACCAGCTACTGCCGCCCGCGGAACAGGAGTGCGACTGGATCGACATCGTCCAGGTCCCGCTGAGCGATCCTGGCGCGGCCAGCCACGTGCGGCGGGAGCCGCTCGAGGGCGGCCACGCCGCTCATGACAACGGCGTGATCCTCGGTGACGTCAACAAGCTCGCCGTCGCCTCCGGCCACATGAGCAACGTGTTCGATATCGGCGACAATGACACGCCGGGCGGAAGCCTGGTGGACCCGGCGCCGCTCTACACGGTCGAGGAGCCGGGTGTCTGCAACACGGGTGGCCCGCTCTGCAACGGCAACTGGCACTCCGCCCTGTTCAGCTGGGATGGCGACGTCGTCATCTTCGGCTGGGAGCCGGGCGGCGGCTCCGCGCCCGAGTGCGAGGCGACCGACCCGGACGTCAAGAAGTCGGCCTTCTTCTACGACGCGGACACCGGCGCAAAGCTGGGGCAGTGGGTGCTGCCGCGACCGCAGTCCGCCGCCGAGAACTGCACCATCCACAACGGCAACACGGTGCCACTGCGCAGCGGCCGGCGCATCCTCGTGCTCGGCAACTACCAGGCCGGGACGTGGGTCGTCGACTTCACGAACCCCGGTAGCCCGCGGACGCTCGCCTTTTCCGATCCACCGCCGCTCGTCCCGACGCAGCTCGGCGGCGCGTGGTCTTCGTACTGGTACAACAACTTCATCTACGAGTCCGAGATCACGGTGGGCCTCAACGTATTCAGGCTCAGCGGAAGGCAGACGGCTGGAGCTATCAAGCTGCGGCACCTCAACCCGCAAACGCAGGAGTTCTCGCTGCCGTAGGTGAGGCATCAGGGGAGGACGGGCCGAGCGCCCGTCCTCCCCGTATTTTTGTCGGAAAGATGGCATGACCCGGGGGCCCCCCACTATGGGATCGGCGAGATCACCTCGGTGGCGATCCTGGCCGAACTCGGCGACGCCCGCCGCTTCTCGAGTTCCCGTCAGGCGGTTCGCTACGCCGGCATGGACATCACCGTCTCCGAGTCGGACCGGAGCGCAGCGCCGGGCACCTCGCGCCAGGGCCCGCCGACGTTGCGCTGCACGCTGTTCGAGGCTGCGCAGGTGGCGCGCCGGCCTCGCTCCCCCGACCGCGACTAGTACGAGCAGGTCGCCGCCCGGCTCGGCGCAACCGCGCCTGCCTGCCTGTCTGTCGCCCGCAAGCTGCATCAGCGCAGTTCCCACACGCTGCGCGACCCGGCGAGGAGGCGCTCGAGCCTGCCTAGCGAAGCCGATGCGCGCCCGAGTCCGACATCAGCTGATCTTGCGCGGCCGCCTCCCGGCAGTCTCCTGCCGCCAAGGCGACGCCCTGGACGGCCCTGAAAGACCGAGCGGCCGCACAAGCTCCCCAAGCGGGGACACCCCATCAACCATCACGTCGCCGGCCGCAAGACGGCCGCGGACCGAGATAAGCTTGGCCGCCCGCGCGCACCACCGAAACCACCCCCGCCCCCGCGTGCACGCGCCACCCCGAAGCGGAGCAGTTCAACCCGTCAACCCGGACGCCGCGCTTGCCGCAGGGTCCTGGACAGATAAGGAGACCCATGACGAAACGTGCCACGCTTACCGGGCTGGCCTGCTTGGCCGCCGTCGTTTTGCTCCCGAGCGGTGCCGCCGCGACCCACCGCCATTCGCTCGTGACCGGGAGCGGCGACTGCGTCGTGCTTGCGAAGCAGGGCGGCGAGCCGTTCGTGCAATTGCCCGAAGCCTCGTTCCACAACACGACTGAGCCGACGACGACGACGAACCCACACCCGCTCCACGTGCACGTGCACCGGGGTGCCCCCGGCGAGCAGGTCACCATCGCGGTGTACGGCAGCCCCCTCGATCCGTGTGCTGTCGAGGGCAACTATTTGAACGGACCACCGTCATAAGCGGCCAGAGCCGCATGCGCTCAATCGTGTCGCCCTCGGGGGTACACGGGCTAGAAGGAGCGCGCCAGGTTGGTCGGGCCCTTGCGGCCGCCGTCAAGCTCTCGCGGAGCGCCCGGGTCTGGTGAGTCCCTACCCAGTAGCGCCGCAGATCTCGCCCTTCCACCGCGAGGGCCACCCGCATGCTCTGGAAGGCTCGGCGTAGAATCACGCGCCCGTGGCGGAGGGAGAGCTTCTATGGACGCCGTCAGATCCTGACGCAAGCGAAATGGCCCGCTTCATGCAGGCGCGCGGTTTCTCCGACTACCACGAGCTGTGGCGGTGGTCGGTGGACGATCTCGAGGGCTTCTGGGGCTCGCTGTGGGACTGGTTCGAGGTCAGCGGGTCGTACGAGCGCGTGCTCGGCCGCCGGGAGATGCCGGACGCCGAGTGGTTTCCGGGCGCGGAGCTGAGCTACGCCGAGCATGTCTTCCGACTGGCTCGTCCGGGCGAGACCGCGATCGTCCACGTCTCCGAGTCGCGGCCACTCGCGGAGATCGGCTGGGACGAGCTGCGCGACCAGGTGGCACGCTGCGCAGCCGGACTCCGGCGGCTCGGCGTGGAACGCGGGGACCGTGTCGTGGCCTACATGCCGAACGTCCCCGAGACGGTGATCGCCTTCCTGGCCACCGCCAGCATCGGCGCGGTCTGGTCGAGCTGCCCGCCCGAGTTCGGCACGCCCACGGTGGTGGATCGCTTCAAGCAGATCGAGCCGAAGGTGCTGATCGCGATCGAGGGCTACCGCTACGGCGGTCGCGATTTCGACCGCCGCGACCGCGTGGCCGAGATCCACGCCGCGATCCCCTCCATCGAGCACGTGGTGATGGTGCCCTCGGACTGGGAGCCCTTGCTCGCGGACCCGGCCGAGCTCGCCTTTGAGCGCGTGCCCTTCGACCACCCGCTCTGGGTCCTCTACTCGTCGGGGACGACCGGGCTCCCGAAGGCGATCGTGCAGGGCCACGGCGGGATCCTGCTCGAGCACCTGAAGAAGTCGGCGCTGCACTCCGACCTGGCGCCTGATGACCGGTTCTTCTGGTTCACCACGACCGGCTGGATGATGTGGAACTTCCTGGTCGGCGGGCTGTTGGCCGGGGCGGCGATCGTGCTCTACGACGGTCAGCCCGATCCGCAGGGATTGTGGGACTTCGCGAGGGACGCCGAGATCACGTGCTTCGGCACGAGCGCCAGCTTCATCGCCGCGTGCATGAAGGCTGGCGCGGAGCCACCCGAGTTGCCGCGGCTGCGGAGCGTTGGCTCCACCGGTTCGCCGCTTCCCGTGGAGGGATTCGAGTGGGTCTACCGACATCTCGGGCCTGACATATGGCTCTTCTCGACAAGCGGCGGCACCGACGTGTGCACGGCGTTCGTCGGCGGCTGTCCGACGCTGCCGGTGTACGCCGGCGAGCTGCAGGCGCGTTCGCTGGGCGCCTCGGTGCAAGCCTTCGACGAGGCCGGGCGCGCCGTGGTCGAGGAGGTCGGCGAGCTCGTGATCACGGAGCCGATGCCCTCAATGCCGCTGTACTTCTGGAACGACTCGGACGGCGAGCGCTATCGGTCGAGCTACTTCGACCTCTACCCCGGCGTTTGGCGGCACGGTGACTGGATCAAGATCACCCAGCGGGGGACCGCGGTGATCTACGGCCGCTCGGACTCGACCATCAACCGAGGTGGCGTGCGCATGGGAACCAGCGAGATCTACAGCGCGGTCGAGGCGCTGCCCGAGGTGCTCGACAGCCTGGTGGTGGATGTAGGCGAATCCATGCTGCTGTTCCTAGTGCTGCGGCCGGGCTCGGAACTCGACGACGAGCTCAAGGCGCGCCTGCGCCAGCGTCTCCGCGAAGCCTGCTCGCCCCGGCATGTGCCGGACGAGATCGAGGCGATCGCCGAGATCCCGCGCACGCTGTCGGGCAAGAAGCTCGAGGTCCCGGTCAAGAAGATCCTCTTGGGAGCTGACCCCGCCCGGGTGGCCAGCCGAGACTCCCTGGCCAACCCGGCGGCGCTCGACTTCTTCGTTGAGCGCACCCCGGCCAGCCGGTCCGCTGGCTGAGCTCGGCGTCGAGACGGCTGAAGAGCTCATCGCAGAAGGCGGGCAGTATGCCCGCGCTGCCCTACGAGGCCGTGGGTTCGGCGGCGTCTGGCATCCGCTTTCGCCAGCGCCGCTCTATCCGCCGCACGAATCGTCTTGGCTTCTTCGAGTAGAGGCGCTCGGATTGCCGGAGGGCGTCGTCCCGAAGCAGCGCCCTGCGCCTGTCGATCACGGCCGCCAGCGCCGTCAGGGCGTCGGTGCCGGCGAGCTCCCTGCGATGCCGAAGTGCTTGCGTGCGAAGCAGCGCGAGATCGTGATCCTCGCCCAGGAGGTCGGAGATGCGGTGAGCGCTTGACCTCATGCTGGATGGGGCGGGACGCCGCAGGATCTGCGTCGTGTACCAGAGGTCCTTCACGCGCTTGCGGAGCTCGTGCAGGTTCTCGGTGCTCGGGTCGGTTTGGGCGGTCGCGGTGGCCCCGCGACCGCGCCGGTAGATCCGTCGGAGGCCGGGCGACAGCGCTTCAAAGTGGTGGTGGGCGAGAGTCCATGCCGGAGTCCGAGCCCGCGCCGCCTTGAGCTCTCGGATCGCGGGGCCGAGCACAGTGGTACCCGACTTGAGGCGCCGCTCGGCCTCGTCGTGTTCCACGGCCAGCCGCGACCGCAGGAGGTCGACGTCGACGTCACGCAGCTCGCCGGAGAACCGCTCCATGACCGCGTCGAGCGTCTCGACCGCCACCTGGCTGTCCCGCGCGATCGCCAAGCCGCGTCCGATCTCCCGAAACGTATGGAGCTCGTGGCGGTAGAGGTGTGGATCGAGGTCGTCGCGGACCAATCGCAGCAGCGTGCGCAGGCGCTTGAGCGCCTTGCGGGCCTCGTGGACGGCGGCCTCGCGATCCCCGTGCCCGCCAAGGGCGTCGAGCGCGATGTCGATCTGCCCCCGAGCGATGCGGCGCACCCCGTCGGGCACGGTTTCGTCTGTGCGTAAAGCGAACGCTCGGGCGGCGCGCTGTTCACGGCTCCGACGATCGAGCAGGGACTTGCCGGCGGCCGCTGCCGCGCCGATGGCGGCCACACCCGCCGCCCCGACCGCCCGCTTGGGCAGCGCAGGATGGCGCCCGTCTCGATGAGCGAATTCCTTGCCGATGAGCTTTGAAACGCGCTTCGGCATATGGCTTTGACGTTCCCGAAGACCGCGGAGGGAACACGGGGATTAGGGCTCAGCCTCGTGCTGGAGGCCAACGGCGTCCTTCAGATCTCCGATCTCCTCGGAGGCGGCCGAGCCAATCGGGTTTAACAACCTGGAACCCCTCCACTTCAAGAGCCCGGTAAACCACAGGCGTGCAACACTGCCGCGGCTCATCGTGTCGCTCCCGCGGAACGAACGGAACGCCACCCGCTCATGAGTGAGGCGGCGGAAGGCTTCGACGCGGCGCTTTCTCACCTCGAGCCAGCGACGCTCGAGGAGATCGACCGCCGCTCGGCGTTGCGCCATCGGGTGGACAGGAAGTACGTGGTGCCGGGAGACGCCCTACCTGAGTTGATCGAGTCGGTCGACGACTACGACGCGCTCGAGATCGACGGCCGCCGCATCTTCACCTACGAGAACGTGTACTTCGACACGCCGGGCTTGCGCTGCTTCCGCGACCACGTGGAGGGGTCGCGCCCGCGATTCAAGGCGCGAACCCGCTACTACCGCGACACCGGCAAGTGCTTCTTCGAAGTGAAGGTGAAGATCGGCACGGACACACACAAGCGCCAATACGACTGCGACGTGGCTGAGCACGGAGTCGTCACCGCGGCGGCGCGCGACTTCCTTCGGGAGGCGATGACCGAGCTCACCGGAGCGGAGCCGCCCGACGACCTGGCCGCGGTGCTCAGCACGAGCTTTCAGCGAGCAACGTTGAGCGCTCGCGAGGGTGGCGAGCGGGCCACGATCGACCTCGAGGTCGTCCTAAGGGCGATGGACGACCGAACCGTGAGCCTCCGCGACGAATTCGCGCTCGTCGAGACGAAGTCGGAAGGGGGAGAGGGCCCGCTGGACGCGGCGCTCGTGGCAGCGGGGCGCGAACCGGCGTCGATCTCGAAGTACCGGCTCGGCGTGGGCCTATTGCTTGCCGAGGACCCAGAAAGCGCGCGGCATCAGGGCTTGCGGAGCTGTTTCGTGTAGGCGGCGAGCGCTCAGGACATGCCCGGGGTGGGATTCGAACCCACACGCCCTTTCGGACAGGGCCTTTTGAGGACCCCATGTCTT
>Ga0126313_10002611_pt1 | contig 10164 bp, 10 predicted proteins | sample Plot105A_FD_89954 | JGI IMG/M metagenome (GOLD analysis project Ga0126313, IMG submission 89954) | Serpentine soil microbial communities from UC McLaughlin Reserve, CA, USA - Plot105A | ecosystem: Environmental > Terrestrial > Soil > Grasslands | place: USA: UC McLaughlin Reserve, Lake County... | reverse complement strand
GGCCCGGCCTCGACGTGGTCGACCTCCACGTTCGGCGCGAGACGCACGCGCCGGGGGAGGGACGGGTCGTCCCGGCGCGTATGGACGACGACCTGGTGGCCACGGCGTCCGAGCTCGGTGGCGAGCGCGGCGACGTGGACGTTCTGGCCGCCCGCGTCCGCGCCTCCGAGAGCCGCGAGCGGGCTTGCGTGTTCCGTGACGATGGAGATGCGCATCACCGGCTCACCGCCTCGGCGAAGACCTCGTCCCAGTCTGCGAGAAAGCGCTCTAAGCCGAAGCGGGCGAGCGCGGCCTGACGGGCGGCGACGCCTCGCTCCCGGGCCTCGTCGGGGTCGTCGACGAGCCGTGCCAACGCCTCCTGCAGCACGGCGAGCTTGTTCGAGACGACTCCTGCCTCCGGAGGCACGGCCTCCACCACCTCGGTCGTCGCGAGCGCGACGATCGGCATGCCGAGGTGCATCGCCTCGAGCAGCGAGAGCCCGAGCGACGTCCAGCGGATGGGATGGAGGTAGACGCGTCGGCGCGCCATCTCGTCGTGGAGCTCCGTCTGCGGGACGTCCTCGATCCCGCCGAGCGCTTCCGCATCCATGCCGAAAAGGTCGATTGGCGCGCGTGCGTTCAGGAGCGGCAGGAGATCGATTCCTGTTAGGCGGCCCCGGCGTCTGGCCTCGTTGATGACGACGACCGCCCGGGGTAGCTCCCCGGTGTAGCGGTAGCCCGGGTCGATGATCCCGTGCTCGACCACCCGGGTCTCCGTCGAGCCGGCGTCCCAGAAGAGCGCGTTGAAGTGCGTGACGTGGACGAGGAGCAAATCGTGTCGGTCGGCGGCCGGGTGGCGCATGTGCGCGATCTCGCCCTCGGGTGACGTGTGCTCTAGGTATAGGACCGGAATGTCTCGCCCAGGGCGACGTCCGAGCCACTCCCGTGCGAGCTCGAGCTCGTGCGGCCGCTGCGCGACGACGAGGTCGACCTCCGCGTCTCGGACCTCCTCGGGCGTCACCTCGACCGCGCTCTTCGGCCAGTCCCACGTCCGGGCGCGGCCCAGACCGTTCAGGCCGCGGTCCGGCATGACCGGGATCAGGTACGTGTGACATCCCCGGACTAGCGCGGTCGCGTAGCTCCCATGGACGTGCCAGATGAGCATGCGAAGCGGTTTCACGCGGCCACGTCCTTGCGGAGCGGGGAGAGCGAGTCGACGGCTCTGACGACCTCCTCGGCGGAGATCCCGTCGAGGCAGGGATGGCCCTTCACAGGGCAGTTCCGCTCGCGCGAGCTGCGGCAGGGCGCCTCCTGGTCACCCAAGAGGATGTGAGGGACCCTCCACGGCCGCCAGCGCACGGACGGAATCACTGGCGCGTAGAGGGAGACGATCGGTGTCCCGACGGCCGCCGCCAAGTGAGCCGGTCCCGTGTTCCCTACGACGACGCAATCGGCCTGCGCGAGCACCGAGGCGAGCTCCGCAAAGGTCGTCTGCCCGCCGAGATCGACGGCGTCTATGCCTGCCACCTGCGCCGTGAGCTCGCGCTCGTCCGCGCCGCCCGTCACGACGACGCGTCGGCCTGCGGCCGTGAGCGCGCTCACGGCCTCGCTGGACCACTGCGAAGACGGGGCGCGGGCAGGAACGGAGGCGCCGGGGTGCAGCACGACGTAGGGCCCCTCCGGTGCTGACGCCTCCTCGTCCCGGAGGACGGCGAGTCGGCCGTCGTCGTCGGCAGGCAGCCGGTAGCCGAGGGTGGCGACGAGCGAGAGCCCCCGCTCCACCTCGTGGATGTCATCGGGGACGCGGTGACGGACGTCCAGGAGCGAGCCTGGATAATCCTCGGAGATCGCGGCCACGATGCGGACGCTGGCCAGGCGGATGACGAGCGCGCTCGGTAGGGCGCTCTGATGGAACGACGTCATTACGATCGCCTGATCGAGCTCGCGGCGGCGGAGCTCCTCGACCAGCGTCTCGACAGCGGCGGGCTCGACCGGCTCCGGCTCCGGGTCGATCCACGGCGCCCGGAAGCAGAGGATCTCGTCGATCCCGGGCAGCAGTTCGGCCGCGGCCTGTCCACGGGGGCCGCAGAGGAGGGCCACGTACCCCGCCTCTGCGGCGACCGCGCGCAGTGCGGGGCCTGTGAGCAGGACGTCGCCGTCGTTGTCGAGCCGGACCACGAGGACGCGCAGATTCATCGAGCCGCTTCGAGGACGAGGTCGACCGCGGCGCTGAGTGAGGGGGCGACGAGGGGAGCCGACGCGACCTCCTCGGGCCGAGTCTTCCCGTTCGGCACGAGGATGGCGCGCGCCCCGGCCGAAAGGGCGGCCTGGACGTCGGCGCCGACGTCTCCAATCACGACGCAGCGTGCAGGCTCGACGCCGAGCGCCTCGGCGGCCGCGACGACGAGGCCAGGCCGCGGCTTCCGGCAGGCGCAGCCCATGTCCGGGGCGTGCGGGCAGACGAACCAGGGACCGAGCGGCTCCAGGAGCTCCTCAACTCGGCGGTTCACGGCCTGGACCTGCTCGGTGGAGAGGAGCCCCCGCCCGATGCCGCTCTGGTTTGAGACGACCGCGATCGGAAGCCCGGCGGCGCGCAGCCGTGCGAGCGCGTCGCGTGCGTCCTCGAGGGGCACGACCCGGTCGGGCTCACCGTTATACGGCACGTCGTGGACCAGGGTGCCGTCGCGGTCGAGAAGCACTGCACCCGGGCGTGCGAGGCGGCGTGCGCGGACCTTGCCACGGGCGTAGTGCCATATCGCCGCGGGCGGGATGAGCGCGCTCGTCACGGCCATGCGGGCGACCTCGTCCGCGGTTCGCGGGCCGGGCAGGATCCGACGCAGGGCGAACTCCGCGGTTAGCGCCGTCCAGAGGACCCAGGCTGTCTTGCGCCGGGTCAGGAGTGCGAGCGCAAGGGCGGCAGTAGCCCCGAGGTGGCGGCTCCGCCGGCCCCTCGGCGCGTCCGCACGCTCGTACCAGTTCGGCCCGTGCAGCGTCTCCATGAGCGCGTCGTCGGCGTTCCCGGCCTGCAGACGGACGCTCTTCAGAAACTGTCCGGGCCCGACAGGATGGAGCGTCTCGCGGCTGCCCTGGACGAGGCTCCAGCCTGCGTCGAAGAGGCGAAGCGCCAGGTCGGCGTCCTCGCGGAAGGCACGTCGAAAACGCTCGTCGAAGCCGCCCACGGTTTCGAGCGCCTGGCGGCGGATCGCCATGTCGGCCGTGATCCAGAGCGCCGACTCGAGCCTCTTGACGTTTCGCTCCCAGTCGGTCGGTCGCCGGTCCGCCGGTAGCGGGACACGGACGCGTCCCTGGCTCGCGGCCATGTCGGGCGGCAGGCCGACGAGATCGTGCTCGAGACGCACGGACCAGCCCGGATTGGGAACGACGTCGTCGTCAAGGAACACGATCCAGTCGGCGGCGGAGGCTTTCCAGCCGACATTGCGGGCGGCGGCCGGTCCTGCGCCCGCTCCGCTGAGCACCGTCACTTGGCGGGCGATACCCGGGGGAGGATCGATCGTCTCGTCGCCGCCGTCGACCACGACGAAGACTTGCCCGGGCCATGGCCCCTCCGCCGCTGCGAGGGCCTCCAGCAGCCGCCCGAGCGATGGCCGCCCGAGCGTCGGCACGACGACGTCGAAGGACGGATTCATGCCGCGAGCTCGCGCGCGAGGCTCGCACGGCGCGTCAGAAACGGCCCCAAGATGAGGATGTCGATCGGCGCCGAGCCGAAGCACTCAAGCGCGTCACGTGGGTCGTCGACGATCGGCCGTCCGGCCGTATTCAGGCTCGTATTGACGATGACCGGGACGCCGGTGCGTCGCTCGAACGCGTCGAGCAGGCGGGCCACGAGGGGCTCTTCGGTTCGGTCGACGGTCTGGACTCGCGCCGTACCGTCGACGTGCACGACTGCCGGGATTCGGTCGCGCCACTCCGGCCTTACGCGGTGCGTGAAGAGCATGTATGGGCTCGGCAGCGGACCGTCAAAGATCTCTGCGGCGCGGTCGGCGAGCACCATCGGCGCGATCGGCCGGAACTCCTCCCGGCCCTTGACGTGGTTCAGCCAGTCGATGTTCTCGCGTCGTCGCGGATCGGCCAGGAGGCTGCGGTGCCCAAGCGCGCGCGGGCCGAAATCGCTCCGGCCCTGGAACCATGCCACGACGGCGTTCGCGGCCAGCGCCTCGGAGGCGGCCTCGGCGACGTCGGTCGGTCGCGCGTGCGGGAGAGCGGCGCGTTCGAGCGCTCCGCGCAGCTCGAGCTCGCCGAAGCCGCGGCCGAGCGCGGCCGTCCGGAAGGGGTCGACGACGTCGCCGAGCTCGCGCGCGACGTGCAGCGCCGCTCCGAGCGCCGTGCCGGCGTCCCCCGACGCCGGCTGCACCCAGACCTCGTCGAACGGTCCCTCGCGCCAGAGACGCGTGTTCGCGACGCAGTTGAGCGCGACACCGCCGGCGAGCGCCAACTGATGGGCGCCCGTGCGCCGGTGGAGCCAACCTGCTAGCTCGAGGAGCACCTCTTCCAACCGGCGCTGCACGCTCGCCGCCAGCGCGGCGTGCTCCGCGGTCCACTCGGACGCTCGAGCCTCACGCCGAGGGGCGAACGCATTCCAGTCGACCGGCGCGACCGAGTAGCCGCCCTGCCGATCCGTTCGGACTACCTCGCGGAGCTCCGGAAGCCAGTCCGGCTCACCGTAGGCGGCGAGGCCCATTACCTTGTACTCGTCGGAGCTCCTGGCGAAGCCGAGGTGCTCCGTGAGGCCCTCGTAGAGAAGACCGAGCGAGTGCGGGAGCGGCTGAGTTGCCAACACCTCGAGCCGGCCGCCGCGGTAGCGTCCGGCGAGGTACGACGCCTCTTCGCCCCGGCCGTCCAGCACCATGACGGCGGGATCCGAGAAGCCCGAGGCGAGACCAGCCGACGCCGCATGCGCGACGTGGTGGGGGACGAAGCGAACCCGCTTCGGATCAAGGCCTGGAAGTGCCGTGCGCAGGAAGGATGGCGCGCGGCCAGCGTAAAGGGTTCGCAGGCCTTCCCAGTCGCGGCCGTCGATGGCGTCGGTAGGCGGTGCAAGCTTTGGCTCGTACGAGTACGCGACCGCGTCGAGCTGATCGGCGCCCAAGCCGGCCTGGTCGAGGCACCAGCGGGCCGCTCGCTCCGGCAGCTCCCACGCCGAGAACGGCACCGCGCTCTTGCCGTGCTTCCGGCGGGTGAACCGCTCTTCCTCCGCCGCTGCCACGGTACGCCCGTCGACAACGAGGGCCGCCGACGGATCGTGGAAGACCGCGTTGACGCCCAGCACCTTTGCCGCCGCGTCTCTGGCTGCGGGGGAGCCACCGCGCTCCGCCGACTCTCTTTGACCCAAGGCTCCTCCGATCCGCGTCGCTATGTGAATCCGGGAGAGGCTCGCCAGCGGCAAGCAATCCAGATGCGCCGGCGAGCTCCCTCCGGTCGATTCACGCGTTGTACGCCAGCGCCGTGCATGAGGCGAGGCGAGCGGATCCCCCTCCGCGTCACGTGCATGCTTGTCCCGGTGACCGTTAGGCACACAACCCGGGAATGGCCGCTGGCGAGCTGTGGCCGCGACCGACGGCGCGGCACGGAAGGACAGGGTAAAGCGACGCGAGTCACCGGACGCCTTTGATATCGAAGGTGTGCACGCGCCGTAGAGGTATCTTCGGCGGTATTTCGAGCGGGCCGGACTCGGGTCGGTCAGGGCGCTATCCCACTTGGATGCAGGCTCTATGCTAGAGGTGTGCTGCCAGCTCGCTGGTGCGGACGATGTCGGCAGCCTCCCTGCGACTGTGGATGCCCAGACGCCGGAAGGCGAGCTTGATGTGCGTTCGTACCGTGTGCGGCGAGACGACGAGCAGGGCGGCGATGTCGTCCGCGGTCCTACCCTCCGCGTAGAGGTGTAGCACCGTTGCCTCTCGGGGCCGGAGCTCCGTCAGGAGGTCCGGCGGAAGATCGGGAGGCTCGATCACCGCCGCGCGCGCGACCTCGAGAGCGAGCTTCCTGAGATTCTCCTCGCGCCGGTCGAGCTCGAGCAGCGTCGGCGTGAGCTCGGCAGCCGCTGCACGAACGAGCTCCTTCTCGTCTTCCGAAGGGCGCCGGTCCGTCCTGCAGCCGGTCGTCAGGCTCCCGACGACCGAGTCTTTCCACTGGAGCCATTCGCCTCTCACGTAGCCGAGGGAGAGATTGCGGGCGTGGCTGTGGTACTCGGTGAGGGAAAAGAACGAACGTTGCTTGGCCACGTTCGTCGGCTCCAGCGCAAGATCGCGGAGGTCACGCGACGCGAGGCCCTCGGCGGCCACGAGGTAGAGGCTGTCCGTCTCCTCCGCTCGGAGGTGGACGATCACCACCTCGACGCTGGCGGCCTCGGGAAGAACGCGCGCCACGCGTCGAAGCCCGGCGAGCGGTAAACCGTGCGCCAGCAGGACAGCCCTCTGAAGCTCGAGCAAACGACGCTCGCGCTCGTCGAGCACCTCGCGCTCGGCTCTTGAGAGCTCGACCACGCGCCGGTTCTTCCTCCACTGTGGCGTCGGATCTTTCAAGCTACCTCTTCAGGCGCTACGTACCCATACGCGCCGAAACCGCTAACTGGAGGACCGCGCTGAAGGCGGTGGTCAGTTCTCAGTTGGACGGGTCGGCTCGAGTAGAAGGGAATACTCGGGCGACCCCGCCACGAGTAGGGCGGCCTCCGCCAGCGCGTCGAGCACCCCTCGCACCGTGCGCCCATCGGCGTCGTTCCACGCCCTGCGGCGCATTCCCGACGACCGCAGCGAGAGCGAGGTTGGCGCGTTCGTATGCCTCGAGCGCGTGGCCGTAACGATCTCCTCATTGGCCCACGCCAGCTCAAGCGCGCCCGGCGCCGACCAGCTGCGGGCGAAGGTGCTCTCCTGGGAAACCGGCTTGCCGGCCTCCTCGCGGGCGGCTGCTCCCTGACACCATCCCTCGTGAACGAGCTCGGGGGCGACCGCCAGCAGGTCCTCGACGAGCGACAGGGGGGCGCGACCCTCCTGTGCGGCGGACGGCTGCATGAGAAAATGTTGTCGCCTCGGCACCTCCAGCGCCACGGTATTAACAGGGGGTATCTCGACCGCACCGCGTTGCGCGCGGCCCCGACCGAAGAGCCCATGAGCGCAATGACGCCCGCAGCCCTTTGCCGCACCTATGAGGACCTGCTCGACGGGCACGACGTCGCTGCCCCCACGAGCGGCACCTGTCTGACAGGAAGCGACCGTCGCTCCGAGAGGGCGGCTCGTGCCAGACTTCTACCTGCCGAAGCTGCATCGCCACAGGTTGATGGCACGCAGGAAGGCATGCCGGCGACCGCCCGCTATGGAATCGTCGTCGCCATCGTCGACCCCGCCTACGCGCGGCTGACCTCTGATTTCAGTGGCCCAGGCGGCGCAGCGCTCGCTCCGTCCGGGAGCCAACCACGCGCCGTTGCCGCCTGACACGTCCGAAATCCGCTAGAAAGTCGCGCAGCGCGGCACGGAGCGCCGGATCTCGCAAGGCCCCCGCGGCCATCGCAGCCGTGCGAGCGAGCGCCACGCGCACGGGGCGGCGCGTCCACGCGAACCAGAGCACGTTCCGCCCGTGACTTCGGCGTCGCGCGGAGGGTCGTCCGCCTGAGGGGTGATGGTGGGCGACGACGGTCGGCACATAGGCGAGCTGCCACCCGGCCTCGACGAGCTCAACCGCGAGCAGCGTTTCCTCGAACCCCATTCCGGGCTCCCGAAAGCCGCCGACGTCGAGGAACGCGGACCGGCGGACGATCGCACCACAGGCGATGAAGCCAAGCACCGGCGGCCCCGGAAGCGGAACGTCCGGCGCGAGCGGCGACTGTGCCATCGCAGCCGTGGTCTCGTCCTCAAGCTCACGTTCGCCTACAAGCACACGCGCAGCGACGAGGGCAAGCGATGGAAACGCCTCGAGGAGCTCGGAGGCGCGCTGAAGTGCCCCAGGCGCCCACCACGAGTCGTCGTCGCTGAACGCGACGTATAGACCGTCAGCCGCGCGGGCGCCGATCGTCCGCGCCGCGGGGCCGGTGTTCGCATCCAGCGCGATCAAATCGACGCCGGGGAACCGGCGCCGGACGGCCGCCGGAGTCCCGTCGGAGGACGCGTTGTCAACTACGACGATGGGCGGTCGCTCGGGGAGCGCGCGTAATCGCGCGAGCGTGCCGAGGAGCCTCTCGCGGCGGTTCCTCGTGGCGACGACGACGGAGACGCCCAATTTCTGCGGCACGACCTCGTGAGGCTAGCGCCTGCCTCGAGCATGGCACTACCTCGGGCCGTCTCCTGTGGCATTCTCGCCTCGTGACGAGTGACGAGACGCGCGACCGGCGGGACCGGCGGGTCGCACTCAACGAGGCGCTCTTCCGGGAGCTGAACGAGCAGATCGTCGAGGTGCACGGCGGATCCGAGCAGCGGATCGACTTCCTCTGCGAGTGCGGCAGCCAAGAATGCGTCGAAACGATCCGGCTCGCTCGGGAGGAGTACGAAGCGGTGCGCTCCGATCCCCTGCTCTTCGCCATGAAGCCGGGCCATGCAGATCTCGAGGTCGATGTCGTCGTGGCGGCGAACGAGCGCTTCGAGACCGTCCGGAAGCGGCCGAGCGAGTCAGCGATCGCCCGGGAGACGAGCCCTCGCTAGCATGGCGGCCGGGGGCTGGGGTTGGCAGCACCCCACCGTGCGGAGGATCAATGATGCATGCCCCGGCCCCGTCATGGCGGCGGCGTCGCTCTTCCGTAGCCAGCACCTGCACAGGCCTCATTAGAGTGCAATAGCATCAGGCAAGTCGGCGGGCCATGTCACGCCGGGAGGCGGTCCCCTCGCGGCTGCCATCGCCCGCGCGCCCCCGGCGGTTAGCTCAGTGGATAGAGCAGCGGTTCTCTTTGAGAAAACGCCGGTTCAACGGCTTGGTTGACAGGATTCTCGCCGCCAAGACATCGACGCAAGATGTTCTCTCCACCGTCCCAGAGGCTGCTGAGAGTGCTCCGACACGGCCGCTCGGAGGCGTGATTACCCGGCGTCGTACCCGAGTGCAGTCAGCAATTCGCGGCGTGCGGTATCGTCGAGAAGCGTCGCGTAGGCCTTCTGAGTCACGGCAACCGACGCATGACCCAGCAGCTTCGAGACCACTTCGAGCCTCACTCCACGGTTGAGCAGGTCGGATGCGAACGATCGCCGGAGCGTGTGCGGTGAGATTTCCGATCGGTTCTCCCCGGCCCGCGTTCTCGGGCAGCCAGCGTCGTGGCGGTACGCACTCGAGCGGTGACATGTGCACGGGATCGGACGGACGCCACCGCGTTCGGCGACGCGCTTTGTGAGCCGCCAGACGTAACCCGTCGTCATTGGTGTACCTCGACGTGTCGCGAGCAGAGGAGCAGCAGGTCCGACGTGGCCTGCGGCGTCGAGGCACACGAGCCATGCCTCAATCTCGGGAAGCAGCTCGGGAACGATTGGAACGGATCGGCGACCGGCCGAAGTCTTGCTCTCCCGGACCAGGATCGCCTCTCGCCCCGGAGTGAGGTCGATGTCCGCACGCGTCAGCCGCGTCGCTTCTCCAACCCGGAGCCCAGTCCAGCGCAGAAGCCATACGATTAGCCGTTCCTCCGGCGTGCTTGGTGCCGCGGGGAGAGCCACGTCCTCGTGTGGGCGCAGCCGATCGTTCGGACGCTGATCGATGGCTGGAGCGACGATCCGGCGCATCGGGTGCGGTCGTGGCCGGCCTGCGCTGTCGAGCAGCAAGTCGAACGCCTCTGCCCACCGGTAGAACGAGCGAAGGGCGCAGATGCGGCCGCGGATGGTGGCGCGGCTGAGCGCTCGACCGAGAGCGCGCTCACCATGTCTTCCCCATTCGGCGAGTGCGAGGTCGATCTCAGCCGCATCCAGGTCGACAAGCGAGCTCGGGCTCACGCGCTGCTCCAGGGCGCGGAGGGATCTGGACATATTTGATCCGCGTCGCACCGGCTCGACCAGTCCTGGCGAGGTACGAGTCGAAGGCGCCGACGCAATCGCGCGCGGGCGGAGGTGGGTAGAGCTCGGATGAGAGTGCGGGACTCGACATAAATCAGAATACAGCGTATTCAAATTTGTGCTGAGGTACCACCGGTTAGCGTCCGCCGATGTGGGACTGGAGGATCTCGTGGGCCTGGCCGAGGTCGCGGCTCTGTGCGAGGTAACCAAAGGG
>Ga0126313_10002608_pt1 | contig 10180 bp, 8 predicted proteins | sample Plot105A_FD_89954 | JGI IMG/M metagenome (GOLD analysis project Ga0126313, IMG submission 89954) | Serpentine soil microbial communities from UC McLaughlin Reserve, CA, USA - Plot105A | ecosystem: Environmental > Terrestrial > Soil > Grasslands | place: USA: UC McLaughlin Reserve, Lake County... | reverse complement strand
GGTCAGGACTTCGGGACGCTCCTTCAGGCCGTGATCAAGAACCCGAACCAGACTGACTCCCTCCTCGACGACTACCAGGTGGAGGCCGAGCAGGCCTTCGGCGGTTAGCAGAACCCGGGTGAGCAGCACCGCCGTCCCGGGACCCGTCGCCAGACACCGGGGACGGCGGCTGTCTCGCTCTTCAAGCGCCCGGCCTCGAGCTCCCTGTCCCAGACGACAGACGGCTGCGCGACGGATGTCGCCGAGCAGCTGGCGGAGAGCGCGGATCTCTGATGGTGGCACTGAACGGTCGCGTTGGCGAGGCCCTGCTCTGACATCAGCACCCGCGCGTGTGATCAGAATGGCCTGAGAATGATGAGGTCGTATGTCGTGACCGGCGGCGCGCGCGGGATCGGACGAGCGCTGGTGGAGCGTCTTGCGGCGGACGGCCACGTAGTCGTCGTCGACCTGGACGCCGATGTCCTGAGGTGGACGGACCAGCATGCAGGCGTCACAGCTGTGGCGGGGGACGCGAGTGACGAAGAGCTCGCCGCCGAGGCCGCGGGCTTGGCTGAAGCAGTTGGGCCGCTCGCCGGTTGGGTCAACAACGCGGCGGTCTTCCGCAACGCCTCGGTTCACACCGTCTCGGCAAGGGACCTGTTGCAGCTGATCATGCTGAATCTCGCGCCGGCGGTAACAGGATGCGCGACCGCAGTCCGCCACTTTCTCGCCAGCGGCAGGCCGGGCGCGATCGTCAACGTCTCCTCGCACCAAGCGCAACGCCCGGTGCCGGGCGCACTACCGTATGCGACGGCCAAGGCCGCTATCGAGGGCCTCTCCCGCGCGCTTGCCGTCGACTACGGGCCACACGGGATCCGCACGAACGCGGTGGCTCTAGGAACCATCGCGACCGAGCGCTACGAGACTCTTCTCCAAAAGCGAAGCGACGTCGAGAGGCAAATCGCCAGCTTGCACCCGCTCGGTCGCGCCGGCGAACCGGAGGAGGTCGCCGCAATCGTCGCACACCTGCTGTCGCCCGAGGCGAGCTTCGTCAACGGCGTAATCCTGCCGGTGGACGGTGGGCGGGCCGTCCTCGGCCTGGATCCCGAGACGCGCCCAGCGGAGAGCCCGCAGGGTAGGGGGCAGCCTAACGCTTATTAGAAGCCGGGTCGCCTCTGCCATAAGTGAGGGGCACCTCGCTTGACAGCGAGATTCGAAAGGGGCAACGTTTCTCGTGCCCATGTGGCCCGAGGGAGTCCCCGCCGCCCGATGGGCGCGGGATACGGCTGTACCGCTCCGATCGCGAGGGGATTCCGCGCGATTGGAGGCGCGCCGTCCGCGATGGTCAGATCTGACCGGTCGCGACGCGGGTCGAGCTATCGATTGGAGAGAAAGGGCGTGAGAACGTGAAACGAATTGCAGTGCTGGTCACGACTGGGCTGGTCGGCCTCTTGGCCCTGGTCGTGTCACTGGGGGGAGCGGCGGCCGGAAGCGCCGGCCCCGCAGCACAACAAAAACCGTCTGCCACCATCAGGCCTCCGGCGGTCCCCAACGCTCGTGCCATCAGAGCGAAGTACCGCGGAAAGTCGATCGCGTTCGTCGGCGACAACGCAGTCGGCTCGAGCCACAAGCGCGATCTGCAGCTCGTGGCTCGGTTCACCAGAGACACGGGCATCAAGGTCAAGCTCATCCCGCATCCCGCGGCCTCCGACGCCGCCTATGCACAGCTGGCGAGGAACTTCTCGTCCAAGTCCTCGTCGATCGACGTCATGATGCTCGACGTCGTCTGGCCCGGCGCGTTCGCGCCGTATCTCGTCAACCTCAAGCCTCGGCTGGCGAAGGAGGCCAAGCTACACGCGCAGGGCATCATCCAGAACAACACGGTGGGCGGAAAGCTCGTGGCGATGCCGTGGTTCGGCGATTACGGCATCCTCTACTACCGCACCGACCTGCTCAGGAAGTACGGATACAGGAGCCCGCCGAAGACCTGGGCGGAGCTCGGCACGATGGCGAGGAGGATCCAGAACGGCGAGCGCCCGTCCAATGACAACTTCTACGGCTACGTGTACCAGGGCAACGCCTACGAGGGGCTGACCTGCAACGCGCTCGAGTGGCTGGCGTCGTCCGGCGGCGGGAACCTCATCGACGGCGGGGAGGCGACGATCGACAATCCGAAGGCGGTCGCAATGCTGAACCTCCAGCGGAGCTGGGTCGGCAGCATCACGCCGCGCGGCGTGACCTCGTACCAGGAGGAGGAGGCGCGCAACGCATTCGCGAGCGGCAACGCTGCCTTCCTTCGCAATTGGCCCTACGCGTACTCGGCGAACCAGGACTCGCCGGTCAAGGGCAAGTTCGACGTGACGGTCCTGCCGCACGGCGCCGGCGCCCCCTCGGTTGGGACGGTCGGCGGCTGGCAGCTCGGGGTGTCCAGGTTCTCGAAGAACATCCCGGCCGCGATCGAGCTCGTGCGCTACCTGACGAGCCCTGCGGTTCAGAAGTACGACGCGATCTACAACAGCAACGTGCCCACGATCCAGTCGGTCGCGACGATCAAAGCCGTCGTCAGGGCGAACCCCTACCTCAAGCCGGCGATCGCCAAGGTCAAGCGTGTGACCCGGCCGTCCCGATTCCTGAAGGGCCGCTACAACCAGGGGTCGCAGATCATCTACCAGGGCGTCAACCAGATCCTGAACGGGCAGGACGCGAAGAACGTTTTGCCCTCGGTCGAGCAGCGACTGAACCGACTCCTGCGATAGCCGAGCCGTCGCGGTAGGACGGGAGGTCAGATGGCGATTAAGAGAAGATGGGGGCTCCGGCCCCCATCTTCTTCAATGCTGACGAGACGATGAGCGCGATCCAGGCGAGCGCGGAAAGACGTCGCACTCGGCGCCGCAGCACGCGACTTCAGCGCCGACAGACTCGCCTCGCCTGGATGATGCTCGCTCCTGCCCTTGCAGTCGTCGCCTTGGTGGCGATCTATCCGCTGGGGCAGACCATCTATCAGAGCTTCACGAACCAGCAGTTCCTCGCCGGCATCGAGCCGACGCGCTTCGTCGGCCTCGACAACTACCGCGACCTCCTCCACGACACCGTCTTTCGCGACGCCGTCGTCGTGACCGTCAAGTTCACGGTCGTCACCGTCCTCTTCGAGTTCGTCCTCGGCATGATCATCGCGCTCGTCGTCAACTCGGGGTTCAGGGGCCGCGGGGTCATGCGGGCCGTCATGCTCGTTCCGTGGGCGATTCCGACCGTGATCTCGGCTCAGATGTGGAAGTGGATGTACGACGACGTCTTCGGCGTCCTGAACGACGGGCTCACGCGGCTGCACATCATCGACGAGCCGGTTGCCTGGATCTCGCAGCCGAGCACGGCGCTCTGGGCGGTGGCGGCGGTCGACATCTGGAAGACCACGCCGTTCGTCGCACTCCTCCTCCTCGCGGGTCTCCAGGTCATCCCCGGTGAGCTCTACGAGGCCGCAGACGTCGACGGAGTGAGCAAGTGGCACCAGTTCTGGCGCATCACGTTGCCGCTTCTCAAGCCGGCCATCCTCGTCACGCTGATCTTTCGTACGCTCGACGCCCTGCGCGTCTTCGACATCTTCTACGTGTTCTTCGGCTCGCGGGTCGACACGCAGACGATGGCCATCTACGACCAAAACACGATCGTCTCGATCGGCGACGTCGGCTACGGCGCCGCGATCAGCGTGGCGATCTTCTTGATCATCGGCATGTTCGTCGTCATCTACGTCACCTTCATGCGGGTGGAGCAACAGTGAGTACGGTCGCCGAGCGCGCACTCAGGGCGGAAGCCAAAGCCAGGCCACGGGTCCGGCCTCGGGCGCGGCGCAGGCGGGTGCGGCGGTTCGTTCGACGCCTGCCGTTCTATGCGCTCATCGCGCTGATCTTCTTCTACGCCGTGTTCCCGTTCTACTGGGCCATCCGCTCCGCCTTCACTCCGGAAGGAGATCTCTTCCGCACGCCGGTGCAGTACGTCCCGACCGACCCGACGCTCGCAAACTTCCGCGAGGTCCTGTCGACCGGCGAGTTTCAGCGCGCTCTACTGAACTCGACGATCGTCGCCGGCACCGTCACGCTCGTGGCCCTGGCAATCGGATCACTCGCCGGCTACGCGCTCGGGCGCTTCCGCTTTCACGGCCGCTCCGCGACGCTCTACCTGATGCTCTCGATGACGACCTTCCCGCAGATCGCGATCCTGGGGGCGCTCTACACGACGATCAACCGCTTCGAGCTCTACGACAGACTGGGGGCGCTCATCTTCAGCTACATGATCTTCACGCTCCCCTTCACGGTGTGGGTGCTCACGAGCTTCATGCGCGCTCTGCCTCGCGACCTCGAAGAGGCCGCGTACGTGGACGGCGCCTCGCCGCTGCAGACGTTCTATCGCGTCATGCTGCCGCTCGTTGCGCCGGGGCTGGTCACGGCGGGTCTCCTGGCCTTCATCGCGGCCTGGAACGAGTTCCTCTACGCGCTGTCGTTCACGCAGTCGACCGACAAGCGCACCGTTCCGGTCGCGATCACGCTCTTCACCGGGAAGTCCGGGAGCACATACCAGATTCCCTGGGGGCAGATCATGGCGGCCACGGTCATCGTCACCCTGCCGCTCATCGTCGCGACGCTGGTTTTGCAGCGGAGGATCCTCGCCGGCCTCACCGCCGGAGCGGTCAAGGGCTAGTGCCCCTCCTGGGGCACTAGGAAACCGCCGCTCCCGTCTCAGGATCGAAGAAGTACAGGCGGCTGCTGTCGACCGCGAGCTCTATCCGGTCTCCTTCGGAGATCCGGGTTTTCGGGCTGACGCGGGCGACGAGGCGCGAGCTCGGCTCGGAATCAGCCGTCTTCGCCTCTCCGAGATACACATCCGCGTCCGCGCCGCTCTCGCCGGTGACGTCAGGAACCAACCCCCGCGCGGCGACGGTGAAGTACACGAGCACCTCGGCGCCGAGCGGCTCGGTGAGGTCGCACGTCGTCGCAAGGCGGCGGTCGGGCGGAGTGTCCGTTACCAGGCTGGCATCTTCCATGTCCTCCGGCCGAATCCCGAGCAGGATCGGCCGCCCGACGTAGCGCTCGAGGTCCGATCGCGTTTGCGCGGCGTCGTCGACGGCGAGCCGGTGCTCGCCGAAGCTGACCGAGATCTGCCCGTCGCTTCGTGCCAGCTCCGCCTCGACGAGGTTGATCGAGGGCGACCCGATGAAGCCGGCGACGAAGTCGTTGACGGGACGGTCGTAGAGTTGCTGCGGGGTCGCGACCTGCTGCAGCCGGCCGGCGAGCATCACAGCGACGCGGTCTCCGAGCGTCATGGCCTCGATCTGATCGTGCGTCACGTAGATCGTCGTCACCCCGAGGCGACGCTGAAGGGCATGGATCTCCGCGCGCATCTGCACCCGGAGCTTCGCGTCGAGATTCGACAACGGCTCGTCCATGAGGAATGCCTGCGGCTCCCGCACAATCGCGCGACCCATTGCCACCCGCTGGCGCTGTCCGCCTGAGAGTGCGCGCGGCTTCCGCTTGAGGAACTCATCGATCTCGAGAACCTGCGCCGCCCGCTTTACGCGCTCGGAGATCTGCTGCTTCGGCAGCTTTCGGAACTCGAGCCCGAAGGCCAGGTTCCGTTCCACGGTCATGTGCGGGTACAGCGCGTAGTTCTGGAAGACCATCGCGATATCGCGCTCTTTCGGCGTGAGATCGTTGACGACGCGGTCGCCGATGACGATCTCACCCTCGCTGATCTCCTCCAGTCCGGCGAGCATCCGCAGCGCGGTCGTCTTGCCGCAACCCGAAGGACCTACCATGACGAGCAGTTCACCGTCCTCGATCGTGAGGTCGAGCGTGTCGACGGCGACGGTCCCGTCGTCGAAAATCTTCGAGACGCCGTCGTACTCGATCTGAGCCAAGTCAGCTCCCTCCGCCGTGTCGCGAGACCCTTCCAGCCTAATGAAACCGGTGACTCGGAGCTGGTGGCGCGACGGTGTCCTGTACCAGATCTACCCCCGGTCCTTCGCCGACGGGAACGGGGACGGCATCGGAGACCTCCCGGGTCTAACGGCCAAGCTCGACTACCTCGAGTGGCTCGGCGTCGATGGGATCTGGCTGAACTCGATCCACCCGTCGCCGAACGTCGACTGGGGCTACGACGTCGCCGACTACAAGGGCGTCCACCCGGATCTCGGCTCGCTCTCGGATGTCGAGCGGCTGGTCGCTGAGGCCGCGCGACGCGGAATCCGTGTGCTCCTCGACCTCGTTCCAAACCACACGTCCGACCGCCATCCATGGTTCCACGAGCGGCCCGGCTTCTACGTCTGGGCAGACGAGATACCGAACAACTGGCGATCGGCCTTCGGCGGCGGCTCCGCTTGGACGCTCGACCCTGAACGGGGGCGCTACTACCTGCACAACTTCGCGCGCGAGCAGCCCGACCTCGACTGGTGGAACCCCGAGGTGCGAGCCGAGTTCGAGCGCATTCTCCGCTTCTGGTTCGACCGCGGCCTCGCGGGCGTCCGGATCGACGTCTGTCACGGGCTGATCAAGGACCGCCAGCTCCGCGACGATCCGCCTGCGACCGAGGACGACGACCCGGACACACGCGCGCACGGCCTCCGGCGTGTCTATTCGATGAACCGTCCGGAGACACATGAGATTCTGCGGGACTGGCGCCGTCTCGCCGATGCGTACGAGCCCCGGCGCGTGCTCCTAGGCGAGGCCTACGTCCTCGACGTCCCCGCCTGGGCGCGCTACTTCGGCTCCGGCTCCGACGAGTTGAACCTCGCCTTCAACTTCGCCGTCGTCCATACCGACCTCGACGCCGAGCAGATGGCTGCGATCGTGGCGGCGACGGAGGCGGCGTTGCCGGAAGGGGCGTGGCCCTGCTGGATCGGCTCGAACCACGACGTGGGACGCCTCTCGACCCGCTGGTGCGGCGGCGACGAGGCGCTCGCGCGCTGCGCGTTGCTGCTTCTCTTCACGCTGCGCGGAACGCCCTGTCTCTACTGCGGAGACGAGCTTGCGCTCCTCGACGGCCACGTCGCGCCGGAGCTCGTACGTGACCTCGCCGACCCTCCGCGCGATCCCTGCCGTACCCCGATGCCATGGACGCGACGGGGCGGGTGGAAGGATCCCTGGTTGCCTCTCGAAGACACGACACGCAACGTCGAAGACCAGCGTTCCGACCCCGCCTCGACGCTCCACTTCACCCGCGCGCTGATCGCGCTCCGGAAGCGGCTGCCAGACCTCCGCAGAGGCGCGTATGCGGAGCTGCCCGCGCCCGCGGGCGCGTGGGCCTGGCGGCGCGGCGAAGGCGTCTACGTGGGGGTGAACCTCGGCTCCAGCTCAGTCGAGATCGACGGCATCGCAGGGTCGGTTGCGCTCGCGACGGCCCACGGACGCGAAGGGGAGCGCGTCACCGAACGGCTCCCGCTGGGGTCGGCCGAGGGGGCCGTCGTGGAGGCTGTCGCGCCGCCCTAGGAAACGGCCCGAATCCACCCCGGCAAGGAAATCGATAGCGAGCTGGTTGAAGCGCTCCCGCCCGCACTCGCGTCGTTCCCGATCTTCCAGTTCCTGTGGAACGACCTGCTGATGGCGCTGATCTTCTGCAGAACTCAGATCTCGGGCCGATGACGATACGCATCAAACAGATGCAGTCGCAGTTCGGCGGCGAATGGCACCTACTGAGCTCGGGCGCCTTCCTGCTGATGATCGTGCCACTGATCGTCCGCTTCGCGCTCCAGCGCTACTTCGTCCAGGGACGGCTGGCCGGCTCAGTCAAGTAGCTTACGAACGGCGAGCGCGTACCTCCCGGCCTCGCGAATCCCGAGCTCGCCCGGCGCGAGCTCGACGACGAAAGCATTGGTCCCCGGGAGCGCGCCGTGCTGCCAGGCTGTCGCCGAGCCCGGAGGCCACGGCAGCCGGCGGAAGCGCATGCCCGCGAGCCGCGCGAATCGACGCCCGATCGGCACGCTCGGGCCCGAGGCGCGGACGAGCGTCTGCGGCTGGTGGAACCATATCGTCACGTCGGGCCGGATCCGGCGAATCAGCTCCATCGCCACCCGGGTCTCCCGCTCGGACGCAGGAGCCGGCCCTGAGCTGGCCAGACGCCGCCACGTTCCGGGGAAGTTGCGGTTCAGGTCGACGCCGCGAGCGTTCACACGCCGCTTCGCGGCGTGCCCGTCGGGGTTCAGGTCCTGGACGACCCAGAGCGACCCCTGTTTCGGCGGCCGGACGTGCAGCAGGCGCGTCGCGACGACAGTTCCTGCACGCTCATCGCCGTGGACCGACCCGACGACGAGGATGCGCGGGCGGCCCGAGCCGAGCCAGAAGACGCGGATCTCCTGCCCGCGCGTGCTCTCGCCAATCTGTTCCGAGCGAACGCCGTCGCCGGGAACCCGCACGTGCATGTGGTTGTCGTGGTAGGCCGGCAGCACTTCGACGACCGCCGGAGGTCCCTTCAGTCCCGTGGCCGGGCCGACGAACACCTTGGCCGCGCCGGCCGCGACGAAGCGGTCGACGAGGTCTTGCGCGAGCCGGCGGTCGATCTGCCGGGGGACTCGCGGCGGGAGCTCGCGGCGGTCACGCCGCGGGTAGTAGACGTCGACGTCGAGCCCGTTCTGATGCGAGGCATGCCCGATCCCGCCGAAGCGCGGGCCGAAGTCCCCGCCCCGCGGTCGCGAGAGGTCGGCGACGCCGACACGGGGCGCATTCGGGTGGGCGGCTCGGTACTCGCGCAGCACGGCCAGCAGCATCCTGACCAGACGCTCGTTGCCGTACCGTCTCCAGCCCCGGTTCGGCGAGCGCTTGCGCACGTGATCCCAGGTGAAGAAGTGCTTGCCCTCGGGCGCGAGTTGGACCCCGCCCACGAGCTGACCGGCCCAGGGCGCTCCGAGCGAGCGCGAGGCGGGCTCCGGCTCCGCGGCTGCCGCGCTACAGGCCAGTGCAGCAGCAGCCACGCAGAGCACGATCAGTCGTGAGGGCACACCGAAACCTACGCACAACCGATCGCATAGAGTCCCGCCCGCTTGGCGGCCGTTCACCTCGTTCCGCATACCCACTGGGACCGGGAGTGGTACCTCCCCTTCCAGCGCTTCCGGCTGAAGCTCGTCGGGCTCGTCGACCGCCTGCTCGACCTGATGGAAGCCGACGAGCGCTACCGGTTCACGCTCGACGGGCAGGTGGCGACGCTCGACGACTACCTTGAGGTTCGGCCCGAGGCCGAGCCGAGGATCGGTCGCCTCGTCGAGGAGGGCCGGCTCGCGATCGGCCCGTGGCAGGTGCTGATGGACGAGTTCCTCGTCTCCGGCGAGACGATCCTCCGCAACCTCGAGTCCGGCCTGCGCCGCGGTGACGAACTGGGGGGCGCGATGAGGGTCGGCTATCTCCCGGACATGTTCGGTCACGTCGCCCAGATGCCGCAGATCCTCAGGCTGGCCGGCATCGAGCAGGCGGTCGTCTGGCGGGGCGTGCCGGCCGCGATCGAGTCCCACGTCTTCGAATGGGAGGCGCCGGACGGGTCGACGGTGCGCACCGAGTACCTGCCGCACGGCTACCAGAACGCCGCGACGCTGCTCGACGTCCCCGGCCGGCTCGGCCGGCGGCTCGCGGCGGTCCGCGAATCGCATCGCGAGTTCTTCGGCGACGACCCAGTCTTGGCGATGTTCGGAACCGACCATATGGAGCCGCTGCCTCAGCTCGCCGACGTCATCGAGGAGAGCGGCGCCGACGCCGAGCTCTCGACGCTGCCCGCGTACCTCGAGACCCTCGACGGTCGGCCCCACCTTTCGCGCTGGCGCGGCGAGCTCCGCTCGAGTGCGCGGGCGAACATCCTGATGGGAACCCTCTCGGCCCGGCTCGACCTGAAGGCGGCGATGGCCCGGGCAGAGCGGGCGCTCACACGCTACGGCGAGCCGTTCCAGGCGCTCTACGCCAAGGCCTGGCCCGAGCACCTGCTCGGCCTCGCCTGGCGGAAGGTGATCGAGAACTCGGCCCACGACTCGATCTGCGGCTGCTCTCTCGACGACGTCTCGACCCAGGTGCTCGTGCGCTGCGCAGAGGCGGAGCAGATCGGAATGGGACTGGCCGCCGAGGCCGCGCGGGTGGCTGCGAGCAAGGCGCCGCTGGGGTCGGTCCTCGCCTTCAACCCGTCGCCGTGCCCGCGCTCAGGCCTGGTGGAGCTCGACCTCGCCGTGCCGGACGAGTGG
>Ga0126313_10002607_pt1 | contig 10181 bp, 10 predicted proteins | sample Plot105A_FD_89954 | JGI IMG/M metagenome (GOLD analysis project Ga0126313, IMG submission 89954) | Serpentine soil microbial communities from UC McLaughlin Reserve, CA, USA - Plot105A | ecosystem: Environmental > Terrestrial > Soil > Grasslands | place: USA: UC McLaughlin Reserve, Lake County... | reverse complement strand
TATCTCGGCCCCCGTGGTGACCTGCTGGATCTCGATGTTCGCCCCGGAGTCCTCTATGGCCTGCTTCGCACCGTCTATGCGCGGCTGGATGTTGAGCTGGCCCGGCGTCGCTATGAAGAGCGCCACCAGCCCTTCATCGACGAGGTCCACGATCCGGTTCCCCATCTCGACGCCGGACTGGAAGAGGTCCTGGCCCACGTACGCCAGCGCCGGGTTGGTTCCCGGCCCTTTGCCGTTGGCGTTGTAGGCGATCACCGGGATGTCGTTGTCCAGGGCCTTCTGGATCGGGTCGTTGAAAGCAACCGGGTCCACGACCGCTACGGCGATACCGTCGGCATTGCCCGAGATCGCGGTGTTCATCGCGTCGACCATTTCACTGACGACCGATTTCTCTGAGCCCGTCCACTGAGACGTCGTCCCAAGGAGGGCCTGCGCATCCTCGATGCCGTACTGCGTCGGTACGAAGAACGAATTTGTAGTCACGTGGCAGACGAAGACGAAGTTCCATTCGGGCGTGTTCGGGAAGTTGCCGCCGGACCCACCGCCACCGCCCTGGCCTGCCTGCTGGGCCGCCTCGCGCCTGCATCCGGCCAGGAGCAGACCTGCCGCGCTCATCGCGCCCGCCGCCAGGAACTGCCGCCGTCCCAGCCTGAGATCCCCTAGCCCATACCCGTCAGCCCTACGCTCGCTCAACCCGTGCCTCCTTATCCCGCATTGCGTATGTTTCCCCGGCTCGCATTGTCATACCAAATTCTTGCCAGTGTCAAGCGCCTCCCCGGCTGCTATTGTCGTTCCTCTCCCTGATCCCACCACAGGGCCATCCGGGCGGTGGTGCCACCGTCGACGTACAGGACCTGTCCCGTAACGAAATCGGCGTCGTCGGAGGCGAGGAAGGCGACCGTCGGGGCGACGTCTTTGGGGTGCCCGATCCTGCCCCACGGGACCAGGGTGCCGCCGAACTCCGTAGTGTAGCCTGGAATGTCGAAGTAGCGCGGCACCTCGATGAGACCGGGGCCCACGGCGTTGACCCGGACGTTCTTCTCAGCCAGCTCTATGGCGAGCTCGCGGGTGAAGGCGTTGATCGCGCCTTTGGTGGCCGCGTAGGCCGCGTGCCTGGGGAACCCTCCGTGGCCGTGGATCGAGGTGATGTTCACGATGGAACCCCCGCCCGCTTGAAGCATGTAGGGCACCGCCCTGCGGGCGCAGAAGAAGTATCCCTTCATGTTGAGGTCGAACACCTCGTCGTAGGTGGGCTCGTCGGTGTCGAGGAAGTCGAGGGTGCGGGTTACGCCCGCGTTGTTGACCAGGATGTCGAGGCCGCCCAAAGAGCCGGCCGCTTCTTCCACCACGCGCTCGCAGTTGCCGACCTTGCTCAGGTCGCCCTGGACGGTCGCGGATCTCTTGCCGGAGCGTTCGATCTCCGCGACCGTCTCCTCCGGCTCCGTGTGGGCGTAGTGGACGGCGACGTCGGCGCCCTGGCGGGCCAGCTCTATGGCTATCGCTTGCCCGATGCCCATACCGGCGCCCGTGACCAGCGCCTTCTTGCCCGAAAGGTCGCTCATCCCTCTGTCTTCCGGGTGGTCTCGCGCTTCTCCCAGCCTTCGGCGAAGAGGTTGAAGTGCACGTCCTGCTTGGGGTGGGCCGCTATTACTTCTTCGTCGAGCTCGATGCCGAGGCCGGGGCCTTGCGGCAGGGCGAAGTAGCCGTCTACGACCTCGGGCAGGCCGGGCGCCGTCTCGCGGACCCAGGGGTCGGCGAAGTCGTTGAAGTACTCCTGGATCTTGAAGTTCGTCGTGCAGGCGGCCAGGTGGAGGGCGGCGGCGGTGTTGATCTGGCCGCCCACGTTGTGCGGGGCGATGGTCACGTAATACGAGTCGGCCCAGGCGGCGAGCTTCTTGGTCTCCAGCAAGCCCCCGATGTGGCTGATGTCCGGCTGTATCACGTCGGCTGCTTGCAGCTCGAAGAGCTCGCGGTACTCGTTTCTCTGGTGGATCCGCTCGCCGGTCGCCACGGGGATGCCCGCCGGGATGCCCTCCGAAGCCTTTTTCAGAGCCTTCAGGTTGACGGGCGGCACCGGCTCCTCGACCCACCCGAGCCCATAGGGCTCCATCATCTTCGCCATCTCGACGGCGGTAGCCGGGGAGAAGCGGCCGTGCATCTCCAGCATGATCTCCGGCTCCGGCCCGATCGCATCCCGCACCGCCTCCACGAGCGCGACCGCCCGGAGCTTCTCGTCGCGCTCCAGCTCGTAGTGCCCGGGCCCGAAGGGGTCCAGTTTCAAGGCCCTGTATCCTCTCTCGACGACCTTCCGGGCGGCGGCGTGAAACTCCTCCGGGGTACGCTCTACGCGGTACCAGCCGTTGGCGTAGGCTTTGACCTTCTCGCGCACCGGCCCGCCGAGGAGGTTGTAGACGGGCTGGTTGAGAGCCTTGCCGAGGATGTCCCAGCACGCCGTCTCGAAGATGGCCATACCCGAGCTCAGCACCTCGCCGGCCCGAGAGAAGTCGTCGCGGCCCAGCTTCTTGACCAGCTCCTCTATACGGAAAGGGTCGTGGTCCACGACGTGCCTGGGGATGGCCTCTGCGAGGTAGCCCACCAGAGCGTCAGTGTGGTTCACCATCCGCGCCTCGCCCAGGCCGGTGAGGCCCTCGTCGGTGTGGAGCCTCACGATGGTGAGGTTGCGCCAGTCTGTGCCGACGACGAAGGTCTCTGCGTCTGTGATCTTCATGCGTGTACCTCGCTCGGTTGAGTAGGGATGCCGGGGAAGCTTGCGCCCTTCTCGGTCGCCTTCGCCTCGGGATAGTAGCGCTCGAGCATCGCCAGCCCGATCTCGGCCCGCCGCACTCTCTCTCTGCCGAGCGCGACGGCCGTCGCCTCCAGGTGCGTACCGCTCGGATAGATGTTCGGCGCGTTCCTCAAACCGAACTTCACGACTACGGGGGAGGCCACCCTGACGAGGTCGGGGATCTCGTAGTGCCTGACGAAGCCGCCGAAGTCGTCAGGGACCTCGACGTAGACGTCGAGCGGCAGGTCGGCGGCGGCCCTGATGGCGGCGAGCTGCGCGAGGCCGAGGTCCGTCGGGACGTTGTACGTGTCGGCCCCGAGGTCCTCCATGGCTTTCACCGCGGCCGCGTTCGCAGCCGAGAGCTGCACGGAGACCTTGACGACGAGGTCTTCCGGCAGCTCTCCTTTCGCCTTGAGGTCCCTGAGCACCCACATTAGGCCTGCGTCGGCGACCAGCACACCGCGCAATCCTAGAGCGACGCCGCGCAGCACGTCCTCTAAAGCGTAGGCCAGTTGATCCTGGCCCCTGTGCTGTGCCCCGAGGACCTTGCCTGCGCCGGATATCACGGCGGCCCCGGTCTCCCACGAAGCGCGCGGCCCCACGAACAGCGAGAGTTCCAGGCCCGCCTCGCGCGCCATGTCGCACATCTCGTGGATCTCGGCGTCCGTCAGCAGCATTATCCCCGAGCCTTGCGAGACCCGGTGGAGCTGTACCCCACGCTTTTGCGCCTCCTCGAGCACGGCCTCCAGCACCCGTGGTCCCTCGACGCTGGGGATCTCCACGCGGTACTGGGCGCCGTCCGGGAAACGCTTCTCCGAATCCGGCAGCTCCGACAGGTCGCGGGCGGGCAGGCCCAGGTCCGAGAGCAACTCGTTAGCCTTCATACACTACCCATCTCCTTTGGTTCTTCGTCGAGCGCGCCCTCGCCGAGGGCCGCCTCGATGTCCTTCGCCGTATTGATGAGGTGCGCGCGCATCCGACGGCGCGCCCCATCCGCGTCCCCGGCCACCACGCAAGCCAGGATCTCCTCGTGCTCCCGTAAGGCTCGCCGGGCGCTGCCCGGCCGCGAGGCGCTCACCTCGCGGCTGGCCCGCAGCAGTTCGACTACGGGGTCCAGCATGGTGAGGAGCACACCGTTGCGCGTGCTGCGCGCCAGGAGCGCGTGGAACTCGACGTCCGCGTCGACGTACCCCTCAGGCGCCTCGATGGAGCCCAGCATCCTGTCCAGCTGGCCCCGCATCGCCAGCACGTCCTCTTCCTCGGCCCGCTCGGCGGCGAGGCCCGCGATCTCGACCTCGAGGATCTTGCGTATCTCCAGAAGCTCCCAGAGGGCTTTCGGCCTGACGCGGAGGAGCAGACTTAAAGTGTTGCGTACCGCGTGGGTGCTGCCACCGCTGACCACGGCCCCCCGGCCGTGCTCGATGCTGATCAAACCTCGCGCCTCCAGGAGGTTCAGCGCCTCACGGACCACCGTGCGGCTGACGCCCAGCCGCGCCACGAGCTCGCGCTCGGGCGGAAGACGCTCCCCCGGCCTCAGTCCGCTGGAGAGGACCATGTCCAGGAGTTGATCCGCCGCCCGGTCCCTCAACTTCGTGCGTCGAGCCTGCTCCATCACCCCACCAGCATTGTCATACCAATCGTGAGGCGTGTCAACGGTAGGAGTCGTGCTGCACTCTTGGAGCTTCTCCAAGAGAGAACCACCCGACGCGGGAGGTGGAGTCTCTGGTTCGCCTGGCTTCTAAGAGCTGGTCACCATCTCGCGCAGGCGCCTGTGCCACCGGGGGCGACGGGACCCCGTTTCCTCGGCCTCGAGATCCGACTCGGCGTCCTTTCTGAGCGGTCCGAGTTCTTTGCTGACGCGTTTCGTCATCCTGGCCCTGACCTGCACGTAGCCTTGCTGTTGTATCTCTATGGAGAGCTCCCGGTAGAGGCTCTCGGATTTCTTGAGGAAGACCTCGATCTTCTTGCGGGTCGCCTCTTCGAGCCACACCGACCGCGGAAGGTAGCGGCCGGAGAACTCGCCGAGCAGTGTGGCAACCCGTTCTCTCGCTCTCTCGTTTTCGCTGCTGCGATCGACGTCCTCGTACAGCGATCCCCAGAGGACGAAGCTCCGGTAGAGCTGCGCGAGCAGGTCTCGGACCTCCGCTGCCGCGCGCTCGCGACGTTCGGTTCGGTTGCGCCCGGCCTCCGTCGTGCGCAAGAGTACCCCCTCCAGATTCGTCTCTGTCCACGGACGTACACAACAGATTGTGGACATCAACCGTAACTTAGCACAACATACGGTGTTCTTGCTCGAGATCGGGGGTGTCGAAGCAGGCAGTTGGATACTTCGGGCGGTTCTCCGGTCATCGCGGTAACATGACCTGGCGGGAATAAGAAACGGCTCGAGAGACCCGGGAGTGGATGAACGTGAGTGGCACCGAGCAAGGCGACGGAAGGCTCGTAATCGAGGGCGAGGTGAAGTGGAGCGAGGGGGACGCGGCGCACTACGGCGGGCTGGAGATCAGGCAGGGCAACCGCGACGACTGGGACGAGGTGGGGGACCTGATAGCGGACAGGTTTACCCTGTCGGCAAGAGAAGAGGGATGGCGCGCCTGGTTCGGCCCCGCGCACCTGGGCAGGCTGCGCATAACCGTAGAACGGATCACCTGAGGGCGACACGCAGATAGCGGGCGGCAAAAAGGTGGTCTGTGAGTGATCGAGCGGGGTGACATCCTGGTTGACAGCACCGGGGACGGCCCCTAGGCTGCTGGCGACGCGGGTGGCTATCGCCTGAGGGGGGAGGACATGTCGGAGGAAGCTTCTCACGCGCCGCCGCAAGACGTGGCGGAGATCTTTCGCCTCGACGGCCGGCACGCCGTCGTGACGGGGGCGGCCTCGGGCCTGGGGAAGGCCATCGCCCTGGGGTACGCCCATTTCGGGGCGAACGTCGCGTGCCTGGACATCAACCTCGAAGGCGCCCGGGAGACGGCCGGCATGGTCTCCGACCTGGGCTGCGGGAGCTCCGCCATATGGGTCGACGTTAGGGACTGGGAGGGCGTGCGCTCCTGTGCCGAGGAGGTCCGCTCTTGGGCCGGGCGGGTGGACGTGGCGGTCAACGTCCCCGGTATCAACCGCAGGAAGCCGGTGCTCGAGCTAGGTCCGGAGGAGTTCTCCGAGGTGCTCGACGTGAACCTCCTGGGGTTGTTCCACTGCGCGAGGGCCTTCGGTGAGCTCATGGTCCCCAACGGTCGGGGCAAGATCATCAACATGGCCTCCATCTTCGGCCTCGTCGGCATGGAGCGCCAGGGCGCGTACGCCGCAAGCAAGGGGGCCGTCGTGCAGCTCACCCGGGTGCTCGCGCTGGAGTTCGCGCCGTACAACATCCAGGTCAACGCGCTGGCCCCGGCGTACTTCACCACGCCGCTGGTGCGCCAGATCATGGAAGACCGCGCCTGGTACGGGGACGTCCTCCGGCGGGTCCCGCAGGGGCGCTTCGGAGAGGCGTGGGAGATCGTCGGTCCGGCCGTGTTCCTGGCCTCCCAGGCCTCCAGCTTCGTGACCGGGACCGTCCTGCTCGTCGACGGTGGGTGGACGGCGGCCTGAGAGCCGCCTGCCACGGCTACCGCACAAAGAGCCAGACGGCGGCGACGACACCGTAGGCGACGCTCTCCACTCGCAGCGCTCAGATCCATCGCAGACGAGTGCAGATCATGGGCGCGTGTTGGCAGGGATTGATCTCTCCACCCGGTGCAAAAAGCTTCCTGCTGTTCACTCCACCGAGTAGCGCCGGACGGCCTCCTCGTCCCACTTTATTCCGATCCCCGGTGTGTCGGGGGCCGAGGCGTGGCCGTCCTTTACGTTCAGGGGTTCGTCGAGGATAGGGTTGGCCCAGTCGACGTACTCGAGCCAGTGGCTCGTGGGGCTGACTGCCAGGAGGTGCGCGCTGATCTCCGGGAACAGGTGGCTGGAGAGCGGGAGACCCGCCGCCTCCGCCAGTGCGGCTGCCCTGAGCCAGCCCGTCACCCCGCCGATCTTCATGGCGTCCGCCATCGCGTAGTCCGAGGCGCCCGCATCTATGCTCCTGGCCATGTCGTGCGGGCCCCACCAGTTCTCGCCCATCTGGATCGGGGTCCTGGACTCGCGCCGGATCTGCGCGTGTCCCAAATAATCGTCGGCGCGGGTGGGCTCCTCAATCCAGTAGAGTCCCTCGTCCTCCAGCGCCGCGGCGCGCCTCCCTGCCTCTACGACCGGGAGAGACTGGTTGTAGTCCGACATCAGCACAACGTCCTCCCCGACCGCGCGCCTGATCGCCCGGACCACCTCGACGTCCTCCTCAGGTTCGGGATAGCCCAGCCTGACCTTGATCGCCCTGAATCCTGGGGCGACCAGCTCCCGGGCCTCTTCGGCCGCGCGCCCGGCGCCGATCATACCCAGCCCGCAGCTGTTGTAGGTGGGGATCTCGCGCGGCTCGCCGCCCAGTAGCCACACCAGGGGCACCTCGCGGGCCTTCGCCAGGGCGTCCCAGGCGGCCATGTCGATGCCGGCCGTCGCCATGGCCACGAGACCTTGCGGGCCCAGGAGCCGGAACGTCTTCTGCAGTCTCTGCTCGATCGCCACAGGGGCGAGGGGGTCGCCCTCGATCAACGGTGCCAGATTCGAGACGAGCCTGGCCACCGGTTCGAGCACCAGGGAGGTGGGGCAGAAGAGGTAGCTGCTCCCGGTGATCCCTTCTTCGGTTAGCAGGTCGATCAGGACCATCGCCGCCGTGGCGACCTCGCCGCCGCCGGTCTTGAGCGGCCGGTGCATCGGCACGTCGACAGCGCGGACCTTCAGAGAGTGGATGGTCGGTGCGGGATCAGGGTTCATGCGTTCCTCCCTTCGGGCCTTGCTGCCTTCAAGGGCTGCGCTAACAAATGTGCGTACCCCGGACGCGGCTTCGTTCATGCAGCCTTCGGAGCTTACCGCAGGATCGGATCGGGCGGAAGATCCCACGCTTGTTGAGGCCGGGTGACGATAGCACCGCCCCTTCGCCCCACCGGTGTCAGCGCCTGTACGGGTCGTGGTGGGCGTACTGTGCCATGCTTCCGGCGAGCCACTCCTTCTCCTCCGCGATGTAGTGCTCGATGGCGCGCCTGAAGCCGGGGTGGCGGATCTCGTGCGCGCTGTACGTGAGCGTCGGGAGGAAGCCTCGCGCGAGCTTGTGCTCGCCCTGGGCGCCGGCCTCGAAGAGCTTGAGATGCCGTTCGATCGCGAACTCGATCGCCTGGTAGTAGCAGAGCTCGAAGTGCAGATTGCGCCGCGCTTCGGCGGCGCCCCAGTAGCGGCCGTAGAGCGTCCTGCCTTTGAAGAAGTTGAGCGCGCCCGCGACCGGTCGGCCCGTTCTCCGGTCGCGGGCGAGGACGAAAAGGATGCGGTACTTCATGGTCCGAAAGACCTCGTCGAAGAAAGGGCCGGTAAGGTACGGAAATCCCCACTTCCGGTCGTACGTGCCGAGGTAGAACCGGTGCATGATGGCCGCATGCTCTCCATGGAGTGCCTCTCCGGTGAGCCGCTCGATGACGAGACCCTCGCCTTCGAGCTGGCGGCGCTCGCGCATGATCTGGCGGCGGCGCTTGCTCGTCAACGCGTCCAGGTAGTCGGAGAAGTCATCGTAGCCGCGGTTGCGCCAGTGGAACTGCAGCGAATGGCGCACCGCGTACCCGCGCTGGGCGAACGCGTCAAGCTCCTCATCGGGGAGGAAGAGCGCGTGCGACGAGCTGACGCCGATCTCGTCGCCGATCTCTTTCGCCGCGTCGAGCAGGGCACCGACCACCGCCGCGCGCGGAACCCCGGCTTCGCCGTCCACGTCGGGCCGCACGAGGAGCTTCGGTCCCGTGGCGGGCGTGAACGGCACGGCGGCGACCAGCTTCGGGTAGTAAGAGAGCCCGTGCTCCCGGTACGCCCGCGCCCACTCCCAGTCGAAGACGTACTCGCCGTAGGAATCGGTCTTGAGGTAGAGGCAGAGCGCGCCGAGGACGCGTCCTCCATCCTCGCAGACGAGGTATACCGGCGACCACCCGCTCGCGCCGCCGATGCTGCCCGAGCGCTCCAGCGCGCGCAGGAACTCGAGGTCGAAGAACGGAAAGTCCGGCGGGCCCAGAGCACGCCACGCCGCCTCGTCCACCTGCCCGATGCCGGAGAGCCGCTCGAATCGCATCGCCTCAGCGCCGGACCGGTCTAGACGGCCGGGGACCGACCGGGGTCGCTCGGCCTCCGAACCTGCTCATCGCACCCGCGCGGAATGGCACCTGTTCCCTGATAGAATCCGTGAGCGTCTCCTGTGCGGTCTCGGGGTCGACGGGTATTCTACTAGCACACGCCCCGACTAATCCCCACAGGTTGCGAGCCCCGCGATCACGCGGACCGAGAGGGGTCGACCACGGCCGTCGCAGGCAAGATGCACCTTGGTGGAGAACCCGCCCCTACTGCGCTCCAACGCCTCGCCGGCCGCCCTCGGGCAAGAGCGGCTCGACCCACGCCCAGGCCTCGTCGGTGGGTTCCCCGCGCCTGATCATCTTCCCTCCTGTCCTCTAAGCGACGTTCTGACCACGGGATACCACGCCACTCTGGTCCGTCACAAAGCCCCTAGTTGATCCTTCATTGGCACTTTGCTACGATCGTCCGAGGGTGTGACCGTGTTGCGTTGAAGGGGCACCGCGGCCCTCCGGCTCGTTACCGGGGCACGATGGAGCGCTTGGAAGGACGTCATGCGTTGGACCCACGTACTGGACGAGTATTTTCGGCACCGAGCCGCCCAGGATCTGTTCTCCGGCGCGGTGCTCATCACGCAAGGCGCAACCCAGTTGTATGCCCGCGCCTACGGTTACGCCAGCCGCGCGTGGCGCGTGCCCAACACCCTGGATACGCGGTTCGATACGGCGTCGGTTACCAAACTCTTTACCGCAATCGCGACGTTACAGCTGATCGACAGAGGGCTGCTGGCCTTCGACACGCCCGTGGTGGAGCGCTTGGGCCTGGAAAGCACGTCGCTCTCGAAGGAAGTTAACGTCCTTCACTTGCTGACCCATACCTCGGGCATAGGCGACGACGCCGACGAAGAGGCGGGCGAACGCTACGAAGACCTGTGGAAGACGAAGTCCAACTACTCCGTCATCGAAACCCGCGACTTCCTGCCCCAATTCGTAAACAAGCCGGCCAACTTCCCCCCAGGCCAAGGGTGCCGCTATTGCAACTGCGGCTACGTCCTCCTGGGCCTCCTGATCGAATCGATCAGCGGGATGACGTACCGCGATTACATCCGCGCCCACGTATTCGCCGAAGCGGGGATGACCGCCTCCGATTTCTTCCGGATGGACCGCGTCAACCACAACGTCGCCGAAGGATGCGACCCGAGTCGCGACGCAACCGGGACCAT